>ERZ808240.1076-NODE-1076-length-34646-cov-4.758926_pt1 | contig 34646 bp, 29 predicted proteins | sample MGYA00521084_ERZ808240 | MGnify/ENA primary metagenome ERZ808240 (study PRJEB31516, sample SAMN03275571) | gut metagenome | biome: mammalia-associated habitat; material: feces | host: Papio cynocephalus | place: Kenya | collected 2012-08-06 ... | reverse complement strand
TTTTAAATAATGATGCAATTTCAATACTATTAATAATGACTTCACAATTTAGATTTATATATCTTGTTAAATATTTAAATAGTAAAAAATATTCAAATGATGAAATCGCAAATGAATTGACGACAAAAGAAAAGAAAGTTAATCCTGGAAGAATCTATTATGTTTTAAAAGATTGTACTTATTATGATTATAAGATGATACTTTCTCTTCTTTTTGAACTTGCAAAAATTGAAGAAAACATTAAGTTGAATCAAGATAATGCTGATTATCTTCTTGAATTGTTTATTTTAAATAGTTGATTTATTAAAAATTAAAATAAAAAAAGTACAACATTACGTTGTACTTAATTTATATAGAACGATAAGTTCTATATGTAAGAAAGGAGGACACAATAGAAATTGTATATATTAAGCAGTTGCTTTGCTATTTGATTCTAATTTGTTGACCATAGTCATCAAATTAGATTTCTGTCTAGCAGCGGTATTTTGATGTTGAATACCATCTTTGACAGATTTGTCGATAAGTGAAATAGCAAGAGGTAAAAGTTCTTTAGCTTTTGCTAAGTCATTATTAGAACATGCGACTTTAACTTTTTTGATAGATGTTCTCATCTTACTTCTAAAGTCAACATTATGAACACGATTTCTTTCGTTAGTGATAATTCTTTTCTTTTGTGATTTGATATTTGCCATAATCTCATCTCCTATATTTAAAATTAAATAAGTCGTTTTTTCAAAACGCATAAAAAATTATATCAAATCCGATTTTGAATTACAATACTTATTTTAAATTTTTTATTATCTATAATATATATTGGTTATTGGAGGAAATAATTATGGAATTAAATAGACTTATTGATCATACTAATTTAAAACCTGAAGCTACTAAAAATGATATTGAAAAACTTTGCAGTGAAGCAAAAGAAAATCATTTTGCATCAGTGTGTGTGAATCCAACGTTTGTTCCACTTGCAAGCAAATTATTAAAGGGAAGTGATGTTAAAGTTTGTACAGTTATCGGTTTTCCATTAGGTGCTAACTTGACTGCCACTAAAGTTTTTGAAACTAAAAACTGTATTGATGAAGGTGCTCAAGAGATTGACATGGTAATCAATATTGGTAGATTAAAAGATAAAGATTATGATTATGTTGAAAATGAAATAAGAGAAATTAAAAAAGCTTGTGCTGATAAAATTTTAAAAGTCATCATCGAATGCTGCTTGCTAACTGATGATGAAAAAGTAAATGCTTGTCAACTTTCTAAAAATGCTGGTGCTGATTTTGTTAAAACCTCAACTGGTTTTTCAAAATGGGGGGCTAAAAAGGAAGATGTCAAACTCATGCGTGAAACTGTAGGCAAAGAAATGGGTGTTAAAGCAGCCGGCGGTATCAAAGATAAAACTGAAGCCATTGAGATGGTAAATAATGGTGCAACTAGACTTGGAACAAGTCATGGTGTTGATATAGTCAAGTAGTTTTGATGATTACCTTATAAATTATTTGATGGTTTTTATATTGTTTCTTTAATACAATTAATAGATGTTGTGTTAGTTTTATAGGAGTAAAATTATTATGGAACAAATGATTAAAAATATTGAAAAATCTAAAGTCTTAACTTTAAAAGATGAAGTCTCATATCAAGATGGACAGGTTGTCAGCAAAACACTTGCTCAAAATTCTTCAATGAATATGACTTTGTTTTCATTTGATAAAGGTGAAGAAATTTCTTCACATAAATCAGATGGTGATGCATTTATAACATGCATAGATGGCAAAGGCAGGATCACAATTGATGATGTTGATTATATCTTAACTGAAGGCCAATCAATTATCATGCCAGCTAATCATCCACACGCTGTATATGGTGAAGAAAAATTTAAAATGCTACTAGTTGTTGTTTTTTAGGTTAAAATTCTTGTAGCAATATCATCTTAAATCATTTAAACTAATTTGTACTAAACTGTGATTTATACGCATTAAAAGCTTGAAAAAATGCCGGGGGGGGGTATATAATTTAGCTATCTTTTCAAGGAGATTTTTTATATGAAAAAAACTAAATTCATTCCACTGCTTTCATGTTTATTAATTTTAACTTCATGTTCTAAAAATGTATATAATAGCACTTCATCAATTTCAAGCTCTACATCCACTTCAACTTCAACAAGTGAACCTGAAATAACTGATGATGATTTATATGAATATATAAGCGATGATGACACTGAATCTGTAGCATTAACTAAAGTTTTAGATAAAGAAATTGTTGAATTAGTAATCCCTGAAACAATTAATGGTAGAGAAGTTTTTTATGTTAGAGAAAATGCTATAAAAGATTTGCCTAATTTAAGAAAATTAGTCATACCAAAAAACATTGTTTCTTTTAATGTTTTAAATTTGCAAAATTGCCCTAATCTTGAAACTATTGAAGTCAGTGAAGATAATCCTCGCTATGTAGTTGAAAATAATTGTTTATTAAATAAGGAAAAGACAACATTGGTAAAAGGAATTAAAACCTCAATTATTCCAGATACAGTCACATCAATTAATTATTATGCATTTTCGTATTGCGATATTAAAAGTGTTAAACTTCCAAAAGGTGTCACATCATATGGTAATTATTTTGATCACTGTTATCAGCTCAATGATTTTCAAATTGATCCAGAGAACACAAAATTCTTTTCTCCAGCCGGTTCAAATTGTTGGATGGGTACTAAAAAGGATGAAGATGGCAAACTATGTACATTTATATATGATATTTTTAAAGATGGTCATATACCTGAATCTGATACAGAAATCAAAGTTGACAATAATGGAATGTGCTATGGAAATGTTGAAGAACTTTATATTCCAAAAAATTTAAATACTGATAATAGTGGTACAATGAATGGAACTGTTGATACATCATTTGGCTCATTATATAATGTTAAAAAATTGACAGTCAGTAGTGAGAATCCATATTTTAGCACAGTTGAAGGTAGCGGCTGCTTATTATATAGAAAAAATTCAATTACTAATTATGAAGTGTATAAGTTGTTATATAAAAATATAGTAATACCTGAAGGCGTTACTAGAATTACAAATAAAGGTAATGGTAGATCTAATTATTGGTCAAGAATGTTGGAACATGTTGAAACTATTCATTTTCCAAAGACTATGCAATATGTAAATGTACAGGAAGGTTTAAATAAATCGACTCTAAAAGAAATGACAATTGCTGAAGGCAATGAGAACCTTTTTATAAAAAATAATTGTTTAGTTAGAAAGGTTGATAATGGAAATAACCTACTTTTGGCTGCTAATAATGCGTCGATACCTGAAGAAGCAACATATATTTATAGTTATGCATTTTCTGGTACTGATATTGAAAAAATATATATACCTAAGAATTTTTATTATGGAGGAAATATTGCTGCTTGTTTTGAAAATTGTAATAATTTAAAAAGCATTGAAGTTGATCCTGATAATAAATATTTTAGGGCTTCTAATAATTGTTTATATTTTAAAAGTGAAAACGCAGTAGTCATGCTAGTAGGTGATGCAAGTATTGAAGAAGGTATTGAAAAATTTGGAAATTATCCTTATTCCTATACACGTGCAGGTTCTACAGGACTAACTAGTTTAAAAATACCATCAACTTTAAAATCAATAATTTATCAAGCATTTAAAACTAACTATCATTCAGGCTTAATTTCATATAATACTGAAGAAAATCGTTCTAAGTTTCCATCAATTTTTGATTTGTCTAATACAAATATTGAAGTAATTGGTGACAGTTCACTATATGGTAATTATAATTTAAAAAAGATTCTCTTACCATCAACTTTAACTGCTATTAAAGGTTTCGCATTTGGTAGTACAAATATTTTTTCCTTAGAAATCCCTGATTCAGTTAAACAAATTGATTCATATTTTGTAACTGGCTGTTATTCACTTAGAAAAATTGTTGTTCCAAATCTTGATACAATAAATGCTAATATGTTTACTGGTGCTTATAATTTAACTGATGTCACATTCAAGATGACATTACCAAGATTTAAAAAATTAATAACTTCTTCAAGTGGTGATAATTATTTAAATACATTACTTAAATCTTGCACTTTATTAAAAACAATTAAATTTCTAGAATATGAAGGAAGTTCAAGATACATTGAAGTTGATGTAGATAAGATATTTTAAATAAAAAAAAGCTGTTAATATCATATTAACAGCTTTTTTTCTAATCGTTTGACTTTAATTATTTTTCGTTCACTTGTCCAAGATAGTCAATATCAAGTATTTTAACTAAGACAGCAGGTTCTTTACCAGTTTCTTTAACAATCATTTTAAATAATTTATCAGATGCTTTTTTCTCAGCGTCAAGAGTGGAAAAATGATTTGCTCCTAAAAAAGTGGTGATGATTGAATTTAATAAATCAGACATTTTAGCAAGAAGTTGTTCATTGTCTTTTAAATATAAAAAACCTCTCATCTGAATATCAGGTGATGATACTATTCTTTTAAGTTTAGATGAAATAGTAACACCGATAATGACAATTCCACCATCAGCCATTTTTTGCCTTTCAACAATTGCTTGCTCTTTTACATCACCGACAGATGAGCCATCGACCATCACATCACCGCATTTGATAGTATTGATCTTTCTTGAAGCATTGCCGTCTTTATCAAAGGCAAGTTGCATACCATTGTCAAAAACAAAAGTATTGAAGTGATTCAAACCGATTCCTAAATCAATTGCAATTTTAGCATTCTCCATCAAGAGTCGATACTCACCTTTGACTGGTAAATAATATTTAGGTCTAAATAAAGAGATCATCATTTTTAAATCTTCACTTTGTGCATGCATTGATGAAATTTCTTTTCTAGTGAGTGTTAAAACTTTACAATCAGTTCGATAAATAGTATCGCAAGCATCAGTGTAGATGATTTCAGTACCTGGAACTGAAGGTGATGAATTTATCCAGTAATCTTCAGGTAAAACTTGAAGTGAGGCAACATTTCCATAACAAATATCTTTACAAAGTTTAAATAATTTCTCACCATTGCTGGTTACTAAGACGATAAGGGATGAGTTTTTAACAGTATTTACTTTTGAAAGTGGAATGAGAAGTTCACTTTTAAAATTGAATGCTTTAATATCAAACATCGCATTAAAGAAATCAACTTGTTCTTGATTTGCTAAGACAACATATTTATTAAATCTCATTGCAAGATTGAAGACTTCTTGGATGTTAAAAAAGTTTTGTGAATATAAAGATATAAATATTTTACCATCTTGATTTTCAATAATTGGTTTAATATGTGATGTGATTCGATGATTTGGTGACGCAATTCCTTTTTTAGAAGCTGATTCACTTTCAGCAATAAGTAAGAAAGTTTTCTGCATCTCAGATATTCTTGCGACTTTTGGTAAATCAAATTGAAAACCTTTAAGTGGTGAATAATCAGACATAAAATCACCAGTATAAACAATGTTACCCCACTTGGTATTTAAAGCAAATCCAAATGAATCAGCAACTGAATGAGTGGTTTGGAAAAAGTCAAAAGTATGTGAACCAATATTGACAGTTGATGATGGTAAAACATCAATAAAACGAGCATGATCTTTAAAATGATTGCGATTACCAATAGAAGTTTCAATGATAGTCCTTGTAACTTTAGAACAATATATTGGTGCCCTTAATTGTTGAAGAAGATAAGAAATAGCTCCATATTGATCATCATGGCCATGTGTGATTATTATTCCTCTTACTTTGTTTTGAATTTGCCTTATATAATCAAAATCAGGAATTATTGAATCAATACCTGGAATATTTCTTGTTGGATATTTTAAACCACATTCAATGACATAAGCATCATTTTCAACTTCAATAACCAAACAATTTTTACCCATTTCATCTAAGCCACCAAGTGAAGTGACTTTAATCGGTAAATAGGGATTTGCAGCATTATTATTTGTATTAGTTAAATTATTATTATTAGTTTGACTATTATTTATCATAATTACCTCCTATAAATTTATATCAAGAAGTACAGGGCAGTGATCTGAACCATATACATCATTTAATATCTGTGCACTACTAACTTTATCAATAAGACATTCGCTCACTAGATAATAATCGATTCTCCAACCTGCATTATTAGCTCTAGCATTTCTTAAATAAGACCAGTATGAATATTTTCTTTCATCATTATTAAAATATCTGAATGTATCAATAAGACCTATTGATAAAAGTTTCCTAAATTTATCTCTTTCTTCATCAGTAAAGCCAGCAGAATGATGATTGGATGATGGATTTTTTAAGTCTATTTCTTCATGAGCAACATTTAAGTCACCAGTAACTATAATTGGCTTTTTCTTTTGTAAATCAATCAAATAGTTTCTCAATTTATCTTCAAATTCCATTCGATAATCAAGACGTTTTAGTTCCTCTCCTGAATTAGGGACATACAAGGTGACTAAATAAAAATTATTAAATTCAGCTGTTATTACCCTACCTTCATCATCATATTCATTATTATGTAAGCCATATGTAACATTTATTGGCTTTTTATTAGTTAGTATAGCAGTACCAGCATATCCTTTTTTATTTTTTGAAACAGTCCAGTATGGAGTATAGCCTTCTTTCACATATGGAAATGAAGTGTGTTCTTTTTCAGTCAGTTTCAATTCTTCAATAGAGAGAATATCATAATTATATTTTTCAAGTTGATCAGTTAAATTTTTATTCATATAAGCTTTAACTGAATTCATATTAAATGAAATGAGTCTCATGTTTATTTTTCTTCTCCATCATTTGTTAAAATAGCACTATATTTATCGATTCTTCGATCTCTAAATATACCCCAAGTGCTTCTCTTTTCTTTGATTTTTTTAAAGTCATAACATGAAGTTATGAATTCTTCTTTATCTCTGCTGCATTTTTTTAAAATATTTCCTTCTTCATCTGTCAAAAAACTAGAACCATAAAAAGTCATTGTTGAATCAATATCATCTTCTTGACCAATTCTATTTGAACAACAAACAGGAATGATATTTAAAGCACTTTGCCCAATCATTGCATTTTGCCAATGTTTTGAAGTATCATTTTTTAAAACTGGTTCACTTCCAATAGCAGTGGGGAAAAATAACATATCGGCACCTTTTAAAGTGAGGATTCTTCCAGTTTCTAAAAACCATTGATCCCAACAGATAGCTATACCTAAATTTCCAAATTCAGTATTGAAAACTTTAAATCCAGTATCACCAGGAGTGAAGTAAAACTTTTCTTCATAACATTGACCTGTTGGAATGTGAGTTTTACGATATAATCCAAGTTTATTACCATGATTATCAATAACACATAATGAATTGTAATATGAATTATTCTTTTTTTCAAAAAAAGATATCGGTAATACTACATTATATTCTTTAGCAACTTTAGAAAAAGTATCAAGAGTTTTTGATTTATCATATTCCTCTGCAAAACTAAAACGATTGTAGTCTTCAATTTGACAAAAATATTTTCTTTCAAATAATTCTTGAAGCAATATGATATTGCTATGATCTTTTTCTTTAGCTTTTTTAATTAAATTGATAGCTTTTAAAATATTTTCATCATAATTATCTGAACATGACATTTGAGTTGCAGTGACATTAACCATTGAGCTTGGCCTCCATTAAGAAATTATAACAATCAGAGTAGGGAATTTGCATCGTGATACAATGGATATTTCCACCACCAAGAAGGATATCTCTTGAGTAAATTGGAATTATTTCTTTTGTATCTTTATAGAAGTCTTTTAATATTTTACACGCTATTTTATCATTTTCATCGTTAAATTGTGGAACAATAACAAATTTATCACTTTGATAAAAATTTAAATATGATGGAGCAAGAGGTGAATTTAATAATCTATTTTTAGAATTCTTATTGATTTGTAAATCAATTGTATCTTCTTCTTGCATATACATCTTTTTAGGAAATGGAATTTTGATAATATCAAATGGATTACCATCTTGATCTTTTTGTTTAAGTAAGAAATTATAGTTTTCAACACTTCTTAAATGTTGAACATCATTTTCATCTTCTTCATAAGCTAAAGCAATTGTTTTGCTATCTAGAAAAGAAGCAATGTTATCAACATGACCTGTGGTTTCATCATCAACAACTCCATATGGTAGGAAGATAACTTTTTTAGCATTAAATGCTAAAAGCAACTCTTTTTCAATCTCTTCTTTACTCATATTTGGATTTCGACCAATTGATAGAAGACATTCACTAGTTGTAAGAATACTGCCCTTACCATTAGATAAAACAGAACCACCTTCTAAGATCATATTTCTTTTATTTAATCGTGGAATAAGAAGCTCTAATAAAATATTTTTAGCTATTTCTAAATCATGATTATATGGATAATATAAGCCATTAAAATCTCCACCATAACCGTTGAATGAAAAATCAACACCAATTAATTCTTCATTATCGCTTTTTTTAAGAAAAATAGGAGAGATATCTCTTGCCCAACAATCATCATATTCTAAACGATATATGATGACATTATCAGTTTCAAAATCTTTGACTATCTTTTCATCGATAAGAGGATGGATGATTAAGATGACTGTTTCATATTTAGATATATTAGTAATAATTTCTTTATAAACTTTCAAAGCAGGAAGAGTATTTTTATACCAAACATCTTTTCTAAAAGGCAATATCATGATAGTTGCAAGATGTTTATCTCCTTCAAAAGGAAAATAATAAGAAGCATTGTCTTTAATATCTGAATTGATTGATTTCATAAATTTATATAACTCTTTCTATTAAATACTCATGTAAATTTGATATAATACTTATGATAACAAATTTTATTTTTAAATGCTATAAAATATATAAATATTATGTGAGGATAGTATTATGAAAATTTTAGCAATTATTACTGATGGATTTGAAGAACTTGAAGCAGTTGGAACAATTGCTCTTTTAAGAAGGGCCAAACTTGATGTCACTATTGCTTCTTTATATTCAAAAGATGCAATTGGAAGATATATGATGAAGTTAACTGATTTAGTATGCCTAAATGATATTGATATAACTGATTATGATATGCTTCTTCTTCCTGGTGGCCCTGAATATATCATTGAAGAAAAAGATAAGAACTTTTTAAAAATTGTCAAAGCTTTCTTTGATAATGGTAAATATATAGCTGCTATTTGTGCTGCTCCTACTATTTTAGGCCATTTAGGTTTACTAAAAGGTAAAAAATATACTTGCTTTACTTCAATGAATGAAGATTTTCAAGGTGAATATGTTGATGAATATACTTGTGTTGATGGAAAACTGATAACGGGTAGAAGTTGTGCAGCTAGCATTGACTTTGCACTTGAGATAATCAAACAGCTATGTGGTGAAAAAACATATAGTGATATTAAACAGGAGATATATTATTAATGGGTGTCTTTGATTGGATATTATTAATATTACTAATTGTTGCTGCATTGTGGGGATTGATTCGAGGTTATAAATCATCAATTCCTAAATTAATTTTTATTGTGTCTATTGTTGTTGCAATCTATGCTGGAATTCCTATAGGTACTTCAATTATGAATTCACAGTTTGGTCAAATAACAGTTACTAATTTTTATCAAAGTAAGCTTCCAGATAGTGATGTCTTTTTAAAATCAATAAATGGATTGACAATTGCTGATAGGAACATTTTGCTAAATGAAGCTTTCACCTCGCTTCATTTTCCTAAATTTTTTGCTGGCTTTTTTATTTCTAAAGTCAGTGTTGTAAGTGAAACTGTTAAAGCCGCTGTTGCTTCATCTTTTGCATATTACACTATTGTTGGTGTGATGTTTATAATATTCTTTTTACTTCCTTGTATTGTTTTAAATATCATTTATAAAATGATTAAAAAAGTTTCACCATTTGGTGAAGATGGTAAAAACATGCTTGGAAGAATAGCAGGTGCAATACAAATGATTGTTTTTGCTTCTGTTATTTATTACGTGATAATGTTTATTGTTGTACTTATTAGTCAAATAACATTCAAAAATGGTATAAGTAATGTTAATGATTTCTTAATAAAAGATTTAAAACTTGATAATACATCTAGTTTTTCACTTGCTAGATTATTTTATACATATTCGTTATCATTATTAAATTGGATTTCACTGAGGTAATTGTTATGCTATATGAATGCCACCACTTAGATAAATTTGGTTTTGCAAATCTTGATTATATCGATGAGATACAGGAAAAAGATAAAAGTAAGAAAGCAATATGCCTCATTGCAGGTGCTTCATCATCAGGTAAAAGTTATGCTGCTTATTATCTTGAAAAACTTCTTATCAAATATGGACACCATCCACTAATTATTTCACTTGATTCATATAATATTGGTTTATCTGGCATCATTCCAAACAAAGTAAATTTAAATTATTTTTCTAATAAATTAAAAAACATGGATAAAATTAGAAAAATTATCAAAAAGATCATTTATGATGTTCCATTTGAAAATAAATATTCAGATGATGTGTTGATTAAAATAAAAGAAGCTGTAAAAAAATTAGTTCCTAAAAAAGATATCGATAAATTTATAAATGGTCTAAAAGAAGAATGGCTTAAGGTCAACTTTGATGAACCGACAGTTTATGATATGAAAGAAGCATATGATGATATTTTAAAGCTCACCAAAAATGAATCTATTAGAGTTAAGAAATATTCAAAAGTTTTTTCAGAACGTGTTCAAAATAAAAAAGTTGCCTCTGGTAAAGATTATGACATCATCATTGTTGAAGGAATATATGCTCTAGATAATTCCTTTATTTCTTATTTTAAAGATGGAAAAGTCGATATCATAACTAATTTTATTGATGGCAATGCTAAGTCATTATTCTTAAGGCGTGTTATCCGTGATAAGCAAACAACTAGTGCCGACTCTGTCTTTACGATTCAATTATATTTTAAATATATTTTAAAAGCATATTATGATACGATTTTACCATCTAGAAGCAATGCTGATATCATTTTAAATAATGATATGACATTTGCTGAACTTAAAACCGGTGAATTGTATATGACTAAAGATGAAATATTTACTGAAGATAAAAAGATATATGATTATTTAAAGAAAAATGGCAAGATCGAGCAAGTTATTTATCAAAAAGATATTTATTTTGTAACAAGTAATGAGAATGAAAGCTTAATTAAGAACAATATTCTACGTTTCAGACTTCTTTCAGATGATGAAGGAAAAACATATTTTCCATCATCTTTGGTTCATAAAGGAAGCATCAAACTTAGAAAAGATGATAAAATTATCCGCCCAATCAATGTACTATTAAATGAAGATGAAATTTCAAAAGTCTGGAAAGATGAAGAAAGCTGCATCAGAGACTTCACTTACGCTGGTTTTGTGATTGGAAAGATTGAAAAGAAGGTAAAAACTAAACTTACATATCAGAATCAAAAACTATCACTAAAAGAATTTGAATCAGTCGGCTCATATATTGAATTTAATACTCCTCATAATACAAAGACAATCGAGTTTATAAAAAATAAAATTCAAAAATAAAAATAGGTTACTTATTTGAAAGTAACCTATTTATTTTAAATATCAATTATTAGGCTTTGTTAATTGACCCAAATAATTCCATTTTTTCTTTGACTTTAGCTTTGATTGCTTCATAGCCAGGTTTTAATAATTTTCTTGGATCGTAACCTTTATCCTTGTTTTCGTCAGTTGGATCTGCTTTACCAGCTTTACAATAATCGATGGTTGCTTGTGCAAAGACGAGTTGACAATCAGTATTAACATTTATTTTTGAGACACCTTCAGAGATTGCTCTTTTGATTTGATCATCTGGAATACCTGTACCACCATGTAAAACTAAGGGGATGTTATTTGTTGCAGCATTAATTTTATTTAAAGCATCAAAATTTAAACCTTTCCAGTCAGCTGGATAAATACCATGGATATTACCAATACCTGCAGCTAAGAAATCAATTCCTAAATCAACAAGAAGTTTGCATTCAGCTGGATTTGCAACTTCACCATCAGCAGTGACACCATCTTCAGTTCCACCAATAGCACCAACTTCTGCTTCAATTGATAAACCATAAGCATGTGCAAGATTTGTCAATTCTTTGGTTCTGTATAAATTCTGCTCGAGTGGTAAAGATGAACCATCAAACATGATTGATGTAAAACCGGCTTCAATACAATCTCTACATGCATCATAAGTACCATGATCTAAATGGAGTGCAACAGGAACAGTTATTTTTAAAGCTTCATCCATTGCTCTTACCATACTAGCGACAGTTTTCATGCCTGTCATGTATTTTCCAGCACCGCAAGAAACACCTAAAATAACTGGTGAATTTAATTCTTGAGCAGTAGTTAAAACAGCTTTAGTCCATTCAAGATTGTTGATATTAAAGTGACCAACAGCATAGTGACCTTTTTTTGCTTTAACAAGCATGTCTTTAGCATTTACTAACATTTAATGTACCTCCAAAATGTATACAAATATTTTAATACAAAATACTTTATTAAACAATTTATAAGTTATTTAGTTAAACTAACAACAGTTGCATTAATAAAATGTATAAGAGATGTAGTATCTATTTTTATTTGTAGACCTACCTTTCCACCAGATATATAAATTGAATCAAAATCATTGATAGAATCATCAATAAATGTTTTAAATTGCTTCTTCATTCCAATTGGTGAGCAGCCACCATGAATATAACCAGTAAGAGGAAGAAGTTCTTTTTGATGTATCATTTCAATGTTTTTTTCATTTGACACAATGGCAGCTTTCTTTAAGTCAAGCTCTTTACTTGCTGGAATAACAAAGACATAATATTTTTTATTTTTGACACAAGTGGTAACAAGCGTTTTAAAAACTCGATTGATATCTTCATTTAAAATAGATGCTATTGAAATTGCATCAGTCAATTTATCATCATAACTTATTTCTTGATAGGGTATTTTATTTAAATCAAGAATTCTCATTGCATTAGTTTTAATCATTTTAAGTTAATATTTCCTATATCTTTGATTCCATTTAAAAAATCAGAACCAGACATTATTTTTTTACCAGCCTTTTGAACTTGGCAAAGTTCAATAATTCCATCCTTTAATTGTAATACCAACTTTTTTTGAAATTTATTAAGTGTACCTATATTAAATAAAATTTGATTATTTAATTTTAATGCTTTATAAATTTTAATATACTCATCACCATTTAATAAGTAAGCTCCAGGTGTCAATGAGAAAGCACGAACCTTATTAATAAATTCATCGCAAGTAGAATCAATTAAAAGATGCTCATCTTCTTTGGTTAGCATTCTAGTATATGTTGCTTTATTTTCATCTTGAATAGTTCCAACTAAATTATTTTCTAAATATTTGACTAGATAATTTTTTGACATTTCAATTGCTAAATCAGTGAGCCTATTTTTTAGTGATGTGTAATTGTCATCATCTTTTATATCAAGTTTTTCACAAGCATATATCTTACCAGTATCCATTCCTTTTTCCATTTCCATTAAAGTGATACCTGTTTCTTTATCACCATTTAATAAAGCATGCTGAATTGGACTGGCTCCACGATACTTAGGAAGCAAAGAAGCATGAAAGTTGAGTGGCTTTAATCTGGATAATTCTAATACCCTTGTCGAGAGAATTTGACCATATGCATAAGTTAAAAGAAGATCAGGTTTTAAGTCAACCAATTTTTGATAGTCTTTATTCAGTTTATCTGGTTTAAATACTTCAATATTTAGTTTATTAGCCATTTTAGAAACGTCGGATTCTTCTAATTTTAGATTTCGACCGGTTTTTTTATCATTTTGGGTGATAACAAGGGGAATATTAAAACCATATTCAACTAGACCTTCAAGCAGTTTAGCTGAGATATCTGGTGTTCCTAAAAATACAATTTTATAATCTTTTAAATTCATGTTCATACCTACTTTGCAATAATATTATAATCATTAAAAATTTAAATTTGATTTTAAAATTGATAAATAAGAAAAAATCCAGTTTTTAAACTGGACTTAATCTTATTCACTTGCTTTTTTTGAATTCAATTTTTCAAGTTCGGCTTTGATTTCACCAAGAAGTCTAACATCATCGCTTACTGGTGCTGGTTTATCCTTTTCTAAAGCAGCAAGCCTTTCTTTTTCAGCTTCTTCTGGATGCTGTTTTAAATAAGCTTGATGAGCTTTTTCTTCAAGTTCTTTTTGAATAGCTTGTCTTTTCTTAGTGATGCTATTTGCTACCTTTATAATGACAAATAAAGTTATTGCAATAATTAGGAAAGTAATAACTGCATTGATAAATGTACCCCAATCTATAATATTGGAACTATTGTATGTGTAAGTATTACCATGAAGAGTATAGTTTTTAAGAAGTGTATCTTTCCATTGAAGGAAGGTATCTGATGAAACATCAATTGTTATGCCTTGCTTGCTAGCATATTCAATAACTTTCGAGTTAACATCGCTGACATTAAAGAATTGGCCAGCAAATTCACTACCGCTTTGAGAAGCATTAGCAGCTGGTAACACCGTGACAAGTCCATTTATACCACCAGGGACACCCCAAGTACAAATAGACATAAGAATTTTAGTAAAAGCAGTGACTATTGCATTAAAGGCACCACCAATAATTACACCGACTGCTAAATCAAGAATATTACCTCTAGTAATAAATGCTTTAAAATCAGTCCACAATGAGGAAGTTTTTTTAAGAAATGCTGACGATTTATTATTTTTATCTTTTGACATACACGCACCTAGAAAGTTTGATCAAGAACAAGCTTTAATTCATCTTCTTCCATAGCACCTAATATATCAGCGTGTTTACTAGAATCAGGATATACAAAGTCAACTCTTTTTCCATTAATGTAACCAACTAAATAAGGAATTGATACAACATTAAATAGAGCTGCAATATTTGGAAAACCATCAACATCGACTTTTAAAATTGTGATGTCATCATAATCATTTTGAAATGATTCAAATGTTCTACCAAGTCTTTTGCATGGGCCGCACCAATCAGCATAAAAATCGACAATAACTTTTTCATCTTCTGAAATGATTTTTTCAAAATCGGATTCTTTTTCTAAATGTTTAATCATAAAATTATCTCCTTATGCTTTTAATATAATACATTTTTTAAATAATTAAATATATTTGCTTAAAAATTTTTTAAAATTCCAAAAAATAGTGAAAATATGCCCAGTATTATCAAATGCAATGGATAGTAACAGTAAAATGAATATCTGATAAATTTATTATCATATCCACGTTTTCCATTATTTAAAAGAATAAAAACACTTGCTAATGTTGAATAAGTGCCAATTGGTACAAATTCATTAGGAATAAAGGTTGTTTGATTATTAATTTTATATATGAGATAAAAAAGTAATTCATTAAATATAAGAGAAACACTTGCTAAAATGTTGTCATACATAACTATTTGTTCTTGATACATTGAATGAACATCAACATTTAAATCATTTGCTTTTTTTAAAAGTGAAAAATGATATGCTTCACGTGTTATAAAAAAAAGAATAAAAAGGCAGATTGAAAAAGTTCCCCAGTCAGTTTTAAATAATGTACCATAATTTTGACTTATAACTAAATTTGATAAAATTGCATATGCTACTGGAAAAACTGCAAAAATAGATATCCATTTTTTCTTTTTAAGAAGATAGATAGTAAGCGTTCCTAAAAATAAGTCAGTAAATACATTACCGATGAAAGGGTTATTAGAAATAGTTATTTTTTTTATGGCTGAGAAAATATATCCAAAGATATCAATTGATAAGGAAAATGCTAAAAGAGTTAATAGATATTTTACAGGATGTTTACTTCTATTTATGCTTTCAAAAGAAAGATAGGCAAAAATTGGGAAAGATATTTTTCCAATAGCACGCAACGCAAAATATAAATTAGGATTTAGTTGACTGTCGACAAATAGAAGTGCTACATGATCTAAAGTCATCAAAAGACAAGCGATTATTTTTAAATAAAAAGAATTTAAAACATATTTCTTTTCTTGAGTATAAAATGAATCAATTTCCATAACTGCAATAAAATAAACCTAGATTAATATAAGACAATTAGCGACAACAGATTGGCTTGGAATAAACATTGTTATGTAAGAAAACAAATTATTAGTGAAATGTGTTGTGAAAGAAGAAGCAAGTTTTCCAGAAAGGAGATACGAAAGATTCAAAATGACACCAGAAATTATATAAATAGGTAAATTCAACCATTCATTCATAATCAGTGTATTTAGTTTAGAAGTGATGAGATCAATATTTTGACTATCAAGAGGATTTCCAGAAATTGTAATTCCAAGTGAAGAACATAAAGAGGAAATTGCTTCAGCATTTTCAATTTTTATAGCAGCATCAATGCTAACTTTTGATACATATAAAGTAAAAGCGTTAAAGTGAATCAAGCCAAAAACTAATGAAGAGACAATAATTCCAATTATATAGTTTCTTTTTTTGCCACTACAAATACCACATAATCCAAGTCTGTAAGTGAATTCTTCAATGAATGGTGCAAATATAACAATTTCAAAGAATAGTAAAAAGTTTTTTAAAACGTTATTAGAAACAAAACTCTCAACTCCATTTTGGTTCAAATTTTCACCATATCCAGGAATCTTCGAATATGCAAGGTTGAATATAAAATTTATTAAAAACATAATTGCAAAGCTTGCTAAGCCATAAAGATAGACTTTGTAATCTTTAAATTCTTTTAAAAAGGTAAGTCCAGCTTTATTTTTATTTGTAAAAATTAAAACAGCAAAGATAGCAAAAATGATGATATATGTCACTAAGTTGACCCAGTATGAATAGTCATTCACTTTTTGTAACATAATTGATACAATAAAAGCAACAGCTTGTAAACCCAAAAAGCCAACCAAAAATAAGATCAATTTAAACGCAAATGACGTTGTTTCAACCAACTGATTTGATTTAAATACACCATTGTTTTTATTATCATCATCATGATTATTTTGATCATGTGTTTTATTTAATTTATTCATATTCATTTGAGAAACTTTATATTCTTCCATATGTATCACCTTAATAGCTATATAAGCAAATAATATTATATAATATTATTGAGGATATTTGTAAATGTCACCGATGCTTTTGAATGTGATTCTTTGGATTACATTTGCTTTAATTATCGTTTTCTCACTTTTAGCTGGTCTTATTGGCTTTTTAAAAGGCATATATAAAACAACTTTAAAAACTATTATCAAAACTATTTTGATCCTCATTTTTATTTTTGTTACACCGAGCATTGCTAATGCTATTGGCAATATTAACTTTTCAAACTTTAATATTCATTTTGTAATAAATAATATAAATATCACTTTTACAACAATTCAGCAGACATTAGCTGACGTTTTGACAGCTACTGGTGTTATTACACCATTAAATGGACTTTCTTTATATGAAACAGCCGTTGCCATTTCAAATTCAGCTTTGTCATATATTGTCTTCTTTATAATTTGCATTTTGATTCAATTAACTTCTTCCTTAATAACGGCTATGATATATAATGGAATCATCAAGTGGTTTTTACCAGTTGAAAATAAACAGGATATAAAGAATAAAAAGAAAGATAAAAATAAATATGATTTAACTAATGGTATTGACACAGTAGAAACTAGCGATAGTCAAGTGGTTGTAAATAGTAAAAAGAAATTAAAATTATTTAGACTCCCAAGTTTATTTTTAGGCATTGCACAAGAATTTGTTTTCCTTTGTATTTTAATTTCTCCACTGACTGCTTTTTCAAGAATAGCAATTAAAAATGATGAGAATATTTCTAATATATTAAAATTTGCAAATGTTGATGATAAGTATTTTAATGAATATAGTGAAGTCATTAAAAAGTCACCGCTTTATAATATGCTAGGTACATTGAATTTTGATTCGTCAATAAATTATCGAACTACTCTTGTCAGAGTCAATGGTCAGTATATGACAATCGATAAACTCATAAATTCACTGTTTGATATATCTCAGCCTTTAATTGATGGAGAATGCATTTCATATGATAAAGCTTTAGGAAATGTTACTTATAATTTATCATATCTTCTTTCCAAGACAATGGTGTCTACATTGATTGAGAAAGTCTTATTAAACAATGTTTTAGTTGCTTTAATTCCACCAGCTATTGATATTGGATTGAACTCAATATCAAATCCTCAATTTGCAATTCCAAAAATAGATTTTGATAATATCAACTGGAATAATGAGCTTCAACTCATTAATGAAATATATTCAAAAGTCTATGATAAAGGCATAGTTTCTTCATTTATTGCCGATGATAATAAAAAATTTACTGTTGATAATTTTTTAATCGAATGTGGTAAATTAACTGATGCTGATATTAATAGCTATAGTGAAATCACAAGTAAATTTGCTTCATTAGATCTAGTTAAAAATAATATTGGTAAATTTTTAGCAAGTGTGGGATCTCTTCTTTCTTCTTCTGGACTTGAAATACTTCCTAGTGAAGAAAGTGCATATATAAATGTTGATTTTGAAGGTGATATCTCTATTTTTACTACTAATCTATTTAAAGTTTTTAGAGCATTAAATGTTAATTTAAATAGCAAGTTAAACATTTATGTTATCCAGGATAATATATTAAATACTTTAAAAGATAAAGAAAGAAGACAGACGTTAAAGGAAGCTATTGTTGGAACCGATTCAAACAAAGGTTTACTTGATACATCTATTTTCCAAATAATGAATCTATCAAGCATTATTTCTTCTTCTTTAAATTCAATCCCTTCTATTAAAGAATATGTAAATAGTGTCGATTTTAATGCAGTATTATCTGACTTATCTCTTCTGCAACTAAAAACTGAATTTACTTCTATGTTTGAAGTCATTGAAAAGATTTTTGATAATAATGATATTGTTGATATTTCAAAACTGCAAAATATTGATTTGACTGATAGAAAGACTAATTCAATATTGTGCGATATTTTGACATCAAGTCAAAAATCAATTGTTTTCAGTTCCTTGTTTCCTAAAATTTTAAAGAATATGCTTCATAAGAATAGTTTTGATTTTTCTGACTACTTCTTTAAAATAACACCATATGATTTTGATTATGAAAGTGATGATTTTATTTATGCAATTGGAAGCATTGTTTCACTGATACCTGATGTCAATGATATGAAAAATAAAATCGCAAGTGCATCAAGTAGCTCTTTAAAAATTCAATCGATTGATACTGAACTTGTTAAAAAAATATTAGTTTTGATTACAAACACTGATGCTTTTAATAGAAAAGCGACTTCAAGTGCGACAAATATATCAAGTAAAAATCTGACAGCCTATAAATTTTTAACAAATTTATTTACAAGCGATGCTTTAAAGACTTTAAATTATAAAAAAGTTTCTTCTAATTCAATTAGTGACATATATTGGGGAACTGGAAATGGTGATGGTGGCGAAATCGATTTGTTAATCAAGTCAATTGAAAATATAAAGAAAAATCCTTCTATATTTTCAAATAGTAGTTTCCTAAATATTGAAGATTATGATGCATTAAAGGTTACAATTGATTCTTCACTGAATTCTTACTTTTTAAAAAATACTATACTAGATTATATTAATAATTCACTTAATGACTATTTTACTGCTATCAATGTTCCACTAACAATTGATAAAATGCGCACTAGCATGTGGATAAATAAAGATAGCAATAATCAAAGTGACATTGATAGACTCATTTTAATATTAAAGATTTTAAATAATAATGATTTAAAAAACTTTAATTATTTAAACATTGAACCTGCTGAATTGAATATCCTTTTAACTGCTTTTAAAAATAGTCAGTTCATTTCAGTTGGCGTTAAAAATGAAAGTGATAAATTTGGCTTTGTCTTATATTCAATGATTTCTTCATCAGCAAATAAGTCACTTGCAACTGTTTTTAGTAAAGACAATTTAAATAGTGTTGTTAATAGTTATTCATATATTGAAAAGATCAAAACTGATTATGAATATAAAAATGAAAAAGTGATTTATACTGAAAGTGGTGCAATAAAAGATATTGTTGATTTCTTTAGGGTTGTTAAAATAGTTGGAATTGAAAATATAACATCAGGTAAATTACCTAAAGACAGTTCATATAAATCTCAAATTGAATCTATACAAGATAAAAGCTTTTATAAATCAAAATTTGTGAGGATCATTTATAAGAGTTTATTAAAGCAAGCAATGCTCAATAATTCTTTCTCTTCTTCTTATCAAAATATTTGTGAATATATTGACTTTAATTTGCTTAAAGATATGGACTATATTCAATTTGAAAAAGAAATTGAAATATTTGAATCATTATCAAATATTGATGCAAGCAAATTTGATTTAATGTTTAATAATATTAATTTATTAAAAACTAACAACTTGTATGATGAATTTATAGATTTGATTAATTTGATTTCTGATTCTAAATTGTTAACTGCAATCAAATCCGATAAAGATATATCACCACTTTCATATCTTATTTTTAATATGAGTAAAAATAATAACTTGCTTAATATGTCTACTCTTCTTGACGATGAAAACACTTCTGCTTTAAGATTTAAAGCAATTTTAAACAATGTTGATTATAAAACTGAATTGAAAAGCAAATTTTTAAATGTCATTGATGCTATGCAAGGTTTCAATTTAACTGATATATCTTTTGTCTCAAGTGTTTCACTTCCTACTTATGAGCAAAGCAAAAAGCTTCTAACTTCTTTAAATGAATCATCAATTTATCACATAGTACCTGTCTATATTTTAAGAAAAGATTTAACTAACATAGGAATGAATGAACTTACGATTGATAAAGAAAACAATATCAATCATGAGATAAATTATTATATTCATCTTGATGGAAATAATAGTGATGACATTAATTATTGGCAAAATGATATTGATAATTATTTAGGACTTATATTTGAAGACGTTAGTTTTAAAAAGACAATTGTTGATCAAAAAATCAAGCTATCCGATGCTGTTTTTGCAAATGATGGATTAAATGCATCTTGTATGTATTATTTATCTGAAATGAATAGTTTAATCAATTCACGCTCCTATATTGTTTACAATTTGATCAATAAATCAACTTTAAACAATAATTTAACAAGCAAGTTATTTAGAAAAAGTAGTGATGCCCCATATAATGAAAATGAGACAGTTTATACAATTGAAAAGCTTTTCTTTGATAATCCGACATTTAAAATTGAGGATAAAACATTAAGAAAAGCTTTGAAGATGAAAGAATTAGATATGTTAAATAAACCACTTCTTATCATCATTTCTTCACTAAGCAAATTGAATAATTTATCATCAATTAAAGAACTCAAATTGACTGCAACTTATGAAGAATTATTTTCATGTGCATTAATTGCTGAAGAAAGTAGTGTGTATCGAAGCAAAATTACAAGTGAAATGCTTGCGTCATTTATGACCATTGTTAAAGAAAAAATGCCAACGATGTTTGATAGTGATTTAAATTTCTATAATGACGATTATTTTTTGATCAATGCTATTGAAGGAAGAGCATTAGATTCTCTTATTGATTATTGTTTGCTCATTGAAAATAAAGAATTTTTGTTAAAAGAAGAACTTTTACCTTCATTTAAAAACTTTGGAAGCAAAATAGAAGATAATGATACAAAAATTATTAAATATCTAGTGAATTTTTATAATATGCTTGATAATAGATATAACGCTTATATAATTAGAAGCAAAAAAATGCTTGCCTATATTACCAACATAAGCGTTAAAGATAAAGCAGATAATAAAATTATTCTTGCAAATTATATTGATTTTGAAAGCAAGCTAAATGATAAGACTTTTTATGAAATTTTAAATGAAGGTGATATAAAATGATAAATATTGATGATATAAAAACATATATTGACGAAAAAAAAGAACTTGAAAAAGTTTTGTTTTATGCCTATGAAAGATTCAGTGAGTATGATTATTCAATCACAATTCAAAAAACTTCGATGTTCACAAAAACTTTGGGAATGAAAGCAAAGCAGGAAGTTAAAGCTTATACTTATCATGCTTTAAATGAAAGTGTCTCTCAATCGAGCACAAGCTCAAATTATATTTCAACTTTCTCACGTTTTTATGATGATAATGAAAAAATAACAGCTTATTCATCATCTAAAATTGATGATTTAAAAAATAACAAAGCTAAAAAAAATATTTTGACTTATGATGAATATATAAATACATATGGAAAATTATTTAAAAATAAGTATTACGTAAAAAAAGAAGGAACTGCTGATTTGTTAAACCAAGAAGATAAGTATTCTAATAATAATGAGGGCATTTTGAGGTATGGAATCAGCATTTATGAAATAAACGATCATTCTTATAAGGGTGCAAATATCATCAAGAAAGGGAAAAATTATTTGCTGACATTTATCTTGGATCCAATAGTTTCTCATTGCTTCTTTACTAAACAAATTAAAAACACAGGCCATATGACAGCTGATCCTGTCTTTTCAAATTCTGAAATAACTTTCACATTAGATTCATCATTTAATTTATTATCTTCTGAATCTAAAGATAACTATAAAGTCAAGTTTGGTTTGATAAACTTAGATATCAGTATGAATACTATCAATCATTATTTCACATCAAAAACTGATAAGTTCATTTCTAATAAAAAAGAGGTGTGTGTAAAAATACCTAGTGCTGATGAGACAGACTTTGCTGGTTTTAAGTTGGTTAAGTAAAATTTTTGCTGCTATTTAATTAATATGCAATTTAGATTACTTGCTTGCTGAATTGGTTTTACGCATATAAGCTAAACCGCAAGTGTTTCTTCCACAATGACAACATATTATTCCACTAGCATTAGTGACAAATATAATTTTTTCACCAACTATTTTAGAAAGCTCATGCTTTAAAAATTTGGTGCCTGATTCTGATTCAACATTTGGAAATAAAATAGGGAATGATAAATCAACATTATCATTTTGCAAGTCTTTTTTAAATTCATCCACAATGACAGATAAACCTTTAGTTACGTCTTTTCCACGTGTCAATTTATGAACCGACATTTTGCCGTCATCTAATTGAATAATTGGATGGATATGAAATTTATTTCCAATAAAATAGCTCATTCCTGAACATCTTCCACCTTTGTATAAAAAAGTCATTGTATCAATAACAAATGATATTTTAACAACCTCAGCTCTTGCATTATGATTTTTTATAATATCATCTACAGATAGCTCTGCTTTCATGTCTTCTAAGATTCCCAGAGCTAATAGTCCGCTTCCGCTAGATAATGATTTTGAATCTAAAACAGTTATTTTATCTTCTGCATTCATTTCTTTAACAGCTAATAAGGCATTATTGTAAACCGATGATATTTTAGAAGAGATAGGCATGAAAAAGATATGATCATATCGATTAATTTCCAAGGTGAAGAAACTTATTAAATCCCCAACATTTAAAGCACTTGTTTTAGGAAGTATGCCAGTTTTATCATATTCAGCTAAGATATCACTGCTATTAATTTCAATTCTATCTTTAAAAGTTTTTTCACCAATTTGAACAATAAGAGGTGCGGTTGTAAATTCATAATCTCCAATTATTTCTTTTGGCAAATCGCAACTTGAATCAACTATCAATCTATATTTCATAAAAACCTCCCATGATTTTTTAAAAAATAATTGCAATTAATTATAATATATGTGTGGAAATGATAAAAGAATTAACTTACAAAGAAAAAAGAAGTGAATTCATTTCTTTGCTTTTTGATTGTAAAAGCATCACAGATGCTAATAAAATAATCGCCGAAATAAAAAAGAAACATTATAAAGCTAAACATGTTTTAGCATGTTTGAATTTGAAAAGTACCAATCTTGCTAAGGAAGATGGTGAACCGATCAAAAGCATGCATCTGCTTTTAGAATACATGAACAGAAATGCTATTTTTGAAAAATTAGTGGTGATTGTAAGATATTATGGTGGTGTCAATTTAGGACAAAATAGACTCTCTAAAGTCTATTATAATCAGGGAGTTGAAATACTAGAGAATCAGTAAATAAAATATCAATAAAACATCGATAAAATACTATAAAATTTAATGTTTATAGTTGATATAATATGTTAGTTTATATATAATAATAGAGAATTTGTACTTGTTCATGCATTTTCGATGATTATTTTCTCTTTAAAGAGGATGTGGAGGAAGAAAACTGATGAAAAAGAAATTGAAACACAGTTTGTATATAGCTGCACTTCCAGCAGTATTATTACTTGGTAGTTTATCTACTTCTTTTGCTAATAATTCGGCTCAAAATATCAACCTTGTTGATGAAACAAATCATGTTAAAAAAGCTGGTAGTAAGTCACCATCAATTGCTTTTTATAATAACAAATATCAGGTAAACAATACTGATGTTACTCTTCCTACAAGCGGTAAATTTACCCAAGTTCCATCTATTTCTAAAAGAGGAGATCAAATTACTTTTTCAATATATTCTAAAAATCAAGACACCAGAAAGAATTTCTTTGATGTCAGCAATTTGAACATTCAATTAAAGTTTTATTCTTATTCCTTAACTTCCAACAATACTTATACAAGAGGAGAGGAACTCACTTATTCACCTCTTACATATTCGTTTACAACAAGTATGTCAGCTGATAATAATGATCAATTGCGAAATTATACGCTCACTTTAAACACCTTGACTGATTTTGCTTTCTCATTATCAAGTGAAGGAAATGATACTTATGCTGCATTTGAAACACTTGATTTTGTTATCAAAACTGGTAAAAAGACTCAGACAGGTGTTTATGTTGTCAATAAAGATGATTTGAGCAATCGACAAATTGATGGGGGCTCATTTGAAATAGTTTATAGTGGAAGTGACATTGTTACTCAATTTAGAAGTATTAAAGATGCTGATGGTCTTATTTCAACTGGTAGTGAAAAATTCTCACTGAGAGATATACATGGCGACAATGGTGACAATATTTTCATCACTGATGATGGTATATTAACAGTTAAGAAAGCTCAAATAACTGCAAAACTAATATTTACAAAACAAGGTGATAGTGAATACGATGATTTGACATTTGCTATCTCTCTTACTATTTTATCTCAGTTAGAAACACCTGCTACTATCTTTGAATCAAATGGTCAAAGTAATTTGCATAATACTTTATACAATCTAGTTCCTGGTGCTTATTATACTTTGTATTATACAAAAACTTATGAAGATGAAACAGTTGAAAAATTCCATACTGATTTTATTGCTTTAGATGGCAGCAATGTTTTATCAACTGATCCAGAGGTTGATTCTATCTTTAATTCAACAGAATGTGTTAATAAAGGATACTATGTTGTTGATGAAAATCAATCAGTCACAATGGCAGGTGCAACTATCACTGGTATTGAAAGAAGAGCATTGTCTGGACAAGAAAATATCTATTCTACTTCTAATAAGCAAGAAACAAATTATTATGTTTTGAAAAGAAAACCAATTCCAAGAATGTATGATAGTAATGTCTATACTAATGGTATTAGATATGATGATAGTGATGGTTTGTTAATAAACTTAAATAGTGCTACATCATATGAAGTTACTTATTATTTGAGAGATGATTCAACTAGATTACTTACTTTTGTTGCAACTGTTTCTGAAAAAAGTACTACTTATGATTTAGCAAGTTACTTGCCTCAAGGGGCAATATTAAAATCAATCGCTGTCAGAGGAACATCTTCCACTGAGAATGTTGATTGCCGTGCTAATTCATTTTCGAGCAGTTTAAATGGAACTATTTATAGTCATGCTGATAGTATCAGTGGTATTAATTATGATAGATTTAATTCTAGCTTGATTACCAGTATTAAAAATCTAGAACCTAATACTCCATATAAATTGTTTACTAAATCTTTAAAAGGTAGAGATTCAATAACTATCACAAGTGATTCAAATGGTGCAATATCACTTATGAATCACAATAACTTAGGCGTATCTGAAGTTGATGATAATGGACTGACATATGGCGGTCTTGAAATTACAGCAATAAAAAGAATCGGCAATTTACAATCTGAAGATGTAAATGATAAGACTTCAAATTCAGTAAGTCTTAATCTCGATAAAGTAAAATTTGTTGCTCTTGATACATATAAAGATAGTTTAATTACTAATGGTATTGCAAGAGTTGATAAACTTGGTGAAGCTGCTTTAAAAGCTAATGGGCGTGCTGCTTTAAATGAAAAGCAAATAAGAGCTATGGATAGCACCAAAGCTAAGATCAATTTAATTGAACTTAAAAATGCATCAACCACTGAAATACAAAAACAAATTGATTTATTAATTGATGATTTAGCTGTAAGTATCAATACATATGTTGGTGTTATGGGATATCTAGCTGGAATTGAAGGTTGGGTTTATATTGCTGTTGCAATCGGATTATTTCTAATTTTAGTTGCAGTTATCTTCTTATATAGAGCTGCTAAACGCAAATATGAAAAGATATCTATCAAGATTCTTGAAAGATTTGCTTGCGTTTCACCACTTCCTCTAATCGCTCTTTATTCATTTAATTCAGTCGGTGGTAATTTCTTTGCTCCAATAATCATCATGATTGAGATAGTATTCATTGCAATCTTTTTAGCACTTACCTTCTCTTATTTGAGAAAAGCTGGTGACTTAAAACGTTGGAAGAGATTCCACGATGATGAAGGCCAAATTCTTGAATCTGCTCTCACTAAAAGAGAACGTAAAAAACTTGAAAAACAAGAAAAGAAACTTGTTAAAGTTAGAAAATTAAAAGAAGAAAAGGCCAAAGAATAAATTAGATTGCATCGGTTTTCTTCCGATGCAATTTTTATGAAAGGTAAATATATGGAAGAAAATATAGTTAAAAAGATAGAGGTTGCTGAAGTTGAAGAACTGCTATTAAATCATAGTGATGATATTATTGTTCAAGTGGCACCCGCTGTCAGAGTTGCACTTGGAGAAATGTTTTCTTTAAAAGTCGGTACTAATGTTGAAAAGAAAATGATATCGGCATTAAGAAAACTCGGTTTTAAACATGTTTTTGATACTGATTTTGGAGCTGATATTACAATTGATGAAGAAGCTAGTGAATTTTTATCACGCGTTAAAAACAATTCACCATATTTTCCAATGTTTTCTTCATGTTGTATCGGTTGGGTCAATTCTTTTTTTATTCAAGGAAATGATTTAATAAATCACATTTCAACAACTAAATCTCCACTTGGTTGCTTTGGCTCTTTAGCTAAAAAATATTACGCTAAAAAATATAATAAAAAAGTAGAAGATATCATTGTCTTATCTATTGTTCCTTGTATTTTAAAGAAAAATGAAAGCAAAATGCCATATAATAAAACTGATGATATATTTGATGTCGATTATACATTGACTACCAAAGATTTAGGACAACTTCTTATTGAAAGAAATATTGATCTTCCTTCCTTAGATGATTCTGATTTTGATAATCCGCTCGGTTCTTCATCAGGTGGCGGTAAAATATTTGGACGAATTGGTGGAGTTTTAGAATCACTGATTCGTGCTATTTATTATTATGAAGAAGGAAAAGTTTTTGATAAGAGAGTTGAATTTACAACTTCAACTATTTCACCTGATATTAAAGAAGTTAAATTAAATATTAATAACCGAGAATATTTATTTGCCAATTGCTCAATAATTGGTGCTAGGAAATTGATTGAGATGACAAGAAATCATACTTGTCCTTATCATTTTGTGGAAGTTATGGCTTGTGCTGGTGGTTGCATTATGGGTGCAGGCCAACCTAGCTTCAAGGATACTGGCTTGCAATTAAATGAAGTTAAAGAAGCTAGAATGTCAGCTTTAAATTTATCTGATGATGAAAGCAGTGTCAAATGTTCACCACTCAATGATGATTTAAATAAATTATATGATTATTTAAACATGAAACCATTTGACCAAAAAGCTGAAAATTATTTACATAGGGATTATATAAAATATGGAAAACACTGAAAGAAAACACTCATTTTTATCAACACCTGAAAGAAGCAATATCAAACATGTTGTTGCGGTAATTTCTGGAAAAGGTGGCGTTGGTAAATCATTTACTTCTTCATATCTTGCTGTATGTTTAAAAAGACGCGGATATAAAGTTGGTATTTTAGATGCTGACATTACTGGTCCATCTATTCCATTTGCATTTAATGTTAAAGGACCTGTCTATTCTGATGATCAAAAATATTTCTATCCTATAAAATCAAAAACAGGTATAGAAATTATGTCATCGAATCTTTTAGTTGATAACCCACGTGATCCATTGGTGTGGCGTGGACCAATGATTTCAACACTCATTGAACAATTTTATACCGAAGTTATTTATGATGTTGATTATTTAATTTTGGATTTAGCACCTGGAACTAGTGATATATCACTAACTGTGTTTCAAAAAATTAATCTTGATGCAGCAGTTTTGGTTACTTCACCACAGGATTTGGTTTCAATGGTTGTTGAAAAATCAGCAAAGATGTGTTCACTTTTAAATGTTCCTTTGCTTTCAATTGTTGAAAATATGGCCTATGTTATTTGCCCTGATTGTAAAAAGAGAATCGATATCTACGGTAAAAATTCATTAGATTTAGCTAAATTATTTAAAATACCAGTTAAAGAAGAGATTCCATTTGATGCTGATATCGCATCATGTATGGATAAAGGTGATATTGAAAATTTAAATAAAGATTATTTAAAAAATACAGTTGAAAGTATTATTAAGGCAACAAACTGATGAAAAACAATAAAGAGATAGTTGATGAATTTTTAAGTATCTTTAAGCAACTCGAAAATAAAGTTGTCACAATTTGTGAACTTGAAGATGATTTTATATCATATTCAAAAGCTATCAATCATATACATGCTAAAAATTTGGATCCGATTATTTTTAATGATAATAATTTTATAATTTTAAAACAAGCTGGTGATTTAAGAAATATGTTATCTCATAATAAGGATGTTTGCTTACCAACAACTTCTTTTTTCTATACTTTTAAAAAGATAGCTTTAAAAATAATAGATACTCAGGATATTTATTCTATCTGTAATAAAAAAATCATTTATGTTACTAAAGATTTTAAAATGAAAGTTGTTTTTGACTTATTTGTTAAGAATCATTTATCACATCTTCCTATTTTAGATGAAAATAAAATTATCAAAGGAATTATATCAAGGAATTCAATTTTTGATTATATTTATTTAAATAATCTTGAAGGAATAGACTTAAAAAGATTATGCGTAAAAGACTTTTATCAGGTGAGTGATATTGAATCTCATCTAAATGAATCCTATCTTTTTGTATCTAAAAATGACAATATCCGGGAGACATATGTTAAACTAATTAATAAAAGTGAGCATAGTAAAACAGTTTCAATGCTTTTAATTACCCAAAATGGTTTAAAAAATGAAAAGCTACTAGGTGTACTTACCATTGCTGACTTTAATAAAGTTTATGGAAAGAAGGTGTGATATGGATCAACAAATTATAAACATTGCAAGCAAATGGAATGGAAATGGTTTAGCGTTACTTTTTTTAATTACTCTTCTTTTTTCTATTTTTTTATCTGCAATTATTGGTATAGAAAGAGAAGTAAGGGGACATTCTGCTGGTTTAAGAACACATGTTTTAATATCAAGTGGTGCAACTATTTTGACGTTTATTTCTATTTATGCAATACCTGTGATAATATCTGCTTTTAAGGATGGAAGTTTTCCAAGTGATTTATCTATTTATTCCTCTTCTTATGATGCATCAAGAATTGCTGCTGGTATAATTGCTGGCTTTGGTTTTATTTGTGCTGGAACCATTTTAAAAACTGGATTCACCATTAAAGGTCTTACTACTTCTGCTTCATTATGGATTACTGGTGCTATTGGCTTACTTGTTGGAATGGGATTATTTTTAGAAGCTATTATTGCCACCTTTATTACATTGCTTGTACTCATTGCGTTCATTTATGTTGAAAGATTACTTGATTTAAAATCATCTAAATTTGTTTTGTCTTCATCATGTGACTTCAATTTGATCAACTATGTTCAAGAAATGTGTAAGATAAATGATGTTGTCATTAAAAAGACAACTACTGAACTTATTACAAATGATGATAAAACATATCAACAAGTATCAATTATTTTTGCTTTTTCAACTTCTAAGAACTCATTATTTAATCTTCTAAAATTATTTAATGCTAATAAAGATGTTGAAGTTGAATCCTACATTTTAAAAGGTAAATCTAAGAAAGATTAAAAAAGTGACAATTTTTTTTAAAAAACATCGATTTTGTTTAACTTTTGTATTGCTAAAAAATGCCGGGGGGGGTATAATTTTTAGTATAAAATATCTTTTTGATGTGATTTAATGCGAGGTATTACTATGTTTAAAAAATTTAAATTTTTATCAACTATTGCTTTGGTTTCTCTACTTGGTGTTTCTTCCTGTGCTAAAAATAACAATGTTCCTGAAAGTAGTATATCTTCGTCAACGTCATCATCTTCATCTTCTTCAACAACACCTGACGTTCCTGAAGAACCAGATTATAGCATCTATTTTGACTATGAAATCAGTTATTTACATTATGATGGCGAACATATAACCATCAATGGACTTAAAGAAGAATATGCATCATTAACAGATGTTGTTATTCCAAATAAATTTGATGGTAAAGAATATCCAATTGATATTAATGCTGATTCTTTTAAAGATAATTCAAATATCAAATCTATTAAATTTTCTAAAAATGTCAATACCATTGATTACAAATCTTTTAAAAATGCTTCCTCACTTGAAAAACTTGAAGTAGATAGTGAAAATCCTATTTATTATTCTCAAAATAATTGTATCATAACTCGTGATGGCAAAAGACTTGTTAAAGGTTGTAAGACATCAATTATTCCAAATGATGTTTTGCAAGTAGCAGGTTTTTATGGAAGTAATATTGAAAGTGTCAATATTCCTGCATCTGTTACCTATATTTATGGCGATGCTTTTGCATATTGTCATGACTTAAAAAAGATTACTGTTGATTCAAATAATAGTTTCTATAAAGATTATAACTCTAATATTATTGTGAATGCAAAAACTAAATCCATTGTGACTGGTTGTTCTACTTCTATAATTCCAACTGATAGTAGTCAAGTTATACAAATAGATGGTAATGCTTTTCGAGGTAGTGCAATTAAGGAAACTACTATTCCAAATAATATCGTATCGTTTGGTGATTATACATTTGTTGATTCGGATTTAGAAAATGTGACATTTGCTGATGATTCACCTCTTACTACTTTAAGAGCCGCATTTGAATACTGCAAATTTAAAACATTTAAAGTTCCTGCAAAAGTTACTTCATTTAATTTGTCATATAATCCATACTTAGAAACTCTTGATCTAAATGAGATTTGCCAATTTGATATGTCTTATTTAGAAGGTTGTACTAATTTTAAAAACCTCAATATAAATAATAATAAAAATGTTATTTGGGGTGGTGCAAGTTCATTATATTCAAAAAATGCTAGTGGGTACCTTGGAGATAAAGTAATTTGGCTAAAACCAGGGTATACTGGTGTTAAAGTTACTGGTCTTAAAACTATTGGTAAATATGCTTTCCCTAATAATTCTATATTAAAGACCATATCTTTTTCACCAATTAATAAAGGAGAATTAATTTTAACTGATCAAAATTTAAATGGCATTTTTGTGAATTTATCAAATCTTAGTCAACTTGATTTAACTAATATTAATCCTTCAAATAATATGGTCAAAAATTGTCATATAAATAGATTAGTTATTCCATCTAATTTCAATTTACAGCTTAATAGACTTTTTGTAAATTGTACTATTGATACTATTGTTATTCCCCAGGATATCACTGCACTCTCACATTTGGCATTTGAAAATACTCTTATTAAACATGTTGAACTTACAGGTAGTCAAAATAATTATAAAATTGTCGATGATAAAGTTTATTCATATGATGGAACTAAATTATATTTTGTATTTGGTGACTCTAAAGAAATTGTTGTTCCTGAAGGTGTAAGTGATATTGAACATTTAAATCTATATGGCGATAATGTTAAATATACTTTCCCTACCACTTTAAAAACAATTAGTTCACAAGCTTTTAGTGGAAAACATGAAGAAAGTGAATTTATTGTTCCAAAAAATGTTACTTCATTAAATCAAACTTTCTATTGGAGTGATTTTTCAAGCATAATTCTTCCTGAAGGATTAACAACTATTGGTGAAAGTGCATTTAGAGAAACTAAAAATTTAAAAAGTATAGTTCTTCCAAGCACTATAACAACTATAGGGAAATATGCTTTTATGAAATCATCAGTATCCTCAATTTATATTCCCCAAGGTGTTACAACTATTGGTTCCAATGCGTTTAATAGTTGTGAAAATCTTAGATTTCTTTCATTTCCTAAATCTGTTAATTATATAAATGAAGCTATTGCTGCATGGTCTTCAGTAAGGGTCATTGAGATTAAAAATCCTAAGTGTTCTATTTCTTCAAAAGCATTTAATTCTGCATACTGTCTTAATGAAATAAGATTCAATGGAACACTTGATCAATTTAAAGCTATGTTTTCAAATAACAAGAATACCTTTACTTCTAATGTTAGTGTAGTTGGTGCTTATAATTTAACTATAAAGTATTACCTTTCAAATGGTGATAGTGCATTCATTGCTGCTAAAGACATTAAGTGGTAAATTAAACAAACTTTTAATAGATTTAAAAAATGTATATAATTCCTTGCTTGAACGCAAGGAATTTTTTTAAAATAAAAAATAGGTTGGAATATTCCAACCTATAATTTTTAGCATGGTGACCCAGGAGCGACTTGAACGCCCGACCCACTGCTTAGAAGGCAGTTGCTCTATCCAACTGAGCTACTGGGCCAAAGCCTATTAATAATAATATAAAAAAGAATGTTTTTCAAGTATTATAAGTAAAAATTTGGTAAAATATTTAAAGTTTTGGAGGTGAATATGAATTCAAATTTTGATTTTAAAAAAATGCACAATCAATTTAAATCTTTAGAGAAAGATATCATAGCTTTTAACAATATTGTCATCTATAGACATTCTTCACCTGATTTTGATGCTTTAGGTTCACAGATGGGTTTATATACATGGATTAAAGATAATTTTCCAAATAAAGAAGTTCATTTTGTTGGTGATAATATAAATACATTGATGCCTTTTATCTATCCAATAAGTGAAGAAATTTCTGATTCTTTTTTTGAAAAAGAACATCTTGCAATCACTGTTGATGTTTCAGATTTACCTCGTGTTTCGAAAGAGAAATTAAAGTTTGCTAAGAAAGTTATTAAAATTGATCATCATCCTTTACCTCCTATTGAAAAACAATTTGGTGATGATTTAATTGTTTATCCTGAAATGGCAGCTTGTGCTGAACTTTTGTCTCTATTTGTTTTATCTAGATCAAGAAAAAGAATATTATCTAAAGAAGCAGCTACTTATTTGTATTCAGGTATTATTGGTGATACTAATCGTTTCTTATATCAAGATACTTCTTCAATGACGTTACGTCTTGCAGCTTCTCTTCTTGATGTTGGTGTTAATAAAGATGATGTCTATTTTAAAATGTATCAAAGTGATGAAAGAAGAATGAATATTTTAAAATTCGTTTTGAATAATTATAAAATTACTCCAGGTCATGTCTGTTATTTTGTTTTTACAAAGGAAGATATGAAAAAACTTGATATGACTATTGATGAAGGAAACCTTCATATCAACACATTTAGAAATTTGAAAGGTGTTGAAGCTGTTGTATCAGTTACGGAAGATGAAAATAAAGGATACTTTAGAGTATCAATTAGATCAAGTAGAAAACCAATAAGTGAAGTTGCAAAAAACTATGATGGTGGTGGACATGATTTTGCAGCTGGATGCAAATTATATGATTTAGCTAAATTGGATAATCTCATTCATGATTTAGAAGAGATTGTTAAGGAATAAGATATGTATTTATCACCTTGTTTACTTAGATAAGTAGACACTATATCATTTGCATTTAAATCATATTTCTTGTCGATATAATCGTTATTTTTAATGAAGTTGATGCAATCAACTTCATTTTCATTAAGATAAGAATATAAACTTTTATAATCGACTTTATCTTTATTTATAAATAGAACTTTTAAATTATCTTCTAAATAAAGATCTATATTATTAAAAAGTATATAACTTCTATCAGCATATAATTCTTTATTGTAAAGAAGATGAATGGAAGATGATAATTTTATATTTTCATCATCATAATATAAATTATTACTTATCATTGTATTTTTAATGTTTATATATTTATCAAAATATTCTTCAATAAATGCTGATGAATTATTGTCGTCAACCTTGGTTGCATTCAATAATTTACCATCTCTTATTAAGATAAACTGAGAAGTTATATCTAAATCTTTAAAGCCTTCTATTTGATTGATAATACCTATTTCTGAATAATTGACAAGTATTTTATTTTTATAAATAAAAGATTCAAAAAAAGTTCTAAATGTACCGCAAGTGCTTGCACAATT
>ERZ808240.1075-NODE-1075-length-34665-cov-6.380641_pt1 | contig 34665 bp, 27 predicted proteins | sample MGYA00521084_ERZ808240 | MGnify/ENA primary metagenome ERZ808240 (study PRJEB31516, sample SAMN03275571) | gut metagenome | biome: mammalia-associated habitat; material: feces | host: Papio cynocephalus | place: Kenya | collected 2012-08-06 ... | reverse complement strand
CGATTCCCAGAAGCTCTGTCACTCTTGTTTTCATAGCTTATGCCTCAACACCCTTGTTTTTCATATACTCAATAACATCCCCAACGGTAAGGATCTTCTCTAAATCCTCAGAAGGAATTTCTACTCCGTACTCCTCTTCCAAAGCCATAACCAGTTCAAACAGATCTAAGGAATCTGCCTCAAGATCCTCTTTGAAACGGGATTCTGCTGTGATGGAATCTGCGTCTACGTTTAACTGGTCTGCGATGATTTCTTTTAACTTTTCTAACATAATGGATTCTCCTTTGATTGTCTTCAATTTTATTTGATTATGAAATAGTTTGATTATCAAACAGTTTCTTAGTCAAAGTATATGCAAAGATAGTTTGATTGTCAAGGTATTTTTTCAACTCTGATTTTGAAAATTTCCGTATATCTTTCTGTACTTATCCGCACTCTCTGACATCTCAGAAGATTTTAACAGCTTTTAACATTATAATAGCTTTAGGGAGGAATATACTTATGACACCACATCCAGAATTGAAAGGAAAAATTTTATCAGGTTTCGGGGATTCACTGGTCGATGGACACTATAATGGAATTGGTATGCTGCATCATGTAGCAGCTGCAAATGAAATGATCTACCATAACTACGCAATCAATGGAGCTTCTGTAATCCCTTGCAAGCCTTACGTTCTGCCTGATATGTCCAAAACTGTTTATGACATTGCCGCGCAAATTAAACAGGCTCCGGATATATTCTGTGACTTTGTCTGCTTTGATGGATTAACCAATGATGCTTATGAAAAAAACAGCAACTATCCCGGAATTATTGCTGATTCGTTTAACGGTAATTACGATACCTCGACATTTTGCGGTGCTTTTGAAAATATCTGTTATTTACTCAGAAAAAAATATCAAAACAGCGCCATACTGTATATCTGTCCCCATAAAATGCCAACCAGAAGTATTACCGCTCAAAATATTCTTCAAGAAAATGCGAGAAAAATATGTGAAAAATGGTCTATTCCTTATGTAGACATGTACCGTAAAGGTCAGATTAACACCTGTATTGACTGTATGCGAATAAATTTTTCATATAATAAAATAAACGAAACAATAAATGGAAACGGCACTCATTTAAACGAATCAGGTTACCGTCTATGGTATGCTCCTGTCATTGAATCTGCTCTGATTCATTATTCACACACTTCTTAACAGAATAATGACAGGGCAACATAATATTACAACAGGTCTACCAGACATAAGATGGCGGGCCTGACCGCCATCTCATACTATTTTTACCGTTGCAAAACTTTTAACATTAATTTCTATCAGCCTATCCGATAATGAGCTGCATTGCCCCATAAATTCCGGCATCATTGCCAAGCTGTGCCAGTTCAAAACGGGTATCACGACATGCATGGAACGAAGTTTCCTGAAAATGCTTTTGAATTGTGTCAATCAGAATCTGTCCAGCTTTGGACACACCACCACCGATAACGATGACTTCCGGATTGGTCACACAGGCAATATTAGAAAGAGTTGATCCTAAAATTTCTCCTACCTCATCTACCAGTCCAAGCGCTACTTCATCGCCTTCTTTTGCCGCATCAAAAATGTCTTTTGCAGTAATCTCCCTGTACTCACGAAGCTTTGTCGCATCCTGTGTTTTGGCAAGTTTACGTTTTGCCATGCGTACAATACCGGTAGCCGAAGTGTACTGTTCCAGGCATCCATACTGTCCACAGTTACATGGCTCAATTTCGTCATGATTTACGGTAATATGTCCGATTTCCCCACCTGCACCGTTATATCCGGCAACCACATGGCCATCCACAATGATTCCACCGCCGACACCGGTACCAAGAGTCACCATAATGACATCTTTGCTTCCTTTTCCGCCGCCCTGCCACATTTCACCAAGACCTGCAACATTCGCATCATTTCCAACCTTTACTTTCAATCCTGTCTGTGCACCGAGTTCTTCCGCAACATTGATCACGCCCCATCCAAGATTGACACAGCCATTTACAATACCATCACTTCTTACCGGTCCCGGAACTCCAATTCCAACGCCCTCCACATCGTTTTTGCTGATGCTTTCCTGTGCCAGTTTATTGTCGATTGCCTGTGCAATATCCGGCAGTACGGCTTTTCCGTTATCACTGGTATCTGTCTTGATCTCCCATTTGTCGAGAAGCTTTCCGCTTGTCTCAAAAAATCCCATCTTGACCGTAGTTCCTCCAACGTCTACACCAAATCCATATTTCTTCAACTCTCAATTCCTCCTTGATTTATGTGATACGTATTTTTCTTCCACCCCATATATCCATATACTACCATATTCCGGGATTTCTGCCTAGTATCGTTATAATTACTGTACATTTCCGCCTTCAGCGTCTCCGGCATTCTCTCCATTGTCCGGTTTATCTGTGGCTCCTCCACTTTCCGGCTTATTGGTATTTTCTCCATTTTCCGGTTTATTGGCCGTTCCTCCATTTTCACTGGAATTGTTGTTTCCATCATGTTCCGGTTTGGAGTTATTATTCTGATTACCAGTGTTGCCAGTATTTCCGGTATTTCCGGTATTTCCGGTATTTCCGGTATTTCCATTGCTATTCGACGAATCATTTTTCTCGGAATTTCCGGTTGTGGTATTTTCATCCTGCTGGTTTTCCGGTGTCTGCTGCTCAGACGGAGTCTCATCGGTCTGATTTTCTTCACGCATCTTGTCGTGTTCTTCCTCTTCTTCCTTCTGCTGATTTTTAAAATCATCGGAAAGCTGGGCATAAGGAAGGAAATCAAGCGATGATAAATCCTTGTGGACGGCAGACATATATCCCTTCCAGATCTGCGCAGGATAAGTACTTCCGCTCAGATTACTGATAGATTTCGGATAATCACAGCCTACCCACACTGCTGTTGTATAATATCTGGTAAATCCACAAAACCATCCGTCTTTGTGATCATTTGTCGTACCGGTCTTTCCTGCACACGGCATATTGGAAAGTTTCGCTGAACGTCCGGTTCCACTGTCCATAACAGACGTCATGATATCCGTCATCATCCGCGCTGCATCCTGCTTATAAACCGTTTTCTCCGCCAGTTTCGAAGTGTAAACAACATTCTCATCCGAATCTACAATCGACTTCACGCAGGTAGGTTCCCTGTAAAGTCCGTCGTTTTCAATCGTTGCATATCCCGATGCCATCTCAATCGGAGAAACACCCTTGGTAAATCCACCAAGAGCAGTAGCAAGCGTATAATCGCCATCTTTGATCTGCGAAAAATTCATATTTTTCAAATACTGCAGACCCACTTTTGGTGTCAGTTCATCATATAACTGCCATGCAATGGTATTGATAGAATGTGCAACTGCATACCTGAGCGGAACTTTGCCCGCATATGTATTGTTTGCATTTGACGGTCCATCTTTTAGTTTATGATCATCTACAATCGTATCCGGGGTATATCCACGTTCTAACTGTGGCGTATATACCAGCAATGGCTTGATGGAACTTCCCGGCTGGCGGTAACTCTGGTACGCACGGTTTAACGTATAATTTTCTGAATTCTGATTGCGTCCACCAACAATTGCTACCACATATCCGCTATTGTTATCAATTGATACCGCTGCCGCTTGCATCTTGTATGTTCCGTCTTTGGATTTGTCCGTAAATCCTTTTAAGGTATCATCAACTGCAGACTGCAGTTCTTTTTGCTTATCCATATCGATCGTTGTATAGATCTTATAGCCACCGGAAAAAAGTTTCTTCTGACATGCACTGTAAAGTTCATCATATGCTTCCTCATAAGACTTCTTTTCTTTATCCGAATCAAAATAATACTTAAACTGAAAATCTTCCTGTTCCATCAGTGCACGGGTCGCACAGTCATACGTATAGGTATCAATCGAACTGTTAATCTTTTCCGTATCACTCTTCTTTGGTCGATTCAGAGCAATTTCTTCTTTGGTCGCCTCATAATATTCTTCCTGCGAAAGTTTCCCGTCATCTCTCATGTTTTTTAAGATCAGATTCCGCCGGGCAATCGTATTATTCGGATGCGCTACCGGATCATAATTGGACGGACGGTTTGGGATTGCACACAGATATGCAATCTGTGACACATCCAGGTCCTGCAGTTCACAGTTAAAGTAGCCATGACACGCCGCATCAATTCCATAATATCCATTCGCAAAATAAACATTATTCAGATAAAATTCCATAATTTTATCCTTGCTGTATCGTTTTTCCAATTCCCATGCAAGAAACATCTGTTTGACCTTATACTGCCAGGTCTGCTTGGGCTGCATATAAATCAGCTTGGCAAGCTGCATGGTGATCGTACTTCCACCCTGCGTACCTCCCTGCGATTTTCTCAATTTTGACAAAACTGTCGCCTTGACTGCACGCATGAGTGCTTTCAGATCCACACCATTATGCTGATAAAACTTTTTGTCTTCAATACTGATAATTGCTGTGACAAACTCTTTCGGAATATCCTCGTATTTGACATACTGCGCATTTTTGTCGCCTCTGCGTTCGGAAATCAGCTTTCCGTTTATATCATAAACCGAGCAGGTCTGCGACGGAATAAATGTGGCATCATCAGAAGCCGATACTTCCTGTACTGCTTCCCGGTGCATCTGCTGCACCTGATCCGCATACCCGCCAAAATAATAATATCCAAAACCTGCCAGCACAACGAGCATCAGCACGATCTGCAGTTTTATGACAAACCAGAAAAAGCGGTGTTGCTTTTTCCTTCTCTTCTTTTTCTTTTTTGTTGACATATACTCTCCTCCATATTTATTTTGGGAACATACATCATACATTTTATATCTTTTGGACAGTATATGCAAATTATCTTTTTATTAAGATTTCATTATTTTATTGTTCCATATTTTTTCCCAGGAAATTTGCCGCGGTAAAAGCCAGTGCTTTTAACAATTCTAATGTTTCTTTTTGTCCACTCTTATCTGCCAGAATCACAGCCCCCTGACAATCTCCGTTACACAGAATGCTCGAGAGCACCATTCCTTTCGGAGGAACTGACATCTTCTTTTTAATAATGGAACAAGACGGTTCTTCCCCTGTTTTTACAATTGTACTGCGTTTTTCAATCATCTCCTCGATTTCTTCATTCAGCGGTTCCCCTTCGACTTCTTTTTTCCCGGCTCCCGCTGCAGCGATCACATATTCCCTGTCCGTAATACAGACCAGTGCTTCCGTTGTCTGTGCCAGCGCCTGTGCATAAGTTCTTGCAAATGCCCCCAATTCTCCAACCGGTGAGTATTTTCTGAGCATGATTTCGCCCTCCCGGTTTGTAAAAATTTCGAGAGGATCTCCCTCCCGGATGCGCAGTGTCCTGCGAATTTCCTTCGGAACCACAATTCTTCCCAGATCATCAATTCTGCGCACAATCCCTGTTGCTTTCATATGATAAATTTCCTCCTATTTCCCAGATTGTTTTCCATATTTATTTTGTATCGCTAGTATGGCAAAATCCAGGAAAAATTATACACAAAAAGGAAGTATTTTACTTGAAAAAGCACTTATGCAGGCATACAATAGAACTAATATTTCACATAGGAGAAAAGTATCATGGATTATAACGAAAATAAATTCAAAGCGAAAGCGAATATCAAAGCCCGGCGCATCTGGCTTGTGTTTGCTCTTCTGCTGACTGCCAACTACGGCACGGACGTTTCCAGAGGAGGATATCCTTCTACCAACTTTATTATCTTCTTAATACTATGCTGGGTACCTTTCTTCGCTGGCGATCTGCTTTTGCGTGTAAAAGGACATGCAGATGACCGCTATCGCTATACGCTGGTGATTGGTTATGGTATTTTTTACACATTCCTGATCTGTACAACCAATTCGCCGATTGCGTTCACCTATATTCTTCCAGTTGTCAGTCTTCTTGTTTTGTACAAAGATCAGAAATTTATGGTTGGATGTGCGATAGCCAATATTGCCAGTGTTCTCGTGAGCCTCGTCTATCATCTGGCAGTTCTCGGACAAAATTCTGCAGCAGACCAGAAAAATTATCAGTTGCAGATTGCCTGCCTCATCCTTTGTTATGTCGGCTATATCATGTCTGTCCGCCACCTCATCGAATCAGACGGTGCACTGACAGACAGTATTAAGAACGATCTGAAACGTGTCGTTACAACTGTTGAACAGGTAAAAACCGCCAGCAATACGATCATGGACGGTATCACCGTCGTCCGTGAGCTTGCATCAGAAAACAAACATGGATCTGATATCGTAGTTGACGGAATGAACAAACTGACCGACAACAATGGACAGTTACAGTCCCGCACTGCTTCTTCCCAGGAAATGACCGGCGATATCAACTCCCAAGTACAGAATGTTGCATCCATGATCAATGATATGGTATCCCTGACTGCTGAATCCGAAAAACATGCAAAAACCAGTTCTGTAGATCTGGAAAGTCTGGTACAGACTGCCGGAACAATGTCAGATCTGTCCAACCAGGTAGAACATATTCTGGAAGCTTTTAAATCTGAATTTGAAACCGTAAAACAGGAAACTGGAACCATTGACAGTATTTCCAGCCAGACCAACCTGCTGGCACTCAACGCTTCCATTGAAGCTGCCCGTGCCGGAGAAGCCGGAAAAGGATTTTCTGTTGTTGCAGAACAGATCCGGAAACTGAGCACAGAAACCAAAGATTCCTCTGGTCAGATCAGTGAAGCTCTCTCCCGTCTGGATGAAATTTCAGAAAAGATGACTTCTTCTATAGAAGAAACGCTCAAGCTGATCCAGGTAACTCTTGAAAAAGTAACCCAGACCGGTGAAAATGTAAATAAAATCACGGAAGACTCTTCTTTGCTTGGTAATCACATCCAGGCCATTGACTCTGCCATGAAAGAAGTAGAATCTTCCAACCAGCAGCTTGTAGAAAATATGAAACAGGTATCTTCGATTGTCGAAACCATGACCACCTGTATCGGAGATTCCGATGAGACAAGCAAACGAATGCTCAGTAAATATGAAGAAAGTGCTTCCAATATCAATAACATTGAGAACGTTATTCAGGATCTGATGTGTGAACTTGGTATTGGTGGTTTCATGGGACTCGATGATATCCACGCCGGTATGAAAGCCAAAGTCATCCTTCCAAAACATTTAGAACACATGGAATATCACGGGGAAGTCAAATCCGCAACAGAAGACAGCATCATCTTGACTCTGCTTCACGATCCACAATTAAAAGGATCCGAAACCTGCAAGGTTCAGGTCACGGTTGGCAACGTTCTTTACTGTTGGGAACAGGCTAAGATACAGTCCGATTCTGCATCTGATTCTCATACCTTTGTATTACAGCTTTCTACACGTCCAGAGATCAAGAACCGACGGAAATATCCACGTGTGGATCTTTCCAATCCTTGTACCATTACGTTGAAAGATTCCGGAACTACATTTTCCGGTCAGCTCGACAATATCAGTGCCAATGGTTTTGCATTTCTGACGAAAGATCCATTCTTCATGGATCACAAAAACGCAGACATAACCATTGATATCCAACACTTTGCGCTCCCGGATCAGTCCCACCTGGAAGGACATGTAATCCGTTGCTCGGATAACGAAGGTACCTATATTGTAGGATGCCAGATGCCGGAAGATAATTATGCAATCCGAAACTATATAGATAACCTTTTGAAAAAATAAAACACTTTTTTACAGGCTGCTGCCGGTACGATGATCCACCTGCGTACCGGTCGCAGCCATAACCATATTCCCGTAGCTACACGATACCAGAACTCCTGCGTTGCGTGATATATTCCTTTTCGTACAAATCCTACCAGAATTCCCCGAATCTGATCAAACGCGACCGGCCCTTCCATTTCTGTCTGATTATCCCCCACCATGTAAAACCCATCCGCTGTGCGTCTTGCAATGCGATGCAACACCAGAATACTATTTGGACGTCGATACAAAACCACATCCCCTCGCTGCAGTTTCTGTATATCTGCCTGCCGCAGTATTGCCTCGTCCCTTCCCGGCACAAACATCGGATACATACTGTATCCCTGCGGTTTTATCTGAATGGTCTTTCCCTCTGCCAATAATTGTTCAATATCAATCTCTGCCATCTGTTTTCCCTCATGTTATTGTGCCATTATAGCATTTTTCCATTTTTACTGCTATACTATACCTATCATTTTCCATACAAAGGAGATTTTTATGAAATTGACAGAAGGCTACTACAAAACAACCATTGCAGGCGTTCCTTATCTGCTTTCGTATGGACAGGAAAGCGCACAAAATGGGATTTCTCTGCGGCTGAATCGCACGGCAAGCCTCCTGTGGGACGGACTCTGTGAAGGTGCCGGGGAACCACAGCTGCTACACCTTCTTGCCCGGGAGTTTGAAGCCGATGAGGAAGATTTTCCGCTGCTCCAACAGGATATCCAGCAGTTTCTGCAACAGCTTTGTGCATTGGGCATTCTCTCCATGACATCTTGCGAACCTGCTGTCAACACACCCACACAGTATTTTCGAATCGGGCCTGTTACCATTGCATATACCGGTGCTCCTTTTATATATGATACTTATTTTTCGGCCTTTTCCTGTCCAAAAGCGCCTGTTGACCTGTCGATTTCCATTGTTCCACATATTCCTTTTCACAAAACAAACGGAACGATTCTCGTACGCACGCAGGAACTGACTATCTGTGATGCGAAAGACCGATATCTATTTTTGTTTCCTGAAAAATGGGGAATTTCGGAAATGCATGTAGCAAAAAATGGCTCATGGGCCACCCTTTTCTGTTATTCAGACACAGATGCCCATGCAGAAGAAATTTTTCATGCTCTGCGCTTTGCGTTCCTGGTAGCTGCACAGAAGCACGATCTGCTTGTCATTCACTCGGCCTCTTTGCTGTATCAGAATCAGGCATGGCTGTTTTCCGGCTGTTCCGGCACCGGAAAATCCACACATACCAACCTGTGGCACTCAGAATTCGGATCAAAACTGCTGAATGGCGATTTGAATATGATCGGTATGCAAAACGGTATTCCCGTTGTCTATGGACTTCCATGGTGTGGCACTTCGGAAATTTTTACTGCCAGAGATTATCCCCTCGGCGGCATTGTATTTTTAAAACAGTCCACACAGAATCATGTTGCAATTCCTTCTTCCGACCAAAAAACACTGCTTCTTCTGCAGCGGCTGATCTCCCCCTCCTGGACACGGGAACTGAATGAAAAAAATCTCCGCCTGGCAGAACAGGTCTCTGGAAAAACGAAGATTTTTACACTTGCATGTACAAAGGAACCACAGGCCGCCCATATCATGCGAAAAGCCATCGATTCCTTATAAGAGAAAGGTTTATCTATGATAGAAACACTGAAACACATCTATAGCCGGATCCGGGAAGGCATGCTCAAAGATATGATCCGACAAACCAAATGGATTTATCAATATGCACGCCATTACTGGCTTGCCATGATCTTTTATACTGCACTCGGACTTTTTGGTACAGTTGTTGGTCTTGGCAGCAGCCTGGTCTCAAAAGATCTGGTAGATATTATCACCGGACATCATACTGGTAAACTGATTCAGACGTTCTGTGCAATGGTGGGTCTTTCCATCGGAAGTACAGTAATCAGTCAGTTTACAAACTATGCTTCCAACTGGATCAGCCTGAAGGTAGATGCCGAGATCAAAGCAGATGTTTTTTCAAAAATGCTTGTAACGGACTGGGAATCCATCACAAACTATCACACTGGTGATCTGCTGACCCGCTGGAGTTCAGATGCTTCCACAATTTCCAGTGGAATTTTAAACTGGATTCCCAATCTGATCATCAACATTTTTAAATTTATCAGTGCGTTTGCCATTGTGATCTACCACGACTGGACATTTGCAATCTTTTCTTTTATCGGAATTCCGGTGTCACTGCTCATGTCGCGGACACTGATGAACCGGATGGTCAATAACAACAAACGCAGTGCGGCAATGAATGCCCGCATGTCCGGTTTTAATCAGGAAGCTTTTTCAAATATCCAGACCATCAAGGCTTTCGGTGCGATCCGGACCTATATCCAGAAGTTAAAGCAGCTGCAGACCGACTATATCTCCATGCGGCTGGATTTCCAGAAAATGTCCATGGTAACTTCCTTTATCATGTCAATTGTCGGACTTTTAATCTCTTACAGCTCCTATGGCTGGGGAATTTACCGCGTGTGGAGCGGTGCAATCAGTTACGGTACCATGACCATGTTTCTTTCTCTGTCCGGCACACTGACTGGTGCCTTAAACTCACTGATCAACATGGTTCCATCCGCCATCGGACTGACTACTTCTGCCGGCCGTCTGATGGATATTCTGGAGATGCCACAGGAGGACTATTCTCTGGATAATGAATTTTCTGCTTTTGCCGAAAAACACCGCGCAGACGGTATCAGTCTGACATTGTCCGACATCAGTTATTCCTACCAGAACAGCACCGAAGTGTTTGAACATGCCAGCTTAGAGGCACATCCGCATGAAATTATTGCCATGGTGGGACCTTCCGGTGAGGGCAAAACCACTATGCTGCGGCTGATTCTGGCCCTGTTATGTCCACAGTCCGGCGAAGGATGGCTAAGTGCATCTTCAAGTGGGGGAGACACGGAACGGCTGCCTCTCACAGCATCTGCCCGCCAGCTTTTTTCCTATGTTCCACAGGGAAACACGATGTTTTCTGGAACAATTGCTGAAAATATGCGTGTAGTCAAACCGGAGGCCACGGATGATGAAATCATCTCTGCGCTGCAGGCAGCCTGTGCATGGGAGTTTGTAAGCCGGCTGCCAAATGGCATCTACAGTGAGATCAAAGAACGCGGTGGAGGCTTTTCCGAAGGCCAGGCACAGCGACTTTCCATCGCCCGCGCCCTGCTGCGCAAGTCTCCGCTTCTGCTTCTCGATGAAGCCACCTCTGCACTGGATATCGCGACAGAACGCGCCGTGTTAAAAAATATCATGCAGGATACTTATCCGCGGACCTGCATCGTGACTACTCACCGGCCGACCGTGTTAAGCATCTGCCAGCGGGTCTATGCGATTCGTGATAAAAAGTGTGTGGTACTGCGCGAAGAGGAAATTGAACAGATGGAACGGGATTTTTAAAAAATTTGCATTTTCTTTGAAAACACAAAACCGACAGAGAATCACTTCTCTGCCGGTTTTTATTGTATACATTAATCTGTAATCGATACTCCAGTAATACTAAGCCCCTGTTCCGATGTCACTGTCAAATCTCCAAATCCAATATTATCCGTCGGATTCTGGTGATAACCCAGCTTAACTTTCAATGTTGTCGTTCCATTTCCAGACAAAAGCCCCGATCCGCCAGACACATACGTAACAGGCTGGTTAAATGTGATCGTAAGAACCTGAGCCTCTTTTGTATGATCTGCATTATGCTTTCCATTTACCTGAATCCGGTAATCTCCTCTTCCTGTCTGTGGTGTCTGATGAATATAAGCATCTGCTGTATAACATCCGCCTGCTCCACTTGCCAGATATACACCTTCTGACATCTGCTCTGTTTGCAATACCATCGGTTTTTCATAACGTTTCATGCTTATCTCTCCCTTTCTCCCATTCTCCGCTTTTATTGTGTTCATTATAACAACGGCCTTTTCATTTGTCAATTTGTCATCTGCGAAAATTCCAGAAAATTCAAGGCTTTTCCTGCCTTTTCATAAAATCATCACGCCGTCATCAAAAGCTTCTCAAATTCCTCCTTAGGCAACGGCTTAGAGTAATAATACCCTTGAATACTGTCACATTTCATCAGTTTCAGGAAATCCACCTGTTCCTCTTTCTCCACGCCTTCCGCTGTGACATACAGCCCCAGCTCCTTGGCAAGCGTAATGGTATGCTCTAACAGACGTTCTCCGCTGAAATCTCCAATATAATCAATCAGGCTTTTATCGATCTTTAAGGTATCAAAACATTTCATATTAAGGGTTGCAAGGGAAGAATACCCCGAACCGAAATCATCCACCAGAAGGGCAAAACCATTTTCATGGAACTTATCTGCCAGCCCCTTGATATTATCATTATCAATGGCAGCGCTCTCTGTGATCTCAATCGGCACCAGTTTTGTTTCTACCCCGATCTCATCCGCAATTTGCTGATACCGGCTGACCACCGTGTCAAAATACAGACTTGCCCGCGACAGATTAATGGAAACCGGAATAATTTCCCGGCCTTCTTTCTGCCATTCCAACTGCTGCTTACAGACTTTCCGGAATACATATTCGTCCAGATTTTTAATCAAACCATCTCGTTCAAACAATGGAATAAATTTTCCCGGTGAAATAATTGCTCCATTTTCATCCCGCCAGCGCACCAGTCCCTCTGCTCCGACCATCCGTTCTGTAACCGGATCATATTTTGGCTGATACCAGACTTCAAAACGGTTATTCTCCAACGAATGTAAAAATTCGTCTTCCATTGCCTTATCTTCCAACATTTTAACAGTATCTTCATGACTGTAAAACTGATAACCGACATCTTTCCGGTCCTTGATCTGGTTTTTTGCGAAATTCGCCTCGCTGTATGCTTCTTCAACTTTGCGCTCCGGTTCCCAGCGTGTCACGCCAAAATAAGGAATCATCTTGGGAACCTTTAATTTTTCTGAGAGTTCTTCCAGCTTCGTACCCAACTGTTCCATCTGCCGGATCACTTTCTGTTTGTCCTTTCCACAACTGTAAATAACAAAACGGTCTGCATTGATATGCCCTGCCAGATCCTTTTTTTCCAGAACATCCTTTATACAATTCCAGATTCCCTTGAGCGTCTCATCTCCTTTGACAATTCCACAAATAGAATTGATGATCTTGAACGAATGAATGTCCATGGAAACCAGATATCCCGGATGGCGGAAATCCCGAATTTTCTTCTGAAAGCTCTCATAATTGTTTCCGCCGGTCACCTTATCCACATATGCCATACGTTCCAATTCTCTCTGCTTTTCAGAGCTGATATCTGAAAATCCAGCCACCATGCGGTGCAACTCTCCATTGTCTGAAGTGTTGACAAATTTTGCGCGGCAATATTTTACCTCGCCATCCCGCACAATTCGGTAATCAAACTGATATGCCTTCTTCAATCGCAGCTGATTACACAAATTTTCAATAGAGGTCTCATAGAGCATAGTCTCCCGGTCTTCCGCAATCACAATCTTGTTTACATATTCAGCCATGATGTCTTTATATCCCGGAATTGATGCAATGGTATCATTTAACATGGAACGCACTGCGGAATTTACCTTATACGCATATACTTTGTCGTTGTCCACATCCACATAATACATACTGTTAAAATTGCTGCCGAGCGCGCCGATAATTTCATTCTGTCGCAAATCTTCTTTCAGATATTCAATCAACCCGATTGCACACATTGGATGCTTCTGCTCATCAAACTGTACTGTATTTAAAGAAACCTTGTATGCCACATCCGTTTCCAATGTCTGAAGCTTTGCGCTGACCGACGGTTTTCCCTGATCGATATCCTGAAACAATTTTAACAGTTTGTCTTTTTCCATCACCCGGTCAATCAGAATGTTGTGATTCAGATCTGTAAGTTCTTCCTCTACTCCCATATGACGGACTGCATATTCTGACGGCCTGATCACGTGTTCCTGTGGATAATAGCGAAAAACATACTTTCCCCACTTTGCCAAGGCTCTCTGAACCTCTATCGTGTCATCTTTCCACGGCTCTTCATTCCAAAATTTTTCTCTCATACGCTAATCTTTCTACTTTCCAAGTACACCAATAAATGTCAGACTCTTTGTTTATAATTACATAATAGCATGAAAATTTATCCCCGTAAAGATTGAAGATTTTCACGAAATTTATCTTTCTCCATCTTTTTGGCTTTTAGATGCCAATTTTCCCAACGGATATCCTTCCTCCACCGGTTCCTGCTCATTGGCAAATGTTATCATTTTTCCACTTGCCCGGTCTTTCAGAGAAAAATACACGGTAAAGGTCTTTCCCTGCACTCCCCGGAGCGGAATTTCGTCTGAAATGGTTAATTTCTTTTTTGCCTGATTGCCACCCGGCAATTGTTTAAAATCTGCATCCGTTTTTTTCTGATACACAACCTCTCCCTGTTCATTTTTAACCGTTAACATGCCATCACACGCTTTATAAATCGGTGCAAACCCTACATTCTGAAAAGATGCCTTTACACGCAATGTATCTTTCCACATGTGATACGAGACGTCTGCATCTGACAGGAAAATCCGGTAGCCGAGATGTCGTTCGATATAAGTCAGACCGTCCATTCCATCAAAGCAGTCACTGGTATGAACCGTGGATGCTGCCCATTTATTGAGCACATTTCGATCATGTTCCCGATTAATATATGTAATATGCATTTTTCCCATATCCATAATCGCCTGATCAATATTATTGTAAAAATTATCCTGCGTTACCTCTCCTCCATTTGGGACTCTGGTACAAAGCTTATTCTGATATTGAATTTCCTCTTTTCGTGTCCATGCACCATATTTACCTGCCTTTTTTTTCGTGCGATCCCCATAAGTTCCCAAATCTGAGCTGCTCCCCAACATCCCGTCATTATATAACCCTAAGCGACGGGATAACTCTGTATTCTCACAATCCGTCTCTGCTGTTTTGGTAATTTTGCGCAATTGAACCGGCGTTCTCACAGATAAAAACGTATGATTATCACTCACTCTTGCAAGCTGCTTTGCAAGCCTTCTCATTGAATTTGTGTCTCCATACTTTGTACCATTCATTTCTCCATAAATTCCCGTAAATAATCCCTGGATCGTAAAAATCGAAGAACTATATTTTTTCAAAACTGACGATACCTGCTGCATATGTTGCAAAATAATTTCTATACTGTCCGGTTCAAAATTCTTTGTATTTTCTCCCCAGTCATACAGAAAACGCACGATCCATTGTCTATCGCAATTTGACATTGCTTCAAAAACGACCTGCAAATTTTCCAATCCTTCCTTTGAAATTGCTCCTCCTCGATATTCATATAAATTAATTTCCATCATCGCCAGGGTTGATTTTTCATCCCCTTTCATGTTCTTCTTTAATTGTGATTCATAATCGTCTATTTTTTTATCTGACAATCGGACTCCATAAATATGATAAAATCCTCTGTTTGGATTTTGAAGATCTTTTGCAGATTCTTTAAATATTTCTGAATTCGTCTGCATCCCCCACCGGAAATGCATAGGTTCTATTACGCCACTCCCTATCATCACAGACAAAATCAATAGTATGACAATTAATCCACGGCATTTTTTCATTTTTCCTCCAATTGAAACAGGCGATACGGATTCTGCGTTATCTTATAACAGCAAAATCTATCGTTCTCATAATATATTTTCATTTCTTCTGGAAACTTTTCCTGAAATTTTTTACACCACTCATACAATCTGGATTCTACAATAATTCTACTGTCCAGCTTTGCATAAGTATCCGACAATAATGTATATATCTGTATAGGTTCTTTCGCTGCCTGCGTTGAAACTTTACCGGCATTAATTTGATTTCCCTGACTGGAAAATACTCCAAAGAACGGCTGATATTTTTCATCTGCCAACCATGCAGGCCCCGTGAAGAAATGATATTGCATAAATTCAATCGGTTTTTTTTCTACATACACAAAAATATACTGCGTTGGAATTGTAAAATTCTTTTCGGTTTGAACTTTCTGCAAAAAAACCATTGCCTCTTCATGCCATCCGTTTTCAATCACCTGATACAATTCTTCGGTTGGTGAAACAATTGTATAACTGTTTTCCGGGAACTTTTCCATAATGTCATTTGTAATATCTACTGTACTATTATAACGTGACAGGTTATAAAACAAATATCCATGAAAAACCCCTGCATACTGCGTTCCTGCATAAATTCCGCCAACGCCAAATGGAAGCATAAAGAATATTACATACCGCAACACTGTTTCTGCCAATAATGCCAGCACAATATCTATTGGGACAAATACAGCACCACAAATTAATATTTGTATAGTTGAGCCTAACCTGACATTTTCAATCAGATTTGGAAGTCCCAGTGCACTTGATGCATATGCTGCTGCAAATATTATAACCATCATAAGTAAAATCAAATTTCCATCCATACGATGTAAAAAATATCGACGCACTTTTTTGGTTTTCACAAACAAAGCCAATACACCAACAATAAGCCGGTATACAAACCACATTCCAAATCCCAAAATACATAGTTCGACAATCCACTTTGCCCTTTCTTTCATATAAAGTATGACCAAACTATTCTCATACAGTATACTTGCTTTTTCGATTACTTTCGTTTTGACTTTTTGGAGAAGAATTTCAAAGTTTCTTTCTTCCGATTTTTGTTTCACCGCTACATATGCTTTTTCTTGATCGCTCTCTGTACTTTTCACTACTTGATTTTGTGTATTTTCACTTTCTATTTCCGTATTTTCCATATTGTTTTCTGTGGAATTCTGCTTTTGTCCCTGCATCACTCCCATCGCCCAATTCAAGGATCCCTGCAATGGATTACCTTCCAAATAAGCTACTGCCATAGGAGCTATTGAAATAAACAATCCAATCATTGTAGCTCCAGCCAAATATAAAATTCTTTTTTTTCGAAACAACGAAACAAATTTTACAATGACTATCGCTAGGCATAAATAAAATGCCATAATTGTCACATAAAAATGAATCACAAATGATGCCGTAAACGCCATCAAAAACAATAAAAGATTTTCATTCTTATATTGATATTTCAGAAAATTTTTCCATCCTTTCTGTTTCTTGTCAAAAGGATCATTCAAACAGCGCAACAAAAACAATGCACACAAAAATTGTGTATACAATCCAAATTCCTGTGGAATAGTCCACTGCAATCTTGCAATACTTGCAATCATATCTGCATTCTTAATATCTACTGTTAAAAATAATGCAAGTGCAAGAATTGCACTTCCACGCCAGGTAAATAACTCACGTAAAAACAAATATACACTGACCAAAAATACAGATATATATATCCCAGCCAAAAACAATTCACAACTGTATACACGAATTCCGAATACTATATGAAGCACATAGATAAAACAATGCATTCCCTCCGGGTAGATTCCGCTGGAGAAAATTTTTCCCTGCTCAAGTCCATAAATCCAGGAATGATGCACCGGCATATCACTGGTTCCATAGCATACATTCTGAAATGCCCCATAACCAAAATAAATCATTCCAAATACAACCACAGCTGCCAGCGTAATATATTCGATCCAGTGACCACGCATGCTTTTTCTGTGCTGTTTTCTTTTTTCTCCACACCAGTTTTTCAGGTATCTATGTATATCTGAAAAAAACAACCGGATGCCATACGTTCCCTTTAGGAAACGAACAATTGCCTTTTTTTGAGCTTGTGAAAGTTTTATTCTTCGAACAATCCCCCAGAGAAGAGAGCCGTAAAACAGCAGCGCAACCAGCCAGCCATGCAGAATATGCAGCAGTCCCAGTCCCAGAACAACGGTATTGATCAATACCACCGGAACCGTCACACAAAAGGCAAACCGGACAGTACGACTTTTATCTTTCAGATAATTATGGAACATCACAGACGGCCAGACGAACATAATTGCAAAATATGCCAGAAACACTTTCACATACTCTGTTGCCCAATAAAGCGTATCCATCCCGTTCACCTCCTTTTCCTTACACGAACAACTTCATCTTTTCCACTAACTTACTTCTTTTTTTTGCTTTTTTCAACACTTCATGACCGGAAATTCCACGAAGATGTTTATTCCGGTAACAAAAACCGGCAAGCATCATCACCCACAAAACCGGAAATGCAGGTGGAAATTTTCCTGCACGCGGATACGTCAGCATCGTCTGATGATGGAATTCCCGGATATAGTCTCCCAGACGTGTTCCGCGCATCACCACCATGCGGGATTCATCAGACCTGCCAAACTCTTCGGCTTCCAGTATTTCCGCAAAAAATTCATCCATATCTGCCTTGGAAATCTGGTGGATCTCTTTCGCCCAAAATTCTACCTTTTCCGGTGATAACGCAAGTTTTCGTACACAAAGTGCCGTCACCATCACGGCAAACTGTTCTATTCTGCTTTCCCTTACCAGGCGAAGAAAAATTTCCCGTTCTTCTTTTGTACAGCCATGCTCCCACAGACAAACCCAGTCACACAACAATTTGATTCCAAAGCCGGCACGCAGAAAATGCTGCAGCATATGAAGCAGCAGATAGTATGCGTGATAAGGCATCCCTAAAACCGGGAGTTTTACGCCCATCAATGGTTTCCAGATTCTGAAACGGAAAAATTCTTTCTGCTGTGTCACAAGCAGGCGGTTGATTTTTGGATCGTCAAACGGCTCCGTAAGGGAACTGTGCAGTTCCACACTGATCTGATCCGGACTGATACATACGACATGGTGCTGTGCCATCTGTTCTTCTTTCTGCACAAAACCATGCAATTTCAGACATTTACATGCTGCTGTTACGGCCTGTTCATCCCGCAGCAGAAGATCCACATCCCCGGATTTCCGAAGTTCCGGAACCGGATAAAATTCTGCGGTGGAACTTCCCTTCAATAAAATACTCTCAATCTGCTGTTCTTCCAGAAGATTTACGATATATTTTCCCAAAAATAAGAGATGATAACTCTGACTGACCGTTTGTCTGCAAAGCTTCCCTATATTTTCTTCCCTGTTCCAGAAATCATAGAGTAACGGGAGAACTTTGTGCTTATCTGCAAGTTCTCTGACCTGCTTTTCACAATCCGGTACATACTCTTTGGTTGTATTTTGCTGATGCAGTGCAGACGCTAACATACTGCACAGTACGTTTCCTGCTTGCTGATTCATTTCTTTTTCCCTGTATTCTTATATTTTTTACAAATGTTATGCAAACGCACAACCACCTTTTTCCACGCATTGGTTCTGTGATAACACAAAATCCACAATCCATTGATCAGAAATATACAAATTCCAAGCCGTATTACAAGCTGCCAGAAAAGAGAACCTGTATATAACCTGCAAAGAAGATCTATAAGTACCCATGTCACCGCAACGACTGCCGTATATCCCAGATACCGAAGAAAAAATGGCGATAATTTTGCCTTTAGTTTTTCCCTGTAAAGTACATACGGTTCCACCCACACCGAGGTGAGCAGTCCGGATAAAAACGTGCCGATAAAAACTCCAAGCGTCCCAAATTGTCTGACCAAAAGAATGGAAAATACCAGATTTAACCCTGCCTCCACCAGTGCCTTGTAGCGGTCAAACCAGAACAATCCCATAGAATCCCGAAACGTCAATGCCGCTTTCCGCGTACCAGTCATAAAAAAATTGATGCAAAGTATCAACACGATATTCTCCGGAAACAGATACTTTTTACCGAAAGCCAGTGCCACAAACGGATTTAACAATTCATACAGACAGATTGCCGCAAATCCGTACAGCCATTGCCCAATAAAAAATGCTGTTTCAAAAATATCCTGGATCTTTTTCTTTTCCTCGGTCACCCCCAGGTTTCCCACGCTGGCAGTAATCCCCTGAAAAATTTGATCCAGTACCTGTCGCACAGAACCAATCAAAAGATAATAGTTGGAATAAATACCCACACTGATCACTCCCACAAACGCCGAGATCAGCAGATTATCGGTATTGTTTACCACGACATTTCCCAATTTGTGCATCATCATTGCCCGGATATTTCGAAAAATTTCCTGTTTCTCTTTCCGGTCAATCTTTTCCCTGCACGGCTGCTTCAAATACGGATACAATTGATCTGCCCTTTGGGAGATAAAAAAATTCGAAAGTACCGTACAAACCAGATACATTACTAAAAACAGCAGAAAATTATGGGTAGTAACCAGTATGATCATCTGTAATACATCCTGTAGAACAAGAAGAGTTGTCTGATATACGAGCACAATATAATTTTTCTGATGGGCTTCGATCAACGTCCGCTTATATACAAGCAGATAAGACAAAACCGAATTTGCAAGATATAACAGATAAATCAGGGTCAGATGCTCCACCTGCGGACGATTTTTCATCAATACATCCAAAAAAGGAACAATTGTAAGCCCCACAAGTAAAACACAAAGTGCTGTTCCTCTATAAAAATTTCGATATAGCAGCATGAGCTGCTGCTGTTTTTTGATATCTTTTTGTGCAACCGGACGGTACAGGGCATAGGTAATTGCAGTTCCAACGCCAAGCTCCGTAAGAGAAAGCACATTTAAGATATCCGTAAACAATCCATTGACTCCCACATAGCTTTCACTCAATGTATGGGTAAAGACTACACGGGTTACAAACCCCATCAGGATTGCTGTCATCCGGGAAACGACTGCCACAGTCGTGTTTCGTGTGGAATATTCCGTTCTGCTTGTTTCCATCGCCGCTCCCCCCCCTGTCTTTTAGTTACACTCAAACATACTTTTCTCCGGAAGTATCAATAAAAATGCCTCCCGCAATTCTTTTTTTGCATGCTCAATATCGGTCAATGTTTCCGAATCATTAATACATATTGCCGGTACTTTCTGTTTTCGAATCGTTCTGCACAGTATCTTATTTTTCTCCTGCACATTAAAATAACGGCAAAACCGATGAACATTTGCTGGAATAAAATTGCCTTCTAACTTCTGCCATTCACGAAGCAGATACTGATTGACATCTTCTCTGCTGCGAAAGCGATGCCTGCATACCTCATCTAACCGTACCCCTTCCTTCTCCCATAAAATTTCATATGTCTGCTTTAACAAGGCACTTGGTCCATGTACACTGTAAAACCCGGTAAACCTTGGAAATGCCATCTCCAGCAGATTGTAGAAGAAATATAACGGTGGATATCCTATGTGAAAATAAGCACCTGGCTGTTTTTTCATGTTCTCACGCTTTTGAAAGTATTGCGCGAGCACCATCGCATCGTTCAGATAAATATAGGGCATAACATCATCCTCACGATTTGCGACAATCGGCTGCAGGGCAAGCATATCTTTTGGTTTCCCGTGCTTGAAAAAATCATGTTCCTTTACCGGACGAAGCAGAAACATATCGTCATTAAAATACACAAACTGTTCTGAGAGTCCCGGAATCCGGTGAAAATTCAGTTCAATGGTATGAGAATTAAATGTCGGCAGATATGCCGCCGGTATATAATCTTTATGCTGTACAATCGTAAGTTTTGGATGTTCCACATTCAACCATTGTGGCACATGTCCCCAGGTCACAAAATAAATATGATGTACCCATGGAGCAAATTTCTCTACTCCGCGAAACCAGAATCGCAGAAGATCCCAGTCACGATAACGGTTCTCCCCGTCACTGCTTTTTGACTGCATCTGCGGTTTCTGATACCGCGCGCGCTCGTTTCGCCACGCTTCATCTGCACCATCTACCCATGCGATCACAAAATCCACTGCCATTTTGACGCTTCCTTTCCCTCTTTATCTCTCCACAAGTCTTCCAAGACACAGCGTTTCTGCTGCTCCAACGTTTGCCAGCCGGATATTCCGTGCATCGTTTTTTCGCTCCAGTTTCATCAAAACCGCACCACATCCCGTGACCTCCGCCGAAATCTCAACACTTTTTCCCGGCCGGAGTCTGCGCAGATCACAGGAAACCTCGACTTCCTCTTCCCCGCACACAAACATCACGCGAACATCAAAACATACAGCAGCAAATCCTTCATTCACAATCGATACCGAAAGAATTCCTTTCTTCCAGACCGCTTTTTTTACAACAAACCGATACCCCAGATGCTCACTGATCACATCATATAAGTTGAGATCCCCGGACAGCTTTTTGCCCTTCCATTCCTGTAAACGGATCGGATCATACACAGAATTCAGATAGGAAACCTGCATTTCCTTCATCTGGGTAAGAATTTCCTGCGCGCTGTAATCCTCTCCTGACAAAGCTTCTCCACCGCAGGGAACGCCCCCTGTCTGCTCTGCCAGAAAAGCTATCTCTTCCTTCGGACACCATGCATCCTCCCACACGGTATCGCTCTGTCTTTTTTCTCCAAACGTACCCATATGGGTTTCTGTGGAACAAAGCGCATCATCATACAGACCAATCCTACGCACATGCGGGAGCATTCTCATAAAGCACGGCTTTCTTACTGCCAGCGGGATTTCTTCCCCCGCTGCCGCTTTCCACACTTCCCCCATCCGCTGCAACTGCAATGGATCCAGAAAACGTGACGCATGCATTTCTCCCCAGCTTCCAACCAGGAGTCCCTGCACAACATAAATCTGTGCCGCATGTTTTCGCACCAGTGCACCAATCTGGCGAAGATGATTAAGTACAAGCGAAAAAGAAGATGGTTCCCGCAAAAATCCATTTCCCTCTGTATCATAACATGCCCGGAGGATCACATCTTTTCCATTGTCTGCAAATGTGTCCAATATTTCTTCTGCATACTGCAATGCTGTTTCATCCAGCAGTTGTTCTTTGAAATCCCGCAGATCCATCCGCACCAGCGCCAGTGTCTCTTTTTCATAATAGGGCTGCCACCGAAGCTGCTGTGCTGCCGGTTTTCCCAGCCGGAATGTATATATATGATACCATCCTCTGCCCGGATTCGCAAAATCCTGCACACTTTCTTTTAAAATTGCTCTTTCCAGATGTTTTTTATCCGTCATGTTCCAAAGCATGATTTTCCTCTCCTGCTCCTGCATCTATTTTCAAGACTTTTATCCGGTACAAAACTCCGATGATAGAAAATATCATCCGGATCATATACAACATCGGTTTCCATCCGGAATGCATACTTTTCCCATCATTCCTCGGATGCATGACCACCGGTATTTCCTCTACCCGGAATCCCAAAAGAATCATCTGAATGATCATATTGGCATCCGGATATTTATCGTCAAAATGTTTGTATTTACTATAATATAAAAATGCTCTGCGGCTCAATCCCTGCAGACCTGTCGTTGGATCTTTGATCTGTTTTCCCGTTGAAATGCGAATGAGAAAACGAAACAAAGCATAAGCCATTGCCCGCATATACCCGATCGGATAGGTATCACTTCCCTCCATAAACCGGGAACCAAGCACAATATCTGGAAATTTTCCCTGTGCACCGGCAGTGCGCAGCCGCTCATACAGGCGTGGAATATTGCATACATCATGCTGCCCGTCCGCGTCCATCTGTATTACGTACTGATAGTTTCGCCGGATGGCATATTTATATCCGAGCTGCAATGCACTCCCATATCCCAGATTAAAAACATGTGTGACAAGCGTGTGCCCATGTTTTTTCACAATCGTATTCGTCGAATCGGAAGAAGCATCGTTCATTACGAGAATATCTGCAATTTCTGCAATCTCCGGTTTTTCCAGTTCTTCCAGAACTTTCTGAATATTTCGCTCCTCATTATATGCCGGAATAATAATCAGCAATTCTTTTGACTTGTTTTTTCCCATAACAATTCCTCCAGCAATCCCAGCTGCTTCTCGCATGTTATTTTACGCCCGGCGGCCGCCTTTTGATAGGCCTGCCGCTTCTTTGGATGTTGTATCAGATCCAGGACCGCTTCTGCTACTGCAGATGCTTCCAGTATGCATACAGTTCCATCCACACCATCCCGGACCTGCTCAGCACTGCTTTCGGCAACTACGATTGCACAGCCAAGCGTCTGTGCTTCCTGTATGGCAATGCTTTTTCCCTCATACCTTGTCGCATGTACATAGATATCTGCCTGTGCATAATACGGATATGGATTTTCCACTGCTCCGAGAAGCAGGAACTCCTTCTGCAGTCCCTCCTGCGCAATCAGCCGCTCCAGCTTTCCTCTTTCCGGTCCTTCCCCCAGCACATACCAACGCGCATCCACACCTTTTTCCTTTAACAGGCGCATTGCCTTAATTGCCACCGGGTAAGCTTTCTGTTCTGTCAATCGGCCAACGGTAAGAATGCGGATTCCATCAAACCGATCGGTAAATCCGCCCGAACATCGTGCTTTTTTTCGTATGCATGACTGATTCACGACATTTGGAAAAACGATGGTACGATCCTGTAATTGTGGATATACTTTTAAAAATTGTGTTTTTACATTTTCTCCAATCGGAAATATTCTGTCATATTGAAGATAACAATCTCTGTCCAGTTCTCTGAAGTACCCTGCTTTTGTGTAATCAATATGAATCATTGCTGCTTTCTTTCGGGCACGTACATGATCTGCCACATAATACGCCGATCCTCCTTCCAGAAAAGCAATTGCCAGATCATACTCTCCGGATAGTCGCTGCGCTCCGTCAGCGACCGCCCGCCACAACAGTTTGTCCATTTGCACCTGGTGATTCTTTTTCATCACATACAATGCACGCAGCATATATGGTAACAGCCGGAACAAATTCCCGCGACAGAATAAATCTCTTATAATCGTTGTATACATCCACTTTTTCCCTTTGGTTTCCAGTACCGATTCCCTATGATACCTTCGATTTACCAGCGTCACTCCATCCGGCAGCTGTGCGATCAGTTCTCCCTGCTCCAGCAAAACCAGAAGCTGCACTTCCACTCTTTGATCTTCTGCAAGCAGTTTCAACAATTCCAGCAGTGCCATCTCTGCTCCCGCACGGCTCAACGTATTAATGACGATCAATATCTTCTTTTTCATCACTCAAAATCCCCAGCTTATGTAAAATGCGCTCATTTTCCTGATTCAAAAGAGAAACCTGCATGGCAAGCTCCTGATTTTTCATTACCAGCACAGAAACCGTCTTGCTCACTTTAAAAAGTAAAAGCAATAATAGCAAGCAAACCAAAAACACCAGGAATACGATATCATTGTATTCATGTTTCTCCGGAAACGCAACTACTCCCGTGAGAATCAGTACAATTGACACAAATGCCCACAGAATTCCCATGGAATCCGTCAGTTTCTGACGCACATACGCCCGAAAATCCAGAAATAAAAACAAAATCCCCGTCAAAGCCAAAAGCAGACGTAGTACCATCATCATAATTTCTTTCCTCCTTTTTTCTTTTTCACGAGTGATCTCCGGAATACAACACTGTCCGGCATTTCCCCATTTTTTTTCGGAAACAAATCTCCATTGCAGAAAATATGCTCATCCATATGTCGTTCCACCCAGCGAAGCCGCAAATATCCAATCGTAAATCCGACAAGACTTCCAAGTACAAGACCTGTTCCGTACCATAGATATCCCCATCCGGAAGATACAATACTCATGCCAAACGTAACGGAACATGAGCCAATGGTTGCCAGCATTGCGCCTGTTAAATCATTAAAATAGTAAAGAAAAATAATTTCTGCATAAAACAAAAACAATATAAAATATCCTGCTGCCAGACATGGGTACATCTGCATAACTCTTCCGGAATATCCCAGTCCCGGAAGAACAACTACACAGACCAAATAGATAAATACGGAAATGATAAACTGTATACGTGCCAGATTTAACAGTTCTTCGGCTAACTGACGGAACATCCGCTTTTTGGTATTCTCGATATCCTGCCATCGTCCGCCGATCACCGCTTCGGAATATGCCCGGTATCGCTCATGGAAATACATCTCAACGCGTGAAATAAAAATGATTGTCGCCGACAGGTTTGTAAACATGCCAAGACACGTTGCCAGATCATACGTTGGTGCAAAAACGAAAGAATCTGCCACCTTCATCTGCAGATCGGTATTCCAAAATACAAAATTATGAATATACAGTCCCAGTGTGTAAAGGAAATTAATAATGACCAATTTCCAGTAAATGCGAAAATACGTCAACACTCTGCGATACTGTTTACTGCTCTTCTGAAAATAGCGCCGGATCGTTGCCAGCTCCAGAACCGCAATCAGGAAAAAGCCACACGTCAGTGCCAGAAGCATACTGTATACCACTTCCCTGTGAAATACTTTTACCAGAAGCGCCGCAATGCCAAGTGCAGCTCCCATACCGAAAAAGAAATATAACGAAATTTTCTGATAATCCTTACAAATAGAAAGATACAGCATGGAATAAAATACAAGCACGAGAGAAATATATCCGCAAAATCCGGTAAACACAAACAAAAGATTCACATGTCCTACAAGATATTCCCGAATACAAAAAGGAATTCCCAGCGCACAGCTTACAATCATGTTCAGCAGCAATCCCACATCAAAACAGGGCAGAATATCATCATATTTTTCCTCGTAAATTACATCTGACATATAACGTGACAACACTGCATTAAACGGAGAAGCCGTAAGCAGAGAAAAAATAAATATGTAAAGCAGAGTCCCCGAAAACAGCCCTCTTCTTGCATAACTGACGGTGTCATATCCCAGCAGTGCACTCATCAGAAGAACCGTTGCAATCACCAGAAACATTGGTGCAATGGTTACGACGGTACTGTATCCAAACCCTGCCAGATGTGACAGTATGGTTTTTTTCTTATATATTTTTTGAAGCTTTATTCCTATTCCAGCCATATTTTCCCTCGACTACCAGTTAACATCCTCAAACTTCCAATAAATCTCCCGGTATTTCTGTTCCATATCTTCCACCTTATATTTCGCCATCACGCGCCGATACCCGTTCTCACCCATCTGCTTTCTTTCCTGTGGATGCTTTGCAAGTTCAATCATCGCCGCTGCAAGTTCCTGTACATTCATGATATGTGTCAGAATCCCCGCTTCTCCAAAGGTGTCATCTTCCCCGTACAACAGTCCTCTGCAGTTTCCCACATCAGTTGCAATCGCAGGAATTTTCGCTGCAAACCCCTCCAGAATTGTCAGTGGCTGTCCCTCACTGATACTTGTAAGTATCGTCATATCAATGCCGCCCAGGTACTCCGTCACATCTATTTTTCCTGTAAATTCCACGTCTGGAATCTGCATCAGATCCACCAGTTCAAAACATTCCTTCGCATACTCTTCTTCCTCGTCTGTCGGTCCCATAATCCACAACTTCAGATTCGGTACTTTCTTTTTTGCATAACCAAATGCCCGAATGAGTGTTTTTACATCCTTGATCGGCGTAACACGTATGACAGCACCAATGTGTATCATTTCCGGCGACATACAGTCCGGACGTTTTAAATCTGCAAAACGCTTTGTGTTGATTCCATTCTGGGTAATCCGCGTTTTTTCCTCCGGACAGCCAAGCTCGATCTGCAACTCTCTCGCATGTGCATACAAACTGGTAACCAAGTCGGCCTGATCGTAAGCAAGTTGTGACATTTTCCGAAATTGATCGATCCATATATTTTTATATGCGCCATCTACCCAACCCGCACGAATCAGTTCTTCCTCCCGTTCCCTGGTATAAATTCCATGTTCAGAAACCAGCAGACCGCATCCCATCTGCTGCTTTGCCATTCCCCCAAGCACACCGGCATATCCGGTTGCCACACAGTGGTACAGATCTGCTTTGGGCAAATTCATACGCATGGTCAAAAATAATGGCAGATACATGGAACGCATGGTCCACAAAAAATCCGAAAAAACAATTTCCGGATAGTTTAACAGATAACAGTCCTTCACTGCCTGCAGAAAATCTTTGCCCATCAACAGATCGTTAAGTCCAAAACGCTTTTTCTGAAACATGTGAAACAATGTTTTCCAATCCACTTTCTGGTTAATCAGAAGACTCTTTAGCGCCGCAAATTCCTCCTGATTCAATCTCAGCCCCTGATGCTGTCTTGTCCGTCCCACATTCCAATCATAATCCTGCAGATACAGCTCTCTGACTTCTATGACATTTTCCGGGAGTTCATAGACAAATTTTCCACGCAGCGAACGATTCGCCACGATGGATAATATCACAAATTTATAATCTGGAAATGTTTTTATCATGCTGTGTATCCAACTTGACACACCTCCAACCACATAGGGATAACATCCCTCTGCCACAATACATATCGTCATGCTCTCACCACTTTTCTGTCTCTTCTACCGTAATCGACACCTTTTCCTTTTTTGCGGTAATCAGATAACTTCCATCTTCGATCTGGGAAGCACTTCCTCCCGTCACCGAAACCACTTTTTCCCCATGAAGTCTCAACAGGAAAAACGCTTCTTTTTCAAAATGATGGATTGTCAAAGAGATTTCCTTTCCATCTCTTTCCACCTGATCGTCCAGGGCAAGGAATCTCCGGATTCTCATATCACTTTCTGACAATGTTGTATGATCAAATGACACAAACGGTTTCCAATATGTGGCGACATTCGAAGAAATTTTTTTCGATAAAATCTGCCAGGAATCGGCTTTCGACTGCGGATATGTCACACGGTACAGATCCAGTATAATGTTGGAGTATCCCACGGCTGTTTCTCTGCACCTCAGTTGGAAATCCTGAAGAAACGTATGTTTTACTCCCTGATCCGTTGCATACTGAAAGGTCAGATTCTCTCCGACATACCCAAATGCCGGGCTGCTCTGGGAGGATTCTCCCACTGCAACTGTTTTGACCTGTGTATCATTTTCCTGCAATGCTTCCCGCAGCTGCAGCGCATCTTTTACATATAATGACAGAAATTGATAGTCCGGCGCGTATGTTTTCCAAAAACTCTGGTCCATAGATAGCTTTTGGTTCACATTAAGATCTTCGTTTGTCACTCCGGAAATGCCTGCCTCTGCTTTTTGTTCATTTAATAATTTCAAATAATAGCTTACATTTGTTCCATCCGGGCTCTGCTTGTCCGAATAGGAAAACTGCGGTGTCATCATACAGGTCAGTGTGCTATCCGTCTTCTCCGCAAGCGATGCAATCGACGGCCATAAAATATCCTGGTACACCGCAGAAGCTGACTGACTGTACAATTTCTGCATTTCTTTTTCGTTTTCCGAAACAAACGCCGGATAATCTGCAACGACCAGATTCTGTGCGTTGACAACCGGGTACATCACATATGAGGCATTTTCTGCTTCTATCGCTGACAGAATTCCTACTCCGGAATCATCGGACAGAAAATCTTCATTCACACAGAAAACGTTCGACGTTCCCACACTGTTTCTCCAGATTACCGCAGGAAGCAGGTTATTCTTTATGGAATTTTTATCGGTTTCTCCGCTCAGATAGTTTTGCTGCAGCCCGTGTTTTTGCGCATAATGATAGGTCTGATCCGAGATTGTTCCGACCATATATGTTTTTGTACCGCTTCCTGTCACATACCAGGGAATGGTGACATTCAGATCCTGTCTCTTTTTATCCTCCGGTGTCTGTACCTCATACAATGCTTCCCCTCCGAGCAAAAAACCGGAAAACAGATGCATTCCCTTTAATTTTACCTCTTTTTCATATGCCTGTGAAATTCCCATAAGTTGTTGCAATTCTTCACTGGAAGCCACAAAATCATACGACGGCATGCTTGCAAAAATGATGGTAATCCCTTTCTCCACACATTCTTCCAGCCGGCTGACATCTTCTTTCGTAGTCACACATGTCCCATCTAAAATCAGGAGCTTTTCTTCTTTCTGCTCTTTTTTTTCGTACGCCTGCAAATTCTCAGCATAAGCGAGTGTTTGTTTTGTATATTCTGCATAGGAAGAAACAACACTGGCAATGGCGCTGCTCTTCTCCCCTATAAAAACAAGATCAGGATCCTGTGTATCCGTCGGCTGGCAGATACTTTTTTCTGTCAGGGAAGTGGTCGTCTTTTTTACATAGACATTGCTTCCGTAATGATTCAGTTTGTCTTTCATGACTCCTGAAAACTGAAACATAAAAAATAAAATCAGGAACATGATCACTATCGTTGCAAAATTTCGACGCGATACCATATACTTTCTCTCCCTCCATGCCTTTACTGAAATGTACGGATCAAATCCAGGGTTTTACTGTCAATCACAATATTTGAACTTTTCAGTTGATTCAGCTCGTCGAAAAATTCCTTTTTCTTTCCCATCGTAAAGTACATTTTCAGATAACATGTATATGTCGATAATTCTTCCGGATACAATTCCCGGCTTCGGTTACACCACTGTCTCATACGGTCATATTCCCCAAGTTTCAGTAACAAGGAACACAGCCATTCGATGTACTCCGGTTTTAAATCCCGCCAGAATTTGTCATATAAAAGTGTACAAGCATCTTCCATCATATCCACAAATGTCCGCTGTTCATTTTCATAAAATACGTCCTGCTTCAGCACTACCTGCATATAATTAATCAGTTGTACTGCGTATGGCGCAGCATGAAGTCCGGCCCCCTGCATGGCATTATACAATTTCTGCACATGTTCCCGAAAATCATTCAATGCATCCCGAAGAACTGCTGCCGCATAATGTGAAGTCTCCGAATCCTCACTGTTGAGTGCAAGCGCAATGGTTCCAAGAGAATCCTGCACATCTCCCCGGATCACATTCATAATCAACGTCCGTACACTGTCTTTATCTGAAATCGCCAATGCTTCCTCAATAGGAACCATATTTCCTTCCCGCTCTTCATCCGCTTTCTGATGTGTCCGCACACGTTCTTTACTGAAAATCACATCTTCCAGATCTACATCCTGTCGAAACAAAAGACGGTGGATCACATTCCCCAACAGAAAAAACGCTGGTCCGACAACCGGTGCCAGCAGCATGATCACCGCACGCATCCGTCCCGCGATCTGTCTTCCGTCATCCTGTCGTCTTCCCCATGTTTCATTCCAGATTTCATAAGCCACTACCACAAGTATATTTAAAATAAGGATTACCACAAATACGCATTCTGCCATTCTCATAAGCGGATTTCCTCCCGTATCTGACAGTTCATGCCCAACTGCCGAAAACGGCTTGCGACCATGTCTGCAGACCCGGAATCTGTGTTTGCAAGAAGCACATACAGACCGCCATCGTCAAGCTCCCCGACAAAATCGCTTTGCCGCATCTGATTCCCCAGTAGCTTTCCTGCATCCGATTTGTCCATATTTCCCGGATCCACCCAGATCAGTGCACACTGTGTCAGGCCTTTCTTTCTCGCATGCAGATAGGCAGTCACCAGAGAGCGAAAGGCATCTTTTTCCAGAATATTTGTTCCCGGCAAATATCTCTTATACTGCAAAGCCGACATATAACGATTTGCACGCAGTACCGCATTCTGAATCAGATACCCAATTACGGTCAGCATGTTTGCCTGTCCCAGCGTCATACGCTCCCATGGGATTCCCCAGACCATAAGAATCAGCTGCATTTCATCTTCCGCATAAATAGCATCCGCCATAAGAGGATAATGCTCATCCATATTTTTGTTGATATAAACTTTGTGTTCCGAAAGTTTTTCATACATCGCATCCATCTTCTGATAATTGATGGAATTTCCAAGGCTTCTTGCTTTGGGTGATGTGGAAGAAAACAAGCGCGCATAAGAATGATTCGCTACCGAATAAATAGCTACATCCCGGCTGCCCATCAGCTTAGCAAGCACTTCTGCTGCGTAAAACAAGACCTCACTTGGCTCATACTGATCCAGACTCGAAGTAATTTCATATAATTTTCCAAAACTGTCATTCTGATTGATAATCTGACTAGATAAAATCTCTTTAATGCGCACATTGCTTCCATTGATATCTGAGATATTATCAATCTGTTTCGAGAGATAATCCACCTCATGCTTTTCCTCATCCTCTATCGAATGCAAATGATCCCGCAAGTGCCCCACGACCAGACCAAGAATCAGAATTTGTGCAATCCATATATAGGTATTAAAATCAAGAACTACATCAAATCCGCTTCGATGATACATCTGACGGAACATATATCCGGCAATGGCAAGCAGGCTTGAAAACGTTGCCTGCTGCTGCCCGTAAATAACTGCAAACAGCAATACATAAAGCAGATAAAAATCAATATTCTGAAAATATTCCCGGCCGACAGACCGGTTATTTAACATAAAAAACGGAATAAAACATACCAGATTCTCTACAAACGGAATCAGTGAATCTATAAATTCTCTTGCATGATCTCCCAGTTTCTGTAAGAAATTGCGCTTTCTCCCATCTACACGCACATATTCCGAGGCATGGCGGCTGATCTCATCTACCACTTTCTTCAGACATTTTGCCGGAGGATTTAAAATCCGGATTCCAAATTCATCCGCAAACCGCCCATTCTGAAGCATTGGCTCCGCCAGTTTTTTCTCCGTTACAGGAACGAGAGAAACATTCCCCAACAATCCAGCAATCTGCTCAGCCAGTTCCCGCTGTGAAATTGCCTCTCCAGATGATATCTGGTAAATCCCATATTTTACAGATTTTGCACAAACAACACGATAGATAAATTCCACGGCGTCTGCATAATAAAGAGGCATCAGATGCCGGGTATCATCCACCTGTATTTCACCTGTTTCCATGCCTTCCAAAATCATTCTGGCAATTGTATTTTTTGTTTCTGCTACCATTTTCGGAGGCCCATACAAATGATCCAGACGCAAAATGACGGTATCTTTTCCCATCCTGCGATAGCTGCTACAGATATTTTCCCCGGCATAAATTGCCTGACCTTTTTCCGTATAAGTACTACATGGTGCCTCACAATCGATAATGCCCCCGTTTTCTCCTCGAAAGATTTCTTCGGATGACAGATAAATAAATCTTCCGGTTCCCTGCTGCATACAGGCCATAAGGATATTAAACAAGCCAGCTGTATACTCGGCTGCCCGGCTCTGGCTTTTATTCCATCTGAAATTTGTATCAAACGCTCCCATAAAAATAGTCACATCCGGATGAATGCTCTCCACAACCTCACAAATACAGGAATCTCCATAGGGAAATCGATAAACTTCAAATAATTTTCCCGGTGCCTTTACCGTCTTTGGCTCTTCTGTCAGCTGAAAAACACGATGTCCTTCTTTATTCAGTTTATCAACAAACAACCGCATAAAACGGCTGCTTCCACCCACCAGTAAAACATTCATGCCATGTGCTCCTCTAACTGTCTGATGAACTCCTGTGTATCTTCTTTTGCCTGTTTTTCCGGAATATCGTAGGTTTCCTGCACAATATGCGATATTTTATCCACTGGATATCCCTTTGCATAACAGTCCCAGATCAATGCCCCACAGGCATTCATCACCAAAGGTTTTTCAAAAGGAAATCCTGTCTGTGTCATATGAAGCAGCCAGAATACTCCGGCTGCTTCCCGAAGTTGATATTCTGTTTTTTCTTTCATATCATTCCGTCCTGTATCCCGTATATCACAAAAGCGCATGTGGAGCAAAATTCCACATACGCTTCCTGCATATACAACCTGCATCCTATTATTTTACCGTCTCCACTTTGATCACATTGGTATTTCCTACTTTTCCATTGATCAGACCGCCGGTCAGAACGACGGTATCTCCACTCTTTAATGAAAATACTTCTTTCGCCTTTTTCATTGCATGGTAGAACATTACTTCCATGGAACTGAACTCTTCGCAGAGAACCGGAGTTACGCCCCAGCTTAAGTTCAATTTCCGCCATACTTTCTCGGAAGTTGTCATTCCGATGATATCTACCGGACAACGGAAACGGCTGACCATACGTGCCGTGGTTCCGCTCAGTGTACTTGCGACAATACATTTTGCCTTTACATCAACCGCCATCGCACAGGTTGCGTGTGAAATAGCATCCTGAATACTTCTGGTCTCAAAATCCGAATTGCGGAAACGCTTGGTGTATTTGATCTGGGATTCTGTGTACTCTGCAATCTCTGCCATGTTCCGTACGGCATCTACCGGATATTTACCGGCAGCCGATTCTCCGGACAGCATGATCGCGGATGATCCATCATATACAGCGTTTGCCACATCAGAAAGTTCCGCACGTGTCGGACGCGGATTGTGAATCATGGACTCTAACATCTCGGTTGCGGTGATTACACGTTTTCCGAGCATACGGCACTTACTGATCAGGTACTTCTGAACTGCCGGTACTTCCATTCCCGGAATTTCTACTCCGAGATCTCCACGGGCAATCATGACACCATTGGCAATCTCACAGATTTCTTCAATGTGCTCCACACCCGAACGGTTCTCGATCTTTGCGATAATATCAATATCTTCGCCACCGTTCTCATCAAGGAATTTACGCATATCCTCGACATCTTTCTTTACGGAGATGAAAGATGCTGCAACGAAATCCACGTCGTTTTTGATACCAAAGAGCAGATCTTTCTTATCCTGCTCGCTCAAAAATGCATGATCCATGACCTTGTTCGGGAAATTCATACTCTTTTTATCCGATACCTCGCCTCCGACAAGGACCTTACAGATGGCATCCGGAGCTTTGAGTTTTTCAACTTCGAGAATAATCAGACCATTGTTGATCAGAACATGGTCTCCCACTTTCAGATTGTTGATCAGATTCTTGTAAGTTACGGAAACTCTCTCCTGATTTCCCACAACATCATCCGTAGTCAGTGTAAATGTATCTCCATCTTTTAATGTGATTTTTCCGTTTTCAAATGTCTTAATCCGATACTCCGGTCCCTTGGTATCCAGCATAATCGCAATCGGAAGTCCCAGTGTCTTACGCACTTTTTTGATCGTATCGATCTTCTTCTGATGTTCCTCATGGTTTCCATGGGAAAAGTTCAATCTGGCTACATTCATGCCGGCTTTACACATCTGTGTCAGTACAGATTCACTCTCACTTGCAGGTCCTATGGTACAAATAATCTTTGTTTTTCTCATAATGCTTGTTCTCCTGTCTCTATCCA
>ERZ808240.1074-NODE-1074-length-34736-cov-11.677720_pt1 | contig 34736 bp, 26 predicted proteins | sample MGYA00521084_ERZ808240 | MGnify/ENA primary metagenome ERZ808240 (study PRJEB31516, sample SAMN03275571) | gut metagenome | biome: mammalia-associated habitat; material: feces | host: Papio cynocephalus | place: Kenya | collected 2012-08-06 ... | reverse complement strand
TCGGATATCCGTTCTTTAAGATCATCTACAACTCTCTCACTTATATTGTTTATCAACTTCAAACTCATGCCGTTTTATGCTTGCCCTCACAAATATACGCATTCTTACAACTTACCATATCGGAGATGAAATGGATAGTCTGTTTCACTTTTGAAAGAGCTGAGATTTGACAATGACTATCCATTGTCTGAAGGTTCAATAACCAAGGAATAGTTTGTGCTTCGACCACCTTCATCATTTTTCTTTAGTATCCCCTTATTTACAAGATCCCGAATATCGTTGAGAGCCGTGTCTGTCGAACATTTCCCTATTTTCGCCCATTTGCCGGAAGTTAATTTGCCAAGAAATCCATCGAACTGCATATTGATAATCTTACGCTGGCGTTCATTGATCTTAATGCACTCTTATTTCAAAGAAGATTTACCGTTTCATTGTATAGTAATTGGGTAGTTTAAGCCTTCTATTTGATGAATCTTACCTATCAGTTCTTGTTTATTTATGCTCATCGCCAAACTCTTACATGGTTTTAAAATCACAGGATGCACACAATATCGCCATGATGTCACATCTGAAATCAATCTGAAAAAGGTGTCCTTGCTATCTGGTACAAATATAGCAAATAACCCTGTCTGTTCAAACATAAGTCTATGGAAATGAAAAACTTGTCAAGCAAATGTGTACTCAGTCAGGCAGTTTGACCAAGATGTCAAGAAGAAAATCACGTACTTCAATTAATGGTAGACGGTCTTCCTGGATTAAAAAAGTGTTGTAATGTTGCACTTCTATCTTGAATCTTTTCATTAAATTTGTATGTTTATACACCCTTGCATTAAAAGAAACGGCTATAAGCCGTGATGAGGACTTCTTGGGTCGCGAGAATGCTGCAATGTCAGATCTCGGAGAGGTCGGGAGTTTTTGCAAGGCTTCAAATTTTGATAGAAAATGGATATTACAGGGGATAACAGGCCAGATATCGGAGAGGTCTCAGGGCCAAAGGGCATTATAGAAGAAGTCAATATTGACCAGGAGATGCGCTCTGCGTACATCGACTATGCGATGTCGGTGATTGTGTCGAGGGCGCTTCCTGACGCACGGGACGGTCTGAAACCGGTACAGAGGCGTATCCTGTTCGGTATGGATGCCATGTCACTTGACTATTCCGGACCTACGAAGAAGTGTGCCAGGATAGTCGGAGACGTGATGGGTAAATTGCATCCGCATGGTGATTCCAGCGTTTATGATGCCTTGGCCAGGCTTGCCCAGAAATGGAATCAGAGATATCCCCTTGTTTTCGGACAGGGTAACTTCGGATCCATGGATGGTGACCCAGTGGCAGCCATGCGATATACAGAGGCTAAGTTCGAGAAGATCACGCCTGAGGTTCTTGCTGACTTGGACAAGGATACTGTCGATATGCAGCCCAACTTCGATGATTCTCAGGAAGAGCCTACAGTACTCCCCACCAAAATTCCCCTTATCCTGCTCAATGGCTCAGCCGGTATAGCAGTCGGAATGGCTACAAATATGGCTCCACATAACTTGGGAGAGTGCTGCGATGCCATCTGTGCCTATATCGATGACCCGGATATCACTACAGACGGTCTGATGAGGTACATCAAAGGACCGGATTTCCCTACAGGCGGTATTATTCAAGGAGTCCAGGGCATAAGGGACGCATACGAGACAGGACATGGAAGGGTAGTCATCAGAGCAAAGACAGAGATTGAAGTCGATGACAAAGGCCGCGAGACCATAGTTGTGACCGAGATCCCGTATATGGTCAACAAGAAGGAGATGCTTGAGAAGATCGGTCAGATGGTCGAAGACAAGAAGATCGAAGGAATCAGGTATATGAATGACGAGACCTCCCGTGAGGGTGTCCGCGTCATTTTCGAGGTTAAGCAGGGCGCCAATTCCAATGTCGTGCTCAACACCCTTTTTAAGTACACAGCTCTTCAGTCAAGTTTTGCAATCAATAATGTAGCCCTTGTAGGCGGCAGACCGAGGACATTGTCACTTAAGGACATCATACGGGTATTCGTAGATTTTCGCCACGAGGTGATTGTCCGCAGGACCAAATTCGATCTTGACAAGGCCCTCAAGAGAGTACATATCCTTGAAGGTCTCCTTAAGGCTCTCGACTTTATTGACCAGATCATCGCCATGATAAGGGCCTCCAAGACCGTAGCTGAAGCAAAGGCATCCCTCATGGAGGCGTTCGCGTTCTCCGATGCCCAGGCAACTGCAATCGTTGAGATGAGGCTTCGTCAGTTGACAGGACTCGAGAGAGAGAAGATTCAGGCCGAGTACGATGACCTTGAGAAGTTCATTGCTTATTGCAACGACGTACTCGCCAACCCTGCCAAGCAGATGGAGATTATCAAGAACGAGACAATTGAAGTCAAAGAGAAATATGCTGATCCGAGACGCTCTGAGATTGTCCTCTCAGCAGATGAGTTCAACCCCGAGGACTTCTATGCCGATGACGATGAGGTCATAACCATATCCCATTACGGATACATCAAGCGTACACCTCTTACCGAATACAGGACTCAGAATAGGGGAGGGGTCGGCATCAAGGGGACATCCACAAGAGACGCAGACTTCATTGAGCACCTGTATGTGGCCAATATGCACAGCACTATGCTTTTCTTTACCGAAAGCGGCAAATGCTTCTGGCTCAAAGTGTACGAGATCCCGGAAGGCTCCCGTTCGTCCAAAGGCAGAGCCATACAGAATGTCCTCAGCATCCCGGATGACAAGATAAAGGCCATCATCAATGTGCCTACACTCAATGACAGTGAATATATCAACTCTCACTATATAATCCTCTGTACGAAGCAGGGAATTATTAAGAAAACTTCTCTGGAAGCATATTCCCGCCCAAGGGCAAAGGGTGTAAATGCTGTGAATGTAAGGGAGGGAGACGAACTCATCGAGGCTATAATGACAGACGGAAAGTCTGAAGTCCTCCTTGCAAGCCGAAAAGGAAGGTGTGTCCGCTTCGATGAATCAGACGCAAGGCCTCTCGGAAGGACGGCTACAGGTGTTCGTGGCATCAACCTTGATGAAGGAGACGAGACGATAGGCATGGTATGCTACGAACCTCTTAATGAGGATGCATCGTCACATACCCTCCTTGTGATTGGAGCCAAGGGGCTCGGCAAGAGGACCGACTTTGAGGAGTATCGCAAGACGAGCCGAGGCAGCAAGGGTGTCCGCACTATGAACATAACGGACAAGACCGGTGAGTTGGTAGCCATGAAGAATGTGACTGAAGAAAATGACCTGCTGATCATAACCCAGAGCGGACTGACTATCAGGATGGCAGTCACGGACATCAAGCAGGCAGGGCGTAATACTCAGGGCGTCAAGCTTATTAATATAAGAGACAATGACTCTATTGCGTCAGTATCGGTAGTCGCCCATAGTGATGATGATAGTGCAGGGGAAGTTGATGCTACGCAGGTTGCAGAAGGCGCATCTTCTCAGAAGGATAGTGTAATCGGCCCTGAGGAGTAGAGAGCCTATGACGCAGAGAGATAGTTATAACGCAGCCGCACTTAAGGACCAACGAACGAAAATACTGTTGAATAATACAGTCCAGATTTGCCCCAAATGATTAATGATAATTATTTTTTAATAATACTGATATGAAGAAAATCCTTCTTGCATTGGCGGTCTTCGCCTCTTTACAGGCAGCTGATGCGCAAGTTAAATCTGCTGACGCAAAGAAAGCCGTAGAAGCGGCCGAAGAAGCGGCAGCCAATCCTAAGAAAGCGACAAAAGTCGCTACATGGCTAAAGCTTGGCGAAGAGTATGTCAAGGCTTTCGATGCGCCTACAGGCAATATATGGCTTGGTGCAAGCATGCAGGAGCTCACCTTGGTAATGGGTGGCGAGAAACCTGTTTCCACAGAGTCAGTCAATCTGGGCGGAGAGCCTATGATGAAGGAGGTATATGCCGACAAGAACTTGTATTTCAACCAGAACGGCCAGCTTGCAGTCATTGAGGTGACCAAGCCTGTATTTACCGATATCGATCCTCTTGCAAAGGCTGTTGAAGCATATGGCAAGGCATTCGAGCTTGATGTCAAGAAAGCCAAGTCCAAGGATATAGCGGCTGCATATGAGGCAATAGGTCAGAAATATACCAACGAAGCCTATACGAAGTATACTTTCGGCGATCCTGCTAAGGCAAGCGAACTCTTCGAGAAAGCAGTTAATGTGGAGGCTCTTGCTCCTCTCTCCAAGCTAGATACAAGTGCAGTGTACAACGCTGGTTTCACAGCATGGCAGGCTAATGACTTTGCCCGCGCCAAAGATTTTTTCAAGAAATGCTATGACGCCGGATATTATTATGAGGGCGGTGAGGTTTTCGCCAAACTTGCAGAAGTTGACGCTCCCAATGCAAAAGGTTATCTTGAGGAAGGTTTCACAAAGTTCCCTGAGAGCCAGAGCATACTTATTGGTCTAATTAACTATTATCTCAAGAACAATGAGGATCCGGACAAGCTCTTTGAACTTCTTGACAAGGCAAAGGCAAACGAGCCTAACAATGCCTCGCTTTATTATGTAGAAGGGAATATTCGCTCTCAGCTCGGTGATATTGATGGGGCTGTCAAGGCATATAGGAAATGTGCTGAGATCAATCCTGAGTACGAATACGGTTATATAGGAGAAGGTACTATGTACTACAACAAGGCTATCGAAGTCCAGACAAAAGCACAGGAAGAGCTTGACGATGCGAAGTACATGCTTCTTGTCAAGGAGTTTGAAGATGACCTTAAGGCTTGCATAGCTCCTTTTGAGAAAGCATTTGCTGTTACAAAGGACAATTCTATAAAGGTAGGCGTAGCAGAGTATCTTAAGAACGCGTACTATCGTTTCCGTGAGGAAAGTCCTGAATATCAGGCCGGTTACGATAAGTATTCCAAGATCTCTTCAACCGGAAGCGTAGAATAATCATCAGTACTTGAGCATTTGCTCAGCTGTAGTTACAAGGCGGGTGTCCCAAACGGGGCTTCCGCCTTTTCTTATGTTCTCGGAGCCACAGTTGGAGTATCTGCTCTTGTCGGCGTGTTTCTTGACGAAGACTTCTTGCTTTCTAATCTGAAGACTTCTTGCTTTCTAATCTAAAGAAACTTATGTGTTCATGTGGTTTCCCTGTAGTGATGTCGCAATATGCTGTCCGTATCCCTTAATGCAGTTATAGAGAGGCTATAGTCTCCATGCTGTATAGCAGGGCTGTGGCAGTCCATTCGGTTATGCGCACAAGGAAGTCGGGACAGATGCCGGCTGCTTCTAGCCCAGTGCAGGTTACTGCCAATGGTATCAGTATGCTCACGAGCGGCAGGGAGATCATGTTGGTAATCATGAAATATACAGGGAAAGTACCGAAATAGATCCAGACTGCAGGAGCAGTGAAGACTTGGCAGGAAATGCTCATAGCCGTGATGTCCCAGATTTTACGAGATATGGAGAATCCGGCACCCGGATACCATCTTTTCAGTGCTGGGAACAGATAAATGATCCCTCCCATGGCAAAGTATGACAATTGGAATCCGACCTCTCCAATCGAGGTGGGGGAAAGCGACAGTTGTATTAGGAGCGACAGACCGAGTACTCTTGCCGGTCGGACGCTTCTGCCACTCATCCGGGCAGCTTCGTATAATGCAATGAAGATAAATGCTCGCACTATTGACGCTGAAGCACCCGTTGCAATGCAGTAGAAGAGGCTACAGAATATGATGCAGAGGCTTCTCGCGCATTTCCCAACCGGACTTTTACCGAGAAGTCCGAAAATGATACTCAACATCATGTAAATGATACCCAGATGCATCCCGGAAAGTGCAAGAATATGCGATGCCCCGCTTTCCCTAAATGCAGATATACTCTGGCGGGAGAGTCCGATTTTGTCTCCAGTTATCAGGGCGGTTACAAGCCCGTAAGTATCCGGGGACTTGAAAGAGAGTCTCGCTATACAATCTTTCATACCTAAGGCAAATGATTCAGCGACCTGCTTGACAGGTCCGACTGAAGTGTCGCTCCCGATACTGGCTAAAATTGATGTCTCGGCACCGAGCATGCCTATAAGAAAATAAATGCCAGATAAGACGGCTTGTCCGGGAATTGTGCCTCTTCTGATCCGTACCATGCAGACGGATATGCACGCCATAACCGTGATCATGGTTATCATTGGAATCATGTAAAGGCTTATGCTTGCCGCGTTAGAAGAAGCACTTTGCATGCATAAGATGCCAGTTGCAGTCCCTGCGGCGAAGGCAGCGGGCATAGCTGCTATTTCTCTCTCTGCGGTCATAGGTATAGTTTACAGGTTTTGCGAAAATAGTGATTTCTTTTTAACTTTGTCGCGGTTTTAACCCGATTTAATTTTATTCAAATGATACTGCTTGTTATTAATTGTGGAAGTTCTTCCATCAAGTACCAACTGCTTGACATGAAGAGCGATGAGGTATATGACATCCTCGCAAAGGGGATAGTCGAGAAGATAGGCCTTGAGATGGGGTGTCTCCAGCATTCGCCTGTAGGCAAGCCCAAGGTTGTGAAAGAACTTCCCGTGCCTGATCACAAGGTAGGAATGCAACTTGTGCTTGAGGCTCTTACAGACAAGGATTTCGGTGTCTTGAAGTCTCTTGATGACATAGAGGCTGTCGGCCATAGAATAGTGCATGGAGGAGAGTATTTCTCGGGAAGTGCTCTCGTTGACGAGGACGTCTTGCGCAAGATAGAGATCTGCTGCGATTTTGCCCCTCTTCACAATCCTGCCCATCTGCTCGGTATCAGGGCTGTGCAGGCGGTTCTTCCGACTGTTCCGCAAGTAGTGACATTTGATACTGCTTTCCATCAGACAATCCCGGACTATGCATACATGTACGGTCTTCCATACCGTTATTACTCTGACTACAAGGTGCGCAAATACGGTGCCCACGGCACGAGCCACCAGTACGTTGCAGAGAAAGGTGCTAAGTTGGCAGGTCTCGATATCAACAACTCAAAGATCATCACTTGCCATCTTGGTAACGGCAGCTCGATTACAGCTATTGTCAATGGCAAGTCTGTAGATACATCCATGGGCTTTACACCTCTTGACGGAGTTGTGATGGGTACACGCTGTGGCAGCATAGATCCTAATGTCGTTCCATATATAATGAAGAAAGACAACCTCGATCCGGATGCAGTCACTGACTTGATGAACAAGAAGAGTGGCTTCCTTGGCATTTCAGGAGCGTCTTCTGACGCCAGGGATCTTGACGCCCTTGCCAATTCTGGAGATTACAAAGCCAAGCTTGCCCTTAAGATGCTTACGTATGGCATTATAAAGTATATAGGATCATACGTTGCAGTCATGAACGGTGTTGACTTGATAGTATTTACCGGAGGTATAGGTGAGCACAACAGCCGTCTCCGCCGCAGGGTATGCGAGAACTTCTCGTATCTCGGACTCAAGTTCGACTATGAAGCAAATGTTGCCTGGGGAGAAGACGCGATGATCTCGCTTCCTGACTCAAAAGTCAAGGTCGCCTTGATAGCTACAGATGAGGAGATCGTCATAGCACGCGATACGATGCACATCGTATCCAATATAGTAGAAGATAATTAGAACTCAATATAACAATGATTACGAGTTTTTCTGACGTATTTGCGGAGCTTAAGGAAAAGGGTATCTGCAAGAAAATGGTCGCTGCATGGGCAGTTGACGAGCATACTATAATTGCGGCTTCCAAGGCCGTTGATCTTGGTATTATCAGCGCTACTTTGGTCGGTGACGCAACAATGATCAATTCCGTATGCGAGAAGAACGGGATAGATCCTGCAAAGTTTGAGATAATAGGCAATCCTGACGAACTCAAGTCTGTGGCCCAGGCAGTACAGCTTGTCCATGACGGCGACGGTGATGTCCTTATGAAAGGTCTCTGCAGTACGGACAAATTTCTCCGTGCTATCCTCAATAAGGATACAGGCCTGCTTCCTGCCAAGGGACTTCTTAGCCACGTAGGCGTGATTGAGAGCCCCAACTATCACAAGCTTATCTTCCTTACAGATATGGCCGTGATTCCGCTTCCTGATCTCAAGCAGAAGATGACAATCACCAACTATGTAGTCAAAGTAGCCCGCTCTTTCGGTATCGACAAGCCTAAGGTTGCTTTTCTGGCCGCATCCGAGCAGGTTCTTGCTTCTATGCCTGCATGTCTCGAGGCTGCTGCTCTTGCCAAGATGGCTGACAGGGGACAGATAAGAAATTGTATAGCAGACGGACCTCTTGCCCTTGATGTAGCAATAGACAACGAGTCTGTAGAGATCAAGCACTTGAAGAGCCCTGTTGCCGGTGATGCAGACTGTCTCGTATTCCCTAATATAGAGAGTGCAAATGTCTTCTGGAAGACAAACTCTAAGCTAGCAACAGGCGTGCAACAGGCCGGAATGCTTGTGGGCACAACCGCCCCCTGTATCCTTGCCAGCCGTGCAGATAGCGTGGAGACAAAGCTGAATTCTATAGCAGAAGCAGTTATCAGCGTAAGATAGCGGTCTTGCTGCTGCAAGGCGGACTTTGATTGCGTGCTATTTGGGTGAAGCGCACGTGATCCCGCTCCGACCTCGCTGCCATCGTTATGCAGAATATTTTAACCCAGGCAGATCCGCTTCTTGATCTGTTTCTCTTTATTCTCTACCAACTTCCTCCAAATCAACGAGTCCTTGAAGTCGCAGGCCGGAATCCTATCGGAATATTTCCGGACGAATTCCTCGGTGGCAATTTGCTCGCTAAGGCTGTAGTTGTTGATGAGGGCTTTCCAGTTGATGTAGTCGGCGAACTGATCGATGATCTCTGGAGTGAGGCAGCTATTTTTCGAGAGCTCTTCCCAGTTCCAGTTGTCCTTGAACTTCTCCAGCAGTTCAGCCGAGACGTTCTCCTCCTGAATGGTTTGTGAGAACACTGTCCAATCGATCTTCCGCTTGAACTTTTCGAGCATCTGGATTGTCCAGAAGATGATGGTGTTGCCAGAGACCTCTTGCCAGTCAAGCTTGTCGGCATACTTCTCTAGCTGTACCTCGCTGAACTGTAAGTCCCCTGAAATGTTGCTCCATGCTTCTGTCTCCATCATCTGGGCTACCACCCCCTCACATAAATTGATGGATTTGTCCGAAAATATAGAAATAGCCGTCACTGACTTAAAAGATAAGTCGGTGGCGGCTAATATGTTGTATACCGATACCTCGGTATTTCATTCTGCTTTGCTAAGCAGAGGCTGTAGTAGCTTATTCTACAACTTCTGTAAGTGCTTGGATTACTTCCTGATTGACTTTCCTGACTCTGGTTTCGTCAAGCTTGACCACCTTGCGGTCGTATGTGAGGAGTCCGTTCACCTCGCCCTCTACATCGGTTGTCTGCGTGTATACAGCCGCTGACATACCTTTGCGAACAAACTTCTTGAGCAGCTCAGCATACTCTATGTATTTGTCAGTAACTTCCGTACCGTCCTTGTACTGGATATAACCCCAGTTTCTGTCTTTCTGCCAAAGGTGTCCCTCAAGCGGAAGTCCGATACCACCGTATTCTCCGAGGACATTGACATAGTCGCTCTCGAATATCCACATGTCAGGTCCCGGATAATGATGAAGGTCAAGTATGTCACCGCATTCGCGGAAGTTTCCGCCTGATGACGGGTTGATAAGTCGTGTATCATCTTGAGCCCTGGTGAAATCTACGACTTTCTCAGTGTCGAACTGTCCCCATGCTTCATTGAACGGAATCCATACCACAATGCTGGGGAATACTTTCAGCTCGTCCATTATCTCTGCCCATTCCTTGTAGTAATTCTCTTTCCACACTTCCGGTACGGGAACGTCAGTACCTCTATTCATGTCACTATAATCCCATTTGTTCCTGCGGTTGTCATCTATAGATGGCATGTCCTGCCATACAAGCATACCGAGTTGGTCACAATAGTAATACCATCTTGCAGGTTCAACCTTGATGTGCTTGCGTATCATATTGAAGCCAAAATCCTTTGTCTTGATGATATCATATTTCAGAGCCTCGTCCGTAGGAGCCGTATAGAGACCATCTGGCCACCAACCTTGGTCGAGAGGACCATAGTTGAAGAGGGCTTTCCCGTTAAGGGCGATTCTCTTGTAGTTGGAATTGTCTTTGATAACAGAGATTTCTCTCATGGCGGCATAGCCTTCAGCCTTGTCTAGAACTTTGCCATTCCTTATGACAGAGAGTCTGAGTCCGTACAGGTAAGGGGAGTCAGGAGACCAAGTCTTTACCTTAGGTACGTTTAGTCTAAGAGACTCTCCAGGTACTGCAAATGCTGAGGAGATGACAGTAGAAGAAGGATTCTCAGTGTCATAGCCTACCTTTCCATCGAGGAGTTCTGCCTTGATGATGTCTCCGTCCTTTGTATCATCGGCTGTTACATGGACGGTCAATGTGCCGTTGCCAAGATCTGCAGTAGTATGATAACTTTCAATGACGGCTTCTGGAAGTGCCTCAATCCATACGCTCTGCCAAATCCCGGAAACCCTTGTGTACCAGATTCCTTCAGGAATGAGCACCTGCTTGCCCCTTGGTTGGAAGGCAGAATTTGTAGCATCTGTCACCTTGACAGTAAGCTTTTGGCTACCCTTGGTGTTGAGATATTTTGTAAGGTCAAAGGAGAAATTAGTATATCCGCCCGTATGAGTGCCGAGGAGAATCCCGTTGAGGTATACTTCGGCACGCCAGTCGACAGCTCCGAAATTGAGGGCTACACGTTTGCCTTTCCATTCTTTCGGTACTTCAAACTCAGTGTTGTACCACAACGCTTCGTCTGGTGCAAGATTGTGTCTTACCCCTGATAGAGCCGACTCGATGGCGAATGGCACAAGGATTTGCCCGTCATTCTCATTAGGTTGGGCAGCCCCTGATTTGGCGACTGCATAGTCCCAAAGTCCGTTGAGTGACTTCCATTCTGTACGTCTTAACTGCGGGCGCGGATATTCCGGATGCACGTTAGCAGGCGAGACTTTTTCTGCCCAAGGAGTCATGATGTTGTCACCGGCTGGAGCCCAGTCAGCTGCCACAGAAGAGAGTGGGGAGAGCAGGGCTGCTGCCATGATAATTTTGACGAGATGATTCATAGTCGAAATTATTTTATTTGTGTTAAATAGGCTGCTTGCATGTTTATTGCGGCCTTTATTGTGATCAGTCTTTCAAATGTAGTATAATTTCTTCAATAATGAGGTCTGTATATATTTTTTTTATGCACTTGCTGACTCTCTTTTTATATATAGCTTTAATCCAAGTTGATAATTTTTGATCATTAGTGGCCGTTTTGTTTTTTTTAATGCTCTTTGACCTTCGCTGAGGTTGGTTGACACTTTTGAGGCGGTTTAACTGATATTCTTTGAGATGAAAAATCTTTAAACAAAAAATCAAGACAGCTTTTAATATTATTGAGGGAAATATCTTGATGGAAATGTCTCAAAAGTCATCCGGTGATTAGTGGAAATATATTATTTTTGTAGGAAATTCTGAGGATTCGGAAGGTATATAGTTAATAACCTATGTTTTCTTTTCTCATAAGCATTGTTGCCCTTGTTGTGGGGTATATAGTATATGGAGGATTTGTGGAAAGGGCGTTCTCTCCAGATCCTTTACGACAGACACCTGCGCTCACCAAAGCAGACGGAGTGGACTATATTGCCATGCCTGCGTGGAAGGTCTATATGATCCAGTTTCTCAACATAGCCGGCACAGGCCCGATTTTCGGTGCAATTATGGGCGCCAAATTTGGCCCTGCCGCGTATCTTTGGATAGTTTTAGGGTGCATTTTTGCTGGTGCCGTGCATGACTATTTTACTGGTATGCTATCTGTCCGTCATAGTGGGGAAGGCCTTCCTGAACTTGTAGGACGTTACCTTGGCACCACTACTAAGAAAGTTCTGCTTGTATTCTCCATCATTGTACTGCTTTTGGTGGGAACTGTTTTTGTCTATAGCCCCGCTCTTTTACTCGGAGAGATGGCTGGGGACGGATCCCGTACCTCTATTATGGTCTGGGTGGCTGTTATTTTCCTGTATTATATATGCGCCACGATGATGCCGATAGACAAGATAATAGGCAAGATCTATCCTTTATTTGCTGTCGCTCTTTTGTTTATGGCTGTGGCTCTGATGGCATGCCTGTTCATCAAGTGGCCGGACATTCCAGAGATTTGGAACGGACTTCACAATCTTGGTGAAGAGCAGGGACTGCTCAAAGGTCAGCCTATCTTTCCATGTCTGTTCATCACAATAGCTTGCGGGGCAGTGAGCGGCTTCCATGCGACTCAGAGTCCTCTTATGGCACGTTGCATCAAAAGCGAGAGGCTCGGCCGTCCCGTATTCTATGGAGCCATGATAACAGAAGGAATCGTTGCATTGATATGGGCCGCAGTGGCATCGTGGTTTTTCTACGATGGTGGAGCATCGGAGGTCGGATCTACTATCAGCGCTGCCGCTCCTGCAGTAGTTACAAGTGTATCAGAGAGTTGGTTAGGCATAGTCGGAGGTGTGTTGGCAGTGCTTGGTGTTGTCGCAGCCCCAATAACGAGTGGGGATACTGCGTTCAGAAGTGCCAGGCTGATAGTTGCGGATTTCCTCCACTATACTCAGAAGCCCGTACTCAACAGGCTCTATATTAGCGTACCTCTTTTTGCGGTGACAACTTTACTGCTGTGGTATAATGTTGCCAACCCTGACGGATTTGACACTATATGGAGATATTTTGGTTGGGCAAACCAGACTTTGGCAGTATTTACCCTTTGGACAGCGACTGTATATATGGTCAATACTCACAAAGGGCTTGGTTATTTGATACCTCTATTTCCAGCAGCTTTCATGACGTCAGTCTGTACCACTTATATTTGCGTGGCAAAGATAGGCTTCAATCTGCCGCTGACATGGAATTGGTATATCGGCATGGCTGTCTTCGTGCTCTCCCTACTGCTTTTCTTTATATGGAAGAGCCGTCATTCTTCATGATAAGCATCTCGGTAAGTCTCTCTGGGAGAGCTATTTATCTTGGCTCGAAGAAGCTGAAATGTACCCTTCCGTAGTGCCTTTCCTTTACAAAGCAAGGGTGTCCGCAGAAAGAATGTGCATCGCTGTGCTCTATGACCAAAGTCCGCTCAGGATATACAAGCCCTTGGGTGAGAATCCTTTCTGGAAGGGTCTCTACTCCTTCCAAATCGTATGGAGGATCTGCGAAGACTATATCGAACTTCTCCTCGCAGATAGGGATGAAGTCAAAGGCATTGTGATGCACCACTGTTATGTTGGGAAGCTTCAGACGAGAGGCTTCTTTCTTTATCCATGCTGCATATTGGGCATTCATCTCAACTGACCATATATGCCCAACTCCACGCGATGCAAACTCGAAAGACACAGAGCCTGTTCCACTGAAAAGATCAAGTACCTTCAGCCTTTCGAAGTCATATTCACTGTCAAGAATGTTGAATAGGGCTTCTTTCGCAAAGTCAGTAGTTGGTCTTCCTTTGAAATCAGGGCATATATCAATAGTCTTGCCTCTCAGACTTCCTCCAATTATCCTCATTTTATATCTTTTCTACGTCCTTGAAATATCGGTAAAGAGACATCTCGTCTTCCATAGAGATAGGTGTCCTCAAGAAGATAGTCGATACCTCGGGATTGAGCTGCAGCTTCTTCATGGCTAAGAATATGAAATATTCAACTGTCGTGAAATCTTTGGCATGAAAAGAATTTGCGAGCATCAGATTGTTGCCCTGCGCTATCACAAGATGTAGATATCCGTCTGCATACGAGACTATGATCTTGTTGTAGTCGCTAAGCTTTCCGAGTTCACTGATCATGTAGTAGAGTTCCGGAAAAATCCTTGCACTGTATCCGTCGGTCGTCTGTACCATTCCTGCGATCGTCTTTGCCAATGATTCAGATCTGCCTGTGGCAAAGAGCATGACTGCTCCCAACTTCTCCATACGAACAAATTCCATTCTGTCGTCTTCGTCAATGTGCACACTTTCCTCAAGCCCTTCCCTGATTCTTCCTGGCGAGAAGAATTGCTCGGGGACTAAGGTACATTTTGGAGTAAGCAGCGAGATTCTCACATTGTCATATCGCTGCCGGAATTCTGGGATGGTAAATATTGTGCCTGCCTCTAGCCAGGCAGAGCGTCTGTCCTGAAGGCCGTCTAATCTAAAAGAATATCCACTCAAGCTGACTTGAATGGATATTCCTGTATTACTGTTCATTATAGTACAATGTCTGCACTAGGGTACATGACCCCACTTTGCATTGATTATTCCCAGTTACCCGCGTTGTTGTTCGGGGCGTTGATACTGCCGACCTGAAGTCCTTCGTACCTATTGGTGGCTTCTCTGTCAGCGTCGAGGTTGATCCTAAGCTGGTTGTCAAGCCCCTTGAGAAGAGACTTATAAGGCATCTTTGCTTCGAAAAGAGGTACCTTCACTCCGGATACTTCTTTTACTACAGCCTGCATCTGGATCGTGTCACCGCCCGAGAAAGGGATGAACTTAATGGAGTCGATGTTGAAGTCTTTCCTATTGTGGAAGAGAGTATCCTTGACAGGAATCTCATTTGAAATAGCGAATACCAAGTGCTCGCCTTTCTTGTAGAGCTCGTACATCTGCTCGGGAGTGATCCTGCGGTTAGCCCTTTTCAACTTCTCGGTATTGGCTACAGCGAGAGAATCATCATTTGAACCTATCTGCATGAGGATCTCCATCTTGCCGTTTTTGTAGAAATTGATAAGAGAATCAGCGGATGCGGTAAACTTGCCGTTGGCGGACTTGTAGGCTTCCTGTAGCGTACGTAGGTCTTTCATCCTCTGGATGCCTACGGACTCGCGATAGTCCTTGGCTTTGTTGAAGTTGATAGGCTGCATTATGCTCTTGAAATTGGCATAAACCAACCATGCGATAACCAAGAGCAGCAATATGCCCACGATCTGTTTGACTATACGGTTCATCTTGTATTTATAATTTTAAAATTCAGTTTTCAATCCAGACAAAGTTATGAAATTGATTTATCAAATGCAATATAATTTGTAAATTTGCAGTAATAGCGAAATGATAGGATAAGCCCTCCGGATGAAGCGGTCAGGCATTCCTGTGGCAAAGAATCCAAGCAGATGACTCAGATAGACAGCAAGAAGATAGAAACTCTCAACAGTATAATATCCGACAATTCCACATTTGTCCTTGTGGCTCATATAAGGCCAGACGGTGACGCGATCGGAAGCACTATAGCTTTGAGAGAGTATCTTTCCAAAACCAGAGGTAAGAAAGCCACAATCATATACCCAGAGCCTTTGCCGTCGACCCTTTCATTCATGTTGGAATGTATAGACAGGGGCGATGTGACGGATTATACTACAGATAAGGACCGAGCTGACAAACTTATAGCGTGTGCGGATGTCATATTCTGCATGGACTGCAACTCGTTCTCCAGGACGGGGGCTATGGAAAATGCACTTCGTGCCGCTTCGGCCATCAAGATCCTTATAGACCATCACCTAAATCCGGATGAGAAAGCATTTGACCTTGTGTTTTCTGAACAAGAGGTATCGTCTGCTTCAGAATACCTTTATCATATACTCATGCAGATGCCTGATATCGGAGGCGATGCTTCCAGAATTCCTTCGCTATCGGCAACGGCTATGATGACAGGTATGACGACCGATACCAATAATTTTGCCAATTCTGTCTATCCGTCCACATTCGGCATGGCCTCCGCCCTTATGGCTGCCGGAGTCGACCGGGATGCTATCTTGTCTTCCCTCTACAATAATTATAGGGAGAACAGGATGCGCCTTATGGGTTGGCTTCTTCATGACAATATGGAGATAACCCCTGAGGGTATAGCATTCATGGTTCTTGACAAGGCGTGCATTGACAGCTATGGCATACGCGAGGGTGAGACTGAAGGTTTTGTTAATCTTCCTCTTTCTATAGGAAAGGTAAAGATGAGTATTTTCCTGAAAGAAGATGGAGAAGGTTTTTTCCGCGTCTCGGTCCGTTCCAAATGTGGCTGTTCGGCCAATGCCTGTGCCATACGTTATTTCCATGGTGGAGGCCATGAACATGCATCAGGAGGAAGGCTGTTCTTTCCATTAGATATTCCGACACCGTCCGAGGCTGCAGATTATGTAAGGCGTCTGTCACACGAATTTATGGGGATATGAAGAGGATAGGGACATTTCTTGCGGCAGTGATGCTGCTGTCTTTCTCATGTACGAAGGAAGAGGTCAAGCTTCGCTATTCGCGACAAGAAGAGAACATAGAATCTTTCATTAATTCGGTACTAGCCGCGAATGATTCTGCCTATGTCGTACACAATAAAGGAGTGAGCCGTCTTGTTGTTCGCCGAGGTGCAGGAGACAGTCTACGCGGAGGCGAAGTCGTGTTCTATTATTCAGGCTATGTACTTTCTGGCTCTTCAGTGAATATCTCTACAATGTTCACTACCAATGACAAGGCTCATGCTGATTCGATCGGCTGGAAAGTCAGCGATCCGTCGTCATTTGCTCCGGCCCATATTGATACGGAAGATAAGGATGTGATAGGCGGACTGAGATATGGACTTGAAGGCGTCAGAGCTGGAGAGGAGAGCTATATACTTTTTTCGGGGAAATATGGGTTCGGTAAGAAGCCTTTAGGCACGATTCCTGCTAATTCCGCACTTGCCTATTATGTTAGAATAGAAGAAATATCAGATCGGAAATGAATATAATGTCACAAGGAGTGAAGGGCATGTCGCTTGCAGCAATCTGCGCTGTATGCATGTGCTCATGTGCAAAATCAGAGAAGACTCAGCACAACGAGGCTAACAACCGTTATATAGAATCATGGATATCCGTAAACCATCCGGATGCCGTCAAGACTGCGCTCGGAGACTATATCCTTGAAGATAAGGAAGGCAGCGGAAGCGAGTATTCGGGAAGCAACTACGTATTGGTCAGATATACTGTAACTGATCTTGACGGCAACATATCGTCTACAACAGATGCAAAGACTGCTCAGCAGGTAGGTACTTATGATCCTTCGTACTATTATGGCACAATGACTTGGAAGACAGGAGAATACGTCCTGCCAGCAGGTGTTGAGGATATTCTTTCCGGCATGAAGGAGGGCGGGAAGCGTAAGGCTCTTGTTCCGTCATGGCTTTTTACTACAAAGAGGTATGCCAATCCTTCGGACTATTACAACAAGAAGGACGATGACTCTGACTCCTATAGCAATGCTATTTATACAATAGAACTTGTCGGATGGACTGACGACGTAAGGCTGCCTCAAGTGGATTCTATGGAAATCTATGCTGCTAAGTATCTGGACGGTGTGGATTCTCTCTCTTACGGATTCTATTACAAGCAGACGAAGGCACCGGAGGATACGGCCGCTTTCAGCAAGGATACTACTATATATATCAACTATACCGGACGTCTTCTCAATCGGCAGGTCTTCGATACCACTGATCCTGATACTGCCAAGATGTACAATATCTACAGTTCATCAAAGACTTATGCCCCGGTTAAGATCACATGGGGCGAGAGTGAGAGTGATATTACAATGACGGCTTCAGAGTCAAGTTCCTCATCTTCGCTAATCTCCGGTTTCCAGAAGACATTGTGGCAGATGCGTAAGTATGAGCAGGGCATCGGCATGTTCATGTCTGAGTATGGATACAAAGGATCAGGAAGCGGAAGTCAGATTCCTGGTTATGTACCGCTTGTGTTCGAGATAAGCATAGTAGACAAACCAGAAGAGTAGAGAGGAGAGGAATGGCTGTTTCTGGACCTGTCCCAGTAGAACTGGGAGACAAGCGGATCAAGGATCTGCTGATGCAGTATGCGGTGCCCGCCATCATAGCGATGACGGCATCTTCGCTGTATAACATGGTGGACAGTATCTATATAGGGCACATAAAGGATGTAGGCTCGATTGCCATCTCCGGACTTGCAGTTACATTTCCCCTGATGAACCTCGCGACAGCTCTTGGGACATTAGTCGGGCTTGGTGCCTCTACTATATTGTCTGTAGTCCTGGGGCAGAAGAATTATGAAGTGGCAGGTAAAGTGCTTGTCAATGAACTGCTGCTCAATATTATACTAGGAGTGGCATTCTCTGTTGTCACGATAGCTTTTCTCGATCCTATTCTGATGTTCTTCGGGGCAAGTGACAAGACACTTCCTTTTGCGAGAGATTATATGTTGGTAATCCTGCTTGGTAATGTGATTACCCACATGTATTTCGGGCTCAACAACATGCTTCGCACATCAGGTAATCCGAAGCTGGCTATGTACCTTACCATCTTCACGGTAGTCTCCAATGCGATACTCGATCCTGTGTTTATCTTCGTTCTGGATATGGGTATTCAAGGTGCGGCCATCGCTACTGTACTATGCCAGTTGCTTTCGCTCATTTACAGTGTAATGTATTTCTGCAATCAGGAGCGATTCCTGCACTTTCCTGCTAAGCTGCGGGAGTACACATTGGATTGGAGGATTGCAAAGGATTCATTATCCATTGGTATGGGCCCTTTCCTTATGAACTCAGCGGCCTGCATTGTGACACTATTTATCAACCAGCAGCTTGCAAAATACGGAGGGGATCTTGCCATTGGAGCCTATGGCATTGTCAACAGGATTTCATTCGTGTTCATAATGGTAAATATGGGATTCAATCAGGGTATGCAGCCTATTGCCGGATATAATTTCGGGGCAAGGCGGTATTCGAGGGTCAAGAAAGTATATTGGCTGACTGTGTGCTGCACTACCATAGTGACTATGTGCGGTTTTATATTAGCCCAATTCTTTCCGGAGATTGCGGTGGCCTTGTTTACGTCTGATCCGCAACTTACAGAACTGTCTGAGAAGGGTCTGAAGATAGTACTGATGGCATTTCCACTCGTAGGTTTCCAGATGGCCACTACGAATCTATTCCAGTGCCTTGGTATGGTGAGCAAGTCAGTGTTCATGTCCTTGTCAAGGCAGCTTCTATTCCTTATTCCCCTGCTTTATTTCCTTCCATTGGAGTTTGGACATGAAGGTGTTTGGATGAGTTTCCCGATAGCGGATAGCATATCGATAATTGTTGCCGGATTGTTGGCGATGAACCTGTTCAAGAAGCTGAAGAATCTTCATGACGGTGATGACCCCACAGGACTCGGCAGTATGATAAGTGCATAGAAATATGAGTGCAGACAAATTGATAATCAATCTCGGCCGTCAGTTCGGCAGTGGAGGCAAACTGGTTGCCCTGTCGCTCGGCAAGAAACTTTCTATACCTGTATATGATCAGGAACTGATAACAAAAGCAGCAGAGGAAAGTGGATTCAGCAAAGATCTTTTCGCAAGGAGTGACGAGAAAAGGTCTCTTATGTCCTTGTCGAGTTTCATTGTGGATGTCGGCCGTTTCGGGTCTGCTGACAATTATCTCGATGATAACCAACTTTTCGTTATTCAGAGCAAGGTTATAAGATCTATTGCGGACAGTGGCTCCGCAATCTTTATCGGACGCTGCTCTGACTATATCCTTAGAGATAGGCGCTGTCTTGATGTCTTCATTTCCGCCACCGATGAGGTCCGGATCAAGCGTGTAGCCGAGCGAATGAATCTCAACCCTTCTGACGCGGAGAGCCTCATGCGCAAGAAGGACAGGACAAGGGAGACTTACTACAACTATTTTACATTCGGACATTGGGGTGTAGCTTCCAACTATGACCTGTGTGTGGATTCTTCAATTCTCGGCATTGATGGGACCGCTGATATGATCATTGATTTCTGCAAGCGTTCCGGCCTTATGACAGACAGAGTCGATGAGCCACAAAAGGGGAGTTGTAGTGAAAACAAATAAGTTTGGAATTGCTAGTATTGCAGGATTACTTGCGTTAGCTGGTGCTGCTGTGAGCCTTTGTGTCTCACTTTCTTCGTCTGGGTCTGATGCGACCTTGCCTTCAAGACCGCTACGCGCTCTCGCTGACCTTACATCGATTGACAACTCGATGTCCGATATCCCAGCTCTCGAAGGTATGGATGCCAAAGTTGAGGCCTATATGAGACAATGGGCTCTGAGAGGCGTTTCCCTGTCAATAATGAAAGACGACTCTCTTGTCTATGCCAAAGGTTATGGTTGGGCAGACGAGGAGAAGTCTGTTGCCATGTCTCCTTCTGCTATTCTTCGTGTGGCCTCTGTATCGAAACTTATTACTGCAACTGGTATCATGGTCTTGAGAGACAGGGGCTTGATCAATCTATCTGATACTGTATTCGGACAGCGCGGTATATTGAAGGATTCGTCTTACAACTCTGTGATACGTGATCCCAATTATGCGAAGATCACTGTCGAGGATCTGCTTCGCCACAAAGGAGGTTTCACTTCGTATGGTGGAGACCCGATGTTCTCTACACGATATCTGATGCTGCAGAACGGGCTTTCTATACCACCGGACGCTGAGACAATCTTAAGGCTCCAGCTTCGTCGCAGACTGCGATTCACTCCAGGAACATCCCAGTACTATTCCAATTTCGGTTACCTTCTGCTCAGTCTTATCATAGAGAAGGTCTCAGGGCAGGATTATGAAAGTTTCATGCAGGAAAATGTCTTGAGACCTGCAGGATGTACAGACATGCATATAGCATACAATTATTATGACCAGCGCTATCCCAATGAGACACGATACTACAACGGGGCTGACAACGGGCTTGTACTGGAGTATAACAACAGCGGCAATATGGTAGATCGCTGTTATGGCGGCAATGATATACGTTCCCTTTCTGGAGCCGGTGCCTGGGTTACATCGACACCTGAGTTGGCACGTTTCGTAGCCTCGATTGACGGTAGGGATGAGGTGCCTGATATTATCTCTGCCGAGAGTGTGAGGCTTATGACTCAGTGGTTTGACGAGCAGACATATTCTTTGGGCTGGAATGATACCAAGCCTGATGGAGAATGGACACGCACAGGGACGTTTTCGGGAACCAGTGCTCTTGTCAAATGTTATCCTGATGGGGAGTGTTGGATCATGGTTACCAATACGAGTACTTGGAAAGGGCCTTCGTTTACTAAATATACAGCCGGGCTTTTCCATCGCTTGAGGGAGTCTTATTCCGTAGTGCTGCCAAAGCGAGATATGTTTTATACTACGATACCTACTTCGAAAGCCCACGAAGCTCCAACCATAGAGCCGATAGAATCTCATATTCCCTCATCTGAGGCTGTCCCTCTGCACAATGTTGCATCGGGTATCAGATAAGATCTTTTTCAAAAGAGAAGCTACTTTTTTTAAGCTACTTTTTTAAAATCATTTTGCAGATACGGGAAACTTCTGTATCTTTGCAATCCTTTTCGGGGTGTGGCGCAGTTGGCTAGCGCATCTGCTTTGGGAGCAGAGGGTCCTGTGTTCGAGTCACAGTACCCCGACAGAAGAAAGAGAGGCTGTCCGGTATGGACAGCCTCTCTTTTCTATATAATGTTGCTTTGCTTAGCCCTCTATCGTTCTATCAACTGATAAGGTATTATGACCTTGGATGAATTCACAGATACTTCATATATCCCTTCTGCATTTTTCTTGCGTATAAGAGGTACAATACGTGTCTGGCGTTCATCTGCCTTGTCACCTGGACCCCATACATGATATACGTAGTAGAACTGTCCGTCCTTTCCTTGGAATATATCTCCATGTCCAGAGCCCTTCTCTCCTACAATGTCGCGCCTTATTATAGGGTTTCCACTGTATTTTGTCCAGGGGCCCATAGGTGATGGAGCTGTGGCATATCCGACGGCATAGTCCATATCCTTGTAATGATTGGCAGAATAGAATAGATAATATACTCCGTCCCACTTCACTACCGTAGGACCTTCCATTATCTTGCTCCTCTCATAATTGTTCATCATCTCCCAGGATTGCGATATGTCAAGGCATTGGGTAAGGGACTTACTGTCAATCGTTCCCGTCCCGATGTCGAATTTGGCTACCCATATGAAGTTGCCTCCACCAAAACGCACATGATACAGATAGTATTGCCCGTTATCATCCTTGAAGAGATATGGGTCGATATTGCCTACTGAGGGATCAATAGCAGCTGCTACATTTTGCGTGAAAAGACCTGTGATTTTGTCTGCATTGGCGATCGCTGTCTTCTCATTTGCGGTATAGAGTAGTCTATAATCATTCTCCGCAATCTTAAACCACTGCGGAGCCCAGAAGCCCGATTTCCCGAAAGTTGTTCCAAGATCAGGGTTAAGTATAAACCGATAGGTATCATCTGACCCTGATGTCCATTCTTTTAGGTCGTCGGAGATCAATACAGTGAATCCGCGGCTTGACTGGTCGCCTATCTGCGATGTCCCAGACAGATAATATTTGTCTCCGTCAAGGAAAATCGTAGGGTCTGCATATGAAACCCTTTGTTTAATTTTCACAGGAGTCTCTCCACCGCCATTGTCTCCATTTCCGTCACCTGTGTTACCACAGGCAGCGGAAATAGCGACTGCAGATAATATCAGAATTTGTGACAAATGTGTCATCATATCTGGGTAATTCTAATAGTACTTATCGTTTTGGGTAAGATGGTCAATCTGTACAGCATTTGCAGGTATTGGCATAATCCAGCAATGGTCACCTCCCCATTTGTATGAATATGTTGTCTTTCCCCACCATTGGGACATACCATTGACGAGATAGTTGCCATCAGAACCTTTGTCATCAGTTATGGCAAACTTGAGGTCTTTCCAAGTCTTCCAGCGCAATTCATCAAAGAACACAACATCTTCGCCTACAAGCTCCCAATGGCATTCGTTCATGATACGCTTTCTCATGTCCTCCTGTCCGGAAACCTGTGTCGCAGCATTTGAATTCAACAGTTGTGCGCCAGCTCTCCCTCTTACTTCATTGACCTTCGATACGGCTCCAGCAATGTCTCCCTGCTCATTCAATGCTTCTGCCCACAGAAGCAGGATCTGGCCGTATCGGATCAGAGGAAGGTCTACAGGAGAATAGTTGACAATTATCTCCATGCCTTCACCGACGAATTTGCGGTTGGTGTAATACGCCATTGCTGTGATGTCTGTAGCATAGTCGTATGTCGGTGCATTGAGGGTACGGTAAGGGAAACGGTACGTATAGTCTATAGGTGTACCGCTGATGCCTCCGGAATATGTGCTGTACGGAGTGACGACTGAGACGGCAAGGCGCGGATCTCTATTTCCATATGCCTTCAGAATCCTTGCTTCGTTGCCTGTTGGCAAGTATTTGCTCATGTCAGCGCCATTGTTCTTAGCATTGGCGATCTCCGTGGCTGTGAGGTTGTCGCGATAGAAATACACTGCGCGCTCAGCAGGAGTCATCGAGCTGTATCCCGGAATATAGTCATCCCACTTAAAAGGACTTCCGTCCGCATTTTCATACGAATCTACAAAACGAGGATTTACGATATAATTGGTCCATCCGAGTCCTACTCCGGAACCGTCATCAGGAAGACACCGGCCACCGTAGAAATGGTTTTTCTGATGAGAACTTGCACCATTGTCTGCGTCTGTACATGAAAGCGAGAAAATCATTTCGTCACAGTGTTCATTCTCGAGCTTGAAGAGCTTTTTGTAAGAATCAGCCCCGCCTGCTGTGTAAAGTCCGTATCCGCAGTCCTTTACCTTCTGGAAATCGTCAGCGGCCTTTTTCCATTCTTTCTTCCACATGTAGACCATGCCGCGGAGAGCGTATGCGGCACCCTTTGTTACATGTCCGTAATTATTGTCATTGGCGCTGTACTTTTCGGGAAGATTAGGGTCACCTATACACTGGTTCAGGTCATTTATGATATTGTCCCACATCTCTGCCTGAGTGTATTGCTTGGCATCCTTGGTGTCATCTGTGCTGCTCAAAGCCATTGTGTAATACGGAATGTTGCCATAGAGGGCTGTCAGTCTGTAGTACCACCATGATCTTAGGAATAGTGCCTCTGAAACCAGCCTTGACTTCTTGGCCTCATCCATTCCAGGGACGTTAGGCATGTTAGCGATTACGTCATTTGCCCTGAATATGCCACCATAATATACCATCCACCAGCGCGTGCTGCCCCTGTCATTAGTGGATGAGTTGTTGCCGAGTAATGAGCCGAATCCTCCGATCCAGTTGGCATCAAGATCCATCATGTAGGACCAGCAGTCCCACCATCCGAGCCAGGCGTCATTATAGCCGTAGTATAGAACATTATACACTCCGTTTATGGTCTGTTCGGCCATGGTAGGGTTATTCCATATCGCTCCGGATGATCCCTGGTCTTTAGGCGTGACATCCAAGTTTACACAGCTGATAGCCAACAGTGCTGTGCCAAATCCCAATGCTATGCGAGAGCAAGCGTCATTAAATATATTTTTCATTGAATATCCTCCTCTTTAGAAAGTGATGTTAATTCCAAAAGCATATTGTCTCATAGGAAGATAGCCGTTTCCAGCCGCCATTTCCGGATCAAGTCCCTTGAATTTAGTTATGGTAAACAGGTTCTCGCCCGTTGCATATATGCGCAGATTCTGTATATGAACTTTGTCCATCCACTTGGAAGGGAACGTATATCCTATAGTCAGACTCTTTAATTTTACGTAGTTTCCGTTCTGAAGCCAAAGTTGGCTTGCGGTCTCGGTCTGGGCTGTTCCTCCGATTGTGAGCCTGGTCGTTTTGGAAGAAGTATTGGTACGAGGATCAGTAGGATTCTCAGGATCATAGTAATAATGGTCATTTGCGACGTCCTTTCCGATACCGTATCCGCGTGTAAGTCGAGTGCTGTTAAGACTCTGATCCCACCAGAGAATCTTGAATCCGGCAGCTCCTGCAAAGCTTACTGCGAAGTCGAAACCCTTCCATGCAGCGCTTGCCTGTAAGCCGTAGTAATACTTAGGTGTGGATGATGTGCCTTGGAACTCACGGTCGTTGTCATCTCCGTAGATACCGTTACCGTTAGCATCGGCATAGATAATGTCACCGTACCAGATCTCGCTCTTGCTTATACCTTTGGCGGGATAGAACTCATATCCTTCGGCTACCATTGCCTTAAGCCATGCCATATCCTCTTCCGTGCGGATCATACCGTCCTTAGGACCACCACCAATATTTACTGTACCGTCAGCGTTGAAATGACTGCCATTGCCTTTGTAGATGTTCAGCAGATAGTACTCATTGATCTGATGACCTTCAAGTACTCTGGTATCTCCTCCAGTGGAGACATCACCCAAGTTGGTATAATATTCTCCGTCTTTCCATCCACGCTGGAGTTTGCCTTTGTATTTTGTGACTTCATTGTGGTTCAGGGAGAAGTTCGCGTTTACGCTGTAATAGAAATCTTTCTTGGTGTCCTGCCAGCCTAAAGTGAACTCTGCTCCTCTATTGGTAACCTCGGCTATATTCTGATAAGGAGAGGCGAAGTAAGACAATGAAGTGGACAGAGAAGGCTGATACAGAATGCCGTCAGTCACTTTGTTGTATAAGTCCACAGTCGCGTTGAGCCGATTATTGAGTAATGAGGCGTCAAGTCCGACATTACTTACTGCTGTGGTCTCCCACTGAAGTTCCGGATTTGAGAAAGATGCCATTCCGAAGCCGGAACTTACACTGTTGCCGAATACATAGTTGACGACAGAGTATAGAGACTGGTATGCGTAGTAACTGCCTATTGCACTGTTTCCGAGTTGTCCCCATGAGGCACGGAGCTTCAATTCGTCAATTGCGTTGGCGTTCTGCATGAATTTCTCTTCGGAGATTCGCCAACCGGCTGAGAATGAAGGGAACATACCCCACCTGTTCTCAGGAGCAAATCGTGAAGAAGCGTCATATCGTACGTTGGCCTCGAATAGGTAGCGGTCGTCATAAGCGTAATTGACCCTGCCGAACCATGAACGGGTAGCAAGTTCGCGTGAGAAGCCTGACAGGTATGCAGGCTCTGTCATTGCGTTGAAATCAGTCAGCGACGTGTTGACCATTCCCTTTTTGCTTATGTCAACTTCATTCTTCCACCAACGGTACTCTTCGTATCCAGCTATGGCAGACACTTCATGCTTCTCATTGAATGTCTGTGCGTAATTGACCACGACGTTGCTTTTCCAGCTTTGTTCGAGATTGCGCCAGTTATATACCTGAGCTTCAGAAAGTTCAGCGGATGTGGGCGCGTGGTTTGTAACGACTCCGGTAAGGAAGTTCATTCGCGGCATGTAGTCGGAATCATACAAGATGTGCTCATTACTGAAATTGTCATAATAGAAGTTGTAGACAACGTTGAAATGCTTCAGAAAATCTACTTCGAGGTAGGGATTTACATAGAACTTAGTCTGCTTCTTCGTACCCTTTTGGGTATCAATAAAATACAATGGGTTTGTGGTCGATGCGTCTTCTTCTGTTGAAGTGACGGCTCCGTAATATCCTTTGTAGTAAGGGTACGTGCCTGGATTGGCTTTCTTCATCTCTACTCCATTCAGGTTGTCGACATTATTGCGCTCCTGATCGGTATGATATCCCCATGCTCTGATTCCTGCCGTGATGAAAGATGTGATCTTTGACTCCACATTGGATCTTACGTAATATTTCTGCATGCCTGAGTTGGGTGCGATACCAGGGTTGTTGAGGTAAGTTGCGCTCAGGCTGTATCTGGTACGCTTTTCTGAACCGACAACAGATATGGTATGCTCCTGCATCCATTTAGGATTGTATAGGACATCGTACCAATCGGTATTCGGATATGCCACTTTGTTCGGATATCCTGACTCGGTTAGAGCATCAGGGTTTTTCTCTGCAGCCCGCCATGCTTCAATATTGCTTTCGCTGTATAGAGTTGCGGTACCGCTTCCGTAGGCAGCTTCATTAAATAGTTCCATGTAGTCGGCGTAGTTTGACACCTGATGAATCCATTTCGCTGGGGTGTTGTAAGAGAATTTGCCTGAGTATGTTACATTTAGTTTACCGTCAAAATTCCCCTGCTTAGTGGTGATCAAGATAACGCCGTTGGCAGCCCTGTTACCGTATATGGCACATGAAGCCGCATCCTTCAATATGGATATGTTGGCAACATCGTTCGGGTTGATCTGGTTCATCTCCATCTCCATTCCGTCAACAAGGATAAGAGGGCCTGAATTGTTGAGTGTGCCGATGCCTCGGATCGAAATATTTGCTGTCTCCTCGTTCGGCTTTGAACCTGTCGTCATGACATTAAGGCCGGCTGCGGCCCCGGATAGGGCATTTGCGACTGTGGTTACAGGACGGGATTTTGACGATTCTTCAAAATCCACTGATGCTACCGAACCTGTAAGATTGGTTTTTTTCTGAGTACCGTAACCTACAACAACCACCTCCTTTAGCAGGTTAGCATCCTCTTTCATCACAATGTTGATAGGATCTCCGTTGAATACTTGTTCCTGCGTCATCATGCCTGTGAATGAGAATTGGATAATATCGCCTTGCTTTCCAGACAAAGAGAAATTACCGTCATGATCGGTCATTGTTCCTGTTGTAGTGCCTTTGATTATCACACTGACACCCGCAATAGGTATATTGCTTTCATCTTTTACGTTACCCTTTATGATGTCCGATTGTGCTAATATACTCGGAACAAAAGATGAAATCAGAGATAGGATAATAATCGCTCTTTTAAACATCACTGAATTTTTTTTGTTAATTATGTGTTTTTGTTAGAGAAGACGCTGTATGTCCGTAGGACTTGAAAATCCGTCTTCGTGGTCATTCATAATGACTGCTGTGACTGTTGCTTAATAGGTTACTTCATAATTTAAATATGTATTTATTGTGAATATTGATGATAGCTATATATATTTTTTCAAAATTAACTAATATTATCGTTAAAACATAATAATTATTTTTCACTTTTAACGTTTAATATTGTAAGATCTTAATATTTAAAGTGTTAAGAAAACATGCTTAATTTATAAAAGGATTGAAAAGTTATCTTGTGTCTGTTGTATATGGATGTTCCGCTTGCATTCATGGACTCTCTTCTATGCGAACCGCGCGTGTTGATAGAAGCCAACAGCCTGTGCAACAGCACTTGGATAATGATCTGCGGATTAGACTTTGCGCTTGACATTTAGAGCATCCGTTTGCTCTCGATCCCATTCTCTTTCTGCATCAGCATATTCTGACGTAGTGGCAACAGCAGGCTATCTGTCAATTTTGTAATGCATAATTTGGTAAAATGTGACATCTTTGCCTCCAGGCACGATAAGTTACACCTAACCGCGTTTATGAATTCCTCACGGTCGAGGGTCTCAATAGCAAATAGATTTAACATCTTCGCTGGGGCACAGCTTTAGGCACAACTTCTAAAAGAAGTCTCAATATCTCTTAGACCAGATCGGTCTGTGGTGAACAGGGCAAAGCTAATCTCAAAGAACTGTTCACGGGGCAATTGAACTTGACTGTGTGATGGTCACCCTTGTAGAGATCGAAGCATTTTTTAGACTATGTCTAACCTGCTGACTCAGGCTTTAACCTCATTCGTAAGAGGTTTGCCTGAAATGAACTCGGACACATTCTCAAGAGTTGTCCTTGCTATATTGTGCAAAGCCTCTTTGGTGAAAAATGCCTGATGTGAGGTAATAATCACATTAGGGAAAGACAGAAGTCTTGCAAGCTTGTCATCTTCGATTACTGTATCAGAGACATCCTCGTAGAAATAATTCTTCTCTTCTTCGTAGACATCCAATGCCGCGGAGCCAATCTTCTTGTCCTTAAGCCCTTCTATCAGATCGTGGGTATTGATTAGTGCACCACGCCCAGTATTGATTATCATGACTCCGGACTTCATTTTATTGATGGCTTCTTTGTCTATTATATGTAATGTCTTGGGAGTGAGCGGACAGTGCAGTGAGACAATATCTGAATTGGTATATAATTCATCCAATGATGTATATCTGAATCCCTCCTGGGCTGCAAACTTCTCGTCCGGATAAATATCGTATGCCAAAATATTCATTCCGAGTCCTTTCAGAATATGGATCAGGATTTTGGCTATCTTACCCGTGCCTATGATACCTGCTGTCTTTCCGTTCATGTCAAATCCGAGAAGTCCGTTGAGGGAAAAATTTCCGTCCTTGGTCCGAAGGAAGGCGCGGTAGATCTTCCTGTTCAGTGTCAGCATAAGAGCCAGTGCATATTCTGCCACAGCGTGAGGTGAATATGCGGGTACGCGTACTACTTTTATGCCTGCTTTTGCTGCTGCTGCAAGGTCAACGTTGTTGTAGCCTGCACATCTGAGGGCAACCAATTTGACTCCGTGAGCTGCAAGCTTGGCAAGAGACCTTTCATCGAGGGTATCGTTGACAAATGCACATACGGCCTCGCATCCTTCAGCAAGGACGGCACTCCTATGTGTCAGGTTTTCTTCAAAATAACGGAGATCGTAGCCGAAATCCTTGTTCTGCTCATCGAATGACTCGCTGTCATAGGGTTTTGTCCCGAAAAAAGCTATTGAACATCTATCCATAATCAGATTCAATTTAGAAGTTGTTTTAATTTTCTCACTATTATTTTTATATGTTCTCTCTTTTGGCGTCTCTTTAGCTATATTTTCCCATTTTGCTCGTCATATGGTGCCGCTAACTCCTCTCACGACGAAAAAATCTTACTCAAAAATACATCTCAAAATAAACGAACGAAATAACCGAACAAATAATTCAAACAGCTTCATGGTAAACTTCAAAAATAAATTTCATCTTTCGAAAATTTCCGGTATATGTTGTCCAACTCCTCAGTCATTTATCATTGTCAAATACCTCTTCTTGAAGCAAACTTTACTCGGAAAACTTATCCGAAACTGAAGCAGTGCTGCAAAGACTAGGCCGTAAAATTCAATGCCTTTATACTCTTTTTTCGCATTTTTTAATATAGTTCGTATCTTTGTGTTAGGAGGTCGCAGTTCCTTGCACTTGATGCAGACGATACAGCATACAAAGAAAGCGAAAGTGAATATAAATGTCGTTGCCAAATAGGCTGCTGGTGTCACGAGCGATACTGTTGACTGGGTTTTGCACAACAAGTGTGGGTCTCCACGAAGACAAGAGAGTGCGTCTTTGAAGTCGTAAGTAGGCCAGCATTCAGGCAAGCAGGCTTCTTTGCATTGATGACGATGGCGGATTTATTGTTTCGGCAAGAGACCAGATTCGAGGGATAATTATACCGCTATCGACCTTCTGAGTCGGTACAACTATAAATTCAATTAAGTGAATCTCAGAGAAGTATCGTCTTATGAATATGTCCACCGAGATCTTAGCCAAATCTGAGAAGGGTTATTTTTTTACATTATAAATATTATATGAAGAGGTTTTTGTTGGCATTTGCCGCTGCCACATGCGGTATACTACAGTCTTACGGGGAGGAATTTGAGTCTCGCAGGCCATCTGAATCCGAGCGTCTTTTCGTCTCGCAGGCAGTAGAAGCCAAGATAGCAGAAGTTCAGGCGCAGCTCACGAACCCGTATCTGAAGTGGATGTTCGGCAACTGTTTTCCCAACACCCTTGACACTACTGTTCATTTTGGTAAGGATGAGCATGGCAATTTCAGAACTTTCGTATATACAGGTGATATACATGCTATGTGGCTAAGGGACTCTGGAGCACAGGTGTGGCCTTATGTGCAGTTGGCAGGAGAGGACGAACATCTTCGCAATATGCTTGAGGGCGTGATCCGCTGCCAGTTCTCCCTGCTCTGTATCGACCCGTATGCTAATGCCTTCAATGATGGCCCTACAGGTGAGGGGTGGCAGACCGATGGAACGGATATGAACCCCAATGTGCATGAACGCAAATGGGAGATTGACTCGCAATGCTATCCTATACGTCTTGCCTGGCAATATTGGAAGGAAACAGGCGATGACACTATCTTCGATGCTATATGGGACGAGGCAATAAGGAAAGTGCTTGCGACACTTCGTGAGCAACAGAGGAAAGAAGGACTTGGCTCATATTCGTTCCTGCGTGTCACGGACAGGCAGCTTGATACCAAATGCTGCAAGGGCTACGGCAATCCTGTCAATCCAGTAGGACTTATAGTCTCCTCTTTCCGCCCTTCAGATGATGCGACTACATTTGACTTCCTTATACCGTCCAATTTCTTTGCTGTAACATCGTTGAGAAAGGCGGCCGAGATCCTTGAGACAGTAAACGGGGACAGGCAGCTTGCCTCGGAATGCCGTTCTCTCGCGGATGAGGTAGAAAAAGCAATCCGCAAGTATGGCGTTGTAGAACATCCCAAATACGGGAAAATCTATGCTTTTGAAGTGGACGGCTTTGGCAACAGATACTTGATGGACGATGCCAATGTCCCGAGTCTTCTTGCAATGCCTTATCTCGGAGATGTTCCCGCGGATGATCCTATCTGGCGCAATACCCGCAAGTTCGTATGGAGCAAGGATAATCCTTATTTCTTTAAAGGCTCTTGTGGAGAGGGGATAGGCGGCCCTCATGTCGGTTATGACATGATATGGCCGATGAGCATAATGATGCGTGCCTTCACTTCCGACAGTGACAAGGAGATCAAGTGGTGTATCGAGACTCTGATGAAGACTGACGCCGGCACGGGATTTATGCACGAGTCTTTTCACAAGGATGATCCGTCCAACTTTACAAGAGACTGGTTCGCATGGCAGAATACTTTGTTCGGAGAACTAATAATCCACCTTATTGACAACGGTAAGCTTGGACTTCTCAATTCCATAAAGGTAAAATCTGGGAAATGACAGTACCTTAAGAAGTTTCCAACAGTATTTATTTTTCTACCGCGCCGGAAGTTGATTTCCCTATAAATGGGCTTTCTGCATCACTTAGGGGAGGTCCAGTGCGTGTTGCAATTATAGGTGCCGGCAATAGAGGACGTACTTATGCAGATTATGCCAGGAAATTTCCACAGTGCATGAAGACAGTAGGTGTCTCAGCCATAAGGGAAAGCCGTAAGAATGCCATGGGTGATGCTTTTTCCATCCCACAAGACAAACGTTTCGGGGACTGGAGCGAATTGTTTGCAGTACCCAAGCCTCTATTAGCAGATTTGTCGGACGGCCACATGATGAAGGCTTTTCACAGTCTTGAGGTCGGTTTATTATTCCCGATGCTATGATTACTTTTTGCTGCATTAAATTATAGTATGTTGCGTCAGAAATCAGTGTCGACATAAGCTTTCCCTCATTCGCGTTGATTCATGCCAAGAATAAGTTTAGATGTGGAGGAATATCCATAGTTTTATAGATGAAAAAATAAGGACAGATTCATAGAGTCGGATTTTGAGATGATGAAATATATGTATTTCGCTGCAGTCATTGTTGCGGTAAGTGTTCTTGATATATCATGCGTATCTCATCCTAAGGAAGATGTGACTCCGAAGACAACATTCCAGACTTCTCGGGAGTGGATGCCAGAAATAGACAATAGGGCGGATGCTGTAATGGTATATGGTGTTGGTCATAATCCTGTAGACGGTGATTCTTTAGATAGGAATAAGGCTATTCCGTTCGAGCAGAGGCTTCTGTCATGGGCGGAGCGTGGATATCGAACCGATTTCATGACAGGAATAGCATGGGGAGAGTATCAGGATTACTTTACAGGAAAATGGGATGGACGGCAGCATTTCGATGAAGGACAGATGCAGGTAGACGGGGATACGATATGGCATGGTCCGATGGTCCCATATATAGTTCCGACTGAAAATTATCTTAAGTATTTCAAAGAAAGGCATATAAAGAGAGTTATTGATGCCGGTATCACGTCAATCTACCTTGAAGAGCCGGAGTTTTGGTCAAGAGGTGGATATAGTGAGGCCTTCAAGCGCGAATGGAAGACATATTACGGTACTGAATGGAGGCCTCAGCACGAGTCTCCGGAGGCTACATATATGTCAAACAAGCTCAAGTACCACTTGTACTACAGAGCATTAGAGGAAGTCTTTACTTATGCGAAGGAGTATGGCAAGTTAAAAGGACTTGACGTGAAATGTTATGTCCCGACTCATTCTCTTCTAAATTACAGCCAATGGCAGATAGTCAGTCCAGAGGCGAGTCTGGCTTCGCTACATTGTGTGGATGGGTATATAGCTCAGGTATGGACCGGAACATCCAGAGTTCCAGATTATTTTGATGGAGTTCTGGGAGAGAGGGTATTCGAAACGGCTTATCTGGAGTATGGTTGTGTGGCATCGATGACTGCCCCTACTGGGAGGAAAGTATGGTTTCTTACTGACCCCATAGAGGACAGGCCTCGTGACTGGGAAGACTATAGACTCAATTATCAGGCGACTTTCACGGCCCAGTTAATGTATCCTAGTATCAATACTTATGAGATAATGCCTTGGCCGGAGCGTATTTATACGGGCCTTTACAGTAAGTCGCCTGATAGCAAGGAGAAGATACGCATTCCAAAGGACTATGCTACAATGATGCAGATCATGACTAATGCTCTGCAAGAGATGCCTTTGTCAGAAGCTCGTCTCTCGGGAACGCCAGGTGTAAGCGTACTGATGGGGAATTCCCTGATGTTCCAGCGCTATCCCGTGCATGACGGTTATGACGACCCTCAGTTGGCTAATTTTTATGGTTTAGCCATGCCGTTTGTGAAACGTGGAGTGCCTGTCGGTATCGTCCATATAGAGAATCTCGGTTTCGACAAGGCTCTTGAGGATACGAAGGTCCTTTTGATGACTTATTCCAATATGAAGCCTCTTGATCCTAAGGCCCATATACATCTTGCAAAGTGGGTTCGTCAAGGTGGCACTATAGTGTATGCCGGCCGTGACAATGACCCCTTCCAAACTGTTAAAGAATGGTGGAATACAGGCGAGAACTCTTATATGAGACCTTCAGACCATATGTTCTCCCTTATGGGGATTGCCCCCGGAGCGTCTGAAGGAAAATATGTTTATGGCAAAGGCAATGTGATTGTAATAAGGAAAGATCCCAAAGAATTTGTACTCGAAAAAGGTGGTGATTCTCCTCTTATCGCAGCAGTGTCTAGGGTTCTTCCTCTTGAGTTAAAGAATAGCTTTACACTTCAGAGAGGCCCTTATTTGCTTGTTGCTGTCTTAGATGAGAATCAGGACACGTCTTCTTTCAAAGTGAACGGTCCTGTCGTGGATCTATACGATCCGGATCTTCCAGTCTATGATAGTACCGAGATAAGGCCAGGACGTCAGGCTATGTTCTTTGATTTGTCTCTGGCTTCTGATACCCCATGCATCATTGCGGCTGCATCCAGAGCATACGATGTGAAAATCTCTTCGCACAGCTTCAGCTATGTTGCAAAGGCTCCTGCTGAGACGGTCAATTCCTCTCGGGTGCTTTTGCCTTCCAATCCTGTAAGTGTGCTTATTGACGGGATTGAGAGTATTGATATATGTCGCTGGGACGAGAATAGTAGTACATGCCTCATTACTTTCCCCAATAATCCTGATGGCGTACATGTCATGATTAGCTGGTGATCCTCTTGTTGTTTCCGGCGGGCAATAGTCTTTTTAGTCGCGCTGTGCTCTATTATGTACCGATCCACTCGCAGATTCTTCTTTTTTCACGTGACTTGGCGAAACCGAGATTTTAACAATGTCAGTTCCCGTTTTAATAAACCTTTGATTTTCAACATTATAATTTCAAGCAAAGTGGAGTGTTAAACGATAAACCCCCGAATTAGGGTATTGAGGCGAGAGAGGATAAAAAAATTT
>ERZ808240.1073-NODE-1073-length-34741-cov-4.343827_pt1 | contig 34741 bp, 31 predicted proteins | sample MGYA00521084_ERZ808240 | MGnify/ENA primary metagenome ERZ808240 (study PRJEB31516, sample SAMN03275571) | gut metagenome | biome: mammalia-associated habitat; material: feces | host: Papio cynocephalus | place: Kenya | collected 2012-08-06 ... | reverse complement strand
GTGTCTTATATCGTCCGTTCGTCACTTATCAGTGACTTCACTAAACAGTAATTTAATTCTTCTTTCCCTTGAACTTAATCTTAATAGCCTGCTTAGCACCATAAGGAAGAATATACTTAAGCTTATCTTCACTCTTTCTCATAGTACTGCATTCTGGAAGATCTCTGTTAAGGTGTATTGCATCGAATTCACACTTCGTTGTACATATACCACAACCGATACACTTATTAGGATCTACTACTGATGCTCCACAGCCAAGACATCTTGCAGTTTCTTTCTTGACCTGTTCTTCTGTAAATGTCAGCTTTGCATCCCTGAATGACTTTTTATGATTAAACGAAGTGTCTGTTCCTGGTATCTGTCTGCTGCTGTTATCGTAACTTTCAACCTTTATATTGTTCTTATCAAGTTCTATAAAGTCTCTTCTGTTACGTCCTATAGTAAGTGAACTATGTGGTTGTACATATCTGTGGATAGATATTGCTGCCTCCTTACCTGCCGCAATGGCATCTATAGCAAATCTTGGTCCAGTGTATACATCTCCACCTATAAATATATCAGGATCAGTAGTCTGATATGTAAGCTTATCAGCCTTAACCCTTACACCATCAACTTCTACCTTGGTACCATCAAGGAGATTCCCCCATATAGTAGATTGTCCTATACTTAAGAATACATGACGGCACATTATAGTCTTAATATCGTTCTCATCATACTGAGGATTGAATCTTCCATCAGCATCCTTAACAGATATACACTTTTTAAGGACTATTCCTGTTACATGACCATTTTCTGTAAGTATTTCCTTAGGTCCCCAGCCACAATCAAGCTTAACGCCCTCTTCAAGTGCCTCTTCTACTTCCTCATCAGATGCTGGCATGCTCTTTCTGTCTTCAAGACAGAACATTGATACATTATAGTCACCTACTCTTGTGCTTGTTCTTGCAACATCAATGGCAACATTACCGCCACCGATTACAACAACATCACCTTCAAGTGGATATTCATGTGTTGTTCCTGCTTCCTTTAAGAAATCAACCGCAGATACTACTCCATCTGCATCCTCTCCAGGTATTCCTGCTTTTCTTGAGCCCTGGCATCCAATAGCTATATAGAATGCCTTATAACCATGCTTCTTTAATTCCTCTATAGTGATATCCTTGCCGACCTCAACACCCGTTTTAATATCTACACCCATCTGGCGCATAACATCTATCTCAGCCTCAACTACATCCTTTTCCAGCTTGAATGATGGAATACCATATACAAGCATACCGCCTGCTTTTTCATTTTTTTCAAATACAGTTGGCTTATAGCCTTTCTCTGCAAGATAGAACGCACATGAGAGTCCAGCAGGTCCTCCACCGATTATAGCAACCTTTTCTTCAAAATATCCCTTAGTAGATGGTACAACAGGCTTAGGTATATAACGTGTGTCGGCTTTAAGATCCTGCATAGCTATAAACTTCTTAACCTCATCAATAGCAATAGCTTCATCTATTGTTCCCCTTGTACATGCATCCTCACATCTTCTGTTACATACATGTCCGCATACTGCCGGGAATGGATTCTCTTTCTTAATAAGTGCAAGTGCATCCTGAAATCTTCCCTGTGCAGCCATCTTAAGATATCCCTGTACAGCTATATGTGCTGGACAGGCTGTCTTACATGGAGCTGTACCTGTATCATAACAATTAATCCTGTTCTTATCCCTATAGTCTTCTGACCACATATGTGGCCCCCATTTCTGCTCAGATGGAAGCGGCATCTTAGGATACTTTATCTCTCCACCATCCTTTGTACATAACTTCTGACCAAGCTTTACAGCACCTGCTGGGCAGTACTCTACGCATCTGCCACATGCCACACAGTTTTCCTTTGTAACCTTTGCCACATATGCTGAACGCGACATATTAGGTGTGTTGAATAACTGGGATGTTCTGAGTGCATAACATACATTAACATTACAGTTACATATGGCAAATATCTTATCCTGTCCATCTATGTTAGTAATCTGATGTACAAAACCATTATCTTCGGCTTTCTTAAATATCTCAAGTGCCTCTTCCTTGGTAATATATCTTCCACCCTTGCCTGTCTCGACAACATAGTCAGCCATATCACCTACTGCTATACACCAGTCAGCCGGATCATCCGCACAGCCCTCGTCATATGTCTTTCTTGACTTACGGCATGAACATGGACTTGCAGCATACTTTCCGTCATACTTATCAAGCCAGTATGATATCTTCTCAAGTGATATAGCCTGATTATTCATATCAATAGCCTTCTCTACAGGTATAACATGCATACCTATACCTGCTCCTCCTGGTGGCACCATAGGTGTTATCTTTTCAAGTGGGAGACGGCTCATACGCTCAAAAAATCTTCCCATCTCTGGATGCTCTTCAAGCACTGTTGAATTCATATTAGTAAACTCTGCACTTCCTGGAACAAACATAGGAAGAACATACTGCTTCTCATGCTGTGGATTCTCCCAGTTATACTCTAAAAGTCCATTGAAAGCCATCTGCTCAAGCTGCTTCTCAAGTTCTTTTTCTTCCATGCCTGTAATCTTAACCATCTGCTTAAGAGTTTTTGGCTTACGCACCCCCATCTTAAGTGCTATTTCTGCCTGCTCATCTGTACATATAGGCGCCAGTCCCCAGTACTCAGGACTATCTGCTGTTAATTTTTCAAAGCCTAACTTTATAGGCACCCTGTCTGTTATCATCTTGCCAAGTCTTAAGACCGGCTCTCTTACCGGAAGTTCCGGATGTGGATTCTTGAATTCTTCTTTACTCATAAATGTCCTTTCTTCCAATATCACATAATCGCAATCCTTGTAACGTGCACTTTATAGTATTGGATTTCATCTTTATTTGATCAGCTTATTATGCTTAATTATTATTGTTTAACAACCGACTTATAACTATAGCTTTATAATGTTTAGCACTACAGCAAAGCTGTTTCTATGCCTGTTTCCACTCTGTTACCTGTGTTTTAAGCCATTCTGTCCATTCTTTCATTCCCTCACCTGTTTTCGCACATATAGGTATAACCTTTGCATCATGATTTCTCATCGTAATATATTCTTTGCATTTATCAATGTCAAAATCGAAATATTGCATAACATCTATCTTGTTTATAAGAACTACATCACATACTGAAAACATAAGTGGATACTTAATTGGCTTATCATCTCCCTCTGGAACAGAAAGTATCATGACATTCTTTACCGCACCTGTATCAAACTCTGCTGGACAGACAAGATTACCAACATTCTCTAATATTACAAGATCCACATCACTTGTATCAAGTTCATCCATTCCCTGTCTTGTCATATCCGCATCCAGATGACACATACCTCCTGTATGTAACTGTATAGCCTTAGCGCCTGTATCTGCTATAGTTTTAGCATCAACATCTGAATCTATATCAGCCTCCATGACACCTATCCTGATATCATTCTTAAGCATTTCAATTGTTCTTGTCAAAGTAGTAGTTTTTCCCGAACCTGGTGATGACATCAGATTAAGCAGAAACACTCCTTTTTTCTTAAGTTCATCTCTTAAAAGGGCTGCGCGCTCATCATTACTTTCAAACACGCTTCTCTTTACTTCGATAACTCTTACATCGTTCACTATATACCTCCATATAAACTAATATTCATACCGCTGACTCACCTGCCGCGATTCATTATTGATAATTATATTCAGTTGTCGGTTAGATACTTGTATCATATTACCAGTATGTTAATTTATTGTCAATTAGAAATAAACCATTTTTATATTTTCAGTTTCCATATAGCAGCAAAAGTTATAATATATAAAGATGCCAAAAGCTATAAAACCCAATAAACATAAAATATAAAATATTAAAAGCTTTAAAGCATAATATTAAAATCATATATATCCAACATACAAGTAATCACGTAACATATTCGTAATGTTAGATATAGTATACATCTTTTCATATAAAAAAGCCAGTATATACGATATGGTTTTAATAAAATATTTTGCAGCTATCTTTTAACGCTCATACAGATAACTTCAAAATATAATATTATTTTAACCAATCAGATATACTGGCATTATGGTTATTAAGCATGCTCATCACAGCTTATATTCATATAGTATGCGAACATCATCTATACTACAGTACAGAAAGATAATTATCCATCTCTTCCGCTGTATGTTCATAATCTTTGTCCATAGCTTCTGCTATCTCACCATACAACAGCTTTCTTGCAGTAGTAAGCATTCTGCTGTCTGCCGACTTCATACGTCTTAATTCTTTAGCTCTCTCATTCTTAATGTTAAACAAGGCTCTTACAAGATGCATAAGCTGTGTAAGATCCTGTGATTTAACCATCTCATCATATTTCATAGGATGAATCTTTTCATTAAGTTCTTCATCATCCTTACAATGCTTTGCCCTGTCGATAAGCTTCTGACAACTATCCTTATCAATAATACTTCTGATCATGACTTTCGTACTGTCAACCGGCGAATATATAATCCCTTTACTGTCATATACTGGTTGAAGAAAATAATAATCCTTGTCAATACCTTTAATAGGAGGTACTCCGATATCCTCAATCTCACACACACCTACGACACCATAAACAACTTTATCACTGATTTCAAACATATCATTACACCTCTCATATGCACAACGCAAAACTTATTAAATTATCTCTTACATCCGGGTGTAATTATACAACAATTCGACATTTTTTTCAAAAAGATTTTGCAAAAAAACAAGGAAAATACAATCTAGCATACACCTGTAAGATATTGTGCTGCACCTGTAATAGCAAGCCATATGATGCAATAAAACCATAAAACAGATAACATAAAAAGCAGATTATCGTAAGGATAATTACCAATACGCATAATCTGCTTTATAATTAATCAGTTACTTATGTATTATAATCAATAAAGATCCACTTTTCCTGCAACAGTACCATTAACTACATAATAGCATGCATTATCTTCCGGTTTAAGATACATCTTAAGATCCTTTATCTCTACATTCTGACCTTTAGCATCTTCTGTTATTCTTGCAACAAGTGTTTCCTCATCCACCTGCTTGCCTTCAAACTGGAAAAACAGTTCTTTCTTAAATGCTTTCTTAGCAGTCGTTTTCCTTGAAGTATTTGCCACTGTTTTTTCAACTGCCTCTTTTTTCTTAGTCTCTGTATTTTTCTTAGCTGATGATGCTTTCTTAACTGTTGCTGTCTTTTTAACTGATGGCTTTCTGCCACGCTTCTTAGGTGCTGCTTCTTCCTTAACTGCTGTCTTAACTTCCTCTACAACTGCCTTTACTTCTTCTTTCTTTTCTTCCAATTCTGACTTTGCTTCATTAACCTTAGCAGCAATCTCTTCCTGTTTCTTTTCAACAGCTTCTTTAACTGGCTTTTTAGATGTTGTCTTAGTCGATGTTGTCTTTCTAGTTGTCTTCTTAGCCTCTTTAACCTCTGTGTTAGCAGCTGTATCATTCTTAACTGCTGATGTACTACCAAATATGTCCTCTGTTTCCACCTTAGTTCCCATGATTAAATCCTCCCTAAATCAGTCACTACATGTTAAAAAGTTTCTAATAGCATCTGTGGCTTCATTCTCATCACTTCCAGCAGCGATTACCTTAACCTCGATGCCTTCCTTCAAACCAAATGCCATAATCCCCATGAGACTCTTAGCATTGATATTTTTTCCTTCGCCCTCAATCTCAATATGACTATCAAACTTACATGCTATCTGAACAAGTTCAGCTATCGGATTCTTATGTGTCTTATCAATGTCTGCAACCTTAACTAATTCTGTCATCGTTAACATCCACCTATCTTTCATTAATTAATTACATTTGTAAAATATAACGCATACATCAGAATAAGTCAATACCTAACTTAAGTCACACAATATATTATATAATCAGACTTTATGTCATTTAACATAATATATGACATATACCAAACAACTTTTTTCTTTAATTCATGACATTATTTAATAGTTTTATCAGCATATCCCATATGATATAATTCGTCCATCTGCCCGTCAAACTTAGATGCCACTTCATAATCACCAAGTATTTTAATAAGCTGTTTTACTTTTGCATTGTCTGTCTTTATTTTATCAACATTCCCCATAACCTCATTATAAATGCTTTCAAGCTCTGTTATTTGCGTGTGCTCATTAAGCCCTTCAATATAACTTAAAAGACCTAATGAATAAGCACACTCATAATTTCCAGTCATTCCTGCATTATCATAAAGACATTTGGTAGCTATGGCAGTTTTAACAAGTTCCGTCACCATAACTAAGCATTCATCTCCTTCTTGAACGTCTGTATATAATTCTTAACCACTTCTGTATCATAGTTGTGTTCTTTCATAATTTTTATAAAATGTGAACCAACTATAGCTCCATCAATGATATCACATAAAGGTTCTACATCTTTGGCTGTTCTTATTCCGAATCCCATCATAACAGGAACAGGGCTGTTCTTTTTAACATCTGCAAGATATTCTCTTATCTTTGCATGGAAGTTAGCACCTTTTCCTGTAACTCCCATCTGTGAAACACAATATATGAAACCTCTTGCATCCTTTGTAAGCATAGGAATACGTTCTTTTGATACCGGTGATACAAGCTGTATTAATATAGGTGCATCGGATACCTTTGCAAGTGCTGCCTTTAACTCTCCCTGCTCTTCATATGGAAGATCTGGTATAATAAGTCCATCAACACCACATTCTGCACACATAGCTGCAAATGCATCTAATCCATAATGATATACTGTATTATAATACATCATGAATACAACTGGTGTACTAAGTCCTTCACCTCTTACTTTTTTCATAAGTTCAAACACCTTTGCAAGAGTTGCCCCATGCTGTATTGCCTCATATGAAGCATTCTGTATAACAGGACCATCTGCAACCGGATCAGAGAATGGAACACCTAACTCCATTATATCTATTCCAGCCTCCTGCTGTGCGTGCATAATCTTAGCTGTAGTTTCCATATCTGGAAGTCCTGCTGTTGTATATGTTATAAATGCTTTCTTACCTTCTGCCTTAAGTGCAGCCATCTTTTCTTCTATTCTATTCATTACTTGTTTGTCTCCTCTCCCTTAAGATACTTCTGTACAGTATGTACGTCCTTATCGCCACGTCCTGAAAGACACATAACTATTATCTTACCTTTATATTCACCCTGTGCCATCTTTAATACATGTGCAAGTGCATGTGCACTCTCAATTGCCGGTATTATACCTTCTTCCTTACACAACTCCATGAACGCATCCATACATTCAGAATCTGTTATAGATACATATTTTGCCCTGCCTGAATCCCTTAAGTATGCGTGTTCAGGTCCTACACCAGGATAATCAAGTCCTGCTGAAATAGAATGAGCCAGCTTTATATTACCAGCTTCATCCTGTAACAGATATGACTTCATTCCGTGTAGCACACCAGGTTCTCCAAGTGCCATTGCAGATGCATGTTTTCCTGTTTCCACACCAAGTCCGCCTGCTTCAACACCTATCAGGTCCACATCTTTATCATCTATGAAATCTGCAAACATTCCTATAGAGTTAGAGCCGCCTCCAACACACGCAACAACTGCATCTGGCAGTCTTCCTTCTTTCTCTAATATCTGTCTTCTTGCTTCTGTTGATATTATTCTCTGGAACTCTTTAACCATCTTTGGGTATGGGTGTGGTCCTACTGCAGAACCTATTACATAGAATGTATCTTCTGCCTTTTCAGCCCATGTCCTTATAGCTTCATTAGTGGCATCCTTTAATGTTGAACTTCCTGTTGTTACTGGCTGTACTTTAGCTCCAAGCAGTTCCATCTTAAACACATTAAGTGCCTGTCTTTCAATATCCTCTGCTCCCATATAGACTGTACATTCCATACCAAAAAGAGCTGCTCCTGTTGCTGTTGCAACACCATGCTGACCTGCTCCGGTTTCTGCGATTACCTTTGTTTTTCCCATCCTTTTTGCCAGAAGAATCTGTCCTATTACATTATTAATCTTGTGTGCTCCTGTATGATTAAGATCTTCTCTTTTAAGATATATTTTTGCACCATATTTGTTACTTATTTTTTCTGCATAATATAATGGGTTTTCTCTTCCTACATACTCCTTGAGATAGTACATATACTCCTTTATGAATTCAGGGTCTTTCATTGCATCATTAAATGCTGCCTCAAGCTCGTTAAGTGTGTTCATAAGTGACTCAGAAACATACTGTCCGCCAAACTGTCCGTAATATCTGTTATCCTGCATTGTTACTCCTCTTTTCTTTTATTCTTATTTTTATTCTGCCATGTCTGTACGCTATAAGACATATCGCAAAACTATTGTTTACGTATATTTTGTATAAATTTCTTTACCTTTTCTTCATCTTTTCCTTTTATCAGCACATCATCATATTCAACACCTGTGCTTATATCAACGACATCTGGCATTGTACACTCCACAGCCGCAGCAACATTGGAACTATTAAGTCCCCCCGCAAGGAACAGCTTCTTTTCCTTTAATTCAAGTTCCTTTACGCTATTCCAGTCAAACGTTTTTCCAGATCCCGGAATACCTGCATCAAGGAGAATACCAACTACTTTATCCATGCCTGCAGCCTCTGATATACTTTTTTTGATATCTTCAACATTGTTTTCACCTATATTTACAGCCCTGATTATAGGAATTCTGCTTTCATCATACACATCACTATAAAGTTCACCATGTATCTGTATGTAATCGAACCCTTTATCCTGTATTTGTTTCAGCTGTTCAACATCTGGTGAAACAGTTACTGCAACTGTTTTTATGTCTGATTTTTTCAATAAATCAACCAGTTTTCCAGCTTCTTCTATAGTTATATCTCTCTTGCTTTTAGGATAAAACACAACCATGCCGCCATAATCAGCCCCATACTTTATAAGCAATCTGGCATCTGCCTCACTTGTTATGCCACATATCTTTATCTCGGTTGCTTTCGTTTCTCCTGTCAGCTCTTCCTTTTCGCGTCCGTTATCATATACCGCTTTAAATTCTGATATAAGCTCACATGGTCTGACTGCTTCCATGAGAACTGTTCCTATAAGGAGCGCATCTGCATTACTTCTTGCAAGCATCTTTATATCAGCAGCATCTGAAACTCCGCTCTCTGACACAAGAACCTTACCAGCACTTCTCATATCATCAGTTACCATATCCGATAACTTCTTTGTTGTTTCAAGGTCAACATCAAACGTCTTAAGGTTACGATTATTAATTCCTATTATTTTAACATCAAGTGCAAGCATTCTTTTCATTTCTTCTTCATCATGCACTTCGCACAATACATCAAGTCCAAGAGCATATGCAAGATTATACAATTCTTTAAACCTGACATCATCTAGTATTGCAGCTATAAGCAATATTGCATCCGCACCTATAACCTTAGCTTCATATACCTGGTACGGATCAATTATAAAATCTTTACGGATTATAGGAAGCTCTGTCATGCTTCTTATCTGTTTAAGATATTCTGTGCTTCCATTAAAGTGATCCTCCTCTGTAAGGCATGATATTGCATCCGCACTTTCATTATATTGTCGGATTCTTTCAATAAGATTAATCTTATTATCCATCGTGCCATGACTTGGTGAAGCCTTTTTGAACTCTCCTATGATTGATAATCCGTCTTTTCTTAATGCATCATAAAAACTGTTGGTTTTTCTTGTAGATGAAAGTGCAAGTTCTTTCATCTTTTCCTCACTTATTTTTTTCTTATGTTCAGGGAGCCTTTTTAATTTATCTGCAACTATAACATCAAGTATCATGTTTTTCATTCCCTTCCGCTTTATAATCTTTTATATCTTACCATTAACAAAATTCTCTATCATTCTTTTTCCATGCTCTGTATATATGGATTCTGGATGGAACTGCAGTCCGACAACTGGATACTTCTTATGTTTTACCGCCATTATTTCACCATCATCCGTTCTTGCTATAACCTCAAGCTCATCTGGAAGTGTTTCCTCTATAATAGCCAGTGAATGGTATCTTGCAACCTTAACTGGTGAAGGTATTCCTTCAAATATACTCTTGCCTTTGTGTGTTACATCAGACTGTTTTCCATGCATCAGCTTTTTTGCATATGAAACTGTTGCTCCGAATGCCTCACCTATGCTCTGATGTCCTAAGCATATTCCAAGTATAGGCTTTTTGCCTGCGAAATGCTTTATTGCCTCAACGCTTATCCCAGCCTCCTTTGGGCTTTTAGGTCCTGGCGATATAACTATTGACTCAGGATCAAGTTCTTCGATTTCTTCTATTGTTATTTTATCATTTCTTACAACCTTTATATCATTATTAAATATTCCTATAAACTGATACAGGTTATATGTAAATGAATCATAATTATCTATTAAAAGAATCATAACTTTTCCTCCTTAACAAGTGTCTTTGCAAGTGCCATAACTTTATTGCAGCACTCCTGATATTCAAGCTCTGGTTTTGAATCCGCAACAATACCTGCTCCTGCCTGCAGATATACTTTATCACCCTTTTTAATCATAGTTCTTATTGTTATACAGAAGTTCATATTACCACCAAAATCTAGATATCCTGTAGCTCCTCCATATAATCCTCTTCTGACCGTTTCGAGCTCATCTATGATTTCCATTGCCCTTATCTTAGGTGCTCCGCTTAATGTTCCTGCCGGAAGAAATGAAGACACAAGATCAAGCGGATGATATTCCCCATTCTTTCTTCCCTCTACAAGTGATACAATATGCATTACATGCGAATATCTCTGTACATTCATAAACTGTGATACGCGTACAGAACCAAGCTCACTTATCTTTCCACAATCGTTTCTTGCAAGATCTACAAGCATTACGTGTTCAGCCCTTTCTTTCTCATCTGCAAGCAGTTCTTCTTCTAACGCCATATCCTCCTCTTTTGTTTTTCCTCTTCTTCTTGTCCCTGCTATCGGACATGTATACACCTTGGAATCAGTCTGTTTTACTATCATCTCAGGTGAACTTCCTATTATCTCGAAATCACCAAAATTATAATAGTAAAGATAAGGTGATGGATTAAGTTTTCTTAGTTTTTCATATAATTCAAATCCTGTCTGTTTTGTTTCTACTGTCCACCTTTGTGACAAAACCGTCTGGAATATATGTCCATCTTTTATATACTGTTTTATCTTTTCAACTTTTCTGCCATATTCATCAAGTGTGTCTGATTTTTTCAATATTTTTCCATCAAGTTTCATGTTCACTTCTTCATCATGATACTTTTCTACGCCTGTTCTTGCCTGACTGATAAGTAATTCTGCTTCCTTTAAAGCTCTTATCTTTCCTGCTTCATTATCCTCACCAAGTACTACTGCCGTGAATGTCTCTGCTTCATGGTCAATAGCTATAAACTTTGATGCAAGCATAAGCTGTATTGTCTCTATCCCGATTTCATCAGGATTATCATCAGGAAGCTTCTCTGTATATCTTATATAATCATATCCAAGGCTTCCAACAAGACCTCCCATAAATTCAAGCTCCTTTGCATCCTTTATTATCTTGAATTCATCAAAATACTCCTTTAATCTTTCAAGTGGATTACCATGTCTTACATCTTTTGTTCCATCTGCTCTGGTAATAACAAGACTATCTTTATCTGACTGTATGATTTCTTCAGGGTCAACACCCATGAATGTATATCTTCCATTTTCTTTATCATTACTCTCCATAAGAAAGCCCTTGCGTTCTCTTCCAAGACCTTTATATAACTCTATAGCTGTTTCATCAACTATGCTGACTGTTTTTTTATAAGCCTTTAATACTCTCATGCATTCAATCCTCCAGTAAAAATGATGTCTTAAATCAAAAATGGTTAATCAGAATCCTTATCTTGCCCCTGGATACCAGAACTATTCCTGATATGCAAAAAGTCCCTGACAGGATTCTTTCCTGTCAGGGACGAATAATCAAAATATCGTGGTGCCACCCTTATTCATAAGTGTATATCTTGTAATTATATCTAGTTAATATCCAGCCTTTATGTTTTAATCTTTTAGCAATGATTACGTATCAAATACTTTAATGTATACATATCTGCATATTATATATCATACTTAAGACCGGTTATTGTGTTGCCAATAATACACTTACCTCATCTCGGATACTAATATATCCTGCCTCTATAACGTGAGGACACGTCACAAACTACTTAATCATGTTTAAATCTTTAATCTGTGCATCTCCCAAGCCCATTCCTCTAAGATTCCCATACCGGTTTTCCATCACCACCAGCTCTCTGTAATGTTCATTCATAAAGTACTATCTTGTTCATAGATTTTAATTTATTAAAATGTTGAAGTTATCATAGCACCATCATTTTAAAAGGTCAAGCATTATTTTTAATTTTATTTGTTTTTATTTATTTTTTATTGGTCATCCGCATTATCTTCTTTCCAATTCACATTGCCTCTATCATGCTTTTTATGGCTATCATTCTGTTCTCTGGCTTCTTTTCTTGTATCAGGAAGTTTTTTATATACATCTGTCTTTTTAAATTGCGAATATACATCCTCATACGCAGCTTCGAGTTCTTTCTTTGCCGGATCATCATCGCCTACACGCGACATATTAGTAAGATACATATCTGATGCCTCTTCCTTGCTTTTCGCATTCTCTAACTGTTTTTTAAAGGCTTCTCTCATTACCTGTACTCTAGCTGCTTTCGCATAGGTTACAGGGTCATTCATACGAAGATATTGCATCTCATCTTGCGTAAGCTTCTTTCCACTCTCAAGCTTCCTGTAAAGCTTCTTTACAAAATTATCTTTCTCTTTTTCTGTCATTCCTGTTGTTGGATCAAATATACTATCAACAGCTTCTTTTAATTGCAGACCTATCGTAGTAGTATCCATTCCTTTGCTTCCTGCATTATACGAATTGGCATCAGTCCGTCTATTAGATGTATCGGTATTATCTGCATTCTTTGTATTTGTGTTTTTACCTTCCATTCTATATTTACTGAATATATTACTAGCTGTTCTCATCATCTTGCTTTGATTCTGTATGCCATTCATATACAGAATATTCCTGCAGCTGTTCACTGCACTGCTATACGCTTTTTCCTGTGTATTCATACATTCTCTCCATTCTTCATCTCGTTGTAATACTGACCTTATTATTTAATATCCGTAACGCATATTATCAGTAATTATCATTAAAATGTCTGTTTAATAACAGCCTGAATTTAATGTAATTACAAAAGGCTACGAAAAACAGCAACCATCAATAACCCGATTACCGCTCTCCGTAGCCTTATCTTTTTACATCCATGTATTATATATATCGTTTAAATACACATTTTCTTAACCTCAATATTCCAACAACGTAACATTTTCACGAATTTAAGGTTTTAGATTACAGCATTTTAAATAATTTTATCCAATTCATCAAACGAATCTATTTTTGCTATATAATCATTATCATCAACTTTTCCAAAACCATATCCTGCATATATAAAATCAATTCCTGCATCCTTTGCTGACTGTGCATCGCCCGCCGTATCTCCCACATATACAGGTTTTTTAAGATTATTTCTTTCTATAAGAATCTTATTGCTCACACCTTTAGGTGCTCTTGTTCTTCCCCAGCACTCAGTGTCTTCAAACATATCTGTAAAATGATGTGCCTGTATAAATGCTTCTATATACCCATCCTGACAGTTACTTACTATAAACAGCCTGTATCTTGTTTTAAGTTGTTTTAAAGTTTCCTGCAGCTTTGGAAAAAGAACGCCACCTGTTTTTTTCAGATAATCATTCTCAAACACACACAGCTCATCCATAAGTGCATTTCTTACTTTGCTTTCTTCCCCAGGAAAAAGCTTAGCTGCTATATCGTACATGGGAAGACCCATACATTCTCCAAGTTCTTCTACTGTTATTGGCTCTCTTACTATCTCTTTATGTCTTTCAAGTATGATATTCCATGCCTCACATATAGAGCTTGACGAATCCCATAAAGTTCCATCAAGATCGAATATTATACTGTCATATCTATCTTTTATATTCATAATATTCCTCATTTCTCCGCACGTTTTCATACTAATCTGCATCCTGCAGGCATCTGTCAAGTTCTGCTATTATACCTTCAAGCTGCTGCTCGTTAGTTATATCATATACTATCATAAAACAATCCTTTGCAAGCCTGTATTCTTTATCCTGCAGCATAAGCTCACCAACTCTGTATATTATGCCTATAGTTTTTGAATCTGGTCCTGGTTCTACATGTTCTTTGTCAAACATATCCTGCATCTGTTTTATTGTATATTCATTGGCTGCTGTTTTACCTGCGCTTTCTTTTTCACCAGATTTATCAGCTGCCGCAAGCGCATTCTTAATATATTCAAGTTCTGAATCTGCATTATCAGTATGGTAGTATATATTGCTATATGTATAACAGGCAGCTGCCATATCCGTATTGTACGATGAAAGATAATAAAATCCCATATTTCTATAGAATCGTGCCATAGTTGCTCTTGTACAGCAGAATCTATATGCCTGTTTTGTAACATCAAGATATCTTGTTATCATATTAAGATACTTATAACACTCTGCAAGTCCAAGATACGAATCAAGATCAGCCGGATTCCAGCATAAGGCATTCTTATATGCATCCTCTGCTCTTTTATACTTCTGCAGCTTCACACAAAGCTCAGCATATGTTCTGTAATATTCTGCTATTGGAAGCTCCGGCATTTTCACATCCGTATCTGGTTCAAAATAACATGCATATATATAATATTCCATTATATGATTAATACACAGCCATATCTGCCCTGTACCATCAGATCTTTTAACAACAAGATCTTTATCTATCATTCCGGCTTTTCTTACACCTTTATATTCCTCTTCTATAACCTGAAGAACATTTCCAAGTATATCCGCAGCCTTGTCATAATTACCTGCCTTAAACACTTCCTCGTAATCGCCATACTTATCTTTAAGTTCATTAAGTTTATTGTAATCCATGAAAACCAATTGCCCTTTCATTATCAGCACTTTTTTTGTTTTTACTATGTTTTTTACTCCTTGTACCAGAATTATCATCTGATTCTATTGCTACAGAAGCCTGTGTATTTTTCCTGTTCTGATATCCTGCTGTAAGAACTGCCATACTCCTTTTAGGTATTATGACTTTTCTTTTCTTGTCATCTATATATACACTTTGTTTATCATCATCCGACATAGCTATAACCTTAAAGCCATTCTTTCCTTCAACCTTTGGAAGCGCAAGGGAATAGCTCTCCCAATGCATATTATATGCAATATATATAAGCTGTCTGGAATCTTTATCTGCATATGTATCTGAATACATTATCCCTATCTGTCTGCAATAATTATCCATATCTGCATACCATGCATTAAAGCCATGAAACGATACATCAGGATATCCATAAGATAAACTGTCACTCTGGGTAAGCCTGTATCTGCTATGGAGTATTCCATACTTCTTACGTATGCATATCAGCTGCTTTGTCCATTTAAGTACTTCCATTGCATCATTATTGTTCTTCCAGTTTACCCATGATGTTTCATTGTCTATGCAATACGGATTATTATTACCATTCTGGCTGTTTGTAAACTCATCTCCAGCGAGTATGAGTGGTGTTCCCTGCGCAAGCAGAATCATGGCAAGTGCATTTTTTATCTGTCTGACTCTTAACTGCCTTACCTTTAGCTTTCTTGTTGCTCCCTCTTCCCCACAATTCCAGCTATAGTTAAAGTTTTCACCATCTCTGTTATTCTCACCATTTTCTTCATTATGTTTTCTGTCGTAACTGACAAGATCATACAGAGTAAAGCCATTATTGGTTGTAACATAGTTGATTATTGCTGCATTATCAGGATTATTAAGCTGCATATTGGCAAATGACATCAGCATATTCTCATCACCTTTAAGATATCTCCTGACGATATTCTGCACATCATTATTATAGCTTGCCATATGCTTACATACACCCTTGCTTTTATTCCAGCTTACAGTCATAATCTTTGTATCGGCAAGCTGTTCATCATAAGCAAGCGCATCAAGTGATACTTCATCACAATATACATGAAGTCCGTCTATATGATATTCCCTTACCCAGTATCTTGCACATTCTGTTATATAAGCTGTTGTTACGTCTTTAAAAAAGAATTCCATTACAACTTCTATACCCATACTATGAAGACACTTAACCATATCCTTAAACTCTGTAGTATAATCAACATATTTTCTCTCTTTTCCTATTGACCTGGCGCTAAAAGAGGATTTGGGTGCAAAATAAAATCCGTTGGTATAACCCCAGCAATTAAGCTTTGCCGTCTCTGCCGTTATATTCTGCCTGATATTGCTATTCTGTATATACCTGTATCGTGATATTGTATCCTTATCTGCAAACTGCATAAACCTTCCAGCTTCATCATATTCGTATGCAGGCATAAGCTCTATGGTTGTCACGCCAAGCTCTTTTAAATATCCAGCTTTTTCTATTATTCCGGCAAATGTACCTTTATCCTTTACCTTTGACGTTTTACTTTTAGTAAATCCACGTACATTAAGCTTGTACATGATACACTCATCATATGGAATATGTAAGGGCTTATCATTCTCCCAGTCATAATCAGTAAGTTTTACCGGACTTACATATAAAGCATCTTCTGATTTTATGCCAAAAACCTGACATCCTGTCAGTGCCCTTGCGTATGGATCAACTATGTATTCGGTATCTTCTTTGAAACAATAAAAGCAATCATCAAGATCAATATCCGTAATGAATAACGAATAAACCATTCCCATGCTTTTCTTTAGTTCCAGTTCATATGCTGGTTTTACCGCATTTTTTTCAAAGATACACACATACACCGTTATATCTTTATGTAACACAGCATTTCTGCTTGCGTATGCAAAATTATATCCACCATTTACTATATTGCAACCCATAATACACGGGTTACCGATTTCATATTGCATAAACTCCTCCTACCTTCTGTCAAAGAAAATGTAGTTATATATCATAATAAATCCTACCTCTATGTATGCTTTTCATACTAAACCTGTGAGGTCAAATTCTGGAATAAAACTTTCTTTTGCAGTATCGCCCTCCTGTATAAAACCATTGGTAATACCTATATCTATAGCATAATCAACAACCTTATTATACTCTTTATCCGTAACTTTTCTGTACAACTCTCTGTATTTCTTAACATGTTCAAGCGGTGTGTATTGATTCATAATACTAATATATATATCATCCTTATATGTATCATACAAATAGCGTATAACTGAATTGGAATCTTTAATACAGCCTGGCAGTATAAGGTGTCTTACTATTACACCTTTTTTCATTATCCCATCTTCCACATACCCACTCTTTACCAGTTCATCATCTTCTTCATACATAGATGGGCTTCCTGTCTGCCTTACCATCTCCTGTAATGCTTTCTTAGCTACATCAGGATAGTCATATGCATGTGAATATTTCTGTGCAAGCTGACCGTCTGCATACTTAAAATCTGGAAGATACACATCAACAAGCCCTTCCATTCTTTTAAGTGTTTCTATATTCTCATATGAACTTGTATTATATACAACAGGTATCTTAAGCCCGTTATTCTTGGCTTTTATAAGTGCCTGCGCTATCTGTGGCACATAATGTGTAGGTGTGACAAGATTGATGTTATTAGCATGTTTATCTTGTAATCTTAACATAATATCTGCCAGTTCGTCCACTGTTATATATTTTCCAACTGCTGCGGCAGCTATCTTGTAATTCTGGCAATATACGCATCTTAATGTACAACCGCTAAAAAACACAGCTCCGCTCCCATGCTCTCCCGATATACAGGGCTCCTCCCACATATGAAGTGCCGCCCTTGCAACCTTTATCTTATCTGGCATCAGACAATAGCCAGTCCCCGTATGCCTGTTTACATGGCACATACGGGGACATAAATCACACAATTTATTATCAACAGTATTTTTATTTTCTATGTTCATTTATTATTTCTCCGCATCATATTTTTCAGCCTGTCGAAAGCTTCCTTTATCCCGCCGACTTCATCTATAAGCCCAATATCAACGGCTTCTTTTCCCACAAGTATTGTCCCTAGATCCTTTGTCAGCATTCTGGTGTTCATCATCATAGCTTCTATATCATCAGCACTTACATCACTATGTCCTGCTATAAAAGATACTATTCTTTTCTGTATTCTCTCAAAATAATCATAAGTCTGCCTTGCCCCTATAATATTTCCATTCATACGTACCGGATGTATTATCATAGTTGCTGTTGGCACTATAAATGAATAATCCGTACTGACAGCAAGCGGAACTGCTATACTATGTGAATCCCCGATAACAAGTGAAACAGTTGGTTTACTCATAGAAGCTATCATCTCGGCAAGTGCAAGACCAGCACTTACATCACCGCCAACCGTATTCATAAGAAACAATACACCATTTATACCATCATCATCTTCGATAGCTGCCAGCTGCGGTAATATATGCTCATACTTAGTAGTTTTGCTTGTTGCTGGCAGATTATCATGCCCCTCTATCTCACCTATTATAGTTATGAGTTTTATATTTCTACCGCTATCATCATCCTTAAGTATTACCTGACCATCACACATATCAGCATCACTATCCTGATTGTCATTATCAATGGCATTATCATCATGTTTTTTGATATCTGTTTCTTCTTTGTTCTTTAAGGATTCTGTATTCTCTTTATTACGAACATTCTGCGCATTATTGCCTGACAACTTTTTTTCTTTATCATAACCAGTATAATCAATAGAACTACCATTGCTCATATACATGCTCCATCCTTTAATCACATCCTGGCATAACACATATAAGTCTTGTGCCACAAATATGATTATACTTATTTACACTTTATAATCTGCCAATATCCGCAATATTATTCATTATACTTATACCAATTATTTTATTCCTGATTTCCCATACTTTCTGGCGCACGTTCTATCATATGCAGAAGCTGTTTAAATATATCGTCATTATTAAGAACGATTATACATAACTGTTCTCGGGCTCTTGTAACAACCTGATAGAAAAATTTTTCAAGTATATCATCATTGTTACCATCATAATCTGCACATAATTCACCATATTCATTGTATTTGAATTTTGCATCTATAACCGTCAACACTTTATCAAACTCTTTACCTATAACTTTATATGTGTTGAATTTTCTTGTTTTATATTTATCATTAACATTTTTATACGATTTCTCATAATCTATATATATGTATTGCTTAGCCTTATAATATGCTTTGAGTTTCTTAAATTCGTTAATGCTGTTAGCATAACATATGGTGACACAGTCATACTTATAACCTCTGCCTCTCTTTGTAAGGTCAAACATATTTCTGATAAACTCTGATAACTCCGGATTCGTCCTTATCCTGTCAGAAAGGAAATACTTCTCGTCTGCCATAGCTTCTATTCTTTTATCCATAGCTCTCTGCTGCTCATGACGTGATAATATCTGTTCACAGTCATAAAACATAACCACCCTCGTATCAACAGATGTTTCATTACCAGAACTTACTGCACTTGCTGTGATCCACTCAAACTGGTCATCGTGCATACGTTGTGTTTCATCTACAAGTATATATGTGTATCCTTTGAGCATATCCTCATTTACAAGATCCCTGGAGGTTATTATATCTGTGCAGGAAATAGCCCGTTCGAGTATGTCTATATTAGGTGTACGTCTTCCGAAATGTATCACACATTTTCGTACATCCTCTGGAAGCTTTCTTACTGTATCATACAAAAGAAGAGTTTTTCCTGTACCCGCTTCGCCCTTTATGGAATAATATCTTTTATCATCTTTTCTTAACAGTCCGGCAAGCAGCTTCCTGCTCATTGCCTCCTGCTGGTTAGTCAGGAAATACTGGTGTTTAGCAAACCTTTCCGGTGAATTAACTGGTGATATAAGATAATCTTTGGCTTTAAAAAGGCTCTCTATATTGTTTTTCATGCATTTTTTAAAGCCATTAACATCCTCTGCCACACTTTCAAAATCCGATATGTGAAGCTCATTATCTTCACCAAGTTTATATACCATATTGGTATCAAGAACATATGTATAAGAAATAATGTCTGTTGTAACCGGATTAAGATAGTATCTATTTCTTACAAGCTGCTGTTTTATCCTATCTTCACCCACATCTTCACTTTTTAATTCAATGTTTAATATTTTTTTATGGTTTGATGCTACCTTAAGCAAATCAAACTCTTTGCTGATATGCGCTATGGTATATGAATAGAAAAAATCATCAAAACCTGTTATCTGTACACCAGCTTTCATAAGCTTTGTTACCAGCTGTACCAATGATTCTTTTTCCCTTATCTTTGTTCTCTGGAAATCTTTTCTTCCTGACATAATATATTCATATTCCGCAAATCTGTCATTATCATTAATTCTTGTTAATGTATAAAGATTAATTGAATTCACTGTCAAACCTCCGCATATCATTGTTACATTGCATCATATTAATTATAAGATATGTCCTTTATAACTATTACCCATAAGCTCCAATATCAAAAAGACTTGTTATAAAACATATAATATACAGCTTTTCAAAGACGGACTATCGTGTTTATACCAATCGCTTTCACGTCTTTAAATATATATTATATATTCTAAACAAGTCTTATTACAATATATTATTCCTGTTAAGCTCTATATCCATGTGGATTGTGGCTCTGCCAATTCCATGAATCCCTGCACATATCCTCAAGATTCTTAGTTGCTTCCCAGCCAAGTACTTCTTTAGCCTTGGTTGCATCAGCCCACGAATCTGGAAGGTCTCCAGGACGTCTGTCACCTATCTTGTAATTAAGCTTAACACCTGTAGATTTCTCAAAGGCATTGACAATCTCAAGTACACTGTATGGTGTTCCTGTTCCCAGGTTGAATATCTCAACACCCTTGTGTGAATCGGCATACTCAACAGCCTTAACATGTCCACACGCAAGGTCTACTACATGTATATAATCTCTTCTGCATGTTCCATCCGGAGTTGGATAATCCCCACCAAATATAGTAAGCTGCTCTCTTACACCAGCTGCAACCTGTGAAACATAAGGCATAAGATTGTTAGGAATACCCTGTGGATCTTCCCCTATTTTACCTGATGCATGTGCACCTATTGGATTGAAATACCTTAACAGAACAACTGTAAGCTCTGGATCTGCCTTAGCACAATCTGTAAGTATCTGTTCCATCATTGACTTAGTCCATCCATATGGATTAGAACACTCTCCTTTAGGCATAGTTTCCACGTAAGGTGGCTTCTGGTCTCCATATACTGTTGCAGAAGACGAAAATACTATTTTAGTAACTCCTGCTTCTTTCATACATTCAATAAGTGAAAGAGTTGTATCGATATTGTTGCGGTAATATTTAGCTGGAAGTCTTGTTGACTCTCCAACTGCCTTAAGTCCTGCAAAATGTATCACACAATCAATATTATTTTCTGCAAATATTTTACGTAATGCATCCTTATCCTTAACATCTGCTTCATAAGAAACTATATTCTTCCCTGTGATTTCTTCAACTCTTTTTATTGATTCCGGACAACTGTTACTATAATCATCAACAATAACAACATCATGTCCAGCATTAATAAGTTCAACTGCTGTATGCGAACCTATATAACCTGCTCCTCCTGCTAATAAAACTACCATATCATCCTCCACATATACTTTAATATTCTTTTCTTTAAGGCCTCGTGTAATTAATCTTATCAGAATTCAATTCCATTAACCTTAAGAAGCTCTCTTGCGCTTTCAATCGAATCCTTACCTGTCTTATTCTTTATAGGTGCAAACTCGTAACTTCTCTCTACTTCGTAAGGAACACAGTTGTCCATCATCTCTACCATATCAAGAACAAGTGTTTCAAACTTATATCCATTAGGTGTTTCCGGTTTAATGTAATTATCATTCTCATCTATATATGGAATCTTCTTCTCAACAATATGTAATGGAAGATTTCTGTTAGATATCTCTACAAGTTTTTTGAAGCTGAAAAGATAATTAAGTATAACACCTAAACCATAAGTAAGCTCACCATCTTCTCTTCTCATGTTGGCAAGTTCTTCTGACATCTCATAATATTCTATAATAGATGGATGTCCGTTAACCTTACACATAACGCCAACCTTCTCTGATGGCTCGCACTTTCTTACTACCTTTGCACCGCATTCAGCACCTGAAAGCATCGTAGCACCTACAAATGCCGGATCAGCTATTCTTTGTAAGATATTATCTACTGCAAAAACATTAACCAGTTCAACACCCTTAGCTTCCATATCTTTGTCAAGACCTGCTGCCATTAAAGATAAGAACCATCCACCATTACCATTAGGTGACATAGCAAGACTGTCCCTGCTTTCCATATACAGCTTTCCATTATAATCAACAGATGGAACCATACTCTGTACAAAGAACTTTACATAATCTTTGTTATATCCGAAATAATTATGTTCCTCAAAGAACTCTACTGTGTCTTTATTGTTCTTATCACTTGTCATGATATAAAGCGGTACCCATGCACCTGTCTGGTTAACAACATCCATAAGGTTATTGACAAGCTGTCCAAAAAGGAATAAATCCTTATTAATTCCAACATTAAGGGTTCCCTTTGGCTTATCAAGGCCTAATCTTGTTCCCTGTCCACCGGCAAGAAGAACTGCTGCCACCTTGCCATTTTTTATAGCCTCAACTCCCTTTGCCATATATTTTTCCTTATTTTTCTTTATATCATTAATCTCTACAGCTTCCAATGGCTCAACTTTCTTTTCTTCGCCACTATTTTCTGTCTTATTGTTAATGCTTTCTACAACATTCCAGTCAATCATGGAAATCTGTGCTATAAGCTTCTTTGCTGCATCATCCCCCAATGCCTCAAGTCTCTTAATAACATGTTCCTGATTGTGTTCTTTTAAAATACTAATTGCTTCCTGCTTATTCATATTTTTCTCCTAATAGTTATTTTGCTGGTATATTATACATCCTTTTTATGACGATAACAATATTATCCATATTAATCATCAATGATTAATCCATATTGACATTAACTTAAAACCAACTTATAGAATACTATGCCTGCCTTCCTGCATTAACCATATCAACCATTGCTTCCATTGCATACAGATATCCCTTTAAGCCTAATCCTACTACCTGTCCGTTGCATACAGGTACGGTAACTGATGTATGTCTGAATTCTTCCCTTGTGTGAACATTGGAAATATGTACTTCTATCTTAGGAATAGCTGATATAGAAGCAAGTGCATCACGTACTGCATAACTATAATGCGTAAATGCACCTGGATTAATAATTATACCATCAACATCCGCATAATATGCTTCCTGTATCTTGTCTATAATGGCACCCTCGTGATTGCTCTGAAACACCTCTGCTTCAACGCCAAGTTCGTCGGCCTTATCATGTATCATCTTTACAAGTGTCTCATAATTATCCGTACCATATATGCCTTTTTCCCTTATTCCAAGAAAATTAATATTAGGTCCATTAATTACTAATAATTTCATATTCAATCCTCATTTCTGTGCATTCTCATTTTCTGCCACATATTTTAATATTTCATCGTACATACGCTCAAATGATTTATTTTCTGTATTAATAATAATATCAGCAGCATCAATATATATATCTTCTCTCTGCTGCATAAGGGTATGTATCTTTTCTTTAAGATTGCCACCTTTAAGAAGTGGTCTTGTGTTATCTTTGTTTAGTCTTTTACACAATTCATCTTCCGAGGCTTTAAGATATACAACCATTCCAATATCCCTTAAAATATCCCTGTTTATTTTTCTTAAAGGCAGTCCGCCGCCAACTGAAACAACACTTTTTTCTAATGAAGCGGCATATTCTTTAACAGCTTCTGTCTCCATATCCCTGAAGGCTTCTTCACCCTTTGTTGCAAATATATCGTTAATAGTTGTGTTCTCTTTGTTTTCGATATACTCATCTGTATCGCAGAATGTGTATTCATGCTTTCTTGATATCCATTTTCCAAAGGTTGTTTTACCACTTCCCATAAATCCTATAAGGACAATGTTATTATTCAATTCCAAGTTCCTCTTTCATTTTTTTATATACTATATCTGCATCCTCACCTGATATAACAGTATCATTCCACAGCTCATATGCAGCCACTCCCTGATATAAAAGCATCTTAAGTCCGTTAAAGGCTGGCTTTCCGGCCTTCATACACAGCTTCATAAACCTGGTTGTTGATGGATTATAGATTATATCAACTCCAACTCCTAGTTTTTCATAGAAATCTTCATCTGATATAACTGTTTTATCCACATCCGGGTATAATCCCACGCTCGTTGTCTGTATTGCAATGTAACCTGTGCCATCAAGCTTCTTATAATCATCTATATGCATCGGTATAACACATTCTCTTTTAAAGTAACTATTAACTGCTTCTGCTATATTCTGTGCTTTTTCTATGGTTCTGTTTAACATATATACACTGGCTGCACCCTTTTGCGCACATAAAAAGGCTATGGCTCTTGCCGCACCTCCTGCACCAAGTATTATGCAGCGGCTATCCTTTAACTGTATGTTTTCATCATCGAGTTCTCTGCCAAGTCCAAGTATATCTGTATTATATCCTTTATATCCGCCATCCACTCTTACAAGTGTATTGACCGCACCTATAGCCTTTGCTAGTGGTTCTATATCAACAATCGCATCCATTACACTCTGTTTATGAGGTACTGTTACATTAAGTCCAAGAATATCAAGTGCATAAGCACCTTCAACTGCCTTTATCACATTATCTTTCTCAACTTTAAATGTTGTATATACCATATTAGTCTTAGTTATATCTGCCAGAGTATTATGAATGACCGGCGAAATCGAATGTCCTACAGGATTACCTATAAGACCACATACTCTTGTTGTTCCTTTAATCTCCATCATTTTACTTCCTTAGCTTATATTATATATCAATCTGACATATGTCAGATTAATTATTTTCTGTTAATCTTTATATATTTATTATTTCTTTTTTTATAAAAGAAAAGTACAATCCACTCCAGCCTTCTTTTCAATATTATCTGTATTTCCTCATGTTTGTCTATCGGTTTTACAAGTATAGACATTATTCCTGCCCTGTTAGCGCCCCATACATCTGTGAACAGCTGGTCTCCCACAAAAAATGTGTTGTCTTTATCTGTATGCATATATTTCATAGCTTTTATATAATTCTTTGGTGAAGGTTTATCTGCTTTGCTTACGTACTTGGAATTCACTTCATCAGCAAGTGGTTTAACTCTGTGCTCTTTGTTGTTTGATATGATACATGTATCATATCCTATGCTTTTTAGCTGTTCAAACAACTTCTTAGCCCTTGATGTCACCGGTGCGCCATGTTCAACAAGTGTGTTGTCAACATCAAATATAATTCCCCGGTATCCTTTTTCATACAGACCTTTATAATCTATATTATATGCTGAGTCTATATACATATCGGGATAAAATCTTTTAAACATATATATTCTTTCCTCTCATTCTTCCAAGTGTCTTTTTGTTTTTAATATGTCATTTGACACTATCCAATCTGCACCATATGATAACTCAAAAATGTTATAATATTATAACAAAGCTGTTTATTTTATTCATATAATTCATGTCATAGCTGCCTTGTTAATTATTAAGGATTTTCTTTATTTCATCCATAAATGTGTTAACATCCTTAAACTCCCTATATACAGATGCGAATCTGACATATGCCACTTCATCAACATTTTTAAGTTTATCCATAACTATGGAACCTATGGTAGTTGTCGGTATTTCTTTTTCTCCCATGTTAAATATCTGACTTTCTATGTCATCTACCATTTCGTTTATACGTGCCATTGACACTGGTCTTTTATGACACGATCTAACGATACCCGCAATAATCTTTTCTCTATCGTATGATTCCCTGTTGTTGTCTTTCTTTACAACAATAAGTGGCAATGTTTCAATCTTTTCATACGTTGTGAATCTTTTACCACACTCATCGCATTGTCTTCTTCTTCTGATTGAACTATCATCTGTAGGTCTTGAATCAATAACCCTGGTATTTTCTTTTCCACAATAAGGACATTTCATAGCAGCGCAACCTCCTTAACAGCCAGCTTTTCACTCATATATCCGTCACTTTAATCGTAATACATATAATTAGAGTAATTATATCTTAGTACAACAATTATGTCAAAAAATTATATTTCTTTTCAAACCTTTTAAACAGCCTCGTATAAAATTTATCCAGATGGCAATGATTTTACTATAAGCGGACAAATCATGATTTCTGTTTACACATTTTAACTGGCTGAAATGTCCGCAGAGTCTTTAGGAGGAATGTTAATGGCAGGTATAAGAGTTACTATATGCGGAGTGAATACTAAAGAATTACCATTACTTAACGCTAAAGAAAAAAAGGAGCTTCTAACCAGAATAAAAGCAGATGATAACAACGCACGTGAAGAATTCATAAAAGGTAATCTAAGACTCGTCTTAAGCATTGTGGGAAGATTTTCAAACAGTAATGAAAATATGGATGATTTGTTTCAGATTGGATGCATTGGTCTAATAAAAGCTATTGATAATTTTGACTTAGAACAGGGGGTACAATTCTCAACCTATGCTGTTCCCATGATAATTGGCGAGATTAAAAGATATCTTAGAGATAACAGTGCAATAAGGGTAAGCCGCAGTCTTAAAGATATGGCATACAAAGCTATATATACCAAAGAACAGCTTTTAAAGAAAAATCAGCACGAACCGACTATATCAGAAATCGCTAATGAGATAGGTGTTGCCAAAGAAGATATAGTTATTGCACTTGAAGCCGTTTCTCCAACGGTTTCTTTATATGAACCGGTATTTAACGAAGGGCAGGATACGCTTTATGTTATAGACCAGATAAAAGATGCAAAAAGCAAAGAAGATAGCTGGGTAACGCATCTGGCACTCGATGATGCTTACCAGAAACTTGACAGCAGGGAAAAGCAGATTATTAAAATGCGATTCTATGAATATAAAACACAAATGGAAATTGCTTCTGAAATAGGAATATCCCAGGCCCAGGTCAGCAGACTTGAAAAATGCGCATTAAGACATATGAAAAAATATATATCACAGGATTAACACTTTACCATTTCCTGTAGAATGAAATTAACCTTATAAACATCATCTGTTTGCATATTATTTATATTTAAACCTAACAAGAGCGTAATAAGTAATAACAGCATTACATTTATTACGCTCTTTATATCAGTATTTTTTAAGTTCACATAAAAACTTATCTTCTATAATTTTTCTTATAAAAGCGGCATCTTTATTTTCTATCCTGGTATAATTAATAAATCCACCAGCCATATGTTCATGACCACCGCCATTACCAATCTGCTTAAGTGCATTGTTGGATATAGTTCCCGCATCATATACACCACTGCTTCTGATTGATAGTTTTACTCCTTCTTCCTTGGCCGAATAAGCTACTGCAAAGTCAATACCATCAAGCGACATTATAAAATCACATATAGATGCTATAAGTGCTTCCTGGCAGTTATCCCCGGTGCTTGCAAAACATGCATCCTTGTGTACATCAAGATTGGCGATTGCATATGCATACGCCTTAAGGTCATCATACTGTCTGACACTTGTATCAAGTTTGTTAAGCACTTTATGGTCTGCAATGTTATATAACTTATAGAACATATCAAGATCCAGCTGGGTTACTCCCCTTTTCATATCTGCTGTGTCCACCTTTATTCCATATAACAATGCTGTTGCCATATGCATATCTATATCTACGTTATTTTCAATATAGTAAGAAGCTATTATTGATGCACATGCACCGACTTCTGGCCTGATATCTGAAAATACATATTTGTTAACGTTATATATAGGATGATGATCTATACATATTGTTTTATCCGAATGTGTATCTACAATATTTGCATTACCCTTCTGTGCATCAACTATGATTACCTCTCTGTCAGAATCAAGTTCCTCTGCACAGTTAATCTCAAGTATATCAATATTCAAAAGAGATACCATCTTGGATGTTACCGTCTTTTCTATACTTCCTTTATACACTATCTCTGCATCAATCCCCTCTGCACCGAGCAGTTTCTTCATACCATATGCACTTGCTATGGCATCCGGATCTGGGAAATTATGCATCTGGACATATACACTCTTACCTTTGATATAGGACAATATCTCATCTAACTTTGTCATTCAGCTTCCTCTTCTAATGTAATATTATGTCTGATTTGCTCACGAATCCGTGCTTCGCACTCTTTTATTCTGCTTCGCAGAATTATTCGTTCGCCGCTTCCTTTTTCCTTGTGTCCCTTACATTATATACTGTAATTTGGTATTTGCAATATTTAATTGTTACTATACACATTTTATTGGTGTGTGCATAAATTATAGTAAGATTTTATATGTCGGAGGCAATCTTGGATAATTTTTGCGATATTACAGCTGATAATAACAGCTTAGAACCTCTTCTTTCGCTTAGAAACGTATCCTATTCTTACAATACTCCAAAGGATGAAATACCTGCTCTTAAAGATATCTGCCTGGATATTGCACCCGGCGCTTTTATATCTGTTGTTGGTCCTTCAGGATGTGGTAAATCCACTCTGCTTTCTATAATATGCGGTTTAATCAAGCCTGATAAAGGGGAGATTGTATCATCTGTATACAACAAGGATAATGATTCTTATACAAGGTATATTGGCTTTATGCCACAAAAAGACACACTTTTTGAATGGCGTAACATATATAATAATGTAACTCTTGGACTTGAAATCAATCATTTAAAAGATGCAGCCCACCTTGCCAATGTCGATAATATGCTTAAGGAATATGGATTATATCAGTTCAGGCATGTTTATCCTGATGAGCTGTCAGGGGGAATGCGGCAGCGCGCAGCACTAATAAGAACACTTGCACTTAATCCTGATATTCTTCTTCTTGACGAACCATTCTCTGCTCTTGATTATCAGACACGCCTTGAAGTTTCAGATGATATCGGTGGAATCATAAAAGAACAGAAAAAAACTGCCATACTCGTCACCCATGACATCGCAGAAGCTATATCCATGGGGGACTCTGTTGTTATTCTCTCACATCGCCCAGCTAGCATCAAAAAAATCATAGATATCAAATTTTCCATAAATGACCGGACACCTTTTACTTCACGCCAGGCTCCTGAATTTGCAGGATATTTTAACAGTATATGGGAGGAAATTCAATGATTAAAACTAAAAAAACTACATGCACAAGCTCACAACGAAGAATATACCTAAGCAACCTTAGACACTATCATGTAACAATAACAATTTTACGTTTTCTTATACTTATAATATTTATTGCCGTCTGGGAAATCTCTACAAGAACTGGTACACTTAATCCGTTCATATTCAGCTCACCTTCAAGAATATATAATACGTTTATATATATGGCTAAAGATGGAAGTATATTTATGCATATCTGGACTACTCTTTTTGAAACCTTTTTGTCTTTCTTTCTAATAATTATTGTTGGTCTTGGATGTGCAATTCTTTTATGGTTATGGCGTGGTCTTTCAGATTGCCTTGAGCCATACCTGATTATTCTTAACAGCCTGCCCAAATCTGCGCTGGCCCCTATGATCATAGTATGGCTTGGAAATAATATGAAAGCAATCATCATCACAGCAATATCCGTTGCAATATTCGGAATGATAATAAACATATATACAGGTTTCCTTGAAATCGACAAGGATAAGATTACTCTTATAAAAACCCTTGGCGGTACAAGAAAAGATATACTTACCAAACTTATACTACCAGGCTCTAAAAAAATCATAATAAGTAATACAAAGGTTAATATAGGTCTTTGTCTTGTTGGTGTTATTATTGGTGAATTTCTTGCTGCAAACCGCGGTCTTGGATATCTTATTATATATGGTTCACAGGTATTTAAAATGACATATGTATCTATGAGCATAGTGATATTATGCATAATATCAACTGTATTGTTCAAGCTTGTTGATCTTCTTGAAAAAATAATTTCACGATAAAAGGCAACTGTCAGTGACATATTTAAAAATATCAGAATTTCCGTCAGATTTTTTTAATAAACCTGACAATATTAAAAATCCCCTTAAGCAGACCTGATATATAACACTGTCTGTTTAAGAGGATTTTTATATGTATAACTTGTATTATCAGAACACAACCTGTCCATTTACCACATTCCATGTTCCATATTCATTACTTGCTGTACCAGTATAATTCCAGTCAAGCACTCCATTGCTGATATAGAACCAGCCATATTCGTTACTTGCAAGTCCTGTATAATTCCAGTCAAGTACTCCGCCTGACACATAGAACCAGCCATATTCGTTACTTGCAAGTCCTGTATAGCTCCAGTCAAGTACTCCGCCTGACACATAGAACCAGCCATATTCGTTACTCGCAAGTCCTGTATAATTCCAGTCTATACAACCATCTGACACATAAAACCAGCCATATTCGTTACTCGCAAGTCCTGTATAATTCCAGTCAAGCACTCCGCCTGACACGTAAAACCAGCCATATTCGTTACTTGCAAGTCCTGTATAGTTCCAATCAAGAGCCCCATCTGTCACATAAAACCAGCCATATTCATTACTTGCAAGTCCTGTATAATCTTTCTGTACCACTCCATCCTTGTAATAATACCAGTTACCAGCATCATCACTACATAAACCATTCTTGGCACTTTCAGATTTAGATGGAATAGTAACTGTCTCCTCATAGCCGCACACATTGCATTTACGTGACTTTTCACCCTCAGTATATTCTGTAGGTTCCCAATTAATATACCATTCTCCGTACTGGTGCTTTAATGTTGTATATGAATCGCAAGCTTTTATAACATCGCTTTCATGTCCTGTAGTTAACGACATAAATTTCTTATTACATACAACATTACTATCTATACATTCCATCTTTATATCTGTATCAGATTTATTAACAACCTTATCTACTCCTTTTGTTTCAAACATGCAGTCTGCCTCTATTACCGTTGAAGGAATCACTAGTTCTTTAAGATTATCAAAAACATATGAAGCTTCTGCTAAAAAGCCACTGGTTATATTAGGTGTTTCCCTTAACTGGGCAGAAGACATTATTCTTAAGCCTTCATTGAGCACTATTTTCTCAAGATATTTATTATTAACAACATATCCGCCTATAAGCTCAAGTTTATCCGGTGCTATGTATTCTTTATCTGTTTTTGCTGGTGGGTAGCATATTAAAACATAATTTCCTGCTGTCATTGTATACATATTATTTTCAGTAAAAGCTTGTTCATTTTCTCTGTTTATGGAATAGAGTACTCCATCTATTGATATCAGATCCGTTCTCTCAGGATTAACATTAACTTCTTTAAGATTACTGCAATACTTAAATGTTATAGGCGAAACTGATAAAAATGGTATTGAATCATCGCTTGCTTTATCAATATATACACTTTCAAGTGCATAATCATATGAAAAAGCATCAAAATCAACTACTCTCATACTACCTGGAATATATACAGATTTAATAGCTCCACAACTCTGAAATGCTCCCTGTGATATTCTTTTAACTTTTCCAAGATTAATATCTGTAAGCTTTGAATTATCACTGAAAGCAAATACACCTATTGTCTCTAATGTATTGCCACAATCAACACTTACAAGATTACTTAAGCCACTAAAAATGTTTAATCCTATATATGTAACTCCATCCTTAATTTTCACACTTTTTATGTTGTTTTTATAATCTTCCCATGGTTTTTTGATAATAGTATCTTGTCCATTTATTGTTTTTCTGTAATCCTGTGTTTTTCCTGTGCCTTCAAGTGTAAGACATCCCTCATCATCAAGTGTCCATGTAATATTGCTGCCATCATCTGCTTCTCCGCAATTACCACTCTGAACAATAGTAGCAGCGCTGATTTTCTGTGTTCTTACACTAAACAGCATTACTATAGCAAAAAGCGGAATAACTGCATACATAAGTCTTTTTTTCATTATACAACCTCCTCATTATGTACATGTTCTATCTTATCAGCATATCATTATTAAGCCTAAATTATTCACGGCAATGCCGTAAAAGTAGCTAAAAGCCACATAATTCCTATATTTTAACTGAATATTGCTTTTCACTTACTTTAAGTGAATGAAAAAAGAACATCCATTTGTGGTAAAATTAAGGTGGCAAATCAAAAAAATACCAACAAAGGAGCCCTTTATGAGTATTGTAGATGGAGAATTTCATAAAAGAAAGCAAAGCTGGCTTTGCTTTCACTTCGGTAAGCGGTCACTCAATGGTCGTGAATGCCAACAGACTTCGAATACATGCACTTGCTTATAACATATTTAATTGGTATAGACGATTGGCATTATCAGCAAACTGCAAGTGCAGCTGGAATAGCAACTATCAACGAATCAAGTATATTATACCAGATTCCTATATGCAATAAAAATAATTAATGAAAACATTTTAAAATCATAGTATAATATTGTGTAGATTGATTGATAAGTAAGGATATTCCTGACACATTATTAAACTTTGGATATACATATCGTAAACTTGATTTTAATACTCGTGATTTATTGGTGTCTTAGCGTACATGACACAAACCCATTATGTAAAAACGTGCGCAGAAATGAGGATTTATATGATTTCACTTAGAATAAAAAATACTAAAGCATTTATGTCACATCTGCTTGTAAAAGATACTTTTGATAACTTTCTGCTATCAGAAGCAGATATAAAGATATCCTGTTCGCATTCTATAGATGGGCAGATTAACCGTGCGTTTTACTCGGACGAAGAATGGGAAGAACTAGATCCTGATGCCAGACGATACGACATGTGGCTTAATCAGAAGCCTTTCTGTTTCAGTCTCATCAAGGGAAACAAAGTACCTTCATCTTTAAAAATCGTTATGCTTATGTCATCTAAGGATACCACATCACTTCTTAGCAGACTTGAAACAGGATTATCAGCTGATAATATCAACGGACTTTTCATTAATATAAGGTATCAGGACGGACATGCCGACATCATCACCGGAACTTCTCTTAACATATTCAGTCTTGATAAGACTCTCGATACAGCCTTTGATTCATATATAAAAAGCTTCCTGTCAACTAAAGGACTGGATTTTGAGGAAACTGCTTAAAACCATGTTTTAGTAAAACTCTGGTTTTAAAGACATACCATACATACAAAAACACCCCTCTGACATTTCGTTACTTACATTTTTATATTAATTTAATAATTTCTAAAAGCCTTGATTTTACTGGCTTTGTCGTGTTTTTATTAGCACTCACTACATTTGAGTGCTAATTTCTTCTTGACTTCCACAGGACAGAATATTAAACTACATAATATGGATTGCTTAAATGCAATAACAACCGCTGTGGCTTCTTATACTTTTTATATTTCATACAAAGCCACAGTATATAAATATTAAATTCAGGCGTATTATTACGCAGATTGGAGAGATTAATTATGGCTAATACACATGGTAGTTTATCAATTAACAGTGATAATATTTTCCCTATTATCAAAAAGTGGATGTATTCTGATCACGACATTTTCTACAGAGAACTTATATCTAATGGCTGCGATGCCATCACTAAATTAAAAAAGCTTGATATGATTGGTGAATATGAAGCACCTGATGATATTGAATATAAGATAGATGTTAAAGTAAGTGCCAACAACAAGACTATTAAGATTATTGATAATGGTATCGGTATGACATCAGACGAGGTTGAACAGTATATCAACCAGATAGCTTTCTCTGGTGCAGAAGCCTTCCTTGAAAAATACAAGGATAAGGCTAACGATGACCAGATTATAGGTCATTTCGGACTTGGTTTCTACTCAGCATTCATGGTAGCTGATAAGGTTACTATTGATACTCTTTCTTTCAAGGAAGGTGCTAAGGCTGTTCACTGGGAATGTGACGGCGGTACAGAATATGATATGTCTGACGGAACAGCTGCAACTCCTGGTACTACTATCACTCTTTACTTAAATGAAGACAGCTACGAATTCGCTAATGAATACAAGGCTCGTGAAGTAGTTGAAAAGTATTGCTCATTTATGCCAGTACCAATCTTCCTTACTAATGAAGATGCCGGCGAGCAGACAGAAGAAATTCCAGAGGAAGATGTAACAAATAAGGATACTGTTCTTGATACATTTATCAAGGAAGCTGTTACAGAAGAAGTTGAAAAAGAGGACGGAACTAAAGAAACAGTTGAGAAAGTTCCAGCCAAGAAGATGGCTAAGATTGTTAAAAGACCTGTTGCTATCAATGATATCCACCCTCTCTGGACTAAGCACCCTAATGAATGTACTGAGGATGAATATAAGGAATTCTACCGCAAGGTATTTAACGATTATAAAGAGCCTTTATTCTGGATTCACCTTAATATGGACTATCCTTTCAACTTAAAGGGTATACTTTACTTCCCTAAGATTAATACAGAATATGAGTCAATTGAAGGAACAATTAAGCTTTACAACAATCAGGTATTCGTTGCAGATAACATCAAGGAAGTTATTCCT
>ERZ808240.1071-NODE-1071-length-34759-cov-4.447038_pt1 | contig 34759 bp, 30 predicted proteins | sample MGYA00521084_ERZ808240 | MGnify/ENA primary metagenome ERZ808240 (study PRJEB31516, sample SAMN03275571) | gut metagenome | biome: mammalia-associated habitat; material: feces | host: Papio cynocephalus | place: Kenya | collected 2012-08-06 ... | reverse complement strand
AAAAATTAAAAAAACCTTGATTTTAAGGGAAAAAGAACTTGACTAATTAGGGAGGAGAAAAGAAAATGACAAAAAGAAATGCAAGACGGATATTTGTGTTGCTATGTGTATTTTTTGCCATGTCATGTATTGCAAACGCAGAAAGTTGGGATGTTGTTTACTATAATAATTTTCCGGATGTACCGGACTATGGAGCGGTCGCAGATATCGAACCGGCGAGTGTACAACATGAGGCAAATGGAGTTTATTTTAATTACTCTGATAGATCAACGGATGAACTGCATGAGTACTGGTATACGCTAGAAGACGCAGGGTATGAATTGCTTTATGAAGAATATAACGATATAGGCATTTCGTACTATATGAATATCCAAAAGAATCAAGGCGTCATTATTTACGACTACATTACGTCGCTCACCATATTTATTCCGGACAACGCTTACAAAAATGCAAGCATATTTGTTGAAACGAAGAATGTAAAATTAAAAGTTGGTGAACAAAAGTATTCTCTGGATGTACAGGCCTTAAATGATGATAACATTAGGTATTACTGTGATAACGTTGATGTCGTGGATTGCGAATGGGAGGAAGGATGGCGAGGAGATAATTGCTATCTGTATCTGACGCCGAAAAAGGCCGGAACTGCGCATATTGTCATTACCGGAGATGATACGAAAGAAAACACATTGGTGAAAGTGACTGTTAATGGTGGGATAAAACGAATTACAAAGAAGTTAGCAAGCGGCACAACTTATGCTGCAAATCCGAAATTAGGAAGCGGCTCTTGGAAAACAAGTGATGCTTCGATTGTATCATTGTCTCGCAAAACCGGCAGCACCTGCACCTTGCGCTTGAAGAAAGCAGGTACAGCAAAAGTCACCTTTAAGAATGACCAAGGCACTTATATCTACACAATTAAAGTTTATAAGAAAAAATCAGATCCACTTCGAGCCGGATATATTGAAATGAATTCTGCACATGGAATTGAACCGCATATTTGCATTGTGAATAATTCCAGTAAAAGAATTAAGTATGTAGATTTTAATGCATGCTTTTACAATGCTGTTGGAGATAAAGTCCGAAATGAGATCGGGAATGGCCTACAGGCAAAATTACAGATCACCGGACCAATCAAAGCATGGGGTAAAGAAACGTACGACTGGGAGCCTGTTTTTTATAATAATACAGTCCAAAGAATGTATGTAAAATCTGCAACGGTTACCTACATGGATGGAAGTAAAAAGACGTTTTCGGTAAAGAAATCCTTTAATTACAATTCTACGGAATATGAGAAATATTTGTAGAAATCTCTTACGGAGCATAGACACTGTGAGGTTTGGAAATATACGAGCAAAAATTTTTACAAACGCAATAAGAACGCTTGTTCCTATAACGAAATTATGGTAGAATAAAAGAGTCAAGAGCATAGGAAGGGCGATTTCAAGCATAGCAGTCGGTTCGGGCGAATCAGGCGACGCTGCGCTTGCCTTCTTCGAGAACCGTTGCATAAGGAGTTTCCATCGCTTCTTTCATAAGCGAGGACAACTCCATTAAAAAAAGCCGCTCCTGCTGAACCCAAGAGCGGCAAGGCTAGTAAATAGCCTGACCCACAATTGGTAAAGCCGTAAGACCCTACCTCTTGACTTCATCATAGCATATTCTGATGACAGATGCAAGTGTTTTAAAAGGGAGTTTTCGATGTTTGGATTTTTATTCAAAGTTTTTTGTGGGTTTCTGGTCTTTTGCGCAATCGTTGCAATCCTTGAGTCGGGACTTCGAGACATCTGCAGAACGGTTGACGATATTCGGAACCTTACAAGCGCAACAAAAGATAAAAGTTATATGCCCGTGATCCATTACAAGCGCTGCATGGAAGAAAATACGGAATATCTGCGGAAGATCTGTCCGGCAGACTCCGCCGCCGCGAAAGACCGATATCAGATTTTGTTTGATTTTTCTTACTGCGATGATCCGTACTTTCTGCTCAAGAGCGATAAAGGCACCTTTTATTTAAGAAAATATCGAACCTGCAGCGGTTCGGATAAGGTCACGAGATATATTCTGGAAAATGTGAAAGACGGACTGGCACGTGAACTTAAGGAACCCGACAGCTGTTTAGATCGGTTGTGTCAAAAAAATCTTGCACGCAGCGCGGAGCAGCTTTTTATAAGCTGTAAAGATGATTCTCGCAGGGGGAAATTTTTGAATACCTACCCGATCTGGTACTCCTCGAGGATCGCGGATCCGACGGTGACCGCATATAAGCTGGAAACCGAAAGTGTTGAGGCAATCTGCGCAAAAGCAGATACGAATGCAAAGGATGACTTTTCTTATGGTTCGGCTGCCGGTATGGATCCGGGTGACCCGAACCAGTGGGGCAGCGAGGCCTGGTGGGAGGAGCAGAAGAAGTTTATCGACGAATCCCTGTATGTCAATCACGACTGGGATATTTTTAAAAAAGAGGAAGAACGGTGTGACGCCAAGAACTGCCACGATCCGTATCATCATCATAAAAAGTAAAGGAGTGCATGGCGTATTTCGATGGAAGATACAAGTATTTTGAACATACGTATGGAAGGAGCGGCGTAAAATGCTTTGGTTTTGGTGCAAATTTCTTTTGATTTCCTTGGGTGTTTTCCTTTTGATTCAGATCTTGAACACGGTATCCGGAGCTTCCGAATCGGAAACTTCAGGTTCCGGAGCTTCGAAACGTGCGGCAGAAACAAAAAATTACCGGTTTGGCGAAAAGAAGTTCCAAGTAGCTGTGCAATATCAAAAGGAGCAGAGAGAAGACGGAGCGTACTTGTACAGGATCCGGCCGAAAGAGGAAGCGGATTCGGAAGACAAGGTTCCGATTTTACTTGATTTTTCCTGTGGTGACGAGCAATTTTTTCTTTTGCGAAGCCGCAGGGGAAACAAATGCATTCGAAAATACAACGTTTACAGATCGGAGGCCAATCGGATCAACTGCTATACGCTTTCGGATGTGGATGAACCGTGGAAAATGAACCTATTATTAAACTGTGCGGAGCTGGACGCTTACTGCCGTATGCATTACACAGTGCCTGCGAGAGATCTGCCGATCAACTTTGCGGATGATGCTTGGGTTAGACTGAGCTGCGGAATCCTAGACTTTTCTAAAAAACACACAAGTGCGGAGCCTGCTTTGGCAGCTTCGAGTACGCGCTGCAATCCTGCCGATCTCGATGATTTTGATCCGGATACCTTTGATCCGGAATTCGATGAGGTTCCGGATGGGTATTTCATCAACGAATTCGGTGAATTGGAACGGGGCGATGATCCGGATTTTGATGATCGCGACCCTGACTTAACATCGGATCCGGCATTTAACAATCCCAACCAGTGGGGCAGCGAGGCCTGGTGGGAGGAGCAGAAGAAGTTTATCGACGAATCCCTGTATGTCAATCACGACTGGGATATTTTCAAAAAAGAGGAAGAACGGTGTGATGCCAAGAATTGTCACGATCCGTATCACCACCACAAGAAATAAGGAAATGTGTGGGGCGCGGTGTTCATTCAGGCAAAAGACCGTACTTCACCTTTAAGGTCAGAATGCGCAGGACGCTTTCATCCAGGCGATAAGTACTAAGATTTCCTTGCTCAACCGCTTGCAGAACGCCCTGAAATGCATCCGGGAGATTCCGCGGCATCAGAACGATATCCGCGCCGGCCTGAAGCGCCAGAAGCGCACTTTCTGCGCTAGTGTAATCTTCCGTGATCGCGCCCATGCTCATAGAATCGGTAATGACGACACCGTCATACCCCAGTTCATCGCGCAGTTTACCGGTAATGATTTCCTTAGATAAGGAAGCCGGGAGCCCATCATCAGAAACCTGTACTGCGGTAATATGCGCGACCATCACCATGTCGGTGTATGGCAGCGCGGCACAAAAAGGTACCAGTTCGCAAGCTTTTAATTCCTCCCAGGTTTTCGAGACGCTGACATAGCCGGTGTGCGTGTCTCCTTTTGTATCTCCATGACCCGGGAAATGTTTGATACAGCCCATGATACCGGCTTCATGCATGCCGGTAAGCTGTGCGCAAACCATTTCGCCGACCAGCTTAGGATCACTGCCAAAGGATCGATCACCGATTACAAGATTGGAAGGGTTTGTGAAGACATCGGCATCCGGAGCGAAATCTAGATTGAAACCCAACGGCTTCAAGTAACCTCCGATCGTCAGTCCGACCTCCTTTGCTTTTTGCGGATCGCCGGAATCGCCGACAGCCTGCATACTTTCGTATTTTGGAACGTCAAAGAAAGAAGAATTGGCGATGCGCGCCACTCTGCCGCCTTCTTCATCCACGCCAATAAAGAGCGGAACGGAAGAAGCGTCTTGCAACGAGGTGATAAAATCCGGAAGCTGCTGCGCGCCGGAAATATTTTTGCCGAACAGCGCAATACCGCCAACCGGATAGGAAATAAGCGATGTACGCATCTCATCCGATAATGCGGTGACTCCATAGTGTGTCGCGTCGTTTGCTTGCGCATCGGAAAGGGAAGGAGACAGACTTTCCGGTCGCACGAGGAAGAGCTGCCCGACTTTTTGTTCGGTTGTCATGTCGGCGAGAATTTGAGCAGCGCGCTGCCGGTCGGTCAAGACGGTTGTATGGCTGTGCTGATTGCTTTGCGTGTTATTTGCGGCATGTCCGTCGTCGCTCTTGCTGGCGCTGCAACTGCAGCAGCTGACGATGACAAACAGGACAGTAAGAAGGAAGAACGTGTGGGGAAGAATGTGGAATGATTTTATGGATTTCATAAGATACCTCCTATTTTTTTTGTTGTACCGACGCGATCAGCACGCCGCAGAGAACCAGCACCGCGCCGAAATAACCCTTGAGCGAGAGCACTTCGTGGAGAAAACAAAAGCCGAAGACAGCGGAACTGACGGGTTCCAGCGAAAACAGGAGCGCGGCGTGTTCCGGAGTCGTATATTTTTGCGCGATCGGCTGCGCGACAAAACAGAAAGCGCTGCAGATGAGCGACAGACCGAGAACGGCGAGCCATTCCGCGGTGTTTGACGGCAGTACCGGCGTTTCAAAGAGAAATGCGCAGAGCCATGCGTACAGTCCGCAGAAGCCGAGCTGCCAGATGCCGAGAAGCAGCCCGTTCCCATCTCTGGTGAAGCGATCTGCCAGTAAGATCTGACAGGCATACATTGCTGCGCCGCCAATACATAAAAGGTCACCGCTTTGCAGAGTAAGCGACTCCCGTACAGTCAGCAGAGCTAAGCCGAGGGTTGTGACGATCACACCGATCAGCGTCGCAGGATCCGGAAGCCTGCGAGTAAGAAGCGCGTGAAAAACCGGAACCATGACAACGGACGTGCTGGTCAGAAAACCGGCGTTGGAAGCAGAGGTCGTTTCCATTCCGTGCATTAAAAAGGCAAAGATGGCGAAAAGAAAGAAACCCATCAGGCTGCTGTGCAGGAGAATTTTTTTCGTTGTATGCTTAAGCTGCCGACAAAAGAGCAGTGCTACGCAACAAAATGCGATGCTGAACCGGAGCGCGGTGATCGTGAACGGCGGGATCCCGTCAAGCCCCACTTTCATCATCAGGTAGGAGCTGCCCCATAGGATCGCGATGAGCGCGATGAGGCGGTCAGCTTTGCCCTGCGTCCATGCTTTATTTTGCGCGTGTAGCGTGTGTTTTTCTGCGTTCCTGGTGCTGTCTGTCTGCATTCTGTTTGACCTTTCTTGCCCCGCTGTGCTTGGGCATTCCTTTCTGCGGCGGGTTCCTTTTTCGGACTTCTGGAATCCGTTGCTTGCTTTTTCTATCGCAGTCTATTATACTGGTAACGAAAACATTTGAAAAGAGAATTATTTTTATGCATACCAGTACAAACAGTTATGGAGGAGAACATGGCGCATAGCAAATATGAGATCTTTTTAAAGACCGCGGAAACCGGAAACATTACCCGAACGGCGGAGCGCCTGCACTATACGCAGGCGGGTGTGAGTCACGCAATTGCCGCGCTGGAAAAGGAGACGGGCTTTGCGCTTTTTCTCCGCAGCAGCAACGGTGTGGAATTGACAGAGAATGGGAAACGCCTGCTTCCTGCAGTACAGGAGCTGGTCAATCAGCAGAGAAATCTTGAACAGATGATTCATGAGATCAACGGAGAAGTTTCGGGGACTCTGCGCGTCGGCATTTTTTCCAGCGTGGCGATCCATCGGATGCCGCAGATCATGCGCGAGTTTCAGAGACGACATCCGCGCGTACGCTTCGAACTGCGGTTTGGCGACTATGATACGATCGCCGAAGATATCTTGCACGGCAGGAGCGATTGCGGCTTCTTGTCGGCGCCTGCGCCCGAGAACCTGTGCTTCTATCCTTTATATCAAGATTCCATGCAGGTCTTGCTGCCGCCGCGGCATCCGCTGGCAAAAAAGCCATATTTGACTCTTGCGGAAGTGAAACGGGAGCCGCTGATCATGCAGCGCAAAGGCTCGGATAACGATATGCGCAGAGTATTGGAGCAGGATAAATTGCCGTTTACCATCCGGCACCTGGTCAACGATGATTTTTCGGTGATCGCCATGGTGGAAAATGGATTCGGTATTACCATCATGCCGGAAATGATCCCCGCAAGCTATAAAGGAATTTTTGAGATGCGCCCGCTACAGCCGCCGCAGATCAGAACCATCGGAATTGCCGGTTCGGCTCCGGCAAAAACAGGCCTTTTGACCAGAACCTTTATCCTTTTTCTCACCGAGGAAAATGTGCAGACAAGAAACGCGCAAACAGGTGGTGAAAAACAAGATGCGGGGAGCTTGTGAAAAAATATACATATATTTATGCATAATAAGGCTAAATATGCGCATAAAAATGAGAAATATTCAGAAATGCGCCATGAAAAATGACGGTGAAAACAAAAAACAGAATTTTTATTGATTTTTTTTCATATTTTTTCAAAAAGCTATTGCATTTTTATTCACGTTGATGTATAATCAAACCTGTTGTTGGGGAAGATCAAAAAAACGAAAATCCAGCAGCAAGAAATTACTTATGACATCAAATGTTCAGAATAAAGAACGGGAAAGGAAAGAAAGAAAATGAAAAAATTTGCAAAAGTAATATCCATCGTCATGATCATGACCTTATGTATGTTAACCTTTACCGCATGCGGCGACAGCAACGACACGAACGCAGACGGCGACAATGCGGAGAAGACCACGCTTGTTTTCGGAACCTCCGCGGACTATGCGCCGTTTGAATTTATGTATCCGGATGAAAACGGTGATATGGTATACGGTGGCATTGACGTAGAAGTTGCGCAGTACATCGCGGATTACATGGGGCTGGAGCTGCAGACCGAGAACATGTCCTTCAACAATCTGTTGACAGCCTTGAACAAGGGACAGTTTGATATCGTGCTGGCCGACATTGAAGCAACCGACGAAAGAAAAGAAGCAGCGGACTTCTCGGATCCATATCTGACGGAGCTTGCGCCGCAGTTCCTGGTAAAAAAGGAGAACGCGGATCAGTACAAATCCTACAGCGATTTTAACGGAAAAACCATCGGGGCGCAGACTGCAACGACGAAACTTGAAATCATCAATCAGATTCCGGATGTCAATGCAGTTTCTTTGCAGAGCGTACTGGATCTGATTAAAGAGGTATCTTATGGCAAGGTCGATGCTATTCTGGTAGACGGTTCTGTTGCGCAGCAGTATCAGGCAAGCAACGATGACTTGGTGGCATTGAGCTTTGATGAACTCGGAAAATCAGCTGATGTATGCGTTGCGGTCGCGAAGGGTGATCCGAAGGGACTTCTTCCGAAAATCAACGAAGCCATCGCGAAAATGACGGAAGAGAATAAGGTCGAGGAATTCAAGGAGAATGCCAACGCGCTCGCAGACGTATGGCAGGAAGTTTCCGCTCCGGAGGAAGCTGATGCGGATGCCGAACAATAAGGCCGCCTGCGATTTGTAAATCATTGCTGATGATGGGAAAGGAACTTATCTATGTTTTGGGATTGGTGGCAAAGCCTGTTTACAGACATGCCCGCATATGCGTTTTTTAACTTCAAATTTTTACCCAAGTATGGATATGCAGTGATTCAGGGTGTGGAATACACCCTGATTCTTTCTGTCGTATCTGTTCTGCTGGCAGTCCTGCCAGCGCTGCTTTTGGCAACTATGCGCCTGAGCAAATGCACCCCGGTGCGTTGGCTGTCCGGCGCTTATATCGCGGCGTTCCGTTCAACGCCGATGCTGGTGCAGTTGATCATTATTTATTATGGTGTCTTCAATGCGATTGTTGTACCAAAGGTTATGCTCTTTGGCTTCATTGATTCCACGCGATTTGTTCCTGGGGTCGTGGCGTTGGCACTCAACAGCTCGGCTTATGTCGCGGAAATTTTCCGCGCAGGTATTCTGGCGGTCGATAGCGGACAGATGGAGGCTGCACGTTCTCTGGGACTTTCACAGGCACAAAGCATGCGTCTTGTCATCTTGCCGCAGGCCATTAAAAATGTACTGCCGGCATTGGCCAATGAAGTTGTGACTATGATCAAGGAAAGCTCGATCTGCATGATGCTTGGCATGGGTGAGATCATGTTTGCGGCACAAACCATCAGCGGTAGCACCTATATCACCATAGGCCCATACATGCTGGCGGCCATGATTTACTTTGTCATCAATTATCCAACCTCCAAGGTCATTGAACATATCGAAAGGAGAATGCGTCGTGGAGACAAACACTGATTACATCATCTCGGTCAGAGATTTAGTCAAGGAATACAATCACGGAGAAGTCGTGGCGCTGAATCACTGCGATCTGGACGTGAAAAAGGGTGAAGTGGTCGCGATTATCGGACCGTCCGGTTCCGGCAAATCGACGCTGCTGAGGAGTCTCAACCTGCTTGAAGAGCCGACCGCAGGCGAGATCTTTTTTGAAGGTGTCAATTTGGCATCCAAAAATGTTAACATCAACCGGCATCGGCAGAAGATGGGAATGGTATTCCAGCACTTCAATCTTTTCCCGCATAAGACCGTACTGGAAAACATCACAATGGCGCCGGTGACCCTCAAGCTCAAAACATCGCAGGAGGCACAGGCACAGGCCATGAAGCTGCTGGAACGTGTCGGGCTGGCGGATAAAAAGGATGAATATCCGAACATGCTCTCCGGTGGGCAAAAACAGCGTATCGCGATCGTGCGGGCGCTGGCCATGGAGCCGGAGGTCATGCTTTTTGATGAACCGACATCCGCGCTGGATCCGGAAATGGTCGGCGAGGTTCTGGATGTTATGCGGGAGTTGGCGCACGACGGTATGACGATGATCGTTGTGACACACGAAATGGGCTTTGCACGGGAGGTTGCCGATCGCGTGATCTTCATGGCAGACGGCAGCATTGTCGAAGAGGGGACGCCGCAGGATATTTTTGATCATCCCAAAGAAGAACGAACCCGAAATTTCCTTTCCAAAGTGCTGTAAAGGCGCAGCTTTCGCGAACAGAAGGTTGCCGTGCATGATCAAACAAAAACAGAGACGGACAAGAACGAATCCTTTCGGATGCGAATACGATATTACAGAATTGTATTCAAAACACATTCGAAAGGATTTTTTATATGGAAAAAGAGAAAACTTTGGCGGATCTCGTCCCCGGGGAAAAGGGGACGATCCGCGCTTTGAAAGCGGAAGGCAGCATGCGGCGCAGACTGCAGGATCTCGGATTGATCGAGGGGACGGAGGTAGAATGTGTCGGGCAAAGTCCATGTGGCGATCCGCTCTGTTTTTTGATCCGCGGCGCGGTGATCGCCATTCGCAAGACTGACGGTCGTAAAATTTTCGTAGAAGCGGAAACAAAAACACAAAAAACGATTGCGTTGGCAGGAAATCCTAATGTTGGAAAATCAACGGTTTTTAACGCATTGACGGGAATGCATCAGCATACGGGAAACTGGGCCGGCAAAACCGTCGGCAATGCCTGCGGGATCTGCCACGTTCAGGAAGTTGCATATCGGATCGTGGATATCCCGGGAACCTATTCCTTATTGACACACTCTGCGGAAGAAGAAGCCGCACGTGATATCCTATGCTTTGCGCGACCGGACGCCGTGATTGCGATCTGCGATGCGGCCTGTCTTTCCCGCGGCCTAAACCTGGTGCTGCAGATCATGGAAATCTGTCCGCGCGTGATCCTCTGCGTTAATATGATGGATGAGGCAAAGGCACGCGGCATTCGCTTAGATCTGGAACGGATTTCCGAACGGCTGGGGACTCCGGTCGTCGGCATCTGCGCGAAGCAGAAGCGCGGCTTGCAGGAAATGCTGCAGCAGGTCGACGCGATGCTGCGGGAAAACGTCGCAACCGCGTCTGCTCTGCGAGAAGCCGCAGAAACTGCGGTCGGTACGGTCGCTGCGGCCGCTGCGCAGGAGACCGTGGAGGCTATGCGGAATCCGATATTCACTGCGCTGCACAGTGGGGAAGACAGAACGAAAGCAGAGGTGAGTATGCGGAAACTGTTGCGATTGGCTTATCCGTCTGCGATCGAAGCGGCTGTCGCGGAGCTTTCCCCGGTGCTTGCGGCACGTCTGGCGGGATGTCTGCCGGAACGATGGGTCGCGCTGCGGATGCTGGAGGGCAGCGACGCACTGCTGGACCGGCTATGCGAGCAGACCGGAGTCGATTTGCGGAGAGATCCGGAGGTGCAGGCGGCGAAAGAACACGCGATGCGGCATTTGCGGGAAAGCGGCCTGACGGAAAAAAATGTGGCAGATATGATCACCGGAACGATCCTGCGGCGTGCGGAACAGGTCTGCGACGATGCTGTGCAGATCCCGGAACGGATGTACCACCGGACAGATGGGCGGATCGATCGCCTGCTCACTGGACGGCGGACGGCCTATCCCTGCATGCTGCTTCTGCTGGCTGCCGTCTTCTGGCTGACGATCGTCGGCGCCAACTATCCTTCCCAGCTCCTGTCGGCCGCCCTTACCCGACTGGAGGGCGGCCTCTTGTCCTGCGCGGAGATCCTGCATGCCCCAGCCTGGCTGTCCGGCTGCCTGATCAACGGCGCCTACCGCGTCCTTGCCTGGGTCGTCGCGGTCATGCTACCGCCGATGGCTATTTTCTTTCCGCTATTTACCATACTGGAAGACCTGGGATACCTGCCGCGCATCGCCTGCAATCTGGATAAACCGTTTCAGCGCTGCTGCGCCTGCGGCAAGCAGGCGCTGACCATGTGCATGGGCTTCGGCTGCAACGCGGCAGGGGTCACAGGCTGCCGCATCATTGATTCGCCGCGCGAACGCATGCTGGCAATCCTGACCAATAGTCTGGTTCCCTGCAACGGTCGCTTTCCGGCACTAATCGCCGTCCTGACTATGTTTTTCGCTTATGGATCCTGTAGCGGAACCGGAAGCGGTGTGCAGGTCGGTGCTTCCCTGACGGCCGCGCTGCTGCTGACTGGCGTGATTCTGTGCAGCGTGATCATAACCTTGCTGGTCACCAGCCTCCTGTCCAAGACTCTGCTGCGCGGAATGCCGTCGTTTTTTACCTTAGAACTACCACCTTACCGTATGCCGCAGGTCGGCAGCGTCATCGTCCGCTCTGTGCTGGATCGGACACTGTTTGTGCTGGCGCGGGCGGCAGCCGTGGCCGCGCCGGCGGGGCTTTTGATCTGGATCCTCGCGAATGTGAGCATTGGCCCTGTCAGCGTCCTGCAGCATCTGGTCACGTTGCTGGAACCGGTCGGCGGCTTCCTCGGACTGGACGGCGCCATCCTGACCGCTTTCCTGTTGGGACTGCCGGCCAATGAAATCGTAATTCCCATCGTGGTCATGATTTATCTCATGCAGGGCGACCTGACCGGGATGGAGGACTTGACGATGCTGCATGCACTTTTTGTCGAAAACGGCTGGACCTGTGTGACGGCGGTCTGCTTTGTGCTCTTTTCCCTGATGCACTGGCCCTGCTCGACCACACTACTGACGATCCGCAAAGAGACCGGAAGCTGGAAATGGACGGGAGTCGCCGCCCTCATTCCAACTATCTGCGGCATTCTGACTTGCGCCGCGGTCAGCCATGGGGCGGCGCTCCTGAGTCTCGCGGGCTAGCCCTTCGCAGGGCAGCTGCGCTGCGAAGGGCTAAGAGGGCTTTTGCCAGCTAAAGAATTGTCAAGACTCTGTAAATATCCTGTCAAGAAACAGTGAAAAAGCTTGAAAAGAATTGCGAGGAAAGGTAGAATACATCCTCGGCAGTGAAACAAGGTATGAAAAAGATATGCTGCCCGATGACCAACAACAGAGGAGTGCATTTTGTGATGAATGAGTATTTATTTCTGGTCAGTATTGCGATTATTTTATTGACCACAAAAATTTTGGGAGATATTACGAATAAAGTGAATATGACACAGGTCGTAGGCGCGCTTTTGGCAGGTGTGCTGATCGGACCGTCCTGTCTGAACTGGGTAACCGAGACCGACTTTGTGGAGAAAGCCGCCGAGATCGGCGTTATCCTGCTCATGTTCACGGCAGGGCTTGATACGGATGTCCAGCAACTCAAGAAGAACAGTGTGGCGTGCATGGTCATCGCCTCCATCGGCGTTGTGGTACCGTTGATTTGTGGCGCACTGGCATATTATTTCTACTTTGAAGCTGGCGCCAGGGATTATCAGGAAATCCTCAAAGCAGTTTTTATCGGCGTGGTTCTGACGGCAACTTCCGTCAGCATTACGGTCGAGGCGCTGCGCGAAATGGGAAAACTGGACGGCAAGGTCGGAAATGCCATCCTGGGCGCGGCGGTCATCGACGATATCATGGGTATCGTAGTGCTGACGATTGTAATCAGCCTCAAAGATTCCAGCGTATCGATCCTGCTGGTGCTTGGCAAAATTCTGCTTTACGCGGTGCTGATGATGGCTTTGGGCTATATCTGCAATCGTTGGAAAAAACAGATCGACCGGAATCTGGGACGGCGCAGGATCACGACCTATGTCGTGGCGCTTTGCTTTGTCATTGCTTATCTTTCCGAAACCTATTTCGGAATCGCGGATATCACGGGCGCGTATCTTCTGGGCTTATTCCTTTCCCAACATGGGATCAAGAAGGAGATTGCCAAAAAGATATCCGCACCGTCTTATCTCTTCTTTTCCCCGATCTTCTTTGCCAGTGTTGGCCTGAAAGTCAACCTGGAGGGCATCACCGGAAGTTTGATCATCTTCTCCCTGCTCCTGCTAGCGGTTGCGATTCTGACTAAGATCATCGGCTGCGGACTTGGTGCAAGGATTTGCGGATTTACCGGAAAGGAGGCGCTGCAGGTGGGTATCGGGATGATCTCTCGTGGTGAAGTTGCATTGATTGTTGCGCAGAAGGGTTACGCGCTCGGACTGATCGACGCGGCAATGTTCCCGCCGATTGTCATCGTGGTCATCGCAACCACCATTTTCACCCCGATCGCTTTGAAGCGGGTGATGTAGCGGAGCGGATCGTCCGTCCGGTACACCGATTGCGTTTTTGGATGCAGCGCAAAAAAAAGATACAAGTTTGAGCCGCAAACCCATAGCGAAACGCGTCGGATTTTGTCGACCGTTGGATTTTTAAGTTTGGCGGACGCAAAAACGCAAGGATTTTTCTAATATCTGGAAAAAACCTTGCGTAAATAGAAAAAGTCCATGCAAAAACGCAACACGATCGAATTTTCACACGTTTTTCCGTGTGTTTTCGGCAAGATGTTGCGTTTTTGATTCCATGGAAACGAATTTTACAAGATCCACGCGCGTGGCGCTCCGGCCGGCGCATACACAGGTTCCGCGGCGGCATTTCAGCCGGCGTGCTATTTCAGGATCTCACGGTGACGGATGATTTTCGCTCCGGTTTCGCCACCGAACAGCAGCTTGTGCGCGTCGGTGTTCGCAACTTCGGCCAGAACGTAAGCGATGCCGTCGGCTGCTCTGCGGCCTGCCTGGATCTTGGAAACCTTGATCTCGGCGGCGGAGAGCATGGTCATCATTTCCTCCAGCGGATTTTCCATATCCTTGACGAAGAACGCCAGACGGTGACAGTCACCCAGAGGACCCATATCAACCTTTGGGAAGTTGACGGAGTTGATGATGTTGCCGTTCTCCAAGAAATCGCGAAGTTCCTTGACCGCCATGGAAGCGCAGTTATCTTCTGCTTCTTCGGTGGAAGCGCCAAGATGCGGCAGCAGGATGATGTGATCTCTGCCGACCAGATTGTCATTCGGGAAGTCTGTCACATACTGCGCCAGTCTGCCGGATTCCAACGCAATCAAAAGATCGACGTCGTTTACCAGTTTGTCTCTGGAGAAGTTGAGCAGGATCGCGCCGTCTTTCATGGAAGCGAGGAATTCCTTGTTGACCATATCTTTCGTTGCGTCGTTTGCCGGCAGGTGCAGAGTCACGATGTCGCAGAGCGGCAGCATTTCGGCAAGATCTGGGTAAACGGTGATGCCATCGCCGCCGGATACATAGTATGGGTCATAGCCGACGATGTGCATGCCCAGGGCTTTGGCAGCATCCGCAACTTTGCGGCCGATCGCGCCAAGGCCGACGATGCCGAGCGTCTTTCCGAGAATTTCATGACCTGCGAACTGCGACTTGCCTTTTTCCACGGTCTTGCTGACGTCTTCGGTCAGCCCTTTCGCCCAGGTGAGCGCGGATGGTATGTTTCTGGATGCGAGCAGCATGCCGCAGAGTACCAGCTCCTTGACGGCGTTGGCGTTCGCGCCAGGTGTGTTGAAGACGACGATGCCGGATGCAGCGCAGCGATCCAGCGGAATATTGTTGACACCCGCGCCGGCTCTGGCAATCGCCTCCAGCTTTTCGGAAAATTCCATCTCGTGCATATCCTGGCTACGCACCAGAATTGCATCCGCATCCTCTGTTTTTTCCGTTAATATGTAGCTTTCTGTAAGGTGAGCAAGACCCACCGGCGAAATTTTATTTAATGTCTTGATTTGGTACATGAATTTGCCTCCTTACCTATCTCTTTCATAAAAATGTTTTCATGTTGTGTCCGATGTTCATTATACCACTTTACGAAAACCACGTAAAGTGATACAATAAGAATAACTATATTTTAATCATTGGAGGCGAAGAAAATGACGCAATACAATCGTGTTTTTAACTTCTCTGCAGGTCCGTCCATGCTTCCTGTAGAGGTTCTGGAAAATGTACAGAGAGAATTACTGAATTATCAAGGCAGCGGACAGTCCGTGATGGAGATGAGCCATCGCTCCCAAGAGTTCAAAAAGATCATCGATGATGCGGAGGCTGATCTGAGAGAGCTGATGCACATTCCGGATAACTACAAGGTTCTGTTCCTGCAGGGTGGCGGCACGCTGCAGTTCGCGATGGTTCCGCTCAACCTTTTGACCGGATCCAAAAAAGCAGACTACGTGCTGACTGGCACCTGGGCAAAGAAAGCTTATAAAGAAGCAACGAAATTCGGCGATATTCGAGTTATCGCGTCTTCAGAGGATGACAAGTTCACCTGGGTGCCGAAGATCACCAAGGAAGATATCCGTCCGGATGCAGACTATGTCTATATCACGTCCAACAATACCATCTACGGCACGAAATACAATTATGTACCGGAGACCGGCGACATTCCGCTGGTGGCGGATATGTCCTCCAACATCCTTTCCGAAGAAGTTGACGTGACGAAGTTCGGCATCATCTGGGCGGGTGCGCAGAAGAACGTCGCGCCGGCGGGCGTTGCCATCGTCATCATCCGCGAAGATCTGATCGGAAAGGCTCCGGCAGAGGTACCGACCTATCTAGATTACAAGATCCACGCGGACAACGGTTCCATGTACAACACCCCGCCGTGCTTCTCCATCTATGTAGCAGGCGAAGTCTTCAAATATCTGAAGCGTATCGGCGGCGTGAAAGAGATGGAAAGAAGGAATAAAGAAAAGGCCGCGATGCTCTACGATTACATCGATGCCAGCCATCTCTACAGTTGCCCGGTTGCCAAGGAAGACCGTTCCCTGATGAACGTGGTCTTCGTGACCGGCGACGCGGATCTCGACAAGAAGTTTGTCGCCGAGGCCAAAGACAAGGGTCTGGTCAATCTGGCGGGACACCGCTCCATCGGCGGTATGCGGGCCAGCATCTACAACGCGATGCCGAAAGAGGGCGTGGAAGCGCTGATTCAATTTATGAAAGAGTTTGAAGAGGAAAACAAATAAGGAGAATCAAAGAACATGAAATATCTCATTGTCGTGCCGGACGGATCCGCAGATGACCCGATTGACAGTCTGGGAGGAAAAACACCGTTAGAAGCAGCCTCACTGCCGCACATCGACGCGCTGGCCGCCAGAGGCGAGATCGGATTCTGCAAGACCGTGCCCGACGGCATCAGCCCGGGCAGCGATTCCGCGAACCTGTCGGTCATGGGCTATGATCCGCGCATCTATCTGACCGGCCGCTCTCCGCTGGAAGCGGCGGCGATCGGCGTGAAGATGACGGAAGACGACATTGCGTTCCGCGTGAATTTCGTGACGGTCGACCCGGCAGGCGCGGATCGTTATGAAGACTTTATCATCCGCGACCATGCCGCAGGTGATATTGAGACCGAGGACTGCAGCAAGCTGCTCGAGGTGATCGCAGACGCGTTCCGTCAGGAGAACCTGGCGTTTTATCCCGGAACCGGCTACCGGCACTGCATGCTGGTCAACCGCAGGCACCCGCACGGACACACCGATTACAAATGTGTCCCGCCGCACGACATTCTGGACCGGCAGATCGGACCGTATCTGCCGCAGGGAAAAGACGCGGAGTTCCTGATCGCGATGATGCGCAAGAGCTATGAACTGCTCAAGGATCATCCGATCAATAAGCAACGGGAGGCACGCGGCTTGCATCCGGCCAACGCGATCTGGATCTGGGGGCAGGGCGTACGACCGGAGCTGCCGAATTTTGAACAGAAATACGGCGTCCGCGGGGCGGTCATCTCGGCAGTGGATCTGATCAAAGGCATCGGAACGTTCGCAGGGCTGGAAACCCCGGATGTTCCGGGAGCGACCGGAACCATAAACACGGACTATGAAGCGAAAGTAAAGCAGGCGATCGCCGAATACGAATCCGGCAAGGACTTTGTCTATATGCATATCGAAGGAACCGACGAATGCTCCCATCAGGGCAATCTGGAGGCCAAGATGCGCTGTGCCGAATACATCGACGGCCGTGTGGTGGGTCCGCTGGTGGACTATCTCCGAAAGACCGGCGATGACTTTAAGGTGCTGGTCATCCCGGATCACCGGACGCCGCTGGCCATCCGTACCCATTCGTCCGATCCGGTACCGTACGTGATCTATGACAGCCGCCATGAGACAGCGCCGGACCCGCAGAAGCAGTTCCATGAACGAGCAGCAGCCGCATCCGGGAATTACTGCGGGGAGGGTCATACGCTGGCGGACCGCTTCTTTGAGCGTGCATGATCGGAATGACCGGGGAGACCGTCCGGGTGCTCGCTGAAGCAGCAAAGGATAACAGGATATTGAGAACAGCAAATTGAGAGTAAGAAGATGAAAAAAAGATGCAGATGGATCACAGCGGTGATCTTGATATGTGTGCTGGCTGCGGGTATTTGGACGCCCGCGGCTTTCGCCGCGTCCTCCGGGCCGGATGTGACCGGGAGTGCGTCCTATGTCTATTGTGCGACGACAGAAGAGGTTCTTTGGAAGCAGAACGCCGACAAGCAGTATAATCTGGCCAGCATCACCAAGCTGATGACCTGCCTGATCGCAGCGGAAAAGCTGGATCTTTCCAAAGAGGTCACGATCACCGCCGAAGCGACGCAGGTCAAAAAAAGCAAGTCGTTTGTCTACGCGGATGAAAAGATCAAAGTGGAGGATCTGATCTACGGCGCGATGCTGGCTTCCGCCAACGATGCGGCAAAAGCGCTGGCGATCGCAGTTTCCGGCAGCGAGAAAAAATTCGTCAAGCTGATGAATCAGAAGGCAAAGGAGCTGGGCTGCAAGAACACCAAATTTGTCAATTCCAGCGGCGTTTACAACAAAAATCATGTATCAACCGCCGAGGATATTGTCAAGATTGCACGCGCCGCCTTTGCCAACGCGGATATCCTGCGCATCGCCGGCGTCAGCAGCTATACGATCCCGGACACCAACAAGACCGAAGCTGTCAAGCTGGAGACGACCAACCTTTTCCTTGCGGGCGGCGAAGCCGACACGCTGAACGGCAAGATCAAGGTCAAAAAATATGACGGCGTGATCGCCGGAAAGACCGGCACCACGGATAAAAACCGCGCGACCATGGTAGTACTCTGCCAAATGGACGGATTTGATGTCTATGCAGTCATCCTCGATTCCAGTCTGCAGCAGCGTTATCGGGACATCAAAAAGCTGTTGGATTACGCGAAATCGATGCTGTCCCCGTACAAGGCGTTTGAACAGGGGCAGATCTTTGAAGGGGCGCGCGTCAAGGGCGGCGCGACCAACAAGGTGGATGCTGCGGCCGTGCAGGCCGGATTGATCAATCTGCCGGAGGGCGCGTCCGCGTCGCTGGTCAGCACAAAGACGGTTTTTCGCGATGACATCCAGGCGCCGCTCGCCAAAGGGGAAGTGATCGGAACCGCGGAGATCTATCTGGCGGACGAAGCGATCCGCAGCATCGATCTGATCGCGGCCGAAGACGTCAAAGAGGGCTGGTTCTTGTCGGGACTTGGCATTACCAACGTGCAGACCGTCATGATCCTGGCGGTGTTCGCGCTGCTGCTCGCGTTCGCGGCGATGATCCTGATTCTGCGCAGCATCCATAAGAAGAAACGGAAGCTGGCTCGCCAGAAAAAACTGATGGAACTGGCGCGCCGCCAGATGGAACGTGAAAGAGACTTAAAGCAAAGGAACTGGCCGTATTAATGTTTGATATTCAGGAAAATTTGAAAAAACTCCCGGACACCCCGGGAGTTTATATGCATAAGGACGCGCTCGGACAGGTCATTTACGTCGGCAAGGCGATTTCATTGCGTAATCGTGTGCGCCAGTATTTCCAGAGCTCCAAAAACCAGAGCCCGAAGGTGCGAGCCATGGTTTCGCATATTACGGAATTTGAATACATCACCTGCCGCACGGAGATGGAAGCCCTGATCCTGGAGTGCAATCTGATCAAGAAATACGCACCCAAATATAATGTGCTGCTGCGGGATGACAAAACCTATCCTTATATTAAGGTCACGATGCGCGAGGACTATCCGCGTGTGGTCAAAACGCGGCTGATCGAAAAAGACGGGAGCCGTTATTTCGGACCGTACAGCGACGCAGGCGCCGTCAACCTGACGATCGATCTTTTGAATAAAATCTTTGTTCTGAAACGCTGCGCGGCAAAAAGCTTTCCCAAGGATTGGAAGCCTTGCTTAAATTATCATATCCGCGACTGCCGCGGCATCTGTACCGGTAAAGTGGATCGGGGGGAATACGCCGCGGTTATCGAGCAGGTGCTGGCGTTTCTTTCCGGGCGGACCAAGCCGATCGTCGAGGAGCTGAACCGTAAGATGCTGCAGGCATCGGAAGAACTGAATTTCGAGGAAGCCGCGGTTTATCGGGATTATCTGGCGTCCATCCGGGCGCTCAGCGAAAAGCAGCGGGTGACCATGGTCGGCGGCAAGGATCTGGATCTGGTGCTTCCGGCAGGCAGCGGGGATCAGACCTGCGTCGTAGTCTTCAACGTCCGAGACGGGAAGCTCAGCGGCCGGGATACCTACCATATGCAGGTCGAGGGTGAGGATGACTACGACGCTTTGATCGGCCAGTTCATCAAGCAGTATTACAGCATGTGGGCGGTTGTGCCAAGCGAGATCATCGTGCCGAAGCCGCTGCGGGAGGCGCCGCTGATCGAACAGTATCTGGAAAGCCTCGGAGAGGGGCGTAAGGTGCGGATCTTTGTGCCGCAGAAAGGCGAAAAGCGCGCGCTGCTGGATCTGGCACAGCGGGATGTGGTGGAAATGACCAAGACGCTGGAAGTCAAGACCGCCGCCGCCAAGGAAAAAGAAGACGCGGTTCGCGCCGCCCTTGCCAAGCTGCTCGGACAGCAGGAGCCAAAGGAGGCTTACCGCGTGGAATCCTATGATATCTCCAACACCAACGGCGTGGATACCGTCGGCGCTATGGTAGTCTTCCGCAATCAGAAGCCGGTCAAAAAAGACTATCGCCGCTTTAAGATCCGCACCGTGGAGGGGCCGGACGACTACGGTAGCCTGCAGGAAATGCTGTACCGCAGATTCCGCCGGGCAAAAGAAGGGGATCCGGGTTTTCGTACCCTGCCGGATCTGATCCTGATGGACGGGGGACAGGGACAGGTGACCGCTGCCGAAAAGGTGCTGGTCGCCATGCAGCTTTCGATCCCGATTCTGGGTATGGCCAAGGATGACAGCCACCGCACACGGGCACTGGTCAATGGCCGCGGTGAAGAATATGTTCTGCGAAACGACCCTTTGCTCTTTCAGTTCTGCGGTGCGCTCCAGGAGGAGGTGCACCGTTTCGCGATCGATTACCATCGCAAGCTGCACAGCAAAAACAGCATCGGTTCGGTACTGGATCATATTGAGGGGATCGGACCGGTCAAGCGCAACGCACTTTTGAGCTATTTTCAGACGATCGAAGACATAAAAAACGCCGATACGGAAACACTAAAAAAGGTTCCGGGCATTACCGACAAAAATGCGCAGGCGATCCGTGAATATTTTGGTTGATTGCATGCCCTTTTTATGGTAAGATAATCATAACTGATGACAAGCGCCGCGACGCGCTGTCAGAAACAAAACGAAAAAAAACAGGGAGCACTTGCGCATACCCTGAAGTGGAGGAATAAAAATGGCAGATAACAAAAAAAATCCTGAAATCGAAGAGGCTGATATCATCACGCTGGAATTTGACGGCGGTGAAGAAGTAGAATGCGAGATCATGGGCGTGTTCGACTTCAACGGCAAGGAATACATCGCGCTGATCCCGGATGACGGAACCGACGATGTTTATATCTACGGCTACGCGGAAGTCGGCGATGACGAATTTGAACTGGTCGACATCGAAGACGACGCGGAATTTGAAGCGGTTGTTGCGGAATTCGACAAGATCATGGACGAACAGTAAACACAAGATATGCAGGAAAAGGACCGCGCGATATGCGGTCTTTTTTTGAGAAAACGGAGAGAAGACGATGGAACATACAGAACACAAAATTCAGAAGATCTTAGACGAAACGGTCAATGTACAACTGGCCGCGCACAACGGCAGCGCGACGCTTTCTCATTTGGAGAATGGGATCGCATGGGTTCGTTTTCATGGAGCCTGCGCGAGCTGCATGTCTTCTTCGGAAACACTGGAGAATGTGGTAAAGGAAAGCATCCTGCAGGCGGTTCCGGAGGTTCGAGATGTACGGCTTGATGATACGGTCAGCGAAGATCTGCTGGATATCGCGCGCAAGATCCTCAACCATGAAATCGGTTGAGTTTCGGTGCCGGACGTGACAGCGCATCTTTTTGTTTTTTGAAAAAGGAGTACGGCATATGCAGAATCTGCGATACGGATTGGGAGAAAACAGCCGGTTTTCCGGCTGCCATCCGATGGTCAACTTCATATTTTATGTGTTTGTGATCGGTATCACCATGTTTTCCATGTCGCCGGCGTTCCTGGCGGCGACGTTCTGCTTCGCGTGGCTGTATTCCGTGCTGCTCAAGGGCGTAAAGGGCGTTAAGACGAATCTTTTATTTACGATCCCCATGTTTTTGATCATGGCGGTGGTCAATACGCTGTTCACACATAACGGCAAGACGGTGCTGTTTTACATCAACAACCTGCGCATCACGTTGGAAGCGTTCTGCTACGGTCTGGCAGCGGCGGTGATGCTGTCGGCGATCGTGATCTGGTTCATGTCCTTCAACGTCGTCATGTCCTCGGACAAGCTGATCTATCTGTTCGGTAAGGCGGCGCCGGTGCTCGGACTGACCCTCTCGATGGTCTTTCGCTTTATCCCGCTTTTCAAGACCCGCTACCGCGAGATCTCCATGGGACAGCGCTGCATGGGACGGCATATCACCGGCGGCTTCATGGCGAAACTCCGGCAGGTCTGCAAGGAGATCTCGATCCTGATCTCCTGGTCGCTGGAAGCTTCGATCGAAACCTCAGATTCCATGGAGGCGCGTGGTTACGGGCTGCCGGGCAGAACTAGCTTCCATCTGTTCAAGCTGTCACGGACCGACAAACTGCTGCTGCTTTTGATCTTCGTGACCGGCGGCATCACCGCGGCGGGCTGCGCGCTCGGCAAGACGTCGATCTACTTTTATCCGGTGATCAAGCTCCCGGCCTGGGATCCTCTGATGGTCCTGACATTTTTGAGCTTCTGCGTGCTGCAGGCGCTGCCGCTGATTTTCGATATTACAGGAGAACGCAAATGGCAATGATCGAAGTCCAAAATTTGAATTTTACTTATCCGACCGCGGAAAAACCTGCGCTGCGGAACCTTTCCTTTGCGATCGAGCGCTCCGAATTCTGCGTGCTCTGCGGTAAATCCGGATGCGGCAAGAGCACCATGCTCCGGCAGTTCAAGAAGAATCTGATCCCTTATGGGGAGGTTTCCGGAGAGGTGCGCTACAACGGGACGGAGATCGCGGAGCTGGATGACCGCGTTAATGCGTCCGAGATCGGCTTTGTGCAGCAGAACCCGGACAATCAGTTGGTCACGGACAAGGTCTGGCACGAACTGGCTTTCGGGCTGGAGAGCTTGGGCCTGGACAATCCGTCCATCAAACGCCGCGTGGCGGAGATGGCCAGCTTCTTTGATATTCAGACCTGGTTCCGCAAGGATGTCAGCGAGCTGTCCGGCGGACAGAAGCAGCTTTTGAACCTGGCTTCGATCATGGCCATGCAGCCCAAGGTCCTGATTCTGGACGAACCGACTTCCCAGCTGGATCCGATCGCGGCAGGAGAATTCCTGAGAGTGATCTACCGCATCAACCGCGAATTAGGTACGACCGTGATCATTTCCGAACATCGTCTGGAAGAACTGTTCACCATGGCGGACAAGGTCATGGTTATGGATGAGGGCAGGCTGATCGCCTGCGATACGCCATGGAACATCGGAAACTACCTGGCAGGAAAAAACGAAGCGGAAAGACACCCGATGTTTTACGGCCTTCCGGCGGTGATGAAGCTCTACTCGCACTGCCGGGCAAAGGGCATGCCGCGCTGCCTGCGGGAAGGCAAGGAGATCGCGCCGCTGACAATCCGCGATGGCAGACTCTGGCTGGAGCAGATCTTCGGACAGCCAGAGCTTACCGCGATCGATAAAAAGGAAGAACGCGCCAAGAGCAAAGCCGAGCGGCAGGCGCGCCGCGCGGAGGAAAAGCAGGCGCAAAGCGCCATGATCGCGGTCAAAGATGTCTGGTTCCGTTACAGCCGGGAATCCGGTGATGTGCTGCGGGGCCTGGATTTTGAAGTGGAACCAGGAGAATTTTTCTGCCTACTCGGCGGCAACGGCGTCGGTAAATCCACGACGCTCAAGGTCATCAGCGGTGCGGTGCAGCCGCAGAGCGGATCGGTGACCGTGGACGGACTGAAAGTCAAAAAAGAGAACCTTCGGGCGCTGTTTGAGGGTCGGCTGGCGATGCTGCCGCAGAATCCACAGGCGCTGTTTACGGAAATCACGGTCGAAGAAGAACTGCTGGAAGCCCTGTACTACGAAAAGGGAACCGACGAGGAAAAGGTCGAAGCCATTGAACATATGCTGGAGATGATGGAGATCGCGCATCTTAGAAAATCCCATCCATACGACCTTTCCGGCGGTGAACAGCAGCGTCTGGCACTGGGTAAGATCCTGCTGCTCAAGCCGAAGATCCTGATGCTGGACGAACCGACCAAGGGGCTGGATCCGTTTTTCAAATTGACGCTGGCCGGGATCTTCCAAAAATTAAAAGCAGAAGGCGTGACCATTTTTATGGTTTCTCACGATATCGAATTCTGTGCCGAGTACGCGGATCGCTGCGCGATGTTCTTTGACGGTGATATCGCGTCCATCGGCACGCCGCGCGAGTTCTTTGCCGGTAACAGCTTCTACACGACGGCGGCTAACCGCATCGCGCGGCAGTGGGCGCCGGAGGCGATAACCTGGGAGGAGGTGGCGCAGTGGGCAGAACAGGCTATGACGACCGCGGACTGAAAGCGCAGAAAAAGCGTGAGCACGTCTCGGCTCTGCTGCTGTTCCTGGCAGCGCCGCTGACTCTGTTCGTCACGTTCCGATTTTTGGGAAGTGCGAAATTCATGGTGGCTGGTCTATTGATCGTGGTCTACGCCATGATCCCGTTCTTTATGATCTTTGAACGCCGCAAGCCGAAAGCGCGGGAGATCGTGCTGGTGGCGATGATGACCGCGCTGACGGTGACCTCGCATTTGATCTTTCACGTGACGGTCCCGATCGAGATCGGCACGGCGATGGTCATCATCTCCGGGATCTCGCTGGGGCCGGAGGCCGGGTTCCTGGTGGGCGCGTTGGCTAGATTTGTCTGCAATTTCTATCAGGGCTCCGGAGCCTGGACGCCTTGGCAGATGTTCTGTTGGGGACTGTTGGGGTTCCTGGCCGGGATTGCCTTCAACAAGGTGGAAGTGCAGCATCTGAAACTCCGATCGCAGAAGGAGGAAGCGGTTCGGGTCGCCGCGGTGGAAAGTCCGAAATCCAAGACGTTTCGGTTGGTGATGGGGCCTGTGATGTGCGTCGTGTTCGGTTTTATCGCGGCGTACATTTCCTATCTCTTTGTACCGGGACAGGATCAGACGCCGTGGGGATGGCGCATGTATGTCTGCGGCGGCGCGGGACTGCTGGTGGGCGCCCTCCTGCAGAGAAAACGGCTGCCGGTGGATAACATCACGATCACCTTGTTTACCTTTTTTACGACCCTGATCATCTACGGCGGCATCATGAACGCGGCGATGCTGACCTGGACGAGCGGCGATTTCAATACCCTGCGGCTTTTGTATGTGTCCGGCTTTGTCTACGATCTGGGGCACGCGGGACGGGCAGCCGCCTGCATGTTTGTCATCGGCAAGCCGATGATGCAGAAGATCGAGCGCATCAAAGTCAAATACGGGATCTACCGATAGAATGATAGAAAAAAGCAAAAGGAGAAGCGAAAAAATGGAAACGGAAAACTACAAATTTTTTCAACATACGGCGTGCGAATTTTTTCCCTGTCATGAAACCTCGGATAGGGAAAATTTCAACTGCCTGTTCTGCTACTGCCCGCTTTACGCATTGGGTGAAAAGTGCGGTGGTAATTACAAGATCCTTGAAAACGGCGTGAAGGACTGCTCTGCCTGTCTGGTGCCGCACAAACGCGAAAACTACGATTATATCGGACAGAAGTTCGGCGAGATCGTGGAACTGATCAAAAAGAACAAAGGCAAAGCCTAGCGGATGAACCGAAAGCCACGCAAAAAAAATCGTGCGAAGCGCACGATTTTTTTTTTGCAGCAAACCCGTGCTGCTTGCATAGAATGAAAGAATCATGGTAGGAGGTAGCAGTAATATGAAATTGGGAATTGTAGGAACCGGCAGTATGGGAAGCGTACTTTTGGAATGCGCCAAAGCAGATCCGTTTTTTGACACGGTGCAGATGATCGAACCGACGCGGAAAGAGACCTGGCCGGAGGAAAGGCCGGATCTTCTGATCGATTTTAGCCATCCGCAGGCGATCTACGATCTTTATGACTACTGCCGGGAATGCGGCGGCAATCTGCCGGTGGTCCTGGCGACGACCGGCTACGGGAAAGAGGAAGAAGAGATCATCGCGCTGCTGCGCAAGATCTGCCCGGTCGATCGGCGCACGAATTTTTCGCAGGGCGTTGTAGCCATGAATGAACTGGCGGAGCTGGGGGCTTCCCGTCTGGCCGAGCAAGCGGATATTCGGGTGGTCGAAGCGCATCATACGAAGAAAATCGACGCGCCGAGCGGAACCGCAAGATCCCTATGTCATCATCTGGGAATCCGCGAGGAAGAGTATCCGCAAAAGGTCACCAGCCTGCGCATGGGCAATGTCTTCGGGCAGCACACGGTCTATTTCGCGATGGAAGACGAGATCCTCGAGATCCGGCATACCGCCTACTCCAAGCGCATTTTCGCGTTGGGCGCGTTAGAAGCGGGCAAAGCACTGCTGCGGGCGAAGGGGTAACGCAGCTTTTTTGCGCTCCCGCACCGCACGTAGCGAAAATGCCGACTTGTCTTGACTTCTTTCCGAAAATATGGTAAAACATAAGAACGCACCGCATGGCGGAAACGACGGGCGGTGCGCAGAAGGAGAAAAGTCAGAAATGGAAATCGAGTTAAAATATCTTTTGACAGAAGACATTGCCAAAGACCGCATCTTTGCGGATCACCACCTGCTGGAGATCAAGGATCCGGACTCTGAGGAGACCATTCCGATGCGGGCGATCTATCTGGATACCGAGGACGGAAGCCTGCGCAAAAAGGAAATGGCGTTTCGCGTCCGTCTGGAGGACGAGCGCCGGATCGCGACCCTGAAATGGGGTGGAAGTGCGGAGGGCGGTCTGCATGTGCGGGGTGAGCTGAACGTTCCGGTCGACAAAGATTTCGTACAAAATCCGAGTATGGAAGTCTTTCGGGGCAGCGAGATCTATGAAGAGATCGCCGAAGCGGTCGGAAATAAAAAACTGGTGCCGGTCATGGAAATGGAATTTACCCGCAGGCAGATGCGCGTCGATACCGGCAAATCGATCAGTGTGGTCTCACTGGATGACGGTGTGATTCGCACGGCGAAAGGCGAGGTACCGATCGCGGAGCTGGAAGTGGAACTCTATTCCGGCGATCAGGAGGATATGATGCACCTGGGCGAAGAACTCGCGGCAAAATACAACCTCGTACCGAGCAACCACAGCAAGTTTCAAAAAGGATTGATGCTTCTGGGTCTTGCCTGAAGGCAAAAAAACAAGGATCAAATGGAAAATCCCAATGTCATTCCGTTAAGCCGACATTGGAATAAAGCAAACTTCAAAAAAGAAAAAGCGGATATATTAAAGCATGATATGTCCGTTTTTTTATTATACATCAATAAAAAAGTGCAGCTGAATGAAAAAACGCTTGACAATATCGATATTCGACAAAGAGGAGCGGTACTGACGAGTTACCGATTGTGGCTGCATATGTCAGAACGGGCATTAACCGAGGGAGGAAAATGCGTCAATGCAAAGTGGTACAGCAGGCTGCAGTATGGACTCTGCGCCGGAGCATTGATACTGGCGGGAATATACTTTACGACCAGAGCTAATTCGCCGAGACTCGGCAACCTTGCCTATAGTCCGGTGTATGTAAGTGTGCTGATCCTGATAGTCGCACTTGTAGATCTGTTTGTAAATTATCTCAAGTCAAAAGGCGCTTCCAAAACAACAAACGTTATTTGCTATTTAATGTGGGAAAGAAGATTCAGATGGGAAATCATTACTATTATCGCGGCTGCTCAAGGTGTTACAATTGCAACGGCGGCAGTAATCATTATTGCATGACTGTCAACACCTGCTTGGGATACAGTGAGAGCCGGCATAACAAACAGAAGTCCCAATCATGGAATTAAAGTGGTAATTACAACCGTGGAAATACAAAAACATCAAGGAGGGAGAGTCGTAACAGGATATAAGTACGAGATTGAAAGTCTGGACACATATTAAATATCACATAAAATTAAAGAGAGCACAGATTTTCTGCAATAGCCAGCTCAACTTAATGACATTGAGATTTTTTGAAGTTCGCTTCATCAAAATGCAGGCTAAACTTCATGATATTGTGCAAAAACCGATCCGCTTTTTTCAAAAAAACGGATTTTTTCTTCGAAAAATGAAAAAAAGGTGATAATTTCTTTACTTTCGGGGTAAATAGAGTTATAATATAATACAATTGTCCTAGAATTTTGCGATAAAATTCATCCATAAGAGGATTTTGAATCAGTAAGGCAAAAAGTGGGTTTACATAGGAACCGGGAGGGTATATTTTAATGAAAGCAACATTTATTTCAAGAGAAAACAACAATGTGAAATTCACAATGGAATTTACAGCAGAAGAATTTGAAAACGCGCAGATCAAAGCATACCAGGAATCCAAGGATCAGTTCCAGATCGACGGATTCCGTAAGGGAAAAGCACCGAGAAGCATCATCGAAAAGCACTACGGCGAAGGCATCTTCTTCGAAGAAGCGATCGATCAGCTGTTCCGGGAGCATTACGGGGAGGCATTAAGAGAACTGGATCTGGAAGTGATCGATGCGCCGGCTGCCGAATTCAGCAAGATCGCCAAGGGCGAGGGCTTCACGATCACGATCACAGTTCCTTGCTTCCCGATCGTAGAGGTGAAGGATTACAAGGGTGTGGAGATCGACAAGGCTTCCCAAGAGGTCAAAGATGAGGACGTGGAGAAGGAACTCCAGGCTCTGCAGAAGCGAAATGCACGCATGGTACTGGTAGACAGACCGGCACAGAGCGGTGATACCGTACTGCTGGACTACACCGGTTTTGTAGGTGACAACCAGTTTGAGGGCGGCACAGCGGAAAAACAGGAGCTGACACTCGGATCCGGTATGTTTATCCCGGGCTTTGAAGAACAGCTCATCGGGGTGACCCCAGGCGAAAAGAGAGACGTTATCGTAACGTTCCCGGAAGAATACCACGCAGAGGATCTTGCCGGCAAGGAAGCAGTCTTCCACTGCCTGGTACACGAGATCAAAGAAGAGCAGCTGCCGGAGCTGGACGATGAATTCGCGAAAGATGTCAGCGAACACGACACTTTGGAAGAATTAAAAAAAGCAACCAGGGAAAGACTAGAAACATATGCAAAAGCTGCCGCTGAGAACCAGATGAAAGACGCGGCAATCACCAAAGTCGTAGAAGCCAACGAAGTGGAAATTCCGAAGGCTATGGTGGAAGATGAGATCGACCGTATGGCGAACGAACTTGACCAGCAACTCCGGTATCAGGGTATGAGCCTGGAGCAGTATCTCCAGTTTGTCGGCAAGAACGAGGCGGAATTCAGAGAAGAACTCAGACCGGAAGCTGAAAAAGCGGTCAAGACCCGGATCATCCTGATGGGTATTGTGGATGCGGAAAAGATCGCGGTCTCAGAAGAAGAAAGAGAAGAAGAACTGAAGCGGATGGCTGCACAGTATCAGATGGATGTCGATAAGATGAAAGAGCTTCTCGGCGCAGACAATCTCGAATTGCTGACCAAGGATCTGCAGGTCAAAAAAGCGATCGACTTTATCTACGATAACGCAAACGTAAAATAGAATTTTTTTCGCACGTGCGGCAGGCGGGATCCGACGAAGAAGGATCCCGTGTGCGCCGCGAGGCGCGGGAAACATACGGAAAGGGGTATAAAAGATGGCGTTAGTACCATATGTAGTGGAACAGACTGGGAGAGGGGAACGCTCCTACGATATTTATTCCAGACTTTTGAAAGATCGAATCATTTTTCTGGGAGAACAGATCGATGAGCATGTGGCTGGTCTGGTCGTCGCACAGCTTTTATTTCTGGAAGCGGAGGATCCGGAAAAGGATATCTGCATCTATATCAACAGCCCGGGTGGATCGGTAACTGCCGGCATGGCGATCTACGATACCATGCAGTATATCAAACCGGACGTATCCACGATCTGCGTCGGCATGGCGGCCAGCATGGGTGCATTTCTGCTTTCCTCGGGTGCAAAGGGTAAACGCTATGCGTTGCCGAACGCGGAGATCATGATTCATCAGCCGCTGGGCGGGGTAAACGGACAGGCAGAAGATATCAAGATCCATGCGGAATGGATTCTCAAGACCAGAGAAAAGCTAAACCGCATTTTGGCGGCAAACAGCGGACAGCCGCTGGAAAAAGTCGAAAGGGACACCGATCGAGATCATTTCATGAGTGCCGAAGAGGCGTGCGCTTACGGTTTGATCGATCAGGTGATCACTTCGAAAGCATAAGGGGGAGATCATATGAGCAAATACGACGAAAACAAACAGCTGAAATGCTCTTTCTGCGGGAAACCGCAAAGCCAGGTAAATCGCCTGGTGGCAGGCCCCGGTGTCTATATCTGTGATGAGTGCATTCAGGTTTGTCAGGAAATCCTCAAGGAGAATTTCCATGACGAGACGGAAGAGGGCGGAACGGAAAAACCGACGCGCCTGCCGAAGCCGAAAGAGATCACTGAGATCCTTTCTGATTATGTCATTGAGCAGGACGCAGCAAAGAAAGCATTGGCTGTAGCAGTATATAATCACTACAAGCGCATCACGAAGACATCGATTGATGATGACGGCGTGGAGCTTCAGAAGAGCAACATTGTCATGATCGGACCGACTGGTTCCGGCAAGACGTTGATCGCGCAGACGCTGGCCAAGATCTTGGATGTTCCGTTCGCGATCGCAGACGCAACGGCGTTGACGGAAGCCGGCTATGTCGGTGAAGATGTCGAGAATATCCTTTTGAAGCTGCTGCAGGCGGCAGACTGGGATATTGAAAAAGCGCAGAAGGGCATCATTTACGTGGATGAGATCGATAAAATCTCCCGTCGCTCGGAGAATCCGTCCATTACACGTGATGTCAGCGGCGAGGGTGTGCAGCAGGCGCTCCTCAAGATTTTAGAGGGCACGGTTGCCAATGTTCCGCCGCAGGGTGGACGTAAACATCCGCATCAGGAGTTCATTCCGTTTGACACGACGAATGTGCTGTTCATCTGCGGCGGTGCTTTTGACGGTCTGGATAAGATCATCCAGAAACGCATGGGTGAACGTGTGATTGGCTTTAATTCTGATATGAAGATCGAAAAAGTGGAAGAATCTAGGCTTTTGTCACTGGTACGTCCGGAAGATCTGCTCAAGTTCGGGTTGATTCCGGAGTTTATCGGCAGACTGCCGGTCATCGTGACCTTGGATGAACTTTCGGAGGATGCGCTGGTTCGCATTATTACAGAGCCGAAAAATGCGCTTTTAAAGCAATACCAAAAACTGTTCCGCATGGACAATGTGGAATTGGAGATCGAGCCGGAAGCTGTACGCGCGATTGCAAAAAAAGCGCTGGCCAGAAAAACCGGAGCCAGAGGGCTGCGCAGCATTCTGGAGGGTGTGATGACCGATATCATGTATGAGATCCCGTCACGCGATGACGTGGAGAAGTGCATCATCACCAAAGACACGATCGAAAACGGAATACAGCCGACCTTGATCCTGTCGAGTCATCCGCAGACGGATGGCACCGCAGGAGGATCGGCATCCGAAACAGCATAAAAGACGGGCGGCCTTTTCACCGCCTGTTTTCTATATAGGGAAAGGAGAAACTATGACAGAAAGAATGGTTATGCCATGTGTGCCTTTGCGGGGACTTTCGGTGTTTCCGCATACGATTCTGCACTTTGACATCGGCAGGGAGAAATCCGTCAAAGCGCTGGAAGCCGCGATGACCGGAGACAAGCAGTTATTTCTGACTTCTCAAAAAGATGAAAATATATTGATTCCGACACCGGAAGACTATTATACGATCGGTACGGTTGTAAAGGTAAAACAGATGCTGAAAATTCAGGGAGACGCCGTGCGGGTTCTCGTCGAGGGACAGTATCGCGCGGAACTGAAGGGCACCGTGGTCGATGAGCCATATATCATGGCAGAGATCGAAGAGGCAGAGGAGATTCCTGCGGATCCGCAGGAGGTGGAAGTCCAGGCTCTGATGCGTTCGGTGCTCTATGCCTTTGACGAATACATGGAACTGAACCCCGGCATCAAGGACGAAGCCTATGAGCTGATCAGCTCCATTGAAGAGCCGGATATTTTCGCGGATACGGTAGCGATGCAGCTGGAAGTGAAGATCGCATCCAAGCAGGAGGTGCTGGAAGCGCTCGATGTCAAGAAGCGTTTGGAAATCGTCAATCGCTTGATTCTGGAGGAAAATCAGATCCTTGCCATGGAGCGTGACATCAGCGAGCGGGTACAGGAAGCGGTCAAACAGAATCAAAAAGAGTACATCCTGCGTGAGCAGATGAAAGTGATTCAGGACGAACTTGGGTACGGCGAAGAAGCTGCCGATGAAGCGGCGCGCTGGACCGAGCAGCTGGAAAAACTGCACTTGGATCCGAAGATTGAGGAAAAAGTCAAACGCGAGATCGCGAAATTCACCAAGATGATGCCGAATTCCGCGGACAGCGGCGTCATCCGCAATTACGTGGAGACGATTCTGGAGCTCCCTTGGAATACATCGTCTAAAACCAATGCGGACCTGAAAAAGGCAGAGCGCATCCTCAACGAAGATCACTACGGCTTGGAAAAAGTCAAGGAGCGCATTCTGGAATATCTGGCGGTCGTCCATCTGAACAAGGCCATCAAAGGCCCGATCATCTGTCTGGTCGGCCCTCCGGGCGTCGGCAAGACTTCCATTGCCAGATCCATTGCCAGAGCGACCGGCAGAGAGTTCGTACGCATGTCCCTGGGCGGCGTACGAGATGAGGCGGAGATCCGCGGCCACAGAAGAACCTACATCGGTGCGATCCCGGGCCGCATCATCACGGCGATCAAGGATGCCGGCAAGGACAACCCGGTCTTCCTGTTCGACGAAGTCGATAAGATCGGCGCGGATTTCAAAGGCGATCCGGCATCTGCGCTGCTGGAAGTCCTGGATCCGGAACAGAACAAGGAATTTACCGATCATTTCCTGGACATTCCGTTCGACCTCTCGAAGGTGATGTTCATCACGACCGCCAACTCCGTGGAAACGATCCCGCGGCCGCTGCTGGACCGTATGGAAGTCATTTCGGTACCTGGCTACACCGAGGAAGAAAAAGTCAAGATCGCGCAGCAGTATCTGGTCCCGAAACAGATCCGTGCGCACGGTCTGAAACCGAAGAACTTTATGATCAGCGAAAAAGCGATCCGCGATCTGATCAACTACTATACCAGAGAATCCGGCGTGCGGAATCTGGAACGCGAGGTCGGCAGCCTCTGCCGCAAAGTGGCGCGCAAGATCGTCTCTAAAAAAGGAACCTCGTTCCGCATCACGCCGTCAAGTCTGGAAGGCTATCTGGGCAAGAAAAAATTCCACTACGATGTCGTGGAGGGAGAAAGCGAAGTCGGCGTAACGACCGGCATGGCCTGGACTCAGGTCGGCGGCGATACCCTGTTCATCGAAACCGCGGTCGTTCCGGGAAACGGCAAGATCCAGCTGACCGGACAGCTCGGCGATGTGATGCAGGAGTCTGCCAAGGCGGCGATCACCTATATTCGTTCAATCGCGGGCGAGTACGGGATCGATGAGGAATTTTACAAGAAGAACGATCTGCATGTACACGTGCCGGAGGGCGCGGTACCGAAAGACGGCCCGTCTGCCGGCGTGACCATGTTTACTTCGGTCATGTCCGCTCTGACCGGCAATCCGATCCGCAAAGACGTCGCGATGACCGGGGAGATCACCCTGCGCGGCAAGGTGCTTCCGGTCGGCGGCATCAAGGAAAAAGTGCTGGCGGCGCATCGCGCAGGCATCAAGACGATCCTGCTGCCGCGTGAGAACGAAGCGGACATCGACGAGATCCCGCAGAGCGTACGCAGACAGCTGACGTTCCATCTGCTGGACAGAGCCAAAGAAGCCCTGGACTGGGCGATGGTGCCAAAAGAAGCCGAACCTGCTGACAACTAAAACAAACGAAAACCCGCCGGATCGGATCCTTAATTCGGCGGGTTTTGCGTTGCCGCATTTTTGCCGCATTTGCGCGGCGGCATTTTGCCGTATTTTCGCCGCATTTGCGCCGTATTTCCGCGGCTGCATTTTCCGGATGAATAATGTACTGCTTTTCGGCGGTTTTTCGGAAATTTGTACGGGGCAGGGCCATGCGGACGAAAGAAATTTACAGATAGAGGAAGAATCCACCATCGACGAAGGATCGCGAAAGGACCTTGTTTGTCGAACCTTGTCGAAAAAGCTCGAAGCAGGTCGAAACATGCCGCCGCAAAGACGCAGCTGTGATTCTGCTGTTTGACTTACCTTGAAGAAAATGTAAAAAATACACGAAAATGTGACGGAACAAGCGAAAATCCCGCGCAAAGCTGTGCAGAATTTTCAAAAAGGGCGCAAAAGCAGTACATTATGCATACTTAGAAAATTATGGAAAGCCATGCGTCGATGCATTAATGCACCTTATGGATGCGAGAAAAACGCCACTATTTTTATGATTTTAACCCCAAACGCTAGCCATCGCGCCAGCGATTTGGTACAATATTCATGACAGCAAAAATGCAGAGATCCTGAAAAAATGTGAGACGCTCCGGCAATATAGCCGCCTTGTGGAGATCATGCGCAATTATCAGCACAGCGACCAGCTGACGAATGCAGCCATGGTAACGATCATGGAGCAGTGCAGGCAGGAGGGCGTACACACGGATTTTTTGGAAAAGTACGGAACGGAGATCGTTGAAATGTTATTCAAAGAACTGACACGTGAAGAAGACCTCGAGATTTCGAGACTGGACGGCTATGACGCCGGACTAAAAGAGGGTGAAAAGGCAGGGCTTGCACGCGGCGCGGCACAGGAAAAGCGTGAGATCGCGAAAAATCTGAAGGAGTCCGGAATTCCAATCGATATGATCGCAAAGAATACTGGTCTGACGCCGGAGGAGATCGCGCAGCTTTAGGATCGCATTGAAAAAAATCAGGCTTTACAATTCCATCTTTTTCGAGTAGAATCCCTTGTTTGACACCTAAGTTTTAAAGGGCATTGGAATTCCAATGCCCTTGTT
>ERZ808240.1070-NODE-1070-length-34763-cov-4.356575_pt1 | contig 34763 bp, 30 predicted proteins | sample MGYA00521084_ERZ808240 | MGnify/ENA primary metagenome ERZ808240 (study PRJEB31516, sample SAMN03275571) | gut metagenome | biome: mammalia-associated habitat; material: feces | host: Papio cynocephalus | place: Kenya | collected 2012-08-06 ... | reverse complement strand
TTCTGGTCGGCCTTCACCGGCACCACGAAGCGGCCGTCCCGCTGGGTGATGATGCTCTCCTGCAGGATTTTGGAGTAGCTGGGGGAGGCGATGATGCGCTGGAGAATCTGGCGGCCCTTGGCCTGAGCCGCCCGCATATGCCGCCGGATGTCCGCCAGCTCCGGCGAGGCGGAGTCGGCGATGGTGTCCTCGTCGAGAATGGCCCCCTTGATTTTGTCCTCCAGGAAGCGGTTGCCGTGGAGGGAGAGAAAGAGATGGTCGATGGCGGTTTTCTCCGCCGCGTCATCGTTGAAATACTCCCGGGTCCGCCGGGCGCAGGTCAGCAGCCCCGCGATGGTCAGCAGCTCCCGGGTGTTGAGGCTTCCGCCCCGGTCCGCCCGGTCCAGCGACTCCGCCACCGACCTGACCCCGGAAAAGGAGGGGCTTCCCCGCAGCCCTATCATGGCCCGGGCCGCCTCCGTCTGATCCTGAAGCCGTTCCGCCTCCTCCGGCTCGGTCTCCGGCCGGAGCGTTTCGCAGCGGCGCTTGGCCTCGGCGCTGACAGCCTGAGCCGCCAGTAGCTCCAGCACTCTGGGCAGTTCCAGCGTGCGGATGGATTTTTCAAATAGTTCGCTCATGGCTGATGCTCCCGTTCAGAAGATTTTTCCGGCTCCGCCGGCAGAGGCTGCAGACTCTTGTAGAAGTCCAGCGTCCGGAAGCCCCGCTCCAGCTGGGCCGCCGTAAACGCCTCCGCCGCGCCGGACAGCCGCTCCAGCGCCGCCGGGCCCAGGGTGAAGGAATACAGCCGCTTCGGATCGCCGTACAGAATATGCCGCATTGCCGCCAGAGAATCCCGGCACAGAGGGACGGAGCGCCCCGCTGTGCCGCCGCAGCAGGCGCACCGCAGAACGCCCTGCACCACGTCCAGCAGCGGCTTTTCCGGGTCCGGCCGGCCGCACAGGGCGCAGGCGTCCGCCAGAGGCTCGTATCCCGCCAGGCACAGCAGCCGGAACTCAAAGGCCGCCTTGACCAGCGGCTCCGGCCTGCGGAGCCGGCCCAGGGCGTACAGCCCGTTGAGAAGATGGCGCAGCAGAGGGCCGGCTGTTTCCCCGGGGGTGGTGACCGCCTCCGTCAGCTCCGCGAAGTAAAAGCCCAGCGACAGCCGGGACAGCTCCTGCCGCAGTTCGCTGAACAGCTCCAGCGTGCTGCCCTCGCTGGCATAAAACCACTCGCCCTTTTGATAAAGCGTCCACTCGGAAAAGGCAAGAGGCTGGGCCGCGGCGGCAAACCGGCAGCCCTTTCGCCGGGCGCCCCGGGCGATTACGGGGATTTTTCCGTATTCAGCGGTCAGCAGCGTCAGAATTTTATCCGTTTCCTTTGTCTCCGTCTCCCGGAGGACAACTCCCCTGGTGACGATATGGGGCGCGGAGGCCATGACGTCATCTCCTATGTAGGGCGGGGGATGAATCCCCGGCCTCAGGCGGTTTGAGAGGCATATTCCGCCTCCAGCAGCTCCCGGTAGAGCAGATAACATTCCGGCGCTCCGGTGGCCCGGAACAGCGCCCAGACGGTTTCAGCGTCCACGGTCCATCACCTCGGAAACAGGATGGCCGTTTTTGTCGAAGTTTATCCGCAAAGGTCCCGGATTGTCAGATTTTCTCAAGTCTCATCGTAGCCGAAGCCGCGCACATAATTGGCGTTTTCCCGCCAGTTCTCCTTGACCTTCACCCAGGTTTCCAGGTAGACCTTGGCGCCCATGAATTTCTCCATGTCCTGCCGGGCCAGCGTGCTGATCCGCTTGAGCATGGAGCCCTGCTTTCCGATGATGATGCCCTTGTGACTGGCTTTTTCGCAGTAGATGGTGGCGTCCACGTCAATGACGCCGCTGTCCCGCTCGGAAAATCTCGTGATCTCCACGGCGGTGCCGTGGGGAATCTCCTTGTCCAGGCACAGCAGCAGCTTTTCCCGCAGAAGCTCTCCCATGACCTGCCGTTCCGGCTGGTCGGAGGTCTGGCCGTCCGGGAACAGCTGTGGGCCTTCCTCCGCGTACCGGGACAGCTCCCGCATCAGATCGTCCAGGCCGTCCCCCGTGTGGGCGGAGATGGGAATGATGGCGTCAAAGCCGTCCCATGCCTCGTGGTAGGCGGCGATTACCGGCAGCAGCTCGTCGGGCTTTACCGTGTCGATTTTGTTGATGCAGAGAATGCAGGGAATCTTTTCTTCCCGGATGCGGGCGATGAGGGCCTCCTCCGGCCCGCCCACGTGGGCGATGGGTTCAACCAGCAGCAGCGCGCAGTCCACGTCGGACAGGCTGGCGGTGACCACCTTCACCATATAATCTCCCAGGGCGGATTTGGGCTTGTGAAGGCCCGGGGTATCCATCAGGACATACTGAATGTCCCCCCGGTTTACCACGCCGCAGATGCGGTTCCGGGTGGTTTGGGCCTTGTTGGAGACGATGGCGATTTTCTCGCCGACCAGCGCGTTGGTCAGGCTGGATTTGCCCACGTTGGGCCGTCCGCAGACGGTGACCATGGCGGTTTTCGTAATGTTTGACATAGGTGATCCTCAACTTTCTTTTGAGCGGTATTCAGCGGCGCGCCCGCCGCCGGTTCTGTCCTAAACAGTACCACACATTGCGGAAAAAAACAATCGCGCGTTCCCGCGGCGGCCGCGCCCGGAAAAAGACCGGGGCTGTCCGGCGGCGGACAGCCCGGATCGGTTTCCGTCCCGGCGGCTCAGCGCGCCAGCAGCTTTTTCAGGTACTGCCCCGTATAGCTCTCCGGGCAGGCCGCCACGGTCTCCGGCGTGCCGGCGCAGACAATGCTTCCGCCGCCGTCGCCGCCCTCGGGACCCAGGTCGATCAGCCAGTCGGCGCATTTGATGACGTCCAGATTGTGTTCGATGACCACCACGGTATTCCCGGCGTCCACCAGCCGCTGAAGCACCTCCAGCAGCTTTTTGACGTCCTCGGCGTGGAGCCCGGTGGTGGGTTCGTCCAGAATATAGATGGTTCCGCCGGTGGCCTGCTTGCTGAGCTCCGTGGCCAGCTTGACCCGCTGGGCTTCTCCGCCGGACAGCTCCGTGGAGGACTGGCCCAGCTTCACATAGCCCAGCCCCACCTCGCACAGGGTCCGGACCTTGTTGGCGATTTTGGGAATGCTGGAGAAGAAGTCCGCCGCCTGCTCCGCCGTCATGTCCAGCACCTCGGCGATATTCTTTCCCTTATAGCGGACCTCCAGCGTTTCCCGGTTGTACCGGCTGCCCTTGCAGACCTCGCAGGGAACGAAGATATCCGGCAGGAAGTGCATCTCGATTTTGATGAGGCCGTCGCCGGAGCAGGCCTCGCACCGGCCGCCCCGGACGTTGAAGCTGAACCGGCCCGGTCCGTATCCGCGGCTTTTGGCCTCCTGAGTGGAGGCAAACAGGCTCCGGATGTCATCAAACACGCCGGTGTAGGTGGCGGGGTTGGACCGGGGCGTCCGGCCAATGGGGCTCTGGTCGATGCCCACTACCTTGTCCAGGTATTCCAGCCCCTCGATTTTCTCGTGCTTTCCCGGCCGGACCTTCATCCGGTTCAGGGAGGCTCCCAGCTTTTTATACAGGATCTCGTTCACCAGCGAGGACTTGCCGCTGCCGGAGACGCCGGTGACAACCGTGAGGGTTCCCAGGGGAAACCGCGCCGTCACGTTTTTCAGATTGTTCTCCTGCGCGCCCACAACGGTCAGGAACTTGCCGTTTCCGGGGCGGCGCCGGGCGGGAATTTCGATCCGGCGGGTGCCGGCCAGATACTGCCCGGTGATGGAGTTGGGATTGGCCATCACCTCCGCGGGCGTTCCGGCGGCCACTACCTGCCCGCCGTGGACGCCCGCGCCGGGGCCGATGTCGATGAGATAGTCCGCCGCGCGCATGGTGTCCTCGTCGTGCTCCACCACCAGCACGGTGTTGCCCAGATCCCGGAGATGCTTGAGGGTTTCCAGCAGCTTGTCGTTGTCCCGCTGGTGGAGACCGATGGAGGGCTCGTCCAGAATATACAGCACGCCCATCAGCGACGAGCCGATCTGCGTGGCCAGCCGGATGCGCTGGCTCTCGCCGCCGGACAGGGTGGCGGCGGACCGGCTGAGGGTCAGATAGCCCAGCCCCACGGATTTCAGAAAGCCCAGCCGGTTCCGGATCTCCCGGAGAATCCGGTCGGCAATCAGCATCTGCTGGTCCGTCAGGCGCACTCCGCCGATAAATTCCAGCTCATCCGTCACGGACAGCTCCGTAAAGGAGTAGATGTCCATGCCGCCCACGGTTACGGCCAGCGATTCCTTCCGCAGCCGCCGGCCTTTGCAGGCCGGGCAGGGGCAGTCGGACATGGTTTCCTCCAGCTCCCGCTTGACAGAGTCGCTCTGGGTTTCCAGATACCGGCGCTCCAGATTGCTGCAGACGCCCTCGAAGGGCTGATACAGCACGCCCTTCCCCCGGGGCTGGTCGTATTTCAGCTCCAGCTTTTCCTCTCCGGTGCCGTAGAGGATGATGTTCCGCACGTCCTCGGAAAGATCCTTCCAGGGAGTGGTCAGGGAAAAACGGTATTTTTTGGACAGCGCGTCAAAGTACATCCGGGAGATGCCGTCGCCCCGGATGTTGTTCCAGCCGCTGGCCTGGATGGCTCCCTCCAGAATGGACAGCCCCCGGTCCGGAATGATGAGATCCGGGTCCGCCTTCTGCTGAAAGCCCAGACCGGTGCAGGAGGGGCAGGCGCCGAAGGGGTTGTTGAAGGAGAACATCCGGGGCGTCAGTTCCTCAATGGAGATGCCGCACGATTCGCAGGCGTAGTTCTGGGAAAAGACCAGATCCCGCTCCTCCCGCAGCAGATTGACGATGACCACGCCTCCGGACAGGGAAGAGGCGGTTTCCACGCTGTCCGTCAGCCTCTGGCGGATGTCCGGGCGGATAATCAGCCGGTCCACAATGATCTCAATGCTGTGCTTTTTGTTCTTTTCCAGCCGGATGTCCTCGTCCAGCTCGTAGAGGGAGCCGTCCACCCGGACCCGGACATAGCCGGATTTCCGGGCGTTTTCAAAGACCTTGGCGTGCTCTCCCTTCTTTCCCCGGATCACCGGGGCCATCACCTGAATCCGAGTGCCCTCCGGCAGGGAGAGCACCTGGTCGATGATCTGGTCAATGGTCTGCTGCTGAATCTCCCGGCCGCATTTGGGACAGTGGGGAGTGCCCACTCTGGCCCACAGCAGCCGGAGATAGTCGTAGATTTCCGTCACCGTGCCCACGGTGGACCGGGGGTTTTTGCTGGTGGTTTTCTGGTCAATGGAGATGGCGGGGCTGAGACCGTCGATATAGTCCACGTCCGGCTTGTCCATCTGCCCCAGAAACATCCGGGCGTAGGAGGACAGGGACTCCACGTACCGCCGCTGGCCCTCGGCGTAGATGGTATCGAAGGCCAGAGAGGATTTGCCGGAGCCGGATAGCCCCGTCAGCACTACCAGCTTGTCCCGGGGGATGGTGACGTCGATGTTTTTCAGATTGTTCTCCCGGGCGCCTTTGACAATGATATTTTCCTGCATAGTTTCGTGCCGCTCCTGTTTTCTTTCCGTTCAAAGCGCTTTTCTGTTCTCAAGATACCTGAATGATTTTTTATGTCAACCTTATTATAAAATATTTTACGAGGGGCCGCCTCTGCGCGCCATAGGGATATCAGAGCCTGAAAAACCAGCCGCGGCAGCATGCCTGCCCGCAGCCGGGCCGAAAGTCTTGCCGGGCGGCGGGACCGTTTGGTTACTGTTCCGCTTTTCCGCCGGAGACGCCGTCCGCGCCCACAATGATATCCGCCGTCTGCGCCCGCAGCAGCGGCAGAAGATCCCGCGGGGATACCTCCACCTGAGCGCCGATTTTTCCGCCGGAGATGAACACGGTGTCGTAGTCCGTGACCGTGGCGTGGAAAACCGTCGGGTATTGCTTTTTCATGCCGATGGGGCTGCATCCGCCCCGGATGTATCCGGTGACGGCGTTGATTTCCGCCACATGGAGCAGCTCAATGGACTTCTCTCCCACCGCCCGGGCGGCCTTCTTCAAATCCAGATTTTCCGGCGACGGCACTTCAAATACATAAATATTTTTGGAAGCGCCCCGGGCCACCAGCGTCTTGAAGCCCCGGGCCGGGTCCTGACCCAGCGCCTGCGCCACATGGACGCCGTACTCCCGGGTGCCCTCCGGCCCTTCGCTGTCTTCATAAAACCGGGCGGTGTAGGGGATTTTTTTCTGATCCAGAATCCGCATGACGTTGGTTTTTTCCTCTTTGTGCTTTGCCATTGTATCCACCTCAATTTTTTCCGGAGGGCTTCTCGCCCTTCAGCTCCACAATTCGGTCCCGCAGGATCGCCGCATACTCGAACTCCAGCAGTTTCGCCGCTTCCTTCATTTCCTTCTCCAGCCTGGCGATTTCCGCCAGCCGCTCCTGCTCGCTGAGCTTTGCCTTCCGGCGGCTCTTTTTGCCGTCCCCGCCGGCGGACCGGGAGATTTCCAGCACATCCCGGACGTCCTTGATGATGGTCTTGGGCACAATGCCGTGGGCCTGGTTGTAGGCGTCCTGAATCTTCCGGCGGCGGGCCGTCTCGTCCATGGCGGCCCGCATGGCCGGGGTAATCTGGTCGGCATAGAGAATCACCAGGCCCTCGGCGTTCCGGGCCGCCCGGCCGATGGTCTGAATCAGGGATGTCTCGGACCGGAGGAAGCCCTCCTTGTCCGCGTCCAGCACCGCCACCAGGCTGACCTCCGGCAGGTCCAGCCCCTCCCGCAGGAGGTTGATGCCCACCAGCACGTCGAATTCTCCCAGCCGCAGATCCCGGATGATCTCCATCCGTTCAATGGTCTCCACGTCGGAGTGCATATAGCGGACCCGGATGCCGGCGTTTTTAAAGTACTCCGTCAGATCCTCCGCCATTTTCTTGGTGAGGGTGGTCACCAGGACCCGTTCCTTTCGCTGAGCCCGGGCGTTGATTTCGGCAATCAGGTCGTCAATCTGGCCGTCCACCGGGCGAACCACTACCTGCGGGTCCAGCAGGCCGGTGGGCCGGATAACCTGCTCCACCACCTGCCCGGCCCGGGCGCGCTCGTATTCTCCCGGCGTGGCGGAGACGTAAATCGCCTGATTGATGCGCCCGGCGAATTCCTCAAATTTCAGGGGCCGGTTGTCGTAGGCGCAGGGCAGCCGGAAGCCGTATTTCACCAGAGAGTCCTTCCGGGCCCGGTCTCCGTTGTACATGGCCCGCACCTGGGGCAGGGTGACGTGGCTTTCGTCTACAAACAGCAGGAAATCCCTGGGGAAGAAGTCCAGCAGCGTCATGGGGGCGGAGCCGACCGGCCGTCCCGAAATCACCCGGGAGTAGTTTTCGATTCCGGTGCAGTAGCCCAGCTCCTTCATCATCTCCATGTCGTACTCGGTCCGCTGCCGGATGCGCTGGGCTTCCACCAGCTGGTTGTTGTCCGTGAAATACCGGACCCGCTCCTCCAGCTCCCGCCGGATTTCCTCCACGGCCCGGTCCATTTTGTCCTGCGTGGTGACGTAATGGCTGGCGGGGTAGATGACCACGTGGGCCAGATTTTTCTCCGCCACGCCGGTCACCGGGGAGAACTCGCTGATCCGGTCGATCTCGTCTCCGAAGAACTCCACCCGGACCGCCCGGTCCTTATAGTAGGCGGGGTAGATCTCCACGGTATCCCCCCGGACCCGGAACATGTTCCGCTCAAAGGCGATGTCGTTCCGCTCGTAGCGGTTTTCCACCAGCTTTTTCAGCAGAAGCTCCCGGCTGTATTCCGTTCCCGCCCGCAGGGAGATGGCCATTCCGGCAAAGTCCTCCGGTTCGCCCAGACCGTAGATGCAGCTGACAGAGGCCACCACGATCACATCCCGCCGCTCCAGCAGGGAAAAGGTGGCGGACAGCCGCAGCCGGTCGATCTCCTCGTTGGTGGCGGCGTCCTTGGCAATATAGGTGTCGGTATGGGGGATATAGGCCTCCGGCTGATAGTAGTCGTAATAGGAGACGAAGTATTCCACCGCGTTCGCCGGAAAAAACTCCTTGAACTCGGAGCACAGCTGCGCCGCCAGCGTCTTGTTGTGAGCCAGCACCAGCGTGGGCCGCTGGACCTGCTCAATGACCTTGGCCATGGTGAACGTCTTGCCCGAACCGGTGACGCCCAGCAGAACCTGCTCGTCCAGACCGCTGCGGACTCCCTGTGCCAGCGCCGCAATGGCCTCCGGCTGGTCCCCGGAGGGGGCGTAGGGCGCGTGAACTTTAAATTTCGGCATGACGATTTCCCCCGCGTGTCAGAAATTCCGGCGTCTGCCGCGCTGGCATGCGCCGGGAAACGCCGGCTCTATTATACAGGCGTTCTCTCGAAAATGCAACATCTGTTCGATATTGGGCGGCCTCCGGTTTCAGGGGCGCTCTGTCAGGCCAGCATCCCGCTGTCAGCCATGGAGACAAAGTCCCCGTCCGCCACGATGATGTGATCCAGCAGCCGGACGCCGATGGTTTCCAGCGCCCTCTGGGCCTGGTCCGTGGCGGCGTAGTCCTCCGGAGAGGGAAGAGCGATGCCGCTGGGATGGTTGTGAGACAGGATGACGCCGCTGGCGGAGGTCAGAAGCGCGTTTTCCACCAGCTTCCGGATGTTCAGGCTGGCGCTGCCGATGCTGCCGTCGCCCAGGCGCTTGCAGGCCAGAAGCTTTCCCTTCCGGTCCAGGCAGAGCTGGTAAATCGTCTCCGCCTTCTCGCCGGAAAACCGCTCAATCAGATATTGCCCCGTCCGGCTTGTGGAATTCAGGATAATGTCCCGTCCGCCTCCGCTGAGCCTGGCCTTCTGACAGGCGGCGGGCACCAGCTTCAAAAAGACCGCCGCGTTTTCCCCAATTCCCTCCGCCTTCATCAGCTCCTCCACCGGCGCGCTGAGCACCGCCGCCAGGGAGCCGTACTGCTCAATCAGCCGGTGGGCAATGGGGTTGGTGTCTCTTCGCGGAATGGCGTAAAACAGGAGCAGCTCCAGCGCCTCGTGGTCGGCAAAGCCCTCCAGCCCGCCGGTTAAAAAGCGCCGGCGCATGTTTTCCCGGTGACCGTCGTGGATTCCCATGGCCAGCCGCCCCCTTTCCTGTCTTCGTCCGCCGCCGGATGATTCGTTCTCAGAACACTATATTATAGCATCTCCCGATTTTCCCGGCAAGCGTGTCTTTCAGGCCGCCGGACGGGGCTTTTGTCGGAGAAAAGGATCTTTTTTGTAAAATCCGGGATCTCCGGGTTGACAAGGATGAAAATTGGGCATACCATAACGAGTAGAAAACTGAATTGTCCGGTAGGTAAGGCTACCACAGGGATACGGGTTGCTGCCGCGGAGTGATGGAGACATCATGAGAGGGTTTGAGCAGGCGATATCGAATTTCAAGGTATCATCTAATGCAACTACACCGCCTTGTGAGGCTAAAGCTTGAACGGCAGGGAAGCAGACTGCTCCCAGGCGGATGAATTTCCCCCGGCCGTTTCCAGATGGAATGGCCGGGGCTTTTTGTTTCCCCGCCGTATGGCCGCCCGGCGGTCTGACACGATATCAGGAAAGGAGGACACGCGCGTGTTTGATTATGAGAACGAAGACGAACGGGAAGCATTTATCCAGCAGATAGAGGATCTGATTCAGCGAAAGCGATACCCGGAGCTGCGTGACCTTCTGATTCCCATGGAGGCGGCGGACATCGCCCTGATCATGGAGGAGCTGGGACCGGAGCGGATGCCGCTGGTGTTCCGGCTGCTGCCCAAGGAGCTGGCGGCCGAGGTGTTTGTGGAGCTGGACTCCGACGAGCAGGAGCTGCTGATCCACGGGTTTTCCAACACGGAGCTCAAAGAGGTGCTCGATGAGCTGTATCTGGATGATACCGTGGACATTGTGGAGGAGATGCCCGCCAATGTGGTCAAGCGGATTCTCCGCCACTCGGACCCGGAGATGCGCAAGAGCATCAACGAGATTTTAAAGTATCCGGAGGACTCCGCCGGCAGCATCATGACCACGGAGTTCGTGGATTTGAAGGAGACCCTGACGGTGGAGGACGCCCTGAAGCACATCCGCCGCACCGGCCCGGACAAGGAGACCATCAACATCAGCTACGTCATCGACAACAACCGGCATCTGATCGGCCTGGTGTCCATCCGGACGCTGCTTCTGGCGGATGACGACTCTCTGATCCGGGATATCATGGAGACCAACATCGTCTCGGTCTCCACACTGGACGATCAGGAATCCGTGGCCCGGACCCTGAGCAAGTACGACTTTCTGGCCGTGCCGGTGGTGGACACGGAAAACCGGCTGGTGGGCATCGTCACGGTGGACGACGCCATGGACGTTCTGCAGGAGGAGACCACCGAGGATATCGAGAAGATGGCCGCCATCCTGCCCTCTGATAAGCCGTATCTGAAAACCGGTGTGCTGGAGACCTGGAGGGCCCGGACGCCCTGGCTGATGGTGCTGATGCTCTCCGCCACCTTCACCGGGATTATTCTTACCCATTTCGAGGACGCTCTGGCCTCCTGCGCCATTCTCACATCGTTTATCCCCATGCTTTCCGGAACCGGCGGCAACAGCGGAACCCAGGCCTCCACCGCCATCATCCGCGCGCTGTCGCTGGGGGAGGTTCATTTTTCGGATCTGCTGCAGGTGCTGTGGAAGGAATTCCGGGTGTCGATTGTCTGCGGCATCTGCCTGGCGGCTGCCAACTTCGGAAAGATGATGCTGGTGGATCACTGGCTGTTCCACAATCCGTCCGTGACGCCGCTGGTGGCGCTGGTGGTGTGCGCTACCCTGGTGGGTACGGTGCTGTGCGCCAAGCTGGTGGGCTGCTCTCTGCCGATTCTGGCGGAGAAGGTGGGCTTTGATCCGGCGGTAATGGCCTCCCCCTTTATCTCCACCATCGTGGACTCCCTGTCCCTGCTGATCTACTTCCGGTTTGCTACGCTCATTCTCCACATCTGAGACCGCTGCAAAGCCCCCGCGGCGGCGCTGGGAAATCCCAGCGCCGCCGCGGGGGCTTATCTTTAAAATTGCCCGGGGATTATTTTCCGCACAGGAACCGCAGTGCCTCCACATAGCCCTGAAAGCCGCGGCCCTTGATGGTGGCGGCGCAGGCTGCCCGGATGTAGGAGATCTTCCGGAAGTCCTCCCGGGTGTCCGGATCGGAGATGTGGACTTCCACCGTGGGAATTCCCACTGCCTTCACCGCGTCCAGCAGGGCCACGCTGGTATGGGTATAGGCCGCCGGGTTGATGATGATGCCGTCCATTTTCCCGTAGGCGGACTGAATGGCGTCCACCAGCGCGCCCTCGTGGTTGGACTGGACAAAGGACACCTGAACCCCCAGGGCCTCCGCCTCCCGGCGGATGAGGCCGCACAGGTCCTCGTAGGTCTCCCTGCCGTAAATATCAGGCTCCCGGATGCCCAGCAGATTCAGGTTGGGGCCGTTAATCACCAGAATGTTCACAGAAATCCCTCCAGATCGCCGCCGCGGTATCGGCCACGGCGCCGTTATTGTCAATCCGCGCGTCCCGGAACCGGGCGTACAGCGGCGCCCGCTGGGCGTACAGGTCCCGCAGGTCCGTCCCCTGGGACAGCGGACGTCCGTCCGAGGGGAGCTTTTCCAGAGCGCGGCTCAGCTCGTAAATGCGGCCGTTCTGATGAAGGGCGGGATAGTTCGCGGGGTCCTTGACCACGCCGCCGCCGGTGAGGATGATTTTGCCGGACAGCTTTCCCGCCGCGGCGGTTTCCTCCCGCTCCAGCGCCCGGAAGGCCGCCTCGCCCTCCCGGGCGAAAATCTCCGGAATGGGACGGCCCGCCCGGGCCGTGACCGCCGCGTCGATGTCAATGGCTTCCCGGCCGGTCAGCGCCGCCAGCGCCTGCCCCACGGTGGTCTTTCCGCTGCCGGGCATTCCGATCAGAACGATGTTCTGAGTGTCCCGCCGGAGTTGGGAGAGAATCCGCTCGTTCTCGCTGTCGGGAATGGAACGGCTGAAGAAGTGCTCCTCCGCCGCCGCGGCCTGGGCCACCAGCATGGGGAGCCCGTCGGAGCAGGGGATGCCCAGCTCCTCCGCCTGAAGCAGCAGCGCGGTCCGGCGGGGATTATACACCACGTCCAGAACGCCGGAGCACCGGGGAAAATTCCGAAGGTCCGCCGCCGCCTTCCCTACGTCGGGGTAGGTGCCCACCGGCGTGGTGTTTACCACGATGTCCGCGTCGGCGTGGCGGGAGAGGTTGTGATAGTTGTTCTCGCCGGAGCGGGAGATGACCGCGATCTCCCGGGCTCCCAGCTGCTTCGCCATGGCCTGGGCGGTGAGGGACGCGCCGCCGCTGCCCAGAATCACCGCTTTTTTTCCGGAGAAGGAGATTCCCGCCCGCCGGGCCATCCAGCAGAAGCCGGCGGCGTCGGTGTTGTAGGCCCGCAGCGTCCCGTCCGGATCGCGGACGATGGTGTTCACGCTGCCGATGGCCCGGGCCGCCGGGTCAATCACGCCGCACAGGGGCATGACGTCCCGCTTATAGGGAATGGTGACGTTCAGCCCTCCGATGTCCTCCCGGGCCAGAAAACCGGCCAGCTCCTCCGGCTCCAGTTCGATCAGACGGTAGCCGCCGCAGCCCAGAGCCTTGTGAATGGGGACGGACCAGCTGTGGCCCAGCTTCCGGCCCAGAAGGCCGTAAATCTTTTCTCCCATGGCTCAGATTTCGGCGTAGTTACCCAGGAACTGGAAGTTCTGGCAGCTGCGCTCCAGCTCCTCCAGCATGGGCAGGACGCCGGGAGCCTGAACGGATGCCTCCAGCTCCAGGAAGAAAATGAATTCGAAGTTCCGCCCGGTGACGGGGCAGGATTCCAGCTTGGTCATGTTGATGCCCAGGGCCGCCAGCTTGGAGAGAATGTCGTACAGGGCGCCGGGCTTGTTGTCGCAGGCGATAATGAGGGAAATGCGGTTGGCGCCGGCGTAGATGACGGGATCCTTGGCCACGCAGATGAAGCGGGTGTAGTTGTTCTCGCTGTCCTGAATGGCGTCGGAGAGGCACTCCAGCCCGTAGAGCTCCGCGCAGGGATGGGAGGAAATGGCGGCGGCGTGGCGGTTTCCGCTCTCAGATACCATCTTCGCTGCCGCGGCGGTGTTGTCGCAGGGGATTACCCGGACGCCGTTGAGTCCGTTGAGGAACTTGCTGCACTGGCCGATGGCCTGTTCGTGAGAATAGATCTCCGTGATGTCGCTGAGCTTCACGCCGGGCAGAGCCAGCAGCTCATGACGGATGCACAGCCGGGTGGAGCGGACGATGGACAGCTTGTGGTCCTGCAGCAGCTCATACACCGCCCGGACAGAGCCGTTGGAGCTGTTTTCAATGGGCAGGACGCCAAACCTGCACAGGCCGGACTCCACGGCGGAGACCACGGCGGAGAAGGTCTTGACATAGACGATGTTGCCCCGGGGCAGGAGACGGTCGCAGGCAAGCTGGGAATTGGCGCCCTCCACGCCCTGACAGGCTACCAGCCCGGTCTGGGGAAAGACCTCGCTGCCGGCGGCCAGAGACGCCTTGACCTGCGCCGCCACCCTGGTGGGGGCGGAAATCAGCTCCGCCTGCCGGGAACGGGCCAGCTCAAACAGCGTGGAAAACAGATGATAGGCGTACATTTCCTTGTCGCCGGCCTCCTGCGTGACCCGGCTCAGGACCTCCCGCTCCCGGGTTTTGTTGAGGATGGGCAGGTGATGCTCGTTTTTGTAGGCGGCCACTTCCTCCGCCAGCCCCATCCGCTCCAGAAACAGGGAGAGCATCTGCTCGTCTACGGCGTCAATTTTCGTACGGATTTCCTTCAAATCCATGGTAAATTCCTCCATCTATTGTAATTTATGAAAACAGAGAACATGCGGCAGGCTGCGGAAAATTTCTGCCTGCGGCGTTCAGGCCGTCACAGCGTTCCGGATTCCAGAAGGACGTCCAGCAGCACCGCCGCTGTCACGGCTTCCGCCACCGGAACGGCCCGGTGGGCGATACAGGGGTCGTGCCGGCCCCGGATCACCAGCTCCGCGTTCTCCATACGGGAGAGGCTGACGGTCTGCTGGGGCCTGGAGATGGACGGGGTGGGCTTCATGGCCAGCTGGAATATCAGCGGCATTCCCGTAGTGATCCCCCCCAGGATGCCCCCGGCGTGATTGGACGTTGTGACAACGGCTCCGTTTTCCACGGCGAAGGGGTCGTTGTTTTGGGAGCCGCGGCTCCGGGCGGCGGCGAAGCCGTCCCCGAACTCCACGCCCTTTACCGCGGGGATGCCGAACAGCGCCGCCGCCAGGCGGTTCTCCATACCGTCGAACATGGGGTCGCCCAGTCCGGCGGGAAGACCGATGGCTGCGCACTGGATCACTCCGCCCACGGAGTCCCCATCCTGCCGGGCGGCCAGAATGACCTCCTGCATCCGCCGGCCGGCCTCCTCATCCATTACCGGGAAGGGCCGGGCGGCAATTTCCGTGAACAGCGCCGCCGTGGGATGCAGGGGGAACGGCCGGTCCTGTTCCGATCCCACAGACAGCAGATGGGCGCCGGTATAAATCCCCCGCCGGGCCAGAATCTGCCTGGCGATGCCTCCGGCAATGCACAGCGGCGCCGTCAGGCGGCCGGAGAAATGCCCGCCGCCCCGCATGTCCGCCGCTCCGTGCCACTTGACCCAGGCGGTGTAATCCGCGTGGCCGGGCCGGGGCTTATCCCGCAGCTCCTCGTAGTCGGAAGAGTGCTGGTCGCTGTTTTCAATGACGGCGCACAGGGGCGCGCCGCAGGTCACGCCGTTTTCCAGACCGGAGAGAAACACCGGCGCGTCCGCTTCCTTCCGGGCGGTGGAAAGAGGGCTTTTTCCAGGCTTCCGCCGGGACAAAAAGGCGTTGAGCTCATCCAGGTCAATGGGCTCCCCGGCGGGAAGACCGTCAATATTCACGCCGATGGCCTTTCCGTGGGACTGGCCGAAGACAGAGATTTTCAGAAGCGCTCCGAATTCAGAGGACATGCACGTCACCTCCCAGCCTGCGATAGACGTCAAAAAAGTCGGGGTAGGATTTCCGAACGGCCTCCGCCCCCAAAATGGTAACGGGCCCGGCGCAGCCGCAGGCGGCAGCGGCTGCCGCCATGACGATCCGGTGGTCGTTGGCGCCGTCCACAGTGCCCCCTGTAAGCCGGGGAACGCCGTGGATGGTCAGGCTGTCCGGTCCCTCTTCCACGCTGCCGCCCAGAGCGGACAGCATCCGGTGAACGGTTTTCAGCCGGTCGCTCTCCTTCATCCGCAGCCGGGCGGCATTGCTCAGGCGGGTGACGCCCTGCCGCACCGCGGCCATCACCGCCAGCGGGGGGACCAGATCCGGGCAGCCGGACACGTCGATCTCCACATCCCCGGGCCGGGACAGCCGTTCGGCATATTCCGCCGCGGCCCGGTCGCCCTGGACAGAGAAGGGGTTGAGTCCCTCAATTTTCACCGGGCTTCCCAGATGCGCGGCGGCGTACCAGAAGCCGGCCTGGGACCAGTCCGCCTCTACGGTGCCGGTCAGGGGCTGGTAATCGGACCCCGTCACTTCATAGCACCGCAGGCCGGGCCGCTCCGCCACGGAGACGCCGGCCCTGCGCATGGCCTCGATGGTCATGTCGATGTAATCCCGGGATTCCAGCTCCGTGGTGCTGCGGATGACGCTGTTTCCCGGAATCAGCGGAAGGGCAAACAGCAGCCCGGTAAAAAACTGGCTGGACACGTTTCCCGGCAGTCGGTATTCTCCCGCCGTCAGGCTGCCCCGGACGGTCAGAACGCCGTCCTTCTGCTCCCAGAAAATCCCTTTCTCCGGAAACAGGCCGGCGTAGGGGCCCTGGGGACGCTCCATCAGCCGTCCCCGGCCGGTAAACACGCCGCCTCCCGCCAGAGCCAGCGCGATGGGAATGAAAAACCGCAGCGTGGAGCCGGATTCTCCGCAGTCCAGATGGGGCAGCTCCCCGGTCCGGCGCTTCCCGCCGGAGCCGCGGATGATCAGCGTGCCCTCTTGGGGCTGTTCCCAGGAGCAGCCCAGCGCCTCCGCGCACCGGAGCGTGGCCTGGATGTCCTGAGACATGGCGGTGTTCTCCACGGTGCTGACGCCGCCGGCCAGCGCGGCGGCAATGATCAGCCGGTGGGCCATGGATTTGCTGGGGGGCGGCGTCACGCTGCCGCTCAGCCGCCGGGGCTCGATGCGGACGTCCATCCTCAGCCCTCCAGTCCGGCGGCGAAGACCCGCTCCAGCTCTGTCACCGGAATGGTCTTCATATCGCACTCCCCGATCCGGCGGGGGATGACCAGCGAGATGGTGCCGCCCCGGCGCTTTTTATCCGACAGGGCGGCCTCCGCCAGCTGCCGGGCGGAGTACGCGGTTTCGGTGGGCAGATGATTCCGCCTCAGCACGGCGGCAATCCGGTCCGCGCAGGGAACCTCGTTCCAGCCAAGCTTTTCGGCCGCCCGGGCGATGAGCACCATGCCGATGGCCACGGCGTGGCCGTGCGTGATGGTGAAGCCGGCGCACTTTTCAATGGCGTGGCCGGCGGTGTGGCCCAGATTCAGCGTCCGGCGGACGCCGTTGTCCTTCTCGTCCTGTTCCACCACGCTGCTCTTGAAGGCGATGCAGCGGGCGGCAATGGCGCCGATGTCCGCGTGAAGATTCTCCGTGTCGAACAGGGAGAAGAGGCTCTCGTCGCACAGGACGCCGGTTTTGATGGCCTCGGCGGCGCCGTCGGCGAATACCTCCGGCGGCAGGGTGCGGAGCGTGTCGGTGTCGCACAGGACCAGAGAGGGCTGGAGAAAGGCGCCTGCCAGATTCTTTCCGGCCTTCAGGTCAATGGCGGTCTTGCCGCCTACGGAGGAATCCACGGCGGAGAGCAGGGTGGTGGGCAGCTGGACGTACCGGATGCCCCGGAGATACACGGCGGCGGCGAAGCCCGCCATGTCTCCGCACACGCCGCCGCCCAGAGCCACGACGCAGTCCGAGCGGGTCAGGTGCTCCGCCGCCAGAAATTCCAGAATCCCGGAGAGAGTGGCCAGGTTTTTGTGGGCTTCCCCGGCGGGATAGAGATAGGTGCTCACCGGATAGCCCGCCTTCCGCAGGCTGCCGGTCACCGTGCTCAGATAAAGGGGCGCCACCGTGGAATCCGCCACCACCGCCAGACGGCAGCTTCCCACGGCTTTGGACAGGAACTCGCCGCACCGGGACAGCAGTCCGGCGCCGATGTGGACCTGATAGGGGGGATTCACGCGGACGTCAATGGTTTTGATTTCAGACATAATGTTCATCCTTTTTGCCGTCAGGCGGCAGGTTGGTCTTTTGGGCGGGGCGCCCGCCGGAGGATCAGTTCCCTCCGGCAGCGGCCTTCTTTTCCCTGCCGTCTTTCAGCAGGTCATGGAGCTTCTGCGCATCCCGGGCCTTCAGCGCGGCGGCGTATTCCTGAAGGTGCCGGATCAGAGTGTCCAGTTCCTCCGTCAGATAGTCCGCGTCATCCAGAAACAGCTCCGTCCACATGTCCTCATCCAGCCGGGCCACCCGGGTCATATCCCGGAAGCTGCCCGCGGAGAAGCCCCGGCGCTGCTGGGCCTCGGGGGATTTGATATAGGAGCTGGAGGTGACGTGAGCCAGCTGGGAGGTATAGGCGATAATCCGGTCATGCTCCTCCGGCGTGGAGAAGGTCAGGCCCGCGAAGCCGATGTCCAGGAAGAACGCCTTGAGTGTCTCCAGCAGGGGCATGTCCGTATGGCTGTCCGGGGTCAGGATCATGGAGGCGCCGACGTACAGATCGTCAGTGGCGGCGGTAAAGCCGCCCCGCTCCCGGCCGGCCATGGGGTGGCCGCCGATATATGCGAAGCCGTGCTCCGCGGCGATGGGAGCCAGGGCCTTGACCACGACCCGCTTGACGCCGCACAGATCCACCAGAATGGCGGTTTTGGAAATCCTGTCCGCGTGGGCCTTCACCCAGTCGATGGCTGCCTGAGGCCGGACGGCCACCAGAATGAGATCGCACGCCGGCAGGTTTTCCTCCGTCAGACGGGCGTCAATGGCCCCGCACATCCGGGCCAGGTTCATGGTTTCCTGATTCAGATCGATTCCCCACACGGTGTGGCCGGTGCGGTTTTTGATGCTTTTGGCCATGGAGCCTCCGATGAGGCCCAGGCCCACAATTCCAACATTCACCGGTTCAGTCCTCCAGAGTCTTCATGAAGCTGTGGAGCTTCAGCAGCTTTTTCGCCAGATGGTCAAAGACCTCCGGACGCAGGGACTGGGGACCGTCGCACAGGGCGTGAGCCGGGTCGTTGTGGACCTCGATCAGCAGGCCGTCGCAGCCGGTGGCCACGGCGCCCAGAGCCAGGGGATCCACCAGCCAGCTCTTGCCGGTGGCATGGCTGGGATCGATGATAATGGGCAGGTGGGTCAGCTTCCGCAGCACGGGGATTGCCGCCAGATCCAGCGTGTTCCGGGTGTAGCTCTCGAAGGTGCGGATGCCCCGCTCGCAGAGGATGACGTTCTGATTGCCGCCGGCCATGACGTACTCCGCGCTCATCAGCCACTCTTCATAGGTAGCCGACATGCCCCGCTTGATCATGACGGGCTTGTCCTGATGGCCCACCGCCTTCAGCAGGTCGAAGTTCTGCATGTTCCGGGCGCCGATCTGGATGACGTCCACGTTTTTGAACAGAGGCAGCTGGCTCAGATCCATCAGCTCGGTAACAATGGGAAGGCCGGTTTCCTGCTTGGCGACCTCCAGGTATTTCAGGCCGGTTTCGCCCAGACCCTGGAAGGAGTAGGGGGAGGTACGGGGCTTAAACGCGCCGCCCCGGAGCATGGTGGCGCCGCTGGCCTTCACGGCTTTGGCGATGGCGACGACCTGTTCCTCGCTTTCCACGGAGCAGGGGCCGGCCATCAGGGTCAGATTGCCGCCGCCGATCTGGGTGTTGCCCACTTTGACCACGGTGTCTTCGGGGTGGAACTTCCGGTTGGCGTTCTTGTAGGGCTCCTGAACCCGCTTGACGTCCTCCACAATATCCAGCGCCGAGATCAGGTCGGTATCCAGCTGAGAGGTATCGCCCACCAGGCCCAGAATGGTGTGGGCCTCGCCGATGCTGGTGTGAATGGTGATGCCCTTGTCCTGAAGCCAGGAAATCAGGCTTTCCAGCTGGTCGCGGTTGGGATTGGGTTTCAGAATGACGATCATGTTCAATTCCTCCTAAAAATTATCCGGACAGATTTTTTACGGCAGTCTAAATAAAACGCCCCGCAGCCGGTTCGGCTACGGGGCGTCATCACACGGGGAATTCCGACAACTCCTGCATTCAAGCGTTCGCGCTTCCAGCCAAACCGAAATAAGCCTTACCCGTAAAGTAGGTAAAGCTAAAGTAACGGTATTCAGCAGAGCGAGACAGCATGTTCATGGAATGAAAACTCCCTGATTCTTTAGATGTTTAAAGCATAACACAGGCCCGGGAAAAAAGAAACTGTCAGTTGTTACAAATGATCTTCGCTTTTTTATCTTCTTTTAGCAGTATCGACAATCCGCGGGGCCTCAGGCGGAGTGGGGAAGCACGGAACGCATCATCAGGTCGTTGGCGGCGAGAATAAACCGGGCGTCCCGCCGGAAATTGGACTGAGCCGTCAGATACTGCCGGTGGAGCCGGCTGATGGCGTCGGTCACGTTTGCCCGGGAATGGAACCGGCAGGGCATTCCGCCGGAGAGATACTGGGCGAATTGCAGCCGCAGGGCATCCTCGTAGCGGCGGTGCTCCAGCAGGGAATCCGGATAGGTGTCGTTGTGCGGGAAAGTAAAGGCGTCCGCCAGATAGTGGGTCAGCTTTCCCAGGGTGTAATACTGCCAGAGCGTCCAGCGGGCCCGGCGCTGAAGCCGGACAATGTGCCGGTTGATGTACCGCTGGGAGTTCGAAAAGTTATGTCCCATGAATTTTTTCGCCCGGAGAGACCCTTTCAGATAGGACAGGGGGTTGCAGTCCGGCTGAAAGGAACCAAACAGAAACGCCAGCTCATACCGTTTCTTCCGAAAGCCGTCGCAGTTGTCAAGCAGGGTTTGGGCCAGCAGCGTATGACTTCTTTTTTGCAAAGCGCACCTCCGAAGAAAAATCCAGACTTCTGAAATCCTGCTCAGTATAGCACATTGCGCAGAGAAATAGCAAGCGGAAAGAAATGAAATTTTCCTCAGGACTTTCAAAACGGTTTGAAATTTTTCGGGAAGAAAGCGACAATTTCGCCGGGCTTTTCCCGGGCTGGCTTGGCTCTCTTTACAAAATCTTAACGTTTCCGGGCAAATCCGCCGGTTTTATTTGACATCCTCCCGCCGGGTTCTTACAATAAAACAGTCCGCCCTCCCCCCCGGGGCGGCGCGGACGCTGTCAAAGAAAGGTGGAGGTATCCTTGAAGATTCTCGGGCAAATCGGTCTGGTGTTCGGCGTCTGCTGGCTGAGCGAGTGCGTGGAGCTGATTCTGCCGTTTCCGTTTCCGGCCAGTGTGATCGGCCTGGTACTGCTGTTGATTCTGCTGCTGACAAGAGTGATGCGGCTGGAGCACATCCGGGAGAAATCGGATTTTCTGCTGGGGAATTTGCCCTTCTTTTTTGTGCCGGCCACAGTGAGCATTATGAATTATGTGGACGTCATCCGGAGCAACCTGCTTCCCTTCCTGACCATCTGTGTGGTTTCGCTGATTCTGACCTACGGCACCACGGCCTGGACGGTGAAGCTGGTGATGACCTGGGTGAAAAAGCGGGAGGCATCGAAATGAGCGAATTGACCCGTTCTGTTTATTTTGGAGTGGCCCTGTCGATTCTGGCCTACTGGCTGGGAGACCGGATTCAGAAGAAAACCGGCCTGGTAATCTGCAACAGCCTGCTGCTGGCGGCTTTGATGATTGTCGCGGTTTTGAAGCTCTTTGGCATTTCCTATGAGGATTATAATGAGGGCGGCAGCCTGATTACCCTGTTTCTGGGGCCGGCCACAGCCTGTCTGGCTGTGACGATCTACTCGAAAATCCGTCTGCTGAAAAAATACTGGCTGCCGGTGGCGGCGGGCTGCCTGGTGGGGACGGGTGTTTCCATGGGGAGCATTCTGGTGATGTGCCGGCTGTTTGGCCTGGACCGGGAGCTGACCATGTCCCTGCTGCCGAAATCCGTCACGACCCCGATTGCCACCGCTGTGGCGGCAGGGCACGGCGGCATCGTTCCCATTGCCGTGGCGGCGGTGATTTTCACCGGCATTCTGGGAAATCTGGCCGCGCCGTTTCTGATCCGGCTGTTCCGGGTCAAGGACCCCGTTGCGGTGGGCCTGGGCATCGGCGCGTGCAGCCATGCCGTGGGCACGGCCAGGGCGCTGGAGATCGGGGAGACGGAGGGCGCCATGAGCGGCCTGGCCATGGGCCTGTGCGGCCTGCTTACCACGGCGGCGGCGCTGCTGATTTCCTAAGCGCCCGGGCCTCCCGGAGAAGCTTTCCCAAAAAGATTCTTCCGGAAGGCGCCGCGGAAATATTTCTATCGTCACGGGTTGACAAATTTTGACGGGCGTAGTAAGGTAAGTGTGTCCCGGCTCTGCCGGGCGTCAATTTCATAACGGCAAACGAAGTTCTTAGGGAAACGGCAAAAGCCTGCCGAAGGAGTAAAACTCTCAGGCGCCCGGGATCCGGGTGGGGACTAAGAATGGATGTGGCTCTGGAGAAGCTCAATGACGAGTACCGAAGGTGCAAGGCGCGGTGTCCGGCCGCGCTGAATCTCTCAGGTAAAAGGACAGAGTATGGCCCGCGTTCCTTTCCGCGCGTTTTGCGCCGGGGTGCGTCCGGGCCGGGGATCATTGAGCGGGACAGCGCTGCGGCGTCCGGCTCTTTTCTTTTGCGCCGGGCGGCTGTCTGCCGGAAACAAGAGGGGAAAATGAATATGGAAGCGATCATTGCGAAAATTGTGGGCGCCGTCAACGACGTCCTCTGGAACAAGCAGCTTCTGCTGCTGTTTCTGCTGCTGGGCACCGGTATTTTTTATTCGTTCCGGACCCGGTTTGTTCAGGTCCGGAAGTTCAAGGAGGGCTGCAGCCGTCTGTTCGGCAGCTTCTCTCTCAATGGTGAGAAAGCCGGCAAGGAGGGCATGAGTTCCTTTCAGGCGCTGACCACAGCCGTGGCCGCCCAGGTGGGCACCGGCAATATTACCGGCTGCGCCACGGCCCTGTATTCCGGCGGCCCCGGAGCCATTTTCTGGATGTGGGTTTCCGCGTTCTTCGGAATGGCGACGATTTACGGAGAAGCGGTTCTGGCGCAGATGTACAAAACCGTGGGAGAGGACGGCCATGTCACCGGCGGTTTTGTACATCCGCGCGGCGTTCAAGGGCGGCCTCGGAAAGGTTCTGTCCGTCTTTTTCTCCATCGCCATCATTCTGGCGCTGGGCTTTATGGGCAATATGGTTCAGTCCAACTCCATCGGCGACGCCTTCCACACGGCCTTCGGCATTCCCAAGCCTGCGATGGGCCTGGTCTGCGCCTGCATCGCGGCGTTTATCTTCCTGGGCGGTATCCGGCGTCTTGCCTCCTTTACGGAGAAGCTGGTGCCCGTTATGGCCTGCTTTTATATTATCGGCGGCCTGGTGATTCTCTGCATCAATCATGCCAACCTGCTTCCCGCCATCAAGTCCATCTTTGTCTGCGCGTTTGATCCCCAGGCAATCTTCGGCGGCGTGGCGGGACTGGGCGTCAAGGAGGCCATGCGCTTCGGTGTGGCCCGCGGCCTGTTCTCCAATGAGGCCGGCATGGGCTCCACCCCCCATGCCCATGCCCTGGCAAAGGTGGAAAAGCCCCAGGATCAGGGCGTGGTGGCCATGATGGGCGTGTTTATCGACACCTTTATCGTTCTCACCATGACGGCGCTGGTGATTCTTTCCTCCGGCCTTCTGGAGCCTCTGAAGGAAGGCGGCCTTACCGGAACCGCGCTGGCCCAGGCGGCGTTTACCAAGTCCTTCGGTTCCTTCGGAAACGCGTTTGTGGCAATCTGCATGCTGTTCTTCGCGTTTTCCACCATTATCGGCTGGTACTTCTTCGGCGAGACGAACGTCAAGGCCCTGTTCCACGGCAGCAAGACCGCGCGGCGGGTATACGCCGTCATCGTGATCTGCTTTATCTTTGTGGGCTCCTTCCAGAAGGTGGATCTGGTGTGGGATATGTCCGACATGTTCAACGGACTGATGGTCATCCCCAACCTGCTGGCGGTGCTGGCCCTCAGCGGATTGGCCGCCAAGGCCGCTCACGGCGCGGATGTCGGCCAGCTGAAAAAGTAAGGCCGGGGGCCGAAAGCGTGAATAGGAAGGAGCGGAGCGGCCCGGGCCGCTCCGCTCCTTGATTTGTCAAAAGCTTTCATGAAGCGCCTGCGGAGGCGGGAGCGGTTTTGCTTTCGTGCTCCGCCGCCGGGCATGACCCGCGCCCTGCGGAAAATTTGCCGGACAGCTTGACAATGGGAAAAACGTGCGTATAATCTGCTCTTGTGCTCCGCGCGGACGCAGGCGCGCGGCAGAGATCTTTGCGGGAGAAAAACGGATATGGACAGCGAGTATTTTGGAACAGAACGGATCAGCGCGATTCTGCTGAGGCTGGCGCCGCCGGTGATGCTGGCCCAGCTGATTCAGGCGCTTTATAATATTGTGGACAGCTTTTTTGTGGGGAAGGATTCCAGCGCGGGCCTTACCGCCCTGTCGATTATTTACCCGGTTCAGCTTCTGATGATTGCCTTGGCGGTGGGCACCGGCGTAGGCGTCAATACCGCGATGGCGCACTTTCTCGGCACCCACCACCCGGAAAAGGCCGAAGAGACCGCCGGCGTGGGCGCGCCGCTGGCATTGGGCATGTGGCTGGTGTTCGCGGCGGTCTGCTGGGGGATCATGCCGGCCTATGCCAGAATGTCCACCGAGTCGGAGGAAGTGATCCGGGAGGTGGTCGTTTACGGCCGGATTGTCTGCGTTTTCAGCATCGGACTGTTTACGGAGAGCGTCTGGACCAAGGTGCTGCAGGCCGCCGGGGACATGAAAACGCCCATGCTTGCCCAGATCGCGGGGGCGCTGACCAATCTTGCCCTTGATCCGCTGCTGATTTTCGGCATGTTCGGCCTTCCCCGGCTGGGAATTGCCGGCGCCGCCATTGCCACGGTGGCGGGCCAGATCGCGGCCGCCCTGATTGTCATGCATCGGGGATACCGGAGGTCTCCGGCTCTGGCGCGGTATCCGGCGGTGGTTCTCCGGGTCTACCGGCTGGGGCTTCCCAACATCCTGATGCAGTCTGCCTATACCTTTTACATTCTGGGCCTGAACCTGATTCTGTCCGGATTTTCCGACCAGGCGGTGACCGCGCTGGGATTGTATTATAAATGGCAGACCTTCTTCTTCATTCCGCTGGGCGCGCTGCAGACCTGCATTGTGCCGGTGGTGAGCTATAATTACGCCGCCCGGAATCTGGACCGGTGCCGCCAGACGCTGAAGACGGCGGCCCTGTACGGCTGGGCGCTGATGCTGGTGGGCGCCGTCTGCTTTGAAGTGCTTCCCGTCCAGCTGCTGAGCGTCTTCACAAAGGACGCCGAGGTGATTTCCATCGGCACGTTTGGCTTCCGCCTGATCGGGCTGAGCTTCCTCCCCATGGTCACATCCCTGATTTTCCCCGTGTTTTTTCAGGCGGTGGGTTACGGGCTGAAAAGCTCTCTGCTCACCATTTTGCGCACCGTGGTGCTGTTTGTGCCGCTGGGCTATCTGTTCTCCCGCTTTGGGCTGCATCCCTTCTGGATGACGTTTCCCATTACGGAGCTGGTGACGTCCGCGGTGGGCGTGCTGTTCTACCGGCAGTTTCTCCGCCGGGAGGGGCGGTACGCCGCGGCGGAGACGGTGCCCGAACGGGCGGTTTCCTCCCGGGAATAATAAAGCAAAGCCCTCTGTATGCCGCGGCATACAGAGAGCTTTTTCCGTTGTCAGTAGCTGCTGATTTCCAGACTGTCGTCATCCCGGCCCTTTTCGATGGCCCGGATGACGGCATAGTATTTCAGCTGCGGGCTTACCTCAATCAGGACACGGTCTCCCACCTGATGTCCCATCAGCGCGCGTCCTACCGGAGATTCCTTGCTGATCAGATTCTTCAGGGCGTCCTGCCGGAGTGTGGTGACAATCTGAATGGTCATCTCCGCGCCCAGCTTCTCGTTCAGGAACGTCACCTTATCAAACAGCTCCACCGCGCCGGAGGCGCTGTGCGCGGGCTCGATCACCTTGGCGGTGCGGATCATCCGCTCGAGATAGCGGATGCGGCTGTCGTTCCGGTTTTTTGCCTGCTTGGCGCACTTGTATTCGTAGTTCTCGCTGAGATCGCCGAAGGCCCGGGCGGTCTGGACCTCCTCAATCAGCTGGGGGCGCAGTTCCCGGGTGCGGTAGTCGATTTCCTCCTGCATTTTCCGGATGTCCACCGCCGTCAGTTCGTCGTACATGGCTTAAAAATCCAGCCCGCTTCCCAGAACGCCCCGGCTGGTGAGCTCGTCCATCAGGCTGCCCTCAAACTCCACATTGTAGGGCATAATCATATATGTGTTGGAGGCGATGCGGGACACAGTGGCGTCAAGGCCGTAAGCCACGCCGGAGAGCACGTCCAGAATCCGGCGGATCAAATCCCGGTCCAGCTGCTCCAGGTTCAGAATGACGGTCATGCCCTCCTTCAGCTCGTCCGCCACGGCGGGCGCGTCCTCCAGCCGTTTGGGCTGCGCGATCATTACCCGCAGCCGGGTGGTGGCGCGGATGCTGACCTCCCGGCCGCTTCTGGGCCGGTCCGAAGCCTGCCCGTTCAGGGCCCAGGCGGAGGTCATGTCTTCCTCCTCATCCTCATCCAGGCCGGGGTGAACCCACTGCTTCAGATTATCCATCAAGTTCATATGCTTCCACTCCTAAGACGTCTATGATCCGGTTTCCATAAAACCATGTTTTTTTCAGTATAGCACACTTCCGGCGTTCGTAAAGTAGAAATTGCCGAATTTCGGAAAAAGTTTTCTGCGAGAGAGCCGCGCCCCGCGGAAATGTGGCCGCGCTTCATTTCCCGACGGAATTTTTCCGCCGCTGCCGCTAAAATTGGGGGAGAAATGGACAGCGGGAGGGACAAGCTGTGTGGAAAAACAAACTGACGCTCGACCGGGAGCACTCGGCCCGGCTGGTGGGATGGGGCATCCGCTTTTTTCTGGCGGCGGCGCTGACGGCCGCCCGGCTGCCGGAGGGCGGCGCGCCGTTCGCGCTGGGCTGTGTGGCGGCATGCGGCGCAGGCGGCGCCGGCATGGCTGCGCTGCTGGGCACCGGTGTTGGAACGTTTCTGTTTCTGCCCTTTGACCAGGGGCTTCCGCATCTGGCGTCGGCGGTCCTGATGGTGACGGCGGCCATGGCGCTCCACGGCCTGAAGCTGCTGAAGCGCCAGTGGGCGGTGCCGGCCTATGCGGTGGCGCTCTATCTGATGGTACATCTGGCCTATGTGGCCCAATCCCTGGCTCCCATGGAGCGGTTGCCGGTCTGCCTGACCGCCGCCGCGCTCACCGGCGTATCCGCCTGGACCTACGCTCCGCTGCTGACGCCGGGGCAGACCGTGCCGGATCCCGCCGCGCTGCGGTTTCTGGCGGTAACGCTGCTGTGCGGCGGGGTGGACGCGGAGATTGCCGGAATTTCCGTCGGCAGGGCGCTCGCCGCCTGCCTGGTGATGCTCACCGCCTGGCAGGGAGGGGTCACGCAGGGCGTGACCACGGGACTGTGGTCCGGCTTTCTAATGGATCTCTACGCCGGGGACGGGACGCTGTTTTTCTCGGGAGCCTACGGCTTTGCGGGACTGGTTACCGGGCTGCGGGCCGGACGAAACCGGTTTTCGGCGGCGGCGGTGTATCTGGGGGCCTCCATGATCCTGGCGCTGACGGCCCGCGGCGAGCTGGGACTGCCGCTGCTGGGGGAGTCGCTGCTGGCCGGGCCGGTTTTCCTTCTGATTCCCGGCCGGGCGCTGAGAGGAAAACGGCTGGAGAGGGCGGCGCCGGCCCGCCCGTCCGCCGCGGAAGGACTGAAAACCCGGCTGATGAAAACCGCCGCCGCCCTGCGGGACCTGTATGATACGCTGGGACGGACGCCCCAGAGCGCGGAGGAAAATCCCGCCGTGATTTTTGACCGCGCGGCGGAAAAGGTCTGCCGGGACTGCGCCCTGTGCGCTTTGTGCTGGAAAAAAGAATATGTTTCCACCTTCAACGCCCTCAACGACGCCACCGCCTATCTTCTGGAGCGGGGGCGGGCCCTTCCCAAGGACTACCCGGGCTATTTCCGGGATCGCTGCATCCATCTGACGGAATTTCTGGAGGCGGTCAGCGGGGAGACCTCGGCGTTTTTGCTGCGCCAGCAGTACCGCCGGCAGGTGGAGGACGCCCGCCGCAGCGCCCGGGGACAATACGCCCAGCTGGGCGAGCTGTTGTCCGCCGCGGCGGCCGGACTGGGGGAAGCGGCCGCCGTCTGCGCGCCCGCGGAGGGGATGGCCTACCGGATCGGCGCGGCGCTGCGGCCCAAGGACGGGGAGACGGTCTGCGGCGACAGCGTCAGCTCCTTTGAGACGGAGGACGGGACGCTGTGCCTGCTGCTCAGCGACGGATGCGGCAGCGGGGAGGGGGCCCGGCGGGAATCCGCGCTGACCAACCGGCTGCTGCGCCAGTTTCTGGAGGCGGGCATCCAGCCGGAGGCGGCGCTGAAAACCCTGAATTCCGCTCTGGCTCTCCGGGGAGAGGAAACCGGAAGCTTTGCCACCATGGATCTGCTGACGCTGAAGCTCCGCTCCGGAGACGGAGCGCTGTATAAATTCGGGGCGGCGCCCACCTACATCAAAAAGGGCGGAAAGGTCCGCCGGATTACCGGGCACGCGCTGCCGGTGGGGCTGCGGGAATCGCCGGGCACGCCGGATGTCACAAAGCTCAGTCTGGAGCCCGGCAGCTTTACCGTCATGGTCAGCGACGGCGTGGCGGACGCTTTGGGAGACGAGTGGCTTCAGGATCTTCTGGCGGGCTGGGACGGAACGGACCCCCAGCTGCTGGCGGCGCTGGTGCTGCGGGAGGCGGTGAAGCGGGGACGGCTGGCGGATGACTGCGGCGTGCAGGCGCTGTATCTGGACCCGGCGCCGGGCGTTGAGGCGGTATAGCGGCCGGATGGAAAAATTCCGGACGCGCAGTATAAATTTGACTGCCCTGAGACACACTGCAAGTAATCAACCTGACGGAGGAGTGACAGGGATGGTCAAGGGAATTTCCAGAAGAGTGGTTGTGGTGGACTCGCCGGACCAGCGTTTTTTTGAGCAGGCAATTTTTATCGTGCGGAACGACGCGGCGGGAGAGGGCGTATCCTCCCGGGAGCTGGTGGAGGAGGCCCGCCGGGTGGCCAAAAGCTACACAGCCGGCGGCGCGCTGAACCGCCGGTTCCGGGAGCTGTCTCCGGTGCTGTACGCCCTGATGGGTGCCTCCATCATTGGCCTGGCCTGGCTGCTGGCCTGGCTGATCTGAAGAGAACGCTTTCCCGGTCCGGCAGCGGCGGGAGAGGAACCGGCGGAGGCCGGAAGGACCCTGCGGGTTCCCTTCGGCTCCCGCCGGATTTTCGCGCCCGCCGGGGCTGCATAATTTATCCGGAAAGGGCGGCTTGTTCATAATTTGTTCATGACTGGAAACCGCTTTTCCGCTATGGTATAGATAACCTGCTCACTGTGTTATGTAACCGTAAATCTGATTGATGGAGGGAGTATTATGAAAGCCTTTTTAAAACGAAAGCTGCCGGCCTTTCTGATGGCCCTTGTGATGGTCACGGGACTGCTTCCCGCTGCGTCAGCGGCCTCTGCCGATATTGTCCTGAAGGTGGATGCCGGAGAGGAAGTGGCGTTTGACCGCGGCGAATTCAAAAGCTACTTTGAGGATCAATACGATGACGGGGAATTCCGGTATGTAACCTTTGAACCGGACAGCAGCTACAAGTCCTCCGTGGGGCAGATCTATTACGACTACAACGGGAGCGACGAGGAGTCCTTCTCCAGAAGCGACCTGCGGAACGGAGGCGCGCGGTTTTACTATTCCAACAGTAAGACCTACTCCCTGCGGGACACCAGCTTCGTGGCCAGCAAGGACGCCGAGGACACCACGCTTTCCATTGAGTTCTGGACATATGGCTACGATGGAGACGGAGATGAGGCCGAGCGCAGCGGCGAGCTTCAGATCCGGGTCAGCGGCAGAAGCGGCAGCGGCGATGGGGATATCGTCCTGAACGTGGACGCCGGAGACGAGGTGTCCCTGTCTCCCAGCAAATTCAAATCCTATTTTGAAGACCGCTATGACGAGACGTTCCGGTACGTGACCTTTGAGCCGGACAGCACCTATCAGTCCTCCAACGGCTATGTCTACTATGACCACGACGGAAAAGATGAGGTGCGCTTCTCCAAGAGCCGCCTGTCGGACTACCAGTTCTATTACAGCTCCTCCAGCTACGGGGATTACCCGCTGGACGGCCTGAGCTTCGTGGCGGACGAGGACGCGGATGGCTCCACGGTCACCATTGATTTCCGTGCCTGCGGCAAGAACAGCGAGCGCAGGGGAACGCTGGAGATCTGCATCGGGGGCAGCGGGACCGCAAAGGGCAGCATCGAATACGAGGTGAAGCCCGGCGAGGAAGCGGAGTTTGATGAGAGCGACTTCAACCGGTATTACGATAAGAACGCCTCCGGCTCATTCCGGTATGTGGAGTTCACCGGCAGCAAGAATCTCACCAGCTCCAACGGCTACATGTACTGCAACTATGGCCGGAAAAAAGAGGTTCGGTATACCTCCAGCAGCCTGAAAAAGACCAGCTTTTACTACGGCGATTACGATGATGTCAGCGATTATGCGCTGGACAGCCTGAGCTTCGTGGCGGATGACAGCTTCGACGGCACCGTGACGCTGGAGTTCCGGGCCTACGGCACCAACGGCCGCTATGCGGACGGCACGGTGGTCATTCGTTCCACCGGCGGCAAGAACACCAGCACGAAGGGCGATATTACCTATTCCGTCGGTTCCGGACAGGACGTCTCCTTCCAGGAGAAGGATTTCCGGAATTTCTACGACAGCAGCAAGGGAACCGGAACCTTCCGCTATCTCACCTTCACCAATGCCAGCCAGCTGAAAAATCCCAACGGCATCCTGTACTCCGGCAAGGGCACGGGCAAGGAGGAGATTCTGTCCTGGAGCACGCTGGACAAGTGCCAGTTCTACGCCAGCACAGAGGACGGGGACGATTACAGCAACGGCTATCCGCTGAACCGTCTGGCCTTCGCGGCGGGACGGGAGTTTGACACCGCCGTGACGCTGAAATTCCGGGCCTGGTCCTCCGGCAGCCGCTACGTGGACGGCACGCTGGTGATCAAGCCGGATGGAACAACGGCGGACTCCGCGGCGGTATCCGGAAATATTTTCTATAACACCACCTATAATACCAATCTCCAGATCAACCCCAACGACATTGCCCGGTATTTCAACAAGACCTATCCCAATGCCGCGCTGTCGTATGTGAAGCTCACCGGGGTGCCTGCCACCGGAACGCTGTACTACAACTATTACGGCACCAGTGCCTATGGCGCCCGGAAGACGGCCATCGCGGCTTCCGGCGTATCCGCCGCCGCCTTCTATTTCAGCCCCGCGTCTACCAGCCAGTACAGTCTCAGCGAGTTGACGTTTACACCCAACAGCAGGGCAAATTACTGCGATATGATTCCCTTCACCGCGTACGGCAGCGGCGGACAGTCCGTCTCCGGTACCATTCTGATCAGCGTCACGCTGGCCGCTGTGTCCGATATCTACGGCGTTACGCCCAAAAACAGTTCTGTGGACTTCCCGGCCGCTTCGTTCTACAGCGCGGTTTCCAGCGCCACCGGCACCGCGCTGGGAAGCATCCGGCTGCTGACGCTGCCCAGCGCGTCGGCGGGTACGGTCTATGTGGGCAGCGGCACCGCGGCAAAGGCGGATACGAAGACGCTGTATCAGTATTCCAGCGGCACCCAGCGGATCAGCCAGCTTCGCTTTGTTCCGGCTTCCGGCTACACCGGCTCCGTGGAAATGGTCTACGTGGCCTACAATACCAGCGGCGCGGCGGTTGCCAGCGGGAAATTCTGCCTGGGCATTGTCAACTCCAAAAAGACCTTCTCGGATATCGCCGCCTCCACCTGGTGCTATAAATACGTGGAGGAGCTCAGCGACGCCAGCGTTATCAGCGGTTACAGCGACGGGTCCTTCCGCCCCAACAGCAATGTGACCTACGGCGCGGCGCTGAAGCTGATCATGCTGGCCGCCGGCTACAAGGAGCAGGCGCCCACCGGCAAGCATACCTTCAGCGGCTATCTGACCAAGGCGAAGGCCGACGGCCTGGTCAGCGGTACGGTGGATCTGAACAAGACCATTACCCGCCTTCAGGTGGCGCAGCTGGCCGCCAAGGCGCTGAAGCTGGATACCGCCAACCTGTCCAGCCTGAAGCCCTTTACCGACACCAAGGACCCCTATGTTCAGGCGCTGAACGCCGCCGGCGTGGTGGAGGGCTATTTCTCCGGCGGCACCAGCACCTACAAGCCCAACAACACCCTGACCCGGGGCCAGATCTCCGCTATTGTCTGGCGGATGCAGCAGCTGAGAAAGTAACGCCCCCGGAAGAGAAGAACCACGGAAGGAACCCGGCCCGGGTTCCTTCCGCCTTTTTATGCACGGGATTTTCCCGGGGCGGGCGGTGTGCTCCTTGCGCGCCGCCTTACAGAGATCTTACCTCTAAGCATAGAACGTCAGACGTCAAATGGATACTCGCTCAAAACGGAGTGAAAATCTTTAGGCATTGTGCCCAAAGAAAACGCCAATTTGTCAAATATTTAACAAAATTTTGTAAAGTAACGATTTTCCCATTGACGGGACCAAAAAAAGAACCTATAATCAGACTTGCATTTGGCGGTTCAGCATACGATACATTTGTCAAAAAATTATCAAACTGACCGCCTGACAGGCGCCCTTTGGAGTAGGGAGGCCCCGAACCCTGCAAAATATATTATAAAACGGAGGAACATCATGAAAGATCTTTATGTCGTGAACTGCTGCCGTACCGCTATTGGTTCTTTTGGCGGCTCTCTGAAGAACACCCCGGCTGCCGAAATGGGCGCCATTGTGGTGAAAGAGGCTCTCAAGCGTGCCAATGTTGCTCCTGAGAACGTGGACGAGCTGATGTTTGGCTGCATCCTCACCGCTGGCCTGGGCCAGAACGTGGCCCGTCAGGTTTCCATCAAGGCCGGCATTCCCTATTCTGTCCCCGCCTATACCGTGGGTATGGTCTGCGGCTCCGGCATGAAGTCCGTGATCGAGGGCGCCCGTTCCATTCTGGCCGGCGACTCCGACATCGTGGTCTGCGGCGGTACCGAGAACATGAGCGCCGCTCCCTTCGCCGCTCCCGACGCCCGCTGGGGCGCCCGCATGGGTGATAAGAAGCTGGTGGACACCATGATTAAGGACGGCCTGTGGGACGCCTACAACAACTATCACATGGGCACCACCGCTGAGAATATCTGCGACATCTGGGGCATTACCCGTCAGGAACTCGATGAGTTCGCCGCTTCCTCTCAGCAGAAGACCGAGGCCGCTCAGAAGGCCGGCCGGTTCGACGATGAGATCGTTGCCGTCCCCGTGAAGGTCAAGAAGCAGGTGGTGGACTTCAAGGTTGACGAGTTCCCCCGCGCCGGTGTTACCGCCGAGGGCATCTCCAAGCTGAAGGGCGCGTTCCCCATCGGCCCCGAGTCTCCCGCTCCTCAGGTTGTGCACACCTTCGAGCCCACCGGCATTCAGGATGCCGCCGATAAGGGCACTCAGCGTGTTACCGCTGCCAACGCCTCCGGCATCAACGACGGCGCTGCCGCCATCGTGCTGGCTTCCGGCGAGGCTGTTGAGAAGTACGGCCTGAAGCCCATGGCCAAGCTGATTGGCTGGGGCCAGGGCGGCGTGGATCCCAAGATCATGGGCGTCGGCCCCGTTCCCGCTTCCCGTGCCGCTATGAAGAAGGCCGGCGTGAGCATCGACGACATCGACCTGGTGGAGGCCAACGAGGCCTTTGCCGCTCAGTCCATTGCTGTGGCCCGTGAGCTGCACTTCGATATGAGCAAGGTCAACGTCAACGGCGGCGCCATTTCTCTGGGCCATCCCGTCGGCGCTTCCGGCGCCCGTATCATCGTGACTCTGCTGCATGAGATGCAGAAGCGTCCCGAGGCCAAGAAGGGCCTGGCCACTCTGTGCATCGGCGGCGGCATGGGCGTTGCCACCGTGTTCGAGAAGTGCTGAGCTTCTTCTGAACGGGAGTACATCCTTTTCTGAGAAATTTTACAAAGCGGGAGGAGCTTTTGCTCCTCCCGCTTTCGCTTATCCGCGGCGGAAGCGCGGGGAAAAGAAAGCGAACTTTGATATCAAATTGTCATGATTTTTTTGTCGGACTGTGGTTTACTGAAAGTCCGCCGTTCCTCCGGCCTTCCATGGCGGGGCGCGGGACAGAAAGCCGGCCGGAGGGCCGGACGGAGAAAGGATGACGCGGATATGGGAAAGAACCGGCTGTCTGGGGGAATCAGCGCCCTGACGCTGCACTTGTTTGCAATGGGCTGTATGCTCTGCGATCATTTATGGGCCACGCTGCTGCCGCAGTGGGGCTGGCTGAACTGGGTGGGACGGCTGGCATTCCCAATTTTTGCGTTTATGGCTGCGGAGGGCTGCCATCACACCAGAAGCCTGAAGAAATATCTGCTGCGGCTGACGGTGTTTGCCCTTCTCTCGGAAATCCCTTTTGATTTGATGTATGGAGGGCGGGCGTTTTATCCTGTTCATCAGAATGTGATCTGGACGCTGCTGCTGGGGCTGCTGGGAGCTGCCGCGGTGGAAAAAATCCGGAAGCGGGGAAAATGGTGGCTGACGGCGCTGGTATTCCTGCTGGCTGCCGGGACCGGATACATTCTGGGGACGCTGCTGATGGTGGATTATTACGGTCCCGGCGTACTGACGGTGCTGTTGTTTGACCTGTTCCGGGGCCGGAAATGGCGGCATCTGCTGGGACAGGCCGCCGGACTGTACTGGGTGAATGTGGTCTTATTGGGCGGCATGATGGTTCCGGTCCATATCGGCGGGATGGAGCTGGAAATCAGCCAGCAGGGGACGGCGCTTCTGGCCCTGATCCCCATATGGCTGTACCGGGGGCGGCAGGGCCCGCACAGCCGGGCGATCCAGTATGCCTGCTATGCCTTTTATCCGCTCCATATGCTGATTCTGACGGCGGTGCTCCGCGCCATGGAACAGCTGGCATGAGGAAAAGCGGGTTTCATTCCGGGATTGCAATTTCAGAGGAAAACTGTTATACTAAAGTTCTAATCAAAAAGCTGATTTCGAAGAGGAATTTATAGAATTTGACGGGGGATCATGATGCAGACATTAGAAAAACAATTTCACATTCATTGCGTGCCCGGCGATGTGGGACGCTATTGCATTCTGCCGGGCGATCCGGGCCGGGTGCCCGCCATTGCCGCGCTGTTTGACGATGCGCATCCTGTGGCCCAGAACCGGGAATTCAATGTCTGGACCGGAACGCTGCTGGGGGAAAAGGTCACGGCCTGCTCCACCGGCATCGGCGGCCCCTCCGCCGCCATCGCCATGGAGGAGCTGGGGAAATC
>ERZ808240.1068-NODE-1068-length-34775-cov-4.777391_pt1 | contig 34775 bp, 24 predicted proteins | sample MGYA00521084_ERZ808240 | MGnify/ENA primary metagenome ERZ808240 (study PRJEB31516, sample SAMN03275571) | gut metagenome | biome: mammalia-associated habitat; material: feces | host: Papio cynocephalus | place: Kenya | collected 2012-08-06 ... | reverse complement strand
TGGCGGCGCGCCCGGCGTGGGACAGCGTGCTGGAAGTTTTGAGCATCGTGGGCGCCTCGTGCATCTTAGGCCCCGCGACGGTGGCCGTGGTGATGGGCGTGCGCGGCGACAACCTTGAGGCTGTTGGCCCGCTGTCGGTGGTGCTGACGGCTATCGGTGTTGTGTGCACGGCTGCTTATGCTGCGTACATTCAGATGGCTGGTGGATCGTTTGCCCAGGTGGGTCATTATTTCGATCCCACAAAGGCAACGAAGGCCGTGGTGGACGCCGCCGCTACCGCCGCCGATCAGGCCCTGCTTCTGTGGCTGGGTGCCGTGGTGGTGGGCGCCATCGTGCCGCTGGTGTGCTGCCTTGTGGCGCGCAAGAAGGGCGACGCGGCCAGCTGGAAAGCCCTCGGCGCCGTCGCCGTGGCGGCCGGCCTGGCAGGCGCCGTGTGCCTGCGCGTGGCCTTCTACAACATGGGCATCAGCGTGTTCATGTTCTACTAGGGCTTTCGCGCCCGCCGAAAAAGTGGGACGGGGGTCGGGTACCGTCTCGCTTGCCCGGGCGGGGTGGATCGGGCTGCCGCGAGCGGGGGCGAGGGGAGCGTCCAGGCTTTGCCTTGCGTTTCCCGGAGGTTCCCCCCGAACGCCCGTTCCGCCGCGCCGCTCGCGAGGGCGGCACCCTGCTCGGCAGCCCCGCAGCCCGGCGTGCGGCTCCCTTTCGGGCGGCCCCCTTCCGCTTGGAGACGTTCCTTCCCCCAAACCCCTTGCAACAGGAAGGTCTCCAAGCGGAAGGGGGCCGCTTTGCGTGGCGGAGCGTGACGGGGTCAGGTGAGTTGCCACGTGCGAGCCAAAGTGCCAAACGCGCTGCCCGCACACCGCCTAGCCCAAAAACGCGATACGTTTGGATTTTAATCGGAACCGCGCAAGTATGGGACTGCGAGGACTTTTCGTTTTCCCAGGTCGCAGCTTCGCGCCAAACTGCGCTATTCCGCAGGAAGCCATTAGAATCCAAACGTATCGCGTTTTGCCATCCCGGAGCTTATGGTTCGGCTGTGCGTGTAGTATGTCGCGCATTGCAACGGTTTGGCAACGGCGCCGTGCACGGCGCGCGCTTGGTACGGTATCGCTGCGGCGGTGTTGGTACCATGCGGGTGATGTATTCGCCGCAAACACGCAAGGAGCGCACATGATTGGGCTTGGAGGTCGAATTAAATTCCTGATGTATTCGCTGAAGCTGGCAAGCAAGTACATGCAGCTGGGCAATTCCGTTCGCAAACTCATTGCCGAGGGCAAGTTGTCGCCGCGCATGGTGCAGAACTGGGAGCTTATCGGCCTTGACAACGAGGGCGGCGCGTTTACATGCCCGAAAGATCAGCCTAGCATCACGGACAACTCCGCTTGGTATCTGTATGACTTCGCTGCCCAGCTTGAGGAACATGCCCAGCTTTTCGATGCAAAGCAGCGCGAGACTATCGCCGAGTGCGTGGGCTTAGCCCAGGTTCTTGAGCGCATCACACGCCAGGAAAGCGACCCGGATATGCTGCGCAAGTGGGAGCGCAAACACGGCTGCACATACACGGGTCCCACTATGCGCGAGCAGTTTCTGGCGAAACTGGAGCCCCAAGAGCATGCGTAGCTGCTCCTTCGCCGATTGTTTCCGTTGTGTTAATTCGCGTATCGTTCGCGTGAAACACTCGCCATCGCGTCAGATAGTCCCCGTTTCCGCCGGGTTTTGGGTGTAAAGTGGTTCATTAGCATTACTTGCACGTCTTTTAGAAGGAGCATCACGATGACGGTCGAGAAGAAAGATCTTGATTGGGGCAGCCTGGACTTTGGCTACCATCAGACCGACTACAGCTACGAGGCCCATTGGAAGGACGGGCAGTGGGATGAGGGCGGCTTGACCACCGACCATGACCTGCGTCTTTCTGAGTGCGCCGGTATTTTCCACTACTGCCAAGAAGTCTTCGAGGGTCTGAAAGCCTACACCACCGAGGACGGCTCCATCGTATGCTTCCGTCCGGATATGAACGCCGAGCGCATGTTCAACTCCGCTCAGCGTCTTGAGATGCCGGGCTTCCCGAAGGACAAGTTCGTTGAGGCCGTCAAGCAGGTTGTGAAGGCCAATGCCGCATACGTGCCGCCGTTCGGTTCCGGCGCCACGCTGTACGTGCGTCCGTTCATGATTGGTTCCGGCGAGGTTATCGGCGTTGCTCCTGCGCCTGAGTACACCTTCCGCATTCTGGTCACGCCCGTTGGCCCGTACTTCAAGGGCGGCCTGAAACCCATCAAGCTGCGCGTGTCCGAGTATGACCGCGCCGCACCGCACGGCACCGGCAACATCAAGGCCGGTCTGAACTACGCCATGTCGCTGCGCCCCACCATGGAAGCGCATCGCAGCGGCTACGCCGAGAACGTGTACCTGGATTCCCAAAGCCGCACCTACATTGAGGAAACGGGCGGCGCGAACATCCTGTTCGTGAAGGAAGACGGCACGCTGGTGGTGCCGAAGTCTCACACCGATTCCATCTTGCCGTCCATCACGCGTCGCAGCTTGGTGCAGGTGGCGCAGGATCTGGGCATGACCGTCGACGAGCGCTTTGTGACCTGGGAAGAGGTTGCTGGCGGCGAGTTCGTGGAATGCGGCCTGTGTGGCACGGCTGCCGTTATCAGCCCGGTTGGCCAGATTGACAACAAGGTGTACGGCGCTGATCAGGAAGTTACCTTCCCGGCTGGTTGCACCGAAATTGGCCCGGTCATGAAGAAGCTGCGCGAAACGCTCGTCGGTATCCAAGACGGCGCGCTTGAGGACAAGCACGGCTGGGTTTGCAAGATTGACGTAGACTAGCACGAAGTTCGCTATATGCACAAAAAAGGGCCGTCCCGAAGGGGCGGCCCTTTTTTGCGTGCGGCGCACTTCAGCGAAACGAAGTGTCTTTGCTCTCGGGTGTTCCGTGCGGTGCCGAATGCGTGGTGGGGTGGTCGCAGACAGCGGTCGGCTATCTAGGCGAAAAACGCGACAACTCACCCGCCCTCTGTCACACTCGACCCTCTGTCACATCTCGGTTCGAGTCGCGAAAAGTCGATACGTTTGTGTTTTAATGCGGTTTGGCTGCATGGACGCAAAAGCGGGAAGCTTTTGACCTGGGTAAATGCAGTTGTCCGCTGGTCTTCTACTTGACGTGCGGCCATTAAAACACAAACGTATCGACTTTTGATGGCCGAAGGATGACTTGGAGTGCGTTAGGGCGGCAGGGGCTTGCTATCTGGCGTTGATGTGTGACGCGCGTGCTTATCGGAACACGAAAAAACGGCCCGCTGCTTGTTTGGCAGCGGGCCGCTTGGCATCGAGCTGTGCATGTCGCGCGATACTGAAAATCCTCGGTTCGGATAGAGCGCCTGCGCTAAGGCGTCCCAGGCTTAGAAATTCTCGGCCGTGATCTCGAAGTATGCCTGCGGGTGTCCGCATACGGGGCATACGTCGGGAGCCTTCGTGCCTACGACGATGTGGCCGCAGTTACGGCATTCCCATACCTTGACCTCGCTCTTTTCGAACACCTGCGCGGTTTCCACGTTGTGCAACAGCGCGCGGTAGCGCTCTTCGTGGTGCTTTTCGATGGCACCAACCTGGCGGAACTTCTCGGCTAGCTCGGGGAAGCCTTCTTCCTCGGCGGTTTTCGCGAAGCCGTCGTACATGTCGGTCCACTCGAAGTTCTCGCCCTCAGCAGCGGCCGTCAGGTTCTCTGCCGTGGTACCGATGCCCTCAAGCTCGCGCAGCCACATCTTGGCGTGATACTGCTCGTTGGCCGACGTCTTGCGGAAAATCTCGGCGATCTGCTCGTAGCCTTCCTTTTTGGCCACCGACGCGAAATACGTGTACTTGTTCGTTGCCTGAGACTCGCCGGCGAAAGCCGCCTGCAGGTTTTTCTCGGTTTGCGTTCCTGCGTACTTGCTCATAAGAAACTCCTCTCGCTGTTGTGGGCTGCGCGCACCCCGCGCGCAGCACTCGTTGGTTTCCATAACGAAATGATACGAGCACTGCCAAAGCGGCGCAATCGGTTTCACGCTATTGTGACGTAATCGTTGCAACAGCTGCATGACCCCAGGCTGCACCCGTTTTGCGCGCTAGAAGCTGCGGAGATTCTGGGCAGTTCGCGTGCGCGGTTGCACGTCTGCGCGGGTCCTGAGGCACACTGTTCGCAAGCGAAAACCCTACGAAAGGACTCCCATGAAGGCTCAGATTATCCATTGGTGCATCCATGTGCTGGACAAAGAGGCGTCCATCGCGTTTTACGAGCGCGCGCTTGGCTTTCACGTGGCGCGCGAAATGGGCCCCGAGGACGGCTCGTGGTCGAACACGTACCTGGTAAATGAGCAATCGCCCTTCGAGATTGAGCTGACGTGGAACCGCGGCCGCACCGAGCCGTACGCCAACGGTGGGCGCGATACGCACATCGCATTTGCCGTGGACGATATTGCCGCTTATCGCAAGCTGCACGAGGAGATGGGCTGCATCGTCTTCGACAACCCGCGCATGGGCCTGTACTTCATCGCCGACCCCGACGGCTCCTGGATTGAGATTCTGCCCGAGGACTTCGAGGCGTAAACAGGTGAGCAACTCTCTCCGGGTTATAACTCACTAACTTTTTATCGGCAGTTCCCCGCGTTCGCGGTATCATTGCGTAGAGATGAAGTTTGCTGCATGTAACGAATTGAGGGCGAGACGCAATGGGGACAGATGCCGAACCAAAGTGCACGGATTGCTGCTGTGTAGATGTTGAACCTGTTGTGCGCGATTGCGCGCTGTTCGAAAACGTTTGCGAATCCCATTGCGCCCAGCTGCTTAAAACGTTGGGCGCATCCGTGCGCTCCTACGAAGAGGGCGACTTGCTGCTTCGCCTTGGCGATATGGTGTCGCGCATGGGCATCGTTGTGGAGGGCATGGTCGAAATTGGGTTTTACGACGAGACGGGCGAACTTGCTACGGTAAGCCGCATCGCGGCCGGTGGCATTTTTGCGGAATCCATCGCCTGCGCCGCAAAGCCAAGCATCGTACAGGCTACGGCTATCGAACGCTGCCGCGTGCTCTGGCTTGACGTATCGCGCCTGTTGGCAAGTGATGTGCTGTCGTGCAACGATGGGGCTGCGACGGTGGTGGCGAATCTTGTGCGCATCGTTTCGCGTAAGAACATCTTCCTTAACCAAAAGGCGCAAATCCTCACACAGCGCTATGTGCGCGATCGCATCAAGCTGTATCTGAAAGATCATCTTGACCGCGAGCGCTTAAGCGTGCCGTATTCGCGTATTGATCTTGCCCGCTATCTTGGCGTGAATCGCAGCGCGCTTTCGCGTGAGCTTGGCCGTTTGCGCGACGAGGGCATCGTGTGCGTTGAAGACGGCTGCCTTGTGGTGCTGCAACCTGATTTTCTTTGCGAATAGGGCGCGCTGCTGAATTGAAGGCTTGCGTGGGTGGCGACGTCGGGTGGCGAAAACGGGAGCTCCACGCCCTCAAAAAATTCCCCTATTCGAACTTTTTTCTAAAAAAAGTTAGCAGCGGTTGCTATGGCAACCGTGGGTAACAGTGACAAATGATACAACCTTGTACGGTAAAAGATAGCGTAAGTAAACACTGTACAAGGAGGAACCATGCAAGCATGCAAGCGTGCCGGGGCGAATATCCCCGCCGCAAAACTGTTTTCCGTGCTTATGGCGCTTGTGCTGGCGTTTTCCCTGATGCCTCACGTAGGCATCGCGAACGCCGACACCGCTAGCGCGCCCGGAAGCAACTATAAGCCGGGAACCTACGACGTGACCGTTGGGTTCGCCGTGAACAACAACGGCACCATTGGCGCCGAGATGTCGTCAACGAAAGGCAGCCTGGTGGTTGGCGAAGGCGGGTCGCTTGAGCTGACGGTTTCGGGCATCGGCGAAACAACGCAGTTCCAGCTGGGTTCGTTCGATACCGATTTTTCGTCTGACGTGACCATCCTGTCAACCGAGAAGGCTGCGAAGGCAATGGGCGGCGAAGACCACGAGGTGATCACGTCGTTCACGGCAAGCCTTGCGAGCATTTCGTCCACGTACGCGCTCAAAGGCACCATGTTGAACCCGAAGGGCATGTCCTTTAACAAGGACTACCAGCTTTCCGTCGACTTCTCCAACGTGCCCGCCAAGGAAGGCGCGACGAAGATCGCCCAGGTTCCCGAGGCGCAGAAGCTGATCTACAACGGTGCGGAGCAGACTGGTATTGTGGCAACCGAAGCCTACGCGGTTGAAGGCGGCAGCGCCACCGACGCTGGCGATTACGGTGCCACGCTGACGCTTGCGCAGGGCTACGAATGGGCTGACGGCACCACCGAGCCAAAGACCATCGCCTGGTCTATTGCACAGGCGACGCTGACCGCAACCTACGCCGGCGAGCAGATCAATGCATCTGAGACGCCCGCATTTGCCGTTGATGTGAAGGGCTTCGTGGGCTGCGACACTGCCGAGAGCCTGGCGGCAGCCGGCTATGTTGCGCCTGCTGTGCCTGCTCCTGCCGAAATCAACGCCGGTGGCAGTTATCTGCTGACCCCTGAAGGCGGCAATGCCACCGCGAACTACAAGTTCGCCTATGTGCCCGGCACGCTTTCGGTGGCCGTCGACAACGCCAACGGCCTCAAACCTGGCACCTACACGGTCACCGCCCGCATGTACGTTCCCGCCGCAGTAAGCCCCATGAACAAGAACATGTTCCTGACCTGCGATCCTTCTGCAGCAAACGGTCTGAACGCCACGCCGCCGCTTGAGCCCGCCTCTGAAAATGCGCAGCTGACCGTTGCGGCTGACGGCGGTGTCACCCTGACCATCCCGCTGAATTCTAACGCGCTGAGCCTGCATGGCGAAGGCGCCGTTGACGGCGCAACCGTCGTCTCGATCGAGCAGGGCGCCAAAACCTACACCAATCCCAGCAGCAACGCTGCCGCAACGAAAGATGGATTGGCGACGTCTGTGACGCTGAAGCTCGACTCCTTGCAGGCCGCCTACAAGTTGACCGGGTTCGGTATCTACATGGCTCCCATGGGCAAGGATCTGTCCGAGGTGTTCCCTGGCCGCGATATCTACGCCATGCTCAACGTCGACTTCTCGAATGTTCCCGGCAACAAGGTGACCCCTTCGCTGCCTGACGCAACGCCCGACGACAATCAGGAAAGCGGTTCTGGCAACGACGGTGCGTCCGGTAACGCTGCGGCTAGCGGCGCCGGCGCAGCTGCCACCGCGTCTGACGGCCATCTTCAGGCCGGTACCTACACGGTGACCAGCAACATCTTCATGGAGAAGGCTGCAACGGGTCTGCCCATGGGCCGCGCGTACTTGACGAGCGATCAGTTCCCGCCCAACCAGGCGGTGACCTCCAACGCCACGCTGACCGTCGATTCCACGGGTCGCGCCACGGTGAAGGTGCCGCTGACCATTCAGGTGATGAACGTGAAAAGTCTGCCGGGCCTTGACATTGTGGCAAGCGAGAAAAACGGCGAAGGCTACCTGACCAGCGTTACCGTTGACCTGGGCGTTCTTACCAACCCTGGTACCACCATCACGAAGAGCTGCACCGCTAACGTCAGCCTTTCGGATATGGTCGTCAACATGGCCGGCCTCGACCGCGAGCAGTCGTGGGCGGCCACCATGGAAGTGAACCTCGGCGGTATTCCCACGACGTCGGGTTCCACGGTGGGCGGCTTGTCGCAAACGGGCGACGCTGCCGCTTCCACCGCGGCAAACATCGCGCTTGCGGCCCTTGCCGCCGCCGGTGTTGCTGTTGCTTGCCGTCGTAAGCTGCGCGCGCAGAAGTAACCTCGCGCATCGTGTGCTTATCTTCGGGAAACCGAACACGCTAGGCGGCCGCTCTTTGGGGCGGCCGCCTGCATGAAAGGAACCATTCCATGTCTCAATCTCAACTGTATTCACGTCGCCGCTTCGTTTCCATCGCGTCGTGCGCCGCGGCGACGGCGACCTTTGGCATGCTGACGGGCTGCTCGTCCAGCGCCGCTTCGCCCGACGAGCCCTCAAAAGCAACCGGCGAGGGCGCAACTGCTTCCGCCTCCGACGCTTCCGCTGCGTCAACTTCCCCTTTCATCGCCACCGATCGCGAGCTTTTGGGCAGCCCCGAGGCATGCACCATGAAGGTTGGCCTGATGATGGGCCCGCCGGCCATGGGTTTGTCGAAGTTCATGCGCGATGCGCGCAATGGTGCCTCCACGTTCAACACCTTCGAAATGAAAGTGCTTGAAATCATGGACTTTGCCCAGTTGGCAGCGTACCTCAACGATGGAACGTACGATGCTGTTACCTTGCCCAGCAACATCGGGCCCATCATGCACAACAACGACGACATTAACACCGACGTGGTGTGCATCGCGTTATCCAACCTCGGCGTGCTGTCCATCGGCACCACCGACAGCTCCATCCAAACGCTTGACGATTTGCGCGGCAAAACGCTGTATTGCATGGGCGAAGGCGGCACGCCCGGTTACACCACCGAGTACCTTATCGAAAAGGCCGGCCTTTCGGGCGACGTGCACTTGGAGTATAAGGCAACGCCGTTCGAGCTGCTCAACATGGTGCAGGACCGCCCGGGCTCCATTGCCGTATTGCCGCATCCGTTCGTGGAAATGGCGAAGGCTATGACGCCGGGCCTGCTTATCCCCATTGACCTGACCGAGGAGTGGAACCGTCTCAACGGTACTGATGCTGCGCAGCCGGTGACCACCACCACGGTGGTGCGCCGTGATTTTGTGGAAGCGCATGAACAAGCGGTGGTGGAATACCTGCAACAGGCGAGTGCTTCGGTGGAATACGTGCTGGCCAACGTGGACGAGGCGTCGCAGTGGCAGCAGGAGCTGGGCACGTTTCTGAACAACAACATCGCGCGCGAGGCCATTCCCAGCTGCAGTATTTGCTTGGTTTCGGGCACGGCGATGCAAACGGCGCTCGAAGGTTTCTTGCAGATGTTGTGCGACATGAACCCCGAAAGCGTGGGCGGCAAGATGCCGTCGCAGGACTTCTACTATCTGCCGCCATCGAGCGTGACGCTCGCGCAGCCGGGCCTGCCGACATCGGCGTAAAGCGCATCGTAAGCTTCGCGCGACACCGTGCGGAAAGGCAAGAAAGCGAAAGGAAGGGTGGGCGCCCCTATGATGCCCATGGCACCACAGTTCGAGCGAAAGCGGCAGATTAGCCGCCCGAAGAAAATAGCGATCATCGTGTTTTGGCTGGCCGTTTGGGAACTTGCCGACCGCGTGCTGCACAACCGTCTGGTCCTGGCCGGCCCCGTGCGCGTGGTTGAAGCGCTCTGCCAACAAGTGACCAACCTTGACTTTTGGGTGATCTGCGGCTCGTCGTTCGGGCGTTTGGCGTGCGGTTTTCTGATGTCGTTTGTCGTGAGCGTTATCTTGGCCGCCGCGGCGCACCGCTTCGACACGCTGCGCGACTTCGTGGACCCGGTGGTGTCCATGCTCAAAACCGTGCCCATGATCTCGTTTGTGATCATGCTGCTCATTTGGGTGGGCAATCAGATGCTTACCGTGTACTTGTCGCTTTTGGTGGTGCTGCCGTTTATCTACACCGCCACGCTCGCCGGCTTGGAAAACGCCGACGCAAAAATGCTGGAAATGGCCGGTGCCTACAAGCTTTCGCCGTGGAAGCGCTTTTTATACGTGTATCGCCCGGCTCTCATGCCGTTTTTGCTGAGCAGCTGCAAGGTGGCGCTGGGCATGAGCTGGAAAACGGGCATCATGGCCGAGGTCATCGGCACGCCGCGCCCCTCCATCGGGCGCGAAATGTACATGGCGAAGTCGTACCTGGACACGCCTGATCTATTTGCATGGACTGTTGTGGTCATCGTGCTGTCGCTGGCGTTCGAGAAAGTGTTTATGCTGGTGCTCGAGCAAGCCGACCGCCCGCTTGGCGGCAAACTGGTGCGCGGCGGGGCGTTGGTGCGCGGTGCGGGCGATGTCCAGGCGGCGGATGCACGTACCAGCGCCGATTCGGATGGATGCGCGTGCGAACCTTCGCTTGTCGAACGCGACGATGTGCGCCCTGTCGCTTTGGAGGCCTCTGGCGTGTGCAAGTCGTTCGACGATGCCGAGGTGCTGCGCGACGTGAACGTGCGCTTCGAAGCAGGCGGCGTGTATTGCCTGATGGGCCCGTCGGGCATGGGAAAGACCACACTTTTGCGCATCTTGTCGGGTCTCGAGGACGCTACCTCGGGTGCTGTCGGCGATGGCTGGCGTGGCGGCGTGTCGGTGATGTTCCAAGAAGATCGTCTGTGCGAGCGGCTGACCCCCGTGGAAAACGTCGCGCTCGTGCGCCCGCGCAAGCCTGTTGTCTACCAGGTGCGCCAGCTGCTTGAGCGCGTGCTTCCCGCTGATTGCATGGGTCGTGCGGCAGCGCAGCTTTCCGGTGGCATGCGCCGACGCGTGGCGCTTGTGCGTGCCGTGGCCTATCCGGGTGGCGCCATTGTGCTCGACGAACCGTTCACCGGACTTGATCGCGACACGAAACGCCTGGTCGCGCAGTTCCTGGTGCGCCATCGCAACGGTCGTACGCTGGTGGTTTCCACGCACAGCCCTGAAGACGCCGAGCTGCTGGGGGCGCAAACGGTTCAACTTGCCGACATCGCCACGTTTAACGAAGAGAAACTGCGCGAGCTTATGCGCCGCGCGCAAGAAGAGCTTGCTTACGAGGCAAGCGAAGGAGAAAGGAGCGAAATCATGATCGATGCAACGAAGACCATGCGCGAGATAGTCAAGGGCGAGCCGCTGTTCGCCGACTTCCTCGTGTCGAAGGGCTTCCCCTTCACGGTGGAGAATCCAATGACCGAATACGTCACATTCAACGATGTGGTGGAACGCCGCAAGCTGGACAAGGAAAGCTTCTTGGCCGAGTACGCCGAATTCAAGCGTCAGCACGAGGCGGGCGAGGAATAGTAAGGACTGCTGGCGCGCGCGGTGCGCACGGCGCGGTTGGACGTATGCCTGACTGCGTTTTGCGCTTTGCGGCATAGATTCGGGCAGGCAAGAACAACAAGGACGGGACATGTACTATCTGGGAATCGATGTGGGCGCAAGCTCGGTCAAAGTCGTCGCGGTTTCGGGCGGGGCGCAGGTGCTGGCCCGTGTAAGCGAGCGCCACGCCGGAAAGCCTACGCGCTGCGCGTCGCAGCTGATCGAGCGCGTTGCGCATGAGGTGGCGTGGCGCGCGTGCGCGGGCGTTGGGCTGTGCGGCACGCTGGCGCCGACGGTGGCGGCTGCGTACGACCATGCGGTTCGTATTGACGATATCCCCGCGTTGAACAGGGGCGTTTCCGTAGTATGCCCGCAAGCGGCATCCATCGTGGAGATAGGCGCCCAGTCGTCGAGCGCGGTGGTGCTTGGTGCAGGCGGTCCGCCTCGCTTTGCCTGCGGCCATGATTGCGCGGCAGGTTCCGGGGCGTTTTTGGAAAACCAGATGGAGCGTCTGGGTCTTCCGCTTGAACGCTATTCGCAGCTGACGGACGAGGCGACGTCGGTCCCGCGCATGTCGGGGCGTTGCGCGGTGTTCGCCAAAACCGACGTCATCCACTGCCAGCAAGAAGGTGAACCCATCGAGAATATCTTGCTGGGGCTGTGCTACGCGCTTGCGCGCGGATTTAACGCATCCGTTGCCCGCGAAGTCGGCGAATTGACGGCGCCGGTAGCTTTCGTGGGCGGAGTCGCCAAGAACAAGGGCGTGGTACGTGCGCTGGAAGACGTGCTTCGGCTTGGACAAGGCGAGCTTATTGTCGCCGACGACCTGGAGTTTGCGCCTGCGATTGGTGCGGCATTGTGCGTAGCTGACGAACTGTGCGAGGAGGACAAGGAGCGTGGGGCCTGCGGCATCGACGTGTCGGCGTCTGTTGCGGCCTTGCGCGCGCGCTGCTCGACGCACGCACCTGTTGCAGGCATTGCGCGGCTTGCTCCCATCTGCGGGCGAGCGCTTGAGGCAAGCGAGGTGCCCTCCGCGGGCGATGGCGGTTCGGCGGCCCTGTTCGACAAGCTGTGTCCCGACGCCACCGCACAGCATCCCGTAGAGGTGTTCGTTGGCGTGGACGTGGGCTCCACCAGCACTGACGTGGTGTTGGTGGATCGCAATGGCGCGTTGGTGGATGCGCAGTACCTGCGCACGGGCGGCAATTCCCTTGATGCGGTCCGCCGCGGGTTGCGCACGCTTGGCAAGCGTGCGGGCAACCGCGTGCGCGTGGTTGCCGTTGGCACAACGGGCTCGGGTCGTACCCTGGTGGGTCGATCTATCGGGGCCGACGTGGTATGCAACGAGATCACGGCTCAGGCTCGCGCCGCCGCTGCGGTTGATCCGCGTGCGACAAGCGTGTTCGAGATTGGCGGGCAGGACTCGAAGTTCATCTCCCTGCGTGATGGCCGCGTGGCGGATTTCCGCATGAACAAGATCTGTGCTGCTGGAACGGGGTCGTTTATCGAGGAGCAGGCAGCGGCCCTGCATATTGCGCTCGATGATTTCGGCGTGCATGCCCTTGCGGCAGAGGCACCGCTTGACCTGGGTGAACGCTGTACGGTATTTGTGGAATCCGCCGTGCGCTCTGCGCTTGCGCAAGGTTGCTCTGATGACGACGTGGCTGCCGGCCTATGCTTGTCGGTGGTGCGCAACTATCTGCATCGCGTGGTTGCCTCTGCCCCGCTGGGCCAGCGCGTTATCCTTCAGGGCGGCGTTGCATTCAATCCGGGTATCGTGGCGGCGTTTCGCGCGCTCGTGCCTGCCGAAGTGATCGTTTCGCCGTGGTTCGCTGTTTCGGGCGCGGTGGGAGCAGCGCTTGCGGCCGGGGAAGCGGCGGACAAGCCGACTGCGTTTAAGGGCTGGGATGTCCCCGTTGGTGCAAGCGGCGGTATGCCGGCGGAAAGCACTTCGGCGACAGGCGTGCGCCCAAGTGCGCCTAGGCCGGTTACAAGCGTTGCGAAAGCCGAGCCGGCTCTGTCCGATAAACCGGTGAAAATCGGTGAAATAGCAGATAGCGGCTCTGTTGATGTGCGTATTAACCGCAATAGCAGGTTCTATGCGAAAACCGAAGAGCTGTATCTTCGCGGTTATAACCCCACAATCGATCCTGCCAAGAAAACGATCGGCGTCCCGCGCTGCCTGATGTTGCACAAGCTATTTCCCATGGCGAACACGTTTTTCCGCGAATTGGGCTTTAACGTGCTGCTCTCCGACGCCACCGACGATGAGGCGGTCATGCTGTCGCAGGAAGTGGCACCAGCCGATGTGTGCCTGCCGGTCAAGCTTTTGCATGGGCATATGGAGCAGCTTGCGCGGCGCGGGGTTGACTACGTGTTCATGCCGTCCATCCAGACAATTCGCCATGCGAAGTCCACGGTTGCACACAATTACGCGTGCGTGTATTTGCAGTCCGGGCCTCAAATGGCCGCTCGTGCATTGCGTTTTGAGCAGCGGGGAATCCAGCTGATCAGCCCGATTCTGCGCATGGATTTTGGACAGGCTGCTATGGCGCAGGCAATGCTTGGGGTAGGAAGTCAGTTGGGGCTGCCGCCGCGCGACACGGCGCTTGCCATGTTGTCGGGAAGCGAATCGGTGGCGCAGTTCACGCGTGCCACCGAAGCGCTTGGCGACGAACTGTTGGCAAGCCTTCCGGCGGGTGAGCGCGTGCTGGTGCTTATCACGCGCAATTACGGCATTGCGGACCCGGTGCTGAACATGGGCGTGCCGGATTTGCTGCTTGAGCGCGGTGAACGCGTCATCACGCTGAGCCACCTGCATGCTCACGACGTGGATCTTTCGGCCGATTATCCCGACCTGTATTGGCCGTTTGCGCAGCATATCGTGTCGGGGGCTCGTCTGGTTGCAGCGGACGAGCGGCTGTTCGCCGTGTATTTGACCAGTCATGGCTGCGGGCCTGATTCCATGGTGTCGCACCTGTTCAAGCACGAAATGGGTAACAAGCCGTATTTGCATCTTGAGGTTGACGAGCACGCTTCGGCTGTGGGCATCGTTACGCGTATCGAGGCGTTTTTGGATGCGGTTTCCCAGTACGAGGCCGCCCGCAGCGAACAGCAGGTGCGCGATTTAGCATCGTTTCCTAGTTGGGAAGGTCAGTCGTGCGCAGGGCAGATGGGGCAGTGCGTTGGGGTGGATCGTCCCGTGGCCGAGCAGGTGGCGGCGCTGGTGCTCGCGCAGGAGGGCGAGGCGCCGGCGGGCAATGCTTTGCGCCAGGACGAAAGTACGCCTGCTGCACATGAGGGTGCGTCGTCGTCGCAGGCTGCCTGCGATGATGCCGACGTGCCTGTTCATCCGCATGCTTCGCATTGCTGCGCAACGCAGACTGCAGATAGGGTCGAGCTTGCCTACAGCGGCTTGCGTTCGGGTGAAGCATGTGCGCTTGCTCAGGTTGGGCCGCATGGTGCGCTTACGGCGGCATGGCTTGAGGCGTGCGGACACGCTGTTGACACGCAGCTGCTTGACGCGGATGCCGTTGCTCGCGGCACTGCCGAGCTTATCGAGGGCGAATACTTGACGTTTGCTGCTTTTTTGGGTGCGGCTAAGCGTTGCGTGGAGCAAAGCCGAGCAGCGTGCGCGGGCTGCGCTGGCGGTAGTGCGTGTGCGGGCGAACAATGCCCTGCACTGCTGTTGCCGGCGGGTGAGGGCGGCGACGCCGATGGCGCGTATGCGCGCGTGATCGAAACGGCGCTTGCAGATCGTGCAGGATCGTCGCCGCGCGTGTGCGCCCCGCCCATGGAGTTGTACCCGTTGGTGCTGTCTTCGCCGTTTGCGCTGTTCACGTGCTTGTTGGCGGGAGACATAGTGTTGGCGGCACCGCCTTCGGCGCGCGCACAGGTGCTTGCAACGCTGCAAGCGTCCGTAAGAGCCGATGCGGGCATCGACGAGGTGACGTTGCTGCGTGCCGCCCGCATGGCGCGTGATGCGGCGGCGGCCGAAAAATCTGTCAAATGCGTTGCGTTGGTTGGCGAATGGCCCATGGTGTTGGATGATCAGCTGACCGGCGGGTTATGGTCGAGCATGGAAAGTGAGGGGATACGCTGGGTGCGCATGCCGTTTTCGGAGTACCTGCGTTTCTTGTGGACCGATGCTCGTGCGTCGCTATCGCAGCGCTCTTCGCAGGCCGCGGTACTTCCCGACGACGCCGATGCGCGTTTTGAGAACGTGTTGAAAGCTGCGGATGGCTTGACGCGCAAGGTGCACGACTGTTTGGGGAATATCTCGCCGTTTTCACCTGACTTGGAAGATCTTGTAGCGACTGCTGATAAGCATCTGCACTGCTTGGTGGGCGGCAACGGGCGTTATCGTTTTGCGAAAGCTGCTTGGGCGATTCGAGCTATTGGCGGCGTGGTTGAGGTGTCTTCGCTGTATGAAAATGCTGGTATAGCCGTCCGTCAGCTCGAGGGAAACCTTGGCGGCAAAGCTTGCCGTCTGTCGTTCGATGGCGCAGCAGACGCTACGCGGGCAGAACGTCTGCGTGCGTTTTTGCACTACCTGTAGTTGCGCAAGTTTCATATCGAGTGAGTGGAAGTAACCGGCTTGATTTCGCTTACCACCTTTTTCTTTGATGACAAGGTAAAAAAGCGAGCCGCCCCCGTTTGGGAGCGGCTCGCTTTTATCAAGCTGTAGTTGCGCCTGAAGTAGAAGTGCTTAAAGTTGTCGCATGCGTTTACACGTTGAACTTGAAGTGCATGACGTCGCCGTCCTGCACCACATAGTCCTTGCCTTCTTGGCGTAGTTTGCCGGCGTTGCGGCAGCCCAGTTCGCCGCCTAGTTCCACGTAGTCGTTGTACGATGCGGTTTCGGCCTTGATGAACCCGCGCTCGAAATCGGAATGGATAACGCCAGCTGCCTGCGGGGCCTTCGCTCCGATGGGGATAGTCCACGCGCGCGTTTCGGTTTCGCCGCTGGTGAAGTAGCTTTGCAGACCCAGCAACTTGTAAGCGCTGCGTACCAGACGCGCCAGGCCCGATTCTTCAAGCCCCATGGCTTCCAAGTATTCCTTGGCTTCGGCCGGGTCAAGTTCGGCCAGGTCAGCTTCAACCTTTGCCGAAATGGGCACCGGCTGGCAACCGTCAATCTCGGCCAGCGGGGCGTCTAAGGCGTCCTCGTCCACGTTGGCGATGTAAAGGATGGGCTTCATGGTTAGCAGGTGCAGGTCGTAGATGGCTGCCTGCTCCTCTTCGTCCAAATTCAGCGTGCGAGCGCGATGACCTTCGTTGAGGCCTTCGAACACCTTCTTTGCAACTTCAAGCTTCTTGGCGCCGGCTTTGTCGCGCTTTGCCTCTTTTTCCAAGCGCGGCAAGGCACGCTCGAGCGTTCCAATGTCGGCCAAAATTAGTTCGGTTTTGATGGTTTCAACGTCTGAGCTGGGGTTTACGCGGCCGTCAACGTGCACCACGTCCGGGTCGCTGAAAAAGCGCACTACCTCGCAGATGGCGTCGGTTTCGCGGATGTTGGCCAAAAACTGGTTGCCAAGGCCCTCGCCCTTGCTGGCGCCTGCCACCAAGCCGGCGATGTCCACGAACTCAACGGTTGCGGGAACGATTTTTGCGGGATGGTCGATTTCGGCCAGCTTTTCCAGGCGGTTGTCGGGCACGGGGACAATGCCGACGTTGGGTTCGATAGTGGCGAAGGGGTAGTTGGCTGCCAGGCCGCCCTTGTTCGTAAGGGCCGTGAACAGCGTGGATTTGCCCACGTTGGGCAGACCCACGATACCGATGGAAAGCGACATGCTGAACTTCCTTAACTAGAAAACAATCGTGTTCGTCATGATACCGCAAACTGCCGCTGTGCGCCCGCCAGCCAACCAACCTACGCACATCGCGTGCCATCCGATGCGGGTGGATTTGCGCGGCAATGTGTCGTTCGCGCAGGTTGGCGGGTTGTAAGTGGCGCATGCGTGCGCTCATTAAACGTACGCGAAGTGCGTAGGCTGGCTGGCGTGCTGCGCGTCGCGAAGCGCAGAGGCCGATGCGCTATGTGTCGCGCCGCCCCGCTCGCAACCTAAACGTACGCGAAGTGCGTAGGTTGAAAAGCGGTTGCAAGGCGGTCTACGCACAGGAGGTGAAGTTCGGTCATTTCGCCGCCGTGGTGCGGTTTTGTTGCTATATATTGATTACATTACATTGCATTGAAGCGTAGGCGGAGCGGCGCGGGAAGGCGCGCTGGGCGAAAAGCGGGGTTTGCGACGGTATGGGCTTGCTGTGGATGGACTACGGTCCGGAATTTCAAAACCTAGTCGACAAAGCTTACGAGTACGAGCGGGCGGAACATGCCGCTTATTTTTCGCGCCTTGACGCCTCGCAGCGGCGCCATTTCCGCGAGGATACGCGCTACAACGTCGATTTTTTGCGCACGGCGTTGACGCTTGGTGATTCTCGCGTGATTGAAACGTATGCGGTGTGGCTCTATGAGCTGATGGCCGGCATTTTCAAGCAGCAAGACAATGCGTCTGAACAGGCACTTCATTGCGTTTTAAACAACATTTCCTGTATCGAGCGCGCCGCTGTTGACGTTCTTGATCTCGACAAGCTGCAACATGTGCAAACCTTGCTTGCCGCCGCGCGTGAAAGTGTGCTTGCGTATGTGCACGGTGAAGGGGTCAGCGCTGCGTGCCCGCACTCTTTGCACCAGGCCGAAGTCGACCAGTATCTTGACCTGCTGCTTTCCCGCAACACGCGCGGTGCAATGTCGTATGTGCGGCAACTGGTTGACGGCGGTATGGCGGTTGATGAGGTATACGTGGGCGTGTTGGCCGAGGCCATGCGTCGCGTGGGCGAGCTGTGGCATGCGGGTGCTATCACGGTGGACGTTGAGCATTACTGCACTGCAGCCACGCAAACGGCCATGTCCCAACTGTATGCTCGCATTTTTGCTGCTCCGCGGCGTGGGAAAACCGTGCTAGTGGCCTGCCCGGGCGCCGAACTTCACGAGATGCCTGCCCGCATGGTGGCGGACCTGTTTGAAAACGACGGGTGGGACAGCGTGTATTTGGGGGCCGCCGTGCCGCAGGAAAACCTTCTTGCAGCGGTAGCCGAGCATAAGCCCGATTTGGTGGCGCTTTCGGTTACCATGCCGCAGTTTTTGGTGGATTGCGAACGTGCGGTCTGCGCGCTGAAGCAAACGTTTCCCCAGGTGGAAGTTTCTGTTGGCGGGCGTGCGTTCGATAGTACGCATGAGATTTGGCGCACGTGGCCTATCGACTATTTCGCACACGACGCTCGCGAACTGATTTCCGCGGCAGACGCCGCAGCGGAGTAGCTTTATGAAGTTGATGGTGCTGCTGTGCGATAGGGCATGGAATGTTGTGCGCGTGCTGCGCGATGATTTTGCAACGGGTCTGGCGGCGGGCGCGTCGCTTGCTGACGTTGTTTTGCCTGATGAGGCGCGCGAGCTTCGCGCTGCCCAAAACCTTGAGAGCGGCCAGCCGCTTGTGTGCCCCCTAACGCTGCCCGGGCAGGCAAGTGCCATGCCGGCGTTTGCCGTGTCGTTTCACGAGCACTTCCTGGTTATTGCCTCGCATCTTGATGAGCCGGGCGACTTAAGTACGCTGGCGCATCAGGTGCGGGAATGGCTGGCGTGGGCTGAGGATAACCTGCCCTTGCCGTACCAAGACGGCTACTATCGCATCCAACGCATGAACAATCGCCTGCTGAACGCTGAACGCGCGCTTGTGAAGAAAAGCAGCCAGCTTGAGCGCATGCTCGAAGAGGTGCGTAAGGCGAACAACGTGGTTGCCTTGCTTGAGCGCGACCGCCTGACGGGCCTGTACTCCTCGGCGGGGTTCATGAACCACGCGCGCATTGCCACGCAGGCGCTTCCGGGGGACCGCTACGACGTTATGGTGTTCGCCATCGTTGGGTTACGCCAGGTCAGAGAGCTGTTCGGCAACCATACCGCTGACGATGTGGTACGTGCCGTTGCGCTGTTCGCAGGCGAGCTGCCAAGCGCGCAGCGGGTGATGCTCGCGCGCATAGACTCCGAGGTTTTCTACGCCCTTGCGCCGTCTGACCTGCAGTTTTCTCAAACGCTGCAGCAAAGATTGAACGCGTACTTATCGGACTATCCGCTGCCCGCAACTTTGCACGCGGTTGTTGGCGTGTGCGCCGGCAACGCGAAGGAATCGCCGGTTGAAGAAGCGTGCAACCGTGCGCGCATGGCGTTTGACCAGGCGTGCGCTTCGAAAACCGACATCGCGTTTTACGACCAGGCGCTTTTGCGGGCCACGTTGCGCGAGCATCGCATCATCGACGCGGTTCCCCAGGCGCTTGCCCAAGGGCAGTTCCGCATGTACCTGCAATCGAAGGTGGACATGCGTACGGGCGAAGTGGTGGGCGCGGAAGCCCTGGTCAGATGGGTGCATCCGAAGTTCGGGCTCATTTCGCCAGCCGATTTCGTGCCGCTGTTGGAAAAGCACGACCGCATCTGGGACGTGGACCGCTTCATATGGGAACAGGCGTGCAAAATGCAGCAACAGCGTCGTTGCCGCGGACTGCGCACGCTGCCCATTTCGGTGAACGTGGCGCGCGGCGATTTCTACAAGCCGCAGCTGTGCGACGAGCTGTGCGGCCTGCGCGATGGCTATGGGCTTGAGAAGGGTGATGTGCGCCTTGAGGTGATCGAGCGTGCCTATGCTCGCGATTCCGAAGCGCTGTCGAAAACGCTCTCGCGGCTGCGCGATGCGGGTTTCATCCTGGAGATGGACGATTTCGGAACGGGCGAATCCACGTTGGCAATGCTGTCGGATATGCCCATTGACGTGCTGAAACTTGACCGTAGCTTCGTTGCGCGCGGCCTGGAGGACAGGCGTCGGCGCGTGGTGGTTGCCAACATCGTGCGCATGGCAAACGAACTAGGGATGACTGTGATAGCCGAAGGCGTGGAAACCCCTGAACAGGAGCGGTACCTGCTTGAGCTGGGCTGCACCTACGCACAAGGCTTCTTGTACGCTAAGCCCCAACCGGCCGACTACTTTTTGGAGCTGGAGTAGGGAAGTGCCGTTCGCGTCTGGTTCGTGTGTGCGCAAAAGGTCAACCTTGTGTAACTTCTGCAAATCCATCTGATTGTGCGCTTTCGAATGCTTCTCAGTTGTGGGACAATAGGAAAGTTAATGGGAAAAAGCGGCGGTTGCGGCCGTCGCATGCAGGGTCGCAAGGCTAGGAGAAGTTCGCATGGCGCAACTGCAAAACGCCAAAGCCAAAAAGAAGAAGGGCGGCAACGTTAACCGCCGCAATGTTTGGCTGCTGGTGGCAACCACCATCTTGGTGCTGGGGTCCATCTTCATGTTCACCCCGCCGCAAGAGAAAATCAACCAGGGCCTGGACATTCAGGGCGGCCTGTCGGTGGTACTGTCGGCTAAAAGCACTGATGGCGGCACGGTTTCCACCGACGACATGGAAAAATCCCGCGCCATCATCGAGCAGCGCGTAAACGCGTTGGGCGCTTCCGAGGCGGTGGTGCAGCTGCAGGGCACCGACCAGATTCTCGTGCAAATCCCTGGCCTGTCCGACACCGAAACCGCGCTTGCCACCATCGGCAAAACCGGCAAGCTTGAGTTCGCGCGCCTGGATTCGTTCACCGACGACGACGTGAAAACGAAGATCGAAAACGGTCAGTACGGCACAAACGGCACCGTCACCGACGACTTCGGCAACACGCTGCCTTCCGGCAAAACGGAACATCTGAAGGTTGAAGAAGGCACGTACACGCCGCTGATCACGGGCAGCAACATCACGAAGGTTGACATTGGCCGCGCATCTGAAACGGGCACGGACTATTCCGTTAACGTGACGCTTGACTCCGAGGGTACGCAGGCGTTTGCTCAGGCCACGAAGGATTTGGCCAGCTCGAAGGGCAAAATCGTCATCATCTTGGACGGTGAGGTGCAGTCTGCGCCTGCCGTGCAGTCCGAAATTACGGGCGGTCAGGTGTCCATCACGGGCGGCTACGATAAAGACGCCGCTTCCTCTATGGAAACGGTGCTGGAATCCGGTTCGCTGCCGGTAAGCTTCGAATACGCGCAATCCCAGGTTGTCGGCCCCACGCTTGGTCAGGACGCGCTGACTTCCGGCGTGCTGGTGGCAGCTATCGGCCTGGCGCTGGTTATGCTGTACCTGCTGGTGTTCTACCAGGGCCTTGGCGTGCTTACTGCTGCCGCCATGGCCGTGTTCGCCGTGCTGTACCTGGGCATTTTGGCGCTGCTTTCGCACTTCGGCCTGTTCAGCCTGTCTATGGCCGGCATCGCAGGCGTGGTGCTTACCATCGGCATGGCCGCCGACTCGTCCATCCTTACACTTGAGCGTTTCCGCGAGGAAATTCGCATGGGCCGCAGCGTGCGCGCTGCATCCATCACCGGCGTGCGCCACGGTATTTTGACCTCTATCGACGCCGACCTGGTTACCATGGTCTCGGCGCTTACGCTGTTCTTCCTGGCAAGCGCCTCGGTTAAGGGCTTTGGCCTTACGCTGGCGCTGGGCATTGTGTGCGACATCGTTATGATGCTGCTGTTCAAGGCGCCTATCATCCGCGTTTTGGCGCCGAAGTGCATTGCCCGTCACCCCGGTTTCTGGGGCGTGAAGGACTGCGAGCAGGCCGCGCCGTACTTCCAGGGTGAAAAGCCTGCATCTTCACGCAAAGACGTGAAGGGCCGCTTTATCAAACTGGACATCAACCTGCTGGGTTATCGCAAGATTTTCCTGACCGTGGCCGCGTGCGCTATCGTGCTGGTTGTTGCGCTCGTGGGCATTCGCGGCGTGAACTTCGGCATCGAGTTTGTGGGCGGCACATCGGTGACGTTCCACCAGGGCGGCAACGACGTTACCACCGAGCAGGTTCGCAGTGCGTTTGACGCTGCGGGCGAGCCCGATGCGGTGGTGCAAACCACCAACGCCGATGGTCAAGCGGGCTTCTTGGTGCGCACCACCGACACGTCCGCTGAATCCGCCGCTACAGCGGCAAACCAGGTGGCCGACCAGTTCGGTTGGGATGCCGATAGCTTCGAGGTAACTACCATCGGGCCTGACTGGGGTGCCAGCGTTATCCAAAGCTCCTGCATCGCGTTTTTGGTGTCCTTGCTGCTGATCATCGCCTACATTTCGTTTAGGTTCCGCGATCCGAAGATGGGCGTGTCGGCCGTTATCGCGCTGTTGCACGACCTGGTTATTGTGCTGGGCGTGTACGTGCTGGTGGGCCGCGAGGTCACGCCGAACACTATTGCCGCTCTGCTTACTATCTTGGGCTACTCGCTGTACGACACGGTGGTGGTGTTCCACCGCATCAACGAGAACATGAAGGCCGAGTCCCCGAAGTGTACGTTTGCCACCATGGCAAACCATTCCGTGAATGAGGTGTTGGTGCGCTCGCTTAATACGTCCATCACTTCGCTGATTCCAGTTGTGGCCATGCTCATTTTCGGCGGCGAAACGCTGCGCGACTTCGCGCTGGCCATGACGGTTGGCCTGGTGTGCGGCTGCTATTCGTCCTACGCCATCGCAACGCCCATCTACGTGATGTGGAAGACGCACGAGCCGCGTTTTGCGAAGCTGCAGAAGAAGTACGGCACCGATATTCAGCGCTGGTTCCTGAACCGCTTGCCGCAACCTGCGGCTGCTGCGGCCGCAACCGCTGATGCGGGTGCGGCAGTGGCTACTCAGCCTGCAGCGGTTGCGCCTGTTGCTGCTGAAACGGCTGCGAGCGAAAAGCCCGCACACAAACCGGCAAATCACGGCGGCTCGAAGAACAAGAAGAAGCACAAGAAAGTGCAAGGCTAATATTCGAAAGTGTGAGGCTAGCAACCACGTATGAAGAAAACCACCTTCGGGTGGTTTTCTTCATTATGGGGAGCGGATGGTGCAGCCGGTTGAGGAGGCGCGGGGAAGGGGCATGGCTGTTTGCACGGTTTTGCAGCGTCGCACTCCCGAAATCGGCACGGTCTATCCTTCAATGCATGGTTTTTGCTCATGCTATTGGCAAAGAGCTTTGGAAACCGTGTACGTAAGGGCGGGCCATGCGTTATTCCGGCGGGTCGGCTTGCAAAACCATGCACGGTAGTGGGGGTTGTGATACGCTGCTTACACAATGCTGGGTTGATAGATGATTTCAGGCTGCGCGGCCGTGTTTAGGGCCGGCCTGCAAGAAGGAGGACTGCTATGCGCGAGGGAAGCGCCCCTAACTTTTGCCCGCCCACCGAAGAGGGCATCACGCTGACGTTTCAGGATGAGAAAGGCGACTCGGTAGAGCTGGAGTTTTTGGGCCTTATTTTGCATGAAGGCCGCCGTTATGGCTTTTTCTTCCCAGTAACGGAAGACTCACCGGCGTGCAGCTCGGGCGAGATTATCCCGCTTGAGGTAACCGAACTTGACGAAGACGGCCAGCCCTCCGCATTCGAGCTGGTTGAAGACGAGGCCATTGCTCGCGAGGTCTACGAAGACTTCAAGGTGGCCGCAAAAGACCTCTACGATTTTGAGTAGCAAAAAAGCCCGCATCTGCGGGCTTTTTTGTATACGTTACAGTTCAATCGGCTTCCACTCTTCGTGGTTGCAAATCCAGGCTTCGGGTTCTTCCACGCTGAAAAACACCAGCGTGGGGTCATCGGGGCCGTCGTAGCTCTCGCCTAAGCTGCACAGGTGCGCGTAACCGGCGTAACGCATGTCGGCGTTTGCCTTGTCTTCAAGGCCCGCTTTGCCGCGCAGGATAAGCCAACCGTGGCCCGGCCACCACGCCGTGGCTTCGAACTTCTGGTTGGCCACAAGCTCGCGCCACACATCTTTGGTGGTGGCGGTAACAAACCAGATTTTGCCGTCCTGCTCAGCGGCGAAGCTGAACGGGCGTACGTGCGGCTGGTCGCCCTCGCTGGTGGCAAGGTACCAGGCTGGCACGCTGGTCAGGTACTGTAAAATAGTTTCGTTCCCGGTCATGATGGTCCTCCTTGGTTGTTCAGGTCTTATATATAAACGTTGATTTTGCGGGTGGGGGGATTATCCCAGCAGCATGTTTATGGCTGCTATGCATGCGGCTAACGCGGCCACGGCAGCTACTGCAACGCCATCGCGTGCGGCGAAGTGCAGCGGATGCAGGTGCGTGCGGCCCACGCCGCCGTGGTAGCAGCGGGCGTCCATGGCTGACGACAGCGTTTCTGCATGGCGAAACACGCTGGTGAACAGCGGCACCATCAGCGACGACAGCATACGTACGCCTTTCACGGGGCTGTTGGACAGCTTTGCGCCGCGGCTGATTTGCGCATGATATACGGTAACCAGCTCGGTGGCGAACTGCGGCATGAAACGCAGCGCAATGCCCATGATCATGCCCAGCTCGTGGGCAGGCAGGCCGAAGCGAGCGAACGGGCCAAGCAGGCGCTCGAACGCCTCGGTTAAGTCGATGGTCATGGTGGTAAGCGTGATTAGGCTCATGCCCAGCATCATGATAGTAAGGCGCGCGCCCATGAACAGGCACGTGTACACGCCTGCTTCGCTGATGCGCAGAAAACCCAAGTCAACCAGTACTGCGCCGCCTTGCGTTACAAACAAGTTCAGCAGCGCCACAATCATCACAATGGCCATGAGCGGTGCAAGCGACTGCGCGGCTTTGCTGGGAGGTACTTGGGCAAGCCCGTATGCCAGCGCCACAAACACGGCGCATACAGCCAGCGCCGCCACTGATTGCGAACACAGCAACACCACGATGAACGCGCAACCAAGTATCAACTTCGTACGTGGGTCAAGCCGATGCACGCAGCTGGTGCCGGGGATATAGCTGCCGAACGAGAACCCCGCGCTCATCGTGCGGCCTCGTTTCCTGCGGTGTTGGGTGCGGTGGCGGCGTTTGCGTCGTCCGCTGCGGCCGCGGGTGACGCGGCGGCGCTTGTTGCGTTTGCGTGGCCGCCCGCAACCGCGCCCGTGCCAACCGCACTTGCAACCAGCTCCACTATATTGCGTTCGGTATACAGCTTGTCGGCGGCAACGTCCATGCCGCCTTCGGCAAGCGTGTTGGCAAACGCCTGCGCCTCGGTGGTGCCAAGCCCTACGTTCTTCAGCTCGGCAGCGTGCAAAAACAGCTGGTCAGGGGTGCCAATGCCCAGCAGCTGACCCTCATTCATCACGGCTACGCGATCGCACATGGCCGCCAAATCGTCCATGCTGTGCGAAACCATCACTACGGTAAGCCCCTGCTCGTGCAGGTGCGCGATCATGCTTAAAAACGAGGTGCGGCTTGCCGGGTCCAGTCCTGCGGCGGGCTCGTCGAGCACCAGCACACGCGGGTTCATGGCTAGCACGCCGGCGAACGCCACGCGGCGCTGTTGGCCGCCCGAAAGCTCGAATGGGCTTTTCTGTGCCACTTCTTCGAAATCAAGCCCCACACGAGCAAGCGACTCGTGCACGCGTTTGTCCACCTCGTCGTCGTGAAGGCCCAGGTTGCGCGGCCCAAACGCAACGTCTTTGTACACGGTTTCGGCAAACAGCTGATGCTCGGGGTATTGGAACACCACGCCAATGGAGCCGCGCAGGTTTGCTTCGCAGCGCTTGTCGGAAATGTCGGCGCCCATAACCAGCACCTGGCCCGATGAGGGCTTCAAAATGCCATTCATGTGTTGGATGATGGTGGACTTACCGCTGCCAGTGTGACCTGCAATGCCCAAAAACTCGCCAGCGTGCACGGCGAACGACACGTTGCGGATGGCCCACAGCGCATCGGGCGTGTTGCCCCATTTCGCCTGGCGTGCCGCCTTTGCGCCGCCGTGTTTGCGTTGGCGCTTGGCTTCTGCGGCATCGTAGGTGTATGACACGTTGCAAAACTCAATAAGCGGCGTTTCGCTAGTGCCATCGACCGAACGGCTGCTGGTAGGCATGCCGCCTTCGGCGTTCAAGCTGTGCCCGGCGCCCAAGGCGTCGCGTTCGCCTGCGAGCGCAAGCACGTGTTGTGCCAGCTCAGCGGCGTTTACGGTAGGGGAAACATTCACGCCGGCGCGGCGCAGGTCAAGCGACAAGCGTGCGGCAAACGGTACATCCAGGTTCAGGTGCGCCAGGGCATCGGCCTGCACCAGCACTTCCTCGGGCGTGCCTTCAAGCGCAACGTGCCCGCTTTCCATTACCAGCACGCGGTCGGCCTGCGCTGCCTCTTCCATGAAATGCGTGATCATCACGATGGTAAGTCCGCGTTCGTGCAGTTCGCGACACACACGCATCAGGCCGGCGCGCCCGCGCGGGTCAAGCATGGCCGACGCCTCGTCGAGCACCAGCACACTAGGGTTCATGGCCAGCACGCCGGCAATGGCCACGCGCTGTTTCTGGCCGCCGGAAAGCGCGTGCGTTTCGTGACGTTCAAAGCCCGAAAGCCCTACGTTTTCCAGCGCCTCTGTTACGCGTTTCCGCAGCTCATCCGTAGGAACGCCCAGGTTTTCCGGCCCGAACGCAACATCGTCTTCCACCAGTGAGGCAACCAGCTGGTCGTCGGGGTTCTGAAACACCATGCCGGCCGTTTTGCGGATAAGATACGTGCAGTTTTCGTCCGCAGTGTCCATGCCGTCCACCGTAACGCGCCCCTCGTCGGGCACTAGCAGCGCATCTAGATGCTTCGCTAACGTGGACTTGCCCGACCCGTTGCCGCCAAGGATGCACAAAAACTCGCCGGTGTTCACGTGCGCGCTCACGCCGTCAAGCGCAAAAGCCACGCCGTCATACGTAAAGCGAACGTTAGAGATGTCGATCATTTCGGCAGGTCACCGAATCCTTTCTGGTGGGCTGGCGCAGGTGGGCGGGGCACGCAAATTCCTTAGCGGCCGCGTACCTGGTCTTTCTTCGGGGTGATCAGGTTGGAGATGGCCTTGTACACAATTAACGTCAAGGCGGAGTTCAGCACGGTTTTAATCAGGTTGAACGGCACCACGGCGGGCAAAATCAGCGGCATGATAGCGTCGGCGCTGCCGTACCAGAACCACACGCCCAACGTCAGGTTCGTAAGCACGGCGCCAGCGGTAGCCACCACGCAGCCAACCAGCAGGCCGATAAGCGCACCGACAAACGTGTGCTTCTTCGCGTAGATGGCCGCGGCGGGCACCACGAAGAACAGCGTGGCACAAATGTTCATAAGGCTGCCAACCCATTCGCCCAGAATAAGGCCATGGATAACGGCGGCCACGGCGCCTACGGCAAAGCCGGCGCCCGGGCCGAAGGCAAAGCCGCACACCATTGCGGGCATAAGCGAGGGGTCGTACGTGAGAAACGGCGCGGCGGGCAGGATGGGAATTTGCACAAACGAGAACAGCGCGGCAATTGCGCACATAAGCGCCATGGTAACCAATTGACGCGTTGACCAGCGGTTTGTGTTCTTGATGGTGCCGGCGGCGGTTGCTTGGGACATGGTGAAACCTTCTTTCTGCGAAGCATGTTGGTGGCGGGGTTGCTTCGCAGCTTCGCAAAAAGAAACAAGCCCGTATGAATTCCTTCCATACGGGCTTGCATTCGCTTAACGTGAATCCGCAAGGCCACAGGGCCAAACGGCGCTTCGCGAACTCTGCCTCTTCCATCCGGACTGTAACCGTTGGTCCCGGATTTGCACCGGGTCAGCCTTGCGTGAGCGAGCAAACTCGCAACGCACAGGGTCGCGGACTTTCAGGTTCGCGCTGCATTGCAGCAGGCGCGCGCATCTGATTACCGCCAGTGAGGATTTTCACCTCGCCCTGAAACAGAATTCAATGCCGCAAGTGTAATACGCCCCACAAAATCCCGCAACCGTCCATTCAGTAGAAAACAGCAATGAATAATGAAAAACGATAGGAAAATGCTAGGGAAGAGTTGCTGAGCGCAAGTTTTTGGATAATTGGCGTTCGTTTGCGGGAGCCAGGGGCCTAAACTTGGTGTAAGAGGGCTTTGTCGTGCACTTAATGGGTTTATCTAGAAGGTTTTTCGAGCTCCGTGCCAAAATTTGCGGTAATGTGCGCTTTTTTGCTTTGCAAGTTGTTGGCGGTTGATTGGAAAAGCCAACAGTCTAGCGCAGGCAAGCGTTTGTACCTAAATTGCTGTCGGTTATTACATGTCAGCGTGTGCTCAATAACAATCGTTGACTGGAAACCGCACATTATCGCAAATTTTGGCACGAACCTCGAGAAATGGTTCTGTGAAGGCGATTTTTATCCAAGTGAGCTGCGCAGTAATCGGTTGCAAGGCTGGGGTATTGCCGAAAAAGGCAGCTTGCACTCTGACCATCCGCTATAATGGCCGCACGAGATAAGTGAAAGGTGTCTCTTGCGTCGCGCGCGGCGGGGAACAAGGAGTGCCGAAATGGCGGAGCTGCAAATCAAGCCAGGAACAAAGCTGCAAGTGGCGTTTGACGTGCCTATGGGCCAAAAAACCGACTTCAACATGATGGCCACGTTCAAAGAGGCCATTGACGATGCGTACTTCCTGATAAGTGCGCCTATGCTGGCGGGCAAACCGCTGTTGCTCGACGAAAACCAGAAGCTCCTTATGCAGTACTCCGTGGGCGATAACACGTTTATGATTGCGGCCTACCCCGAGGCGGTGCAGAAAGCGGGCATCCGCACGTACTGGAAAATGCGTCAAGTGGCCGAGCAGCGCACGTTTTTCAAGCGCCGCGACGAGCGTTTCAAGGTGGCCATGCGCGTGGAATACCAGCGCGACAATGTGGATAACCCCGAAACCGAAGACGCTATGACGGTAGACGTTTCCGCAGGTGGTGTGGCTATCTGCCTGAACGAGTATCCGGATGTGGGCGAGGCGCTGCAAGTGCAAATGCCCGCGGTGCGCCTGCAGGGCCAGCGTCACGAGCTGCCTGTGCAGCTTGGCATCGTGTGCTGGGTGCGTCAGGCGCCGAAAGGCAGCCTGTACCGCAATGTGTGCGGTTTGCAATTCCGTTACGCCAACGATCTTGAACGCGAAACGGTGAAAGAATACATGGGCTACGTGCGCGAGAAGTATAAGATGTAGCGCTCATGGGAATGTTTAATCGAAATAAACACGCGGCAAAGCAAGCCGATGATCAGGCTCAACAGCAGGTTGCAACCGGGCAGGGCGAAGCTGCGCCACCGCGGGACGCAGAAGCGATGCAGCCTGTCGCCAAGCCGTCGGCCGAAGGGGCGGCTGCGGGGCGCTCGCGTGCACGTGGGACAACGCGCAAGGAAAATCGCGCGGCGAAGCGTGCCGAAAAGCGTGCGGCCAAGGGGGTTGTGCGCATTGAGGACTTAGAAGACCTCATTGAAAAAGAAGGCCTGGAAAACATCGACCCCGAAACTGCGGTGTCCATGTACCTGCCTAAACGCCGCATGGCGCGCATTGGTGCGGCGCTTTTGCGCTTGGACAAGCTGCAAAAGGCGCTTATTGCGTTGGCGCTGGTGTTCGGCCTTTTGTTCGCGTTGTCGTTCATGCAGGAGAACATGGGCAACTTCACCATCAACCTAAACCGTTTGGAGCTGTTCCGCTATGGCGTGGCCATTGACGAGGACCCCAACTTTTCTCAGGCCACGGCGCGTTTGCAGGCGCAGGCGGTTACCAACGGCACCAACATTGCCGCCGAGGATCTGCCTGACAATCTTGACGATATCGACGGCAGCCACAACGGCAAAAGCTACGTGGCGTACACGTTCTACATTCGCAATGCTGGCAAGGTCGACCTGGATTACGCGTGCAACATTCGCATTGCGTCGGCGTCGAAGGGCGTGGAAAAGGCCGCGCGCGTGCGCGTGTGGAAAAACGGGGAAGCAACCACATATGCGGCTGCGGCGGCCGACGGCAACCCCGAGCCGGGCTGCGTGAGCTTTGCGTCTGACAAGGATGTGTGCACCATCCCCGAGGAGAACTTCCAGGTTGGCAACGTGGACAAGTACACGGTGGTCATCTGGCTTGATGGTGACGACCCCGAGTGCGTGGACGACATTGTGGGCGGTGCTGTGGAGTTTGCCATGGATTTCGACACGCTTGACCAGGACAATTCCAACCTGCTGGTGAAGTTCGTGCGTGATATTGCCGACACGCTTTCAGGCAACGACCCCATTAGCGCCTCGGGCAACGATGCTCCCGATTACTACAAGGACCACGATGTAACTTGGGATAACCGTCGCAATCAGGAAAACTCGCCCGCAGCATAGGCGGGACAGGTAGGGCACCTGCGTGAACGGGGGACGGAGGAGGTGTTCGCGATAAATCTTTGGGAAATGTGAGGGCAACCGCGAACACCCGTTCCGTCCCCTGTTCACGGTTGCCCTTCGGCCTATGGTTGGCATCCCTGCTAAGTGGGACTCAATATGTTGTGGGTTGCGCGGAGAACGCGGGGATAATCAGGGGTTAAGCGTGCAACTGTGACCTTAGGTGTGATACATTACGCTATAAGTATGTCGAGGGGGTACAACGTCTCGGCCGCGGAGCGCGGGCTTTTCCCAAGCATCCGCACATAAATGGGAAGAGAAAGGGTCCGCCATGGAAACTAAGGCACTGAAAAAGCAGATGGGTGCCGCCATCGCCATGGTACTGGTAGCAGCAATAGCCCTAGCCGCCAGTACATACGCATGGTTTGTAACGAACAATACCGTTAAGGCAACTACCAGTACCATTTCAGCACAGTCGAACGCCGCGTTTATGAAGATCAAATATAACGCGACTGCTACGACCTCTGATTTGACGGCGGATGTTGCAACACTAAATAGTGATGCACTATATCCGGCCCAATGGTCAAATAACTTCGACAAAGACGGGAAAAAAACTGGCGATGAGAGTGTTGGCACTCTGACGTATAACTTCGAAACTGCATATGGAACTGACCCTACGGCAAATGGATATAACAAGAGTGGTGATTGGATTTACGTTGGTTCTCCGGCAACTGCCGTAACAAAAGATTACGCTGTGGAGAATACTTTCAATATTAGTTCAAAGGGTACCGATTTGACGAAATTGAAGGTGGCTGATACGACTATCCTCACCAGTGATACCGTTTCTGGAGGGACGACCGACCAAGGGAACACGAGATTAGACGATGCTCTTCGTGTTTTGGTGACTTGTGGTAACGATTGGGTTTTATGCGATAAAAATGGTGTGATTTCCGATTCCGCAGGCCATTCTGGTGAGGAGCTTGGTCAGTTTGGGACTGGCGTAACCGTTAAGCATGATGAAAATACCGAAGTCAAGATGTATGTATATTACGATGGCAACGATAAAGAAGTGTATTCAAATAACTTGACTAATTTGAACAATGCTTCATCGAAAATTACCGTTATCTTTACAGCTACTGCGGACAACCACTAATAATCAGGTTCTTTTCTATGGGCTATTTTGCAGAATGATATCCCCGTATTTCTGCAAGCTTAAGGACTCCTCTAATGAGGAGTCCTTTTTATGCAGTTGTGCAGTAGGTATTTAGGGCCGTTTGCTAGAATATCATTCAGTGAAAAGGAGGGCATCATGGAGACTGGTTTTAAACAGTTGAAGATTCAGCTGCTCTCTGCTGCGGTCATGGCTCTTCTTTCTTTGTTCGCGCTTTCGGTGGCAACATATGCTTGGTATGTTTCTAACCATGAAGTAAAAGCCACCACCTCTACCATTTCGGCTAAGGCAAATAACTTTGTTTTGCAGATTGCAAAGCTTTCCGAAGGTGCCCAGCATGGCAACAACCAATCGCTTGTTGCCATTACTGACGGTCATAAGATTAGCCCGGCATCTACCAATGATGTGAAAAGCTGGTACGTCTGCCAAGGTTGGGGGCAGGACGGCAAGGTTTCCAGCTATTCGAAATTGGAAAATCTCGATTCTGATGGTAAGTATGTTGCGGACACCGATCACTATGCATATATCAAGAGTGAATACGTTCTGTACACCATTACCGAAACCGGATATTGTGATGCATATCTTGACGGCTCCGATGAAAACGGCGCTATTCAGGTTCAAACAAAGGGTGGCGCCACTTCAAATGTTGTCCCTGATTCTATGCGTGTTGGCATTACCATCCAAGATCTCGATGACAAAACGCCAAGCGGGGATGAAAAGTTGATAGCTGTTTATGCCCCCAAAGAAGAAACCGGCAAGGGCAATGATACAACGGCTCTAGAAGGCTGGACGTGTGTGAAAGACGAATCGTCTCTTATGCCTGTCACATATCCTCATATTGCTGAGAAAAACTACGTGTGGATCGGCACGAATGGTACGCAGCATAATTTTGCAGCTAATAAAAATGGCGACAACTATGTTGCACCTACGGAGAATGCAGCGCCTATTGCTTCCCGTATTGACTACGATGGCGTCATCATGCGTGTTTACATCTGGCTAGAAGGTACTGATGCGGATTGCATCAACAACTCTAACCAAGATGACCCCAGTACCTACACCGTCACCGTTAACCTTGCGGGTGTAGCTGCAAGCTAAAGTAGCATGTAGCATGCCCACCCACGCCGGGCTTTCTGCGCGTTCACTTCATCTATCTTGTTCGGGATCGGCCCTAGAGTAATTCGTGCTTTCATCTGCGTGTTTTCGTGTTTTGAAATTGTTGTTGTGCACATGGTTTCGTTACTTGCGATGGTAAAATAAATTTGTTGTTTTCTGTCGTTTTTCGCGCGGTGGAAGCACGGAACGCAAACACGCAAGAAAGGGCCGTTGCCTCGCACGGGGCTAAGCATATGAAGCCGGAAGATAAGCATATCGAAGCTGAGCCGAAAACAGCGGAGGGATACCGCCAAACGGCTGATGCTCACGTCCAGGAGGTCAAGGGCTTCTGGAAGCGCTTCGCCGTGTCCGGCCTGTTTGTGATTGCCGTGGTTGTGATTATCCTTGCGTGCCTAGCGTGGTTTGCGGTCAACAACCGCGTAAATGCAACCACCAGCGGTTTGAGTGCGCAGGGCGCAACCTTCACCATGACGGCGGCTGGCGCGGGCGAAGACGGTGCACACGTGGGTTATTACGAGCGCGGTGAGCGTACGAATGGCGAAAAGGATGAAATTGAAGGTTTGAGCACCGAGCATTCTATGACGGTAACGCTCAATTCAAACCTCAACAACAACGATGCGGGCGGTTTATATCCCGGGGCTCGCGGCGTTATCACGTTTACCGTTACGCCGTTGACCACGAGTCTGCAAGGTGTGACTATTGATATTTTGCGAGTCCTCAAGCTTGCAGACGGTAGCGTCGTAGATGAGAGCGCCAAAGGTAGCGAAGATAACGCTCTGCTTAAGCTTGCAAAGGGCCATCTGCTGTTCTTTAGAGATAAGGACGGCGACTATTACTCAAACCGCATTACCGATAGCAAGATCGTGCTTCAGCCGATCGACTTTAATAAGAAAGACGATAATGGCTCGGTACTCTCGACAGATACGACCGAATCGGTGACGGTGAACGTGTATTGGGTGTGGCCCGAATACATCCAGAATTTTGTGCTGGTGGGCAACGCAAACTACTACAAGAACCTGTTTGCTAGCGACACCAGCCTCGATTACACGGAGCTTCAGATGTATGTGAACGGCGGCGAGGGCGTGGAGAGCCACAGGGATGAGTTTTACTACGCTACGGCGGATGGCGTGGACGTAGCGCATGCGCCGAGCCTTGCCAAGGATATGTCTTCTACACAGTTGGCAACCTGTTCTGCCCTTTACAACAACGCAGATGAATATATCGGCACCAGCGTGAAATACGTGCAGCTTGAGTTCAATGCGAGGGAGGGCGTGCAGTGAGCAACGTCAATACCCGCATAGATACCTTGAAGGATTGGACCTACGATCATCGTCGTTTGCTGATGAGCATACTGGCGGTTATTGCCGTAATCGTGCTGATTGCCGGCTTGTCGCTCAGTTGGTTTGTGAACAACCAGGCGCTTTCAACTATCGGTAAGGTTGAGGGTCCTGCTAGGCTCAAGATTAAAGGCCCCAACCAAACGGCAATGGAGCAGATGGATCTTACTTCCGATGCGGATGCAGACACAACCTCGGAAGATGGCACCGTAACGCGCAAGCGTGCCTTCTGCGTCGAGAGCCAGGGCCAAGGTTTTGAGCTGCAAATTGCCAACACAACGAACATATCGGGGTTGCAGATTCACGTCTACCGGGCAACTGATGTGACGTCGACTCCCGAGGGCGCCGATGTTGTTGGACGTGACGGCCTCAACGATTACTACGCCTGGAAGAAGAAGGGTGATGAGGTTACGGGGTTTAAGGCCATCAATGAAGACGGTTCCACCGGCATTGCAACCAGTGACAGCACGGCTGGTAACTTCGACTCCCAAACCTTTAGCGAAAATGAAAGCGTCCAAAAGAACGCGCGCACGCTGTATCGCTACAAGAAGATAGGCGAGAACGACCTGGATGAGCCAAAGTCCGAGACAAGCGCCACCAAATACATCATCGAGTGTTCGTGGCCCAAGGCGGACAACATCAAAGAGACCGATGTCTTGTATATCATTGCGCGCAGTGGCGGCAGCAATTAAGAGGGGAGGGCGGCGCATGTCGGAGGAACAAAAGTCAAGCGAAGAGCTTAAAGATCAGCGGGAATGCCAAGGAGAGCAGCCAAAGACGAACCTGCGCAAACGCAAGGTGCTGTGGCTGGTCGCCGCGCTGGCGTGCGTTGCCGCTCTGATCGCGGGCGTGCAGCTCACGCTGAGCGCGTTCACGGCCAACGACTTTCTTAAAGCGGTTGCCGTCACGGGCACCTCGCAGGACCTGTTTGCATCCGATGTGCTGGCCCCTTACAACTCCGATCCCGACGATTCGCCGGTGCTGCGCTCGATCGTGGTGGATACGAGCGGTGACGAATGCTCCTTCAA
>ERZ808240.1067-NODE-1067-length-34823-cov-36.723165_pt1 | contig 34823 bp, 24 predicted proteins | sample MGYA00521084_ERZ808240 | MGnify/ENA primary metagenome ERZ808240 (study PRJEB31516, sample SAMN03275571) | gut metagenome | biome: mammalia-associated habitat; material: feces | host: Papio cynocephalus | place: Kenya | collected 2012-08-06 ... | reverse complement strand
GAAATACCGTTTAAAGTACCGTCATCTGCAACACCCATGGTAAACTGGATATCACCGCCATAGCCTTCATGGTCTGTTACCGTAATGACATAACCGAGTACGCTGCCATCACCGGAAAGTGCCTGTGCCACACCATCAATGGAAGCATCAAATCCGTTTTCTTTTACAAAGGCAGTCAGCGTATCCGGTGAATATGCTTCATCCGTCAGTTCCGTGAAGTCTTCTGCCGCTTCAAATACATTCTGATAAGCCTCGTTTTTGGCTTTCTGTTCCTGCTGCGCGATCGGCTCCTTTGTCACTTCATACACAAGTCCAAGCGCAGCACCACTGATCAATGTGATCAGAAATAAGATCAGTGCATCTTTCATCATCTGCTTCATGCCTTTTCACCTCCTCTTCCAAACGGTTTTGGAAATGATATTTTTTCAATCAGCGGAACAAGAAGATTGCCCAGGATGATCGCATACGATACACCCTCTGCACTGGCACCGAATACACGGAACAGACCGGTCAGGATACCGAGCAATATGCCATATATGTACTGTCCCTTCTTTGTAATGGGCCGTGTCACATAATCGGTCGCCATAAAGAAAGCGCCGAGCATCAGACCACCGCCTGCCAGATTGCCTGCAATATAATCGAAGTCGATCCCTCTGCCCGAAAACAGACATAAGAAGATCACAAAAGTCACAATGTAAGTACCTGGAATCCGCAGATCTATGATACCCAGTAAAAGCAGGAAACAGGCTCCTGCCACAATGGCGATCATGCTTGTTTCGCCGATCGTACCGGCTGTTTTACCGATCACCATATTATAAATATTCACACTCTCACCTGCTTTTAAACTGGCAAGCGGAGTTGCACCGGAATAAGTATCCGTATCAAAATTTGTCATAATAGACGTAAAAGAGATCAGCAAAAAGCATCTGGCTGCCAGCGCCGGATTCATAAAATTCTGTCCCAGACCTCCAAACAGCATTTTTACAACAATAATGGCAAACAGTCCACCGATCACGCCGATCCACCATGGTGCACGCGGCGGCAGGTTCAGTGCCAGCAAAAGGCCTGTCACAACAGCAGACAGATCCGTAATCGTATTTTCTTTTTTACAGATCAGATCAAAGATCCATTCTCCGAGCACAGTCGATGCGATCGTTACCAGGATCAGCACAAGTGCATGCAGACCGAAATTCCAGATACCGAAGATCGTCGTCGGCAAAAGCGCAATGATAACGCAGAGCATGATCATCTGTGTTGATACAGGCATACGGATGTGCGGATTGGATGAAACTTTTCTTAACTCATTCATACTTGCATCCTCCTATTTCTTTTTCCTGTCAGCCAGGATCATCTTACGCATGGATTTAATTTCCTGAGTAAGCGGCCGTTTTGCAGGACAGATAAAGCTGCAGCAGCCACATTCGCAGCATTCCATACCGTTCATTTTCACAAAACCATCTTTATCTCCGTGCTCTGCGGCTTTTGCCAGTCTGCTTGGCACCACTCTGCCCGGGCAGACCTCCACACACATACCACAGTTGATACAAGGTCCTGTCTTTGCTGCGGAAACATCATCCTTCGTCAGACAAAGAAGTGCAGACGCTGTTTTTGTTGTCGGTACATCCAGGTCAAAAATACCGAAGCCCATCATCGGACCGCCGGAAATGATCTTTGCCGGTTCCTGTTTAAATCCACCGGCTTCTTCGACCAGTTCATGGTAATTGGTACCGATCCGGACACGGAAATTACAGGGATCAGCAATCGCATCTCCCGTTACAGTCACGATCCTGTACATCAGCGGCTTATTCTCCAGAACTGCTGCGCCGATCGCACATACTGTATCCACATTGTTCACAATACAGCCAACATCCGATGGCAGCATATCACAGTTGATCGCACGTCCTGTAGACGCATAGATCAGCTGACGTTCTGAGCCCTGCGGATATTTGGTCTTCAATGCTTTGACAAGGATCCTGTCATCATCCTTTGTCAGTTCTTTCATCTTTTCAATACAATCCGGCTTGTTATTTTCGATCGCGATAATACCCTTTGCATTATCAAATAATGCAAGCTCGCAGCGGAGACCGTTCAGCACTTTTTCAGGCTCTTCGATCATACGCCTGTAGTCCGAGGTCAGATACGGCTCGCATTCCGCACCATTTACGATCACATAATCGATCTTATCAGGCTCCTTTGGAGAAAGCTTGACATGCGTCGGGAATCCGGCGCCGCCCATACCGACAACACCTGCCTTCTGCACTTTCTGTATGATCTCTTCTTTTGTATGATCGGCAAGCGGCTTACACGCTCCGTAGTCCACTTCCTCATACTGCCCGTCATTTTCGATCACAACAGACATCACATTGTCTCCGACAACTGTCCGATGCGGCTCGATCGCTTTCACCGTTCCGGATACCGTTGCGTAGATCGGTGCGGAAACAAAACCGCCGGCCTCTGCGATCAGCTGACCGGTCAGTACGTGATCTCCTTTTTTTACAACCGGCTTTGCGGGTGCTCCGATATGCTGCGAAAGCGGGTATACCAGATCCCCTTTTGGTAAGATATCACGGATTGGCTTATCCTTGCTCAGATCCTTTCCGTCATAAGGATGGATGCCTCCGTTAAAGGTTAATTTACCTCCCATAAACTGCCCTTCTTTCTGCTTCCGGCTTTCTGCCAGAAGATAATTTACTATCATTAACTATACTATTTTTTAGGACAAATTGCTACATGTTTTCTGTTTTTTATGCTATACTTTATGCGATGTGTATGTATCGATACAGACGTTTACACAAGAAAGGAAATATGTATGAAAACAGTCAGTTCTTTGCTTTCCCCAAGACTCTGTTCTTATCCGCTCTCTCTGATCGGTCGTTTAGAGGATATTTTATTTGTTGATATAGAAACAACCGGTTTTACCGCACGCAGTTCCTGTCTTTACCTGATCGGAGCCATTTATTTTGAAAAAGACCAGATCCATCTGATGCAGTTTTTCGCTGAAAAAAAAGAGGAAGAAGTCGATGTATTGAAGGCATTTCTTGCCTTATGCCAGAACCATTCTATTCTGGTGCATTATAACGGCAACAATTTCGACATTCCGTATATGAAGCAGAAATGCGCACAATATCATCTCCGTGAACCGTTCTCCCGCATGACCGGTGTTGATATTTATAAACGGATCATGCCTTATAAAAAACTGCTTGGGCTCGAAAATGTCAAGCAAAAGACCGTGGAACAGTTTATGGGCATCAAACGCGACGACCAGTACAACGGCGGAGAACTGATCCAGATTTATGAAGACTATGTCAAGGCGCCGCTTCCTTCCGATCTTGATCTCCTGCTGTTACATAATGCAGATGATATGAAAGGCATGTTTTCCATTCTCCCCGTGCTGACATATTCCGATATGTTCACGCATCCTTTTAAAGTTGTAAAAGTGCAGTCCAATAAATATGAAGATATGAACGGTAACACCCAGACAGAAGTGTTGATGAAGATCCGCTTTCCGTTTCTGTTTCCGAAGCAGGTTACTTTTACAGGAAACGGCTGCAGGTTCCGTGCTGAAGAAAATGAAGGTTATTTAAAAGTACCTGTCATATATGGCAGCATGAAATATTTCTACAGTAATTATAAGGATTATTACTACCTGCCCGCAGAAGACACCGCCATGCATAAATCCGTTGCAGCCTTTGTGGATCCGCAGTTTCGTGAGCCTGCCAAAGCAAGTACCTGCTATACAAAAAAGGAAAGTGCTTTCCTGCCACAATGGGATATCATATTCAGTCCTGTTTTTAAGGCAGAATACGGTGATAAACTCTGTTACTTTGAACTGACGGAAGCGATCAAACGCTCTCCCGCTGAGTTTGGCAAATATGCTTATCACATACTGGATATGCTAGTACATGGATTTGCAAAATAGGTATACAAAAAACAAGTGGGCATGATGTACCACTTGTTTTCTTTTTTATTCTTGCCTTTCATATTTATTTATTTTTACCATAGAAAAATGAATTCATCCGGTAATATCCCATATCTTTATACTGGATGATCTGTTCGGTACTGCCGATAAACAGACAGCCCTCCGGCATAAGCGATTTACTGAACTTTGCAAACACCTCTTCCTTCGCCTCTTCCGTAAAATAGATCAGCACGTTTCTGCAGACGATCAGATGACACTGCGTGGGATATTCATCTTTCAGCAGATTATGCTGTCTGAACTCCACACAATCCTTGATCTCCTGTGAAATCTGATAAGATGCTCCAACCTTTGTAAAAAAACGCCTTTTCAGATCTTCCGGAACGGATGCAATGCTTTTTTCCGCATACAGTCCCACTTTTGCCTTGGCGATCACCTGTTTATCAATATCCGTTGCCAGAATATGAATGTGGGAAAGCGGCATATGTCTGGAAAGCGCCATAACAAGTGAATACGGCTCATCGCCTGTAGAACAGGCTGCACTCCAGACCTTCAGATCCTTTCCAAACCGCTTTATCAGAGCGGGGATCACTTCCTTATCCAAGAGCTCCCACTGATCCGGATTCCGGTAAAACTCAGAAACATTGATTGTCAGATAATTGACAAATTCTTCAAAACGTTTTGCATCCGTCTGCAGGCATTTCACATAATTCTCATAACCGGAAATACCATTTTTTGCGATCAACGTATCGATTCTGCGTTTCATCTGTTTTTCTTTGTATGCGTTTAAATCTATTTTGGTCAGTTTGTATACTTCTTTTTTAAAATACTCATAGTCATATACCATTGTTTTCACTCCCCGGAAGAAAAAACAGGCTGCATGAGAAAACATGCAGCCCATAAATATCCTTTATGCCATTCTGTCTTTACAGAACCTATTCTTCTTTTTCTGCCTCTGCTGCAATAACTGCATCAATGTCTACAGATACAACATCTGCATCTTCTTCAGGCTTTTCTGCTTTTTCTTCAGGCTGAGGAGCTGTTAAAGCTTTGATGCTTAAGCTGATCTTCTTATCTTCAGCATTGAAATCAACAACCTTAGCTGTTACTTCCTGTCCAACCTGTAATACATCTGAAGGCTTCTCAATATGGTCTTTGGAGATCTGAGATACATGTAACAGGGCATCTACACCAGGCTCCAGTTCTACGAAAGCGCCAAAGTCTGTCATTCTTGCAACTTTACCTGTTACAACATTGCCTACTGCATATTTGCTTTCAGCATCTTTCCACGGATTTGTATCATCGAATTTCAGGCTGAGTGCAATCTTTGTACCGTCGATATCTTTGATCAGAGCCTTTACATGGTCTCCAACCTTGAATACTTTCTTAGGATTCTCAACATGTCCCCATGACATTTCTGAAATATGAAGAAGTCCGTCTGCACCACCAAGATCGATGAATACGCCGAAATCTGTTACGTTCTTAACAGTTCCTTCTACAACATCTCCTACATGGATCTTTTCAAAGAGTTCCTTCTGTGCTTCCAGTTTCTTAGCAACCATAAGCTGCTTACGGTCACCGATGTAACGGCGTCTCTTTGGATTGTACTCGCTGATCACGAATTCAATTTCCTGACCTGCATATTTTGTCAGGTCTTTTTCATATACATTGGAAACAAGGCTTGCAGGAATGAAGATTCTTACTTCATCAACAACAACGCTTAAACCACCGTCCAGAACCTGTGTTACTTTCGCCTTTAATACTTCCTTATTATTGTATGCTTCTTCGATTCTCTTATTACCCTTTTCAAGAGCCAGTCTCTTGTAGGAAAGGATTACCTGTCCTTCACCATCATTTACTTTAACAACCTTAACTTCCATCTTGTCGCCAGGCTTCAGTACTGTTGTCAGGTCAACATTTGGTTCGTTAGTGTATTCGCTTCTTGTAAGAATACCGTCTGACTTGTATCCGATATTTAAGATCGCTTCATCAGCTTTTACATCGATTACTGTACCCTCGACTACCTCTCCGTTATGAATTGTTTTAAATGATTCGTCTAACATTTGTTCAAAAGTTAATTCTGACATAATTTTGAACCTCCTCAATTATATTGTTCGGGGTAGACGCCCCAGCGGTAATTCCCACCAGTTTCGCTGATTTAGGTATTTCTAAATGCAAGTCATCCAGTGTTTGTATAAAATAAGTGCGCTCACATTCCTTTTGACAGATTTCGTAAAGCTTGCGGGTATTGGAACTGTGAGTACCGCCTATCACTATCATTATATCAACACGTTGTGCAATTTCACGTGCTTCCTTCTGTCGGACTTCCGTTGCATTGCAAATCGTATTCACAACAATTACATCATAACCTTTTTTCTGAAAAATTTCAACTAATTCTTGAAATTTATTGTAGTTAAATGTCGTTTGTGACACAATACAAAGTTTTTCTTCCGGATTTGCTTTAAAATTTTCCGCTTCCTCCATGGATTCGATCACAACAGGCTCCGTCAGGCTCCAGCCGCAGATGCCCTCCACCTCCGGATGGTTTCTATTTCCGATAATGATGATACGCCGTCCGCCGGCACTTTCCTTTTCCACGATCCGGTGTATTTTTTTGACAAACGGACAGGTTGCATCCACACAGTGCAGTCCTTTTTCTGTAATAGCATCATTGATCCTGCGTTCCACACCATGGGAGCGGATCACAACCGTTCCTTCCGTCAGTGCATTCAGCTCTGCTTCGTTTTCGAGCACGGTCACGCCCTTCTGTTCCAGATCACGGACAACCTCTTCGTTGTGAATGATCGGTCCATATGTGTAGATTTTTCCGCCCGATCCGGTCTGCTCATAAACTGTGTCTACCGCACGTTTTACGCCAAAGCAGAAACCGGCTGATTTTGCAAGTATTACTTCCATAATAAAATCTTACCGACACGTCCTTTCTTTTCTGTTCTGATCTCATACGGGGTCATTTTTATCTTACCAATGCCTACTCTTTATGGATCAGGCTGCAGATCGCATCCACGACCTGACCGATCGTCATATCCGAAGAGTCCAGAAGCTGTGCATCCTCCGCCTGCTTGAGCGGCGCATGCTCCCTTGTCATATCTCTGTGATCACGCTCTTTGATCTCTGCCTCGATCTGATCCAGGTCACAGCTTTCCCCCTTTGCAACAAGCTCTTTATATCTTCTTTGGGCACGTACTCTTGCCGATGCTGTCAGATACACCTTGACATCCGCATGTGGCAGCACACAGGTTCCGATATCTCTGCCGTCCATGATCACATCATTTTCATCCGCCAGTTTCTGCTGCAGATGCAGAAGCCTTGCGCGCACCTGCGGATTTGCGCTGCTGACGGATGCCATAGCACTGACCTGTGGGGTACGGATCAGTCCGTTTACATTTTCGCCGTTTAACAGAACGATCTGTTCTCCGTTTACATACCGGATGGAGATATCGGCTGTTTCACTTGCCTTTGCGACCGCATCCGCATCCTTTGTATCCACATTGCTTCTGATCATATGAAGTGCCATGGCACGATACATCGCGCCCGTATCCACGTAAATAAATCCTTTGTTTTTGGCAACCTGTCTTGCGATCGTGCTTTTGCCCGCTCCCGCAGGTCCGTCAATTGCTACCTGATAACTCATATCTGTTCTCCTTTTCTTACACTTCCGCGCCCTGCCGGTTTCCCGCAATATAGGCGGTTGACCATGCGATCTGCAGATTGAATCCACCGGTCAGTGCATCCACATCCATACATTCTCCCGCCAGATACAGATTTTTGACACGTTTGGATTCCATTGTGGACGGATTGATCTCCTTGACCGAAATACCACCCTGCGTAATAATCGCCTCTTTAAAATCCGATGTGCCCGTGATCGTGAGCGGAACGGCTTTCAATATCTGTACCAGCTTCTGCCTCTGTTCCCTTGTCAGGGCATCTCCCTTTTCGTAAGGAGAAATGTCTGCCAGTGCCAGAATCTGTGGGAGCAGTCTTGCCGGTAATAATCCCGCCAGTGCATTGCCGATCTGTTTATGCAGATTTTCAGACAGATCACGCAGGATCCGCTTATCAAGCTGTTCTGGTGAAAGTGCCGGTTTCAGATCGATATACAGCTGCATCGGCTGTTTTTGTAATTTTTTGACGATCTGGCTGCTTGCACTTAAGATCAGCGGACCACTTACCCCATAATGAGTAAACAACATTTCACCAAAGCCCTGATACAGCTTTTTCTTTCCGCTGGTGATCGTAACTTCCACATTTTTGAGTGCCAGTCCCATCAGTTCATGGCACCATGTCTCCTGTATCTTTAAAGGAACAAGCGCGGGATATAACTCTGTCACCTTATGCCCGGCCGCCTGCGCCATTGCAAGCCCGCTTCCGTTTGCACCGGTCAGCGGATAAGATACACCACCGGTTGCAAGGATCACACGGTCTGCTTTTTCTTTTTTTCCATTCTGCAGGATAATACCCAGACATTTTTTCGTTGGTTCCTTTTTCGGATCAATCTGTTCCTGCCCGGGCAGATCTTCTGTCCACAATGCCTTTACAGGGCTGTTTAAACAGATCTTTACCGCAAGGCGCCGCAGTTCATATTCCAGTGCCCGGATGATATCTGAAGAATGATCACTCTGCGGAAATACCCTGTTCCCGCGCTCTACTTTCAGCCTGACCCCGAGCTGTTCAAAAAATGCCATACAGTCCTGCGCATTAAAATCGTAAAATGCACTGTATAAAAACTTGGGGTTGGAGATCACATTTGACAAAAGCTGTTCCGGCGTGGCATCATTGGTAACATTGCATCTGCCCTTTCCCGTAATAAAAAGCTTCTTCCCCAGTTTTTCATTCTGTTCATATAAGGTGACATCCTGCCCGCTTCTGGCTGCAAAAACCGCCGCCATCATACCTGCAGCACCGCCGCCCACTACAATCGTCTTATTCATGCGCATCCTTTACAAGTGCATTGTCCTGCACCGGTTTGTTATCAATAAAATCAATTTCATCATTCAGATAAACCTGATAATTTGCCCAGACTTCCTCTAAATCTTTCAGGTTTTTGCTTGCCTGCTCCGGTGCTTTGACACAAAGCGCAACAACCAGCGCATTGATCACACTGAGCGGTGCCACAAGCGAATCAACGATGGAAACCATGTCGCTTCTTGCCAGCAGATTGCAGGACGAATACAGATTCATCGGAGAATGTACGCTGTCTGTGATCGTGATGACCTTTGCATTCCGGTCATTTGCAAATTCCATTGCTTTCAGCGTCCGCATGGAGTAACGCGGGAAACTGATCCCGATCACTACATCTTCATCACTGACGCGGATCATCTGCTCAAACAGCTCTGTGGTCGAAGTCGTTTTCAACTGCATCACATCCCCGCGGATCATGGAAAGATAAAAACTCAGGAAACTGGCAAGCGGCTCACAACTCCGCAGGCCGATCACATACACATGTTTTGCCTCTAAAATACTGCTGACAGCCGTTTCAAAAGCAGCCGGATCGAGATTGTGGATGGTATCCTCCATCTTTTCAATATCAGCCTGGATCACCGATGTCAGTATCTCAGACTGTGAACTGTTCCCATATTTGGCACCCATTTGCTGCAGACTGTTCCATTTACTCTTTACCCATTCTTCCAGTGCTTTCTGAAATTCCGGATAACCGTCATAGCCAAGTCCCGCCGCAAAACGCACCACAGTGGATTCACTGATCCCGATCTCTTTGCCCAGCGTCGCTGCTGTCATAAACACAGCTGTATCATAATGGTCCATGATATAGGAAGCAATCTTTTTATGGCTTTTGCTCATCTGTGCAAAATTCTGATTCATTCTTGTGACTATATCATTTCTCTCTTCCATTCTCTGTTCCTTCCCATTTCCTTACATGTTTTTCTCATAGCTTTCCAGAAGCAGTCTCTTTGTTTCTGCTTCCGGCAGATCATAGTCTCCCGTGATCGTCATGCAGGCTGCTCCATGGATAAAGATCCACATCTTCATGAAAAGTTCTCCCGGATCCTTTGCGCCAGCCTCCTGTGCTCTTGCGATCTCCGCTTTAAACTTGCCGTCCTGTCCGTTCAAAAGTTCATACAGGCTTTGTCCGTAACGTTCCTTCGACAAAAACAATACTCTGAAAAGGGAAGGTTCTTTCCACGCAAAACCGATATATGCCAGACCGAAATTTACAAACGGTTTTTCTACCGGTCTGTCCTTCATAAATGCCTGATAAAAGTCCGTATAATATGCGATCGCCATTGCAAACGCATCCTCATGCAGCTCGTTCATATTCTCATAAATACGGAAAATAGGCTGTGTGGAGCAGCCTGTTTTGTCCGCCAGCCTTCTGGCAGTCAGCCCGTCCATGCCTTCCTCCCGCAGGATCGCAAATGCTGCATTTTTTACCATTTCCTTTGTCACACTGATCTTTCTTGCCATACCAGATACCTCTCATCCTCTTGTAAACCCAATCTGCCCATACAATCTGTGCTCCCGCTATCCTGCAGGAACACATAAATAACATCTTATATTATAACACTTGTTATTGTAGATGATATTTGCAGGCTTGTCAATGGAGAACTTCCGTCTTTCCCGGTGCAAATGCTGTAAATTCCACGATCTCGGACAGCAGCGGATCATATACGAAGAAGTTGATGCCTTCCTGATCCAGACAGTAATCATCACCTTCCATCAAAAAAGAAGCATGCAGTCCGTCCTCTTGCAGACTGCTTTGCAGTGTAAAGCTGTGCGGTAGATCCGCAAATTCTTTTTCAGTCGCTTTTGCCGCTGTGTTTGTGATCAGACAGCCCGCTTCATATGGCAGCTCATAGTTTTCCGCCTGTTCTGTCTGCGTCTGGAACTGCAGAACCGGCTCCTTTCCATTCCGGAGAAGTGCCAGATAGCACCAGCTTCCGTCCATTGCATAGTCCGGATGCAGGCCGAGCATGGACAGACAGTCCTTCTGCTCCTGTGAAATAAGCGTTTCATCAGTACTTTTAATTGCCACCATTGTCACATAATCCTGCCGGGACAGAAGATCCGTATAAGCCTTCATATCATCTGTGCTGATCAGCTCACATTTGGCTTTCTTCCGGTAAAAGTAAGCACTGTCCTCTGCCCAGTCTGCAAAGGCTGCATCCTTTCGTTTATCCGTGATCTCATAATGTGCTGCCAGATAATCGCCGATATATTTTGTCACCTTTTCTGCCTGCAGCACATTGATATGGGCTTCTCCGTCAAACACCGTGTTCATATTGACAAACGGAATCTCCTTCTCATTGGCATAATCTGCAACACTGTTGTACAGCTTCTGCCTGTCCGCATTTCCGTTCGGTGTTTTTATGAGGATCAGATCGACACCTTCCTCCTTTGTCAGCTCCACGATCTTATCAAGCCAGAGTCTTGCCCTGTCCGGAATAGGCTCCCGTTCCGTCTGCAAGACAACGTCCGGTGCAGCATCTCCATACGCATGTCTTACGGTAAATGGGGAATATCCCCTGTATACATTTCTCTTATGATAAAAGCTGCTCTCTATCTTTGCTTCATCGAGTGTATTCCATGTATCATGGTATTTTGTCAACGTCAGGAAAAAGGAATATTGCAGGTCCTTTGGTACGCCATTCCGGATCGCCTGCACCTTATTCATGCTCCATGGCAGATCATCAATATTGATATGATTGACGCCCTCTTCTTCATAATCCGCACCATATACCGTAAAAACATCCAGCACGATCGCCTTCGGCTTCTGATGTTTCAATGCCTCTTTGATATAATAATAGGAGATCCAGAGGGGCTGCTCATTGGCACAGAAGTCATAAGAAGTCATGCCATATTCCGAGAATAATACCGCCGGTGCAATATCCGCATAAAGCTGGCTGCTTCCCACAAATACAAAATCCAGTGTATTCTCTTTTTCTTCATAAAAGCCTTTTACCTTGGCAGAGGCATCGTATTCCTGCACAATACGTTTATCCTTCAGCACCTCCGATGCGACCAGAAACAGCAGGATAAAAAACACAAAAAACAGGGAAAACCGGATTGCTATCGTCTTCTTTTTCATGTCTAAAATCCTCCGTAAATAAACTGGACCGCATCATAGCCCGGCCCGTAAATGCCAAAGATCAGAACCGCAAACAGTGCAAGATACACCACTGCATAGCGGAATACGATTCCCTGCTTTGCCAGCCAGCCTCTGATATCCGTCTCCGTCTGCATGATACTGACCAGCAGCAAAACAACTATGGCAAAGAACAGGATCCAGACATTTTTTGCATCCAGTCCAAGCAGATAAACAGACTGGTTAAAGAGCACCCATGGATTAAATACAGCCATCTGCCGGATCATCTGCAGCGCCTGCGTCACAGAATCCGCACGGAAAAAGATCCAGGCAAGCATGACAAGGAAAAAGGTAAAGATCTGTTTCATAAGCCGGTGCGAAAAACTGCTCCGGTCTGTTTTTGTGACTGCGACAAGCCGGTCACGTACCGGCATCAGAAGACTTCCCACCACCTGATACAGCCCATGCAGGAGTCCCCAGACAAGGTAAGTCAGTCCCATTCCATGCCAAAGCCCGCTGACCAGAAAGGTCAACAGAATGTTGATATACTTTCTAAACTTTCCTTTCCTGTTTCCGCCAAGCGGGATATACACATAGTCCCGCAGCCAGCTGCTCAGGGAAATATGCCAGCGGTGCCAGAAATCCTGAATGGAAGTTGCAAAGTACGGATGATCAAAATTTTGGGCAAGTGTGATCCCCAGCATCTCGGATGCTCCTCTGGCGATACAGACACAGCCGTTAAAGTCCGCATAAAGCTGCATACTGTACAACACACCTGCAAGCAGCATATACACACCGGCATATGACTGATATTCCCCAAACAGCCTGTCTACAATGACGGCTGCACGGTCTGCGATGACAAGCTTCTGGAAATAGCCCCAGATCATCAGTTCAAATCCGCCGACAAAGGTTTCATAGGAAAAAGTGTGTTCACTGCAAAGCTGCTTCTTAAGCTGATCAAATCTCGCGATCGGTCCCTGCAGGATCTGCGGGAAATACATAACGAACAGCATATACTGCAGGAAGTTCTTTTCGGCCGGATATTTTCCAAGATAAACATCCACAACATAGGCAATGATCTGCAGCGTATAAAAAGAAATCCCCATCGGCAGAAGAAAAGCAAGTCTGCCCAGATGCAGCCTGGATACCAGAAAGCTTCCTGAAGAAGCAAATTTCAACAGCAATAATAAACCGGCATTACTGCCAACCAGTGATGCAAGCACCACCTTCTTGCGTACACTTACAGCTATTTCTGTTTTTTTGCTCGAATCAGCTTCTTCATTTTCTGTCTGTTCCTGCAGGCACAACCTCTCCAGCCATCCGGCTGCCAAAAAGCTGCTGACAATACTGCATAAAATAAAAATACTCAGTTTCACGGACGCGCACAGATAAAAGAATATGCTACAAAGGAGCAGCCATATCCACTGCCCCTTTTTAGGTATTCTATAATATACTGTCACACAGATCGTGAAAAAGAGTAAAAATGCTCCTGTTATAAAATCCATCGCCTGTATCCTTATAATATAATGCCTCAAATGTTTTTCTGATTTCCTGAATAAATTCCAAACTGTTGCAGACCTGTACATTGGTAAGGCTTGTGATCAGTGCCAGATCCTTTGTCATGCGGCCGCTTTCGATGGTCTGGATCGTTGCTCTTTCCAGCTTATCCGCAAACGCCATAAGCTCCTGATTGCCATCCAGCTCCCCACGTTTTCTCAGTGCACCTGTCCATGCGAAGATCGTGGCAACAGAGTTTGTGGAAGTCTCTTCTCCCTTTAAATGCTTGTAATAATGTCTCTGCACGGTTCCGTGTGCTGCTTCATACTCATAAACACCGCTTGGTGATACCAGAACGGAAGTCATCATGGCAAGGGAACCAAATGCGGAAGAAACCATATCTGACATCACGTCGCCATCATAGTTCTTGCATGCCCAGATAAAACCGCCCTCTGCCTTCATGACACGGGCTACCGCATCATCGATCAGTGTATAGAAGTAGGTAATGCCTGCCTGTTCAAATTTTTCTTTGTATTCTTTGTCATAAATATCCTGGAAGATATCTTTAAAGGTATGATCGTACTTTTTGGAGATCGTATCCTTTGTGGCAAACCAGAGATCCTGCTTTGTGGAAAGCGCATAATTAAAGCATGCTTTTGCAAAGCTTGTGATTGATTTATCTGTATTATGTATTCCCTGTATCACACCAGGTCCTTCAAAATTGTGGATCAGCTCTACCTGCTTTGTGCCATCCTCTGCCGTAAACACAAGCTCAGCTTTTCCTGCGCCCGGTACTTTGATCTCAGCGTTTTTATAGACATCGCCGTAAGCATGTCTTGCCAGTGTGATCGGCTTTTCCCAGTTTCTGACGCAAGGCTCGATACCTTTTACAACGATCGGCGTACGGAAAACAGTACCATCAAGTGCCGCACGGATCGTTCCGTTCGGACTCTTCCACATTTCCTTCAGATTGTATTCTGTCATACGGGCAGCATTTGGTGTGATCGTTGCACATTTAACAGCAACGCCGTATTTCTTTGTGGCAAGTGCGGAATCCATCGTTACCTTATCATCTGTTTCATTACGGTGTTCCAGACCAAGATCATAATACTCCGTTTTCAGATCAATATAAGGAAGCAGTAATTCATCCTTGATCATCTTCCAGAGAATTCTTGTCATTTCATCTCCGTCCATTTCCACGAGCGGTGTTGTCATCTGAATTTTACTCATGTTCCTGTTCTCCTTTTTCCTCGTTATTTTCCTCATTATTTTCATCAAAAATATCAATAAGACCGTTCTTTACCATATTATCATAAGCATTGATCATGTGTAAATTGGCAAGTCTTTCTGCTTTATCCGCATCATGTGCCTTGATCGCCTCCATGATTTCACGATGTTCCTTGTTGGAAGCACGTCCTCTCTTTTCACTTGCCAGCGTCATGCGGCGGATCCTGTATACATACTGGTGAAAATCACGGAGCAGATGCTCCAGCATTTTGCTGTCACAGGATTCATATAAGATCTCATGGAACCGGTTGTCCAGTTCCGCCATCTGGTCGGAATGTCCTTTGTTTTCATGGAACTCGGAAAGATATACATTCTCTTCCATTTCATTCAGCTGCTCCGGTGTGATATTTTCCGTCGCCCATCTGGCACATAAGCCCTCTAACAGAGAACGGATCATATAAATATCATGTACGTCCTTTCTGGTGATCCCCGTTACATAAGTCCCTTTATTGGGGATCATTTTTAAAAGTCCTTCGAGTTCTAGCTGCCTGAACGCTTCTCTGACGGGGGTTCTCGATACACCAAGCTCTGCACCGATCGTTGCCTCTCTGAGTTCTTCATTCTGCTTGTACTTTCCGTTTAAAATATCTTCTCTGATCTTGTGGAATACTCTTCCGCGCAGGGAATACTTATCGGATACTTCCTGCTGCAAATTGTAATCAGACATAACTGCCTCCTACTTGCTGAAAACTGCGTCATAATCGATATGCAGTACAACGCATACTTTCTTAATTTCTCTGATCAGTTCTTCGTCTGTCAGAACTGTCACACGACCATTCTCATATTCATCATCAACCCACTTTTTCAGTTCATGGATCAGAATATCACTCTTCTTAAACTGCTTCTCCGGCGGAAGCTTATAGTAAGAATTGATCCAGTGTGCAATACCGGCAAGACCTGATGTATTGGACACCGCACAGAGAACCGGTCTGTTCAAAAACTTCTCTGTATCAAATATATTATAAATTTCTTCGTTTTTCAACAGTCCGTCCGCATGAATACCTGCTCTTGTGACATTGAAATTCTTGCCTACAAACGGTGTTCTCGGCGGAATATGATAACCGATCTCTTTTTCATAGTATTCTGCCAGCTCCGTGATCACGGTCGTATCCATGCCATTTAAGCTGCCGCGAAGCTGTGCATATTCAAATACCATTGCTTCAAGCGGTGTATTGCCGGTTCTTTCTCCAATACCGAAAAGCGAAGTATTGACGCCGGAACAGCCATACAGCCACGCAGTTGTGGAATTGACAACTGCTTTGTAAAAATCATTATGTCCATGCCATTCGATCAGGGAATGCGGAACACCTGCATGTGTATGGATCGCATAAATGATACCCTGCACACTTCGCGGAATAACGGCGCCGGAATAATTCACACCGTATCCCATTGTATCACAGGCTCTGACTTTGATCGGGATCTTATATTCTTCCATGAGCTTCATCAGCTCCAGGCAGAACGGAACAACATATCCGTAAATATCCGCTCTGGTAATATCCTCCAGATGGCAGCGCACACTGATGCCTTCTTCCAGACAGTCACGTATGACACTCAGATAGTGTTCCATCGCCTGCTTTCTTGTCATTTTTAATTTCAGGAAAATATGATAATCGGAGCAGCTGACCAAAATACCGGTCTCCTTCATACCAATTTCCTTTACCAGCTTGAAATCTTCCTTGCTGGCACGGATCCAGCTTGTCACCTCCGGAAACTGATATCCTCTTTCCATGCATTTATATACTGCATCTCTGTCCTTTTTGCTGTATAAAAAGAACTCACTGGCACGGATCATACCGTTTGGTCCGCCAAGTCTGTGCAGATAATCATAAATTGTCACGATCTGTTCTGTCGTATAAGGCGCCCTTGACTGCTGTCCGTCACGGAATGTCGTATCTGTGATCCAGATATCACGCGGCATATTATGCGGTACAATACGATCATTAAACGGGATCTTCGGGATATCGGAGTAGGGGAACATATTACGGAATACGTTCGGCTTTTCGACATCATCAAGGATATACATATGTTCCTCGATTTCCAGCAGATTCTTCTTTGGGTTCATGGTCACGGGTCTGTTTTCAAAGGTTTTTTCTTCGTTCATTCGTGCTGCCTCCTATTTTTCAGGCTGACTCCTCAGTCATGCGTGTATAATTGTATACAATCATACAGTGCATGTCAAGGTTTAGGACAGCATTTTTTCAACATCTACCATTCCGGCTCCCTGCATCAGATAGCTTTCCCCCAGATCTGTAGCCGACAGGATCAGTTTCCGTTTTAACTGCATTGCATTCAGATACGGATATTTTTCCCATGCAAGTGCCAAAAGTCCGCTGACGATCGGCGTTGCCATACTCGTACCGCTTCTTGCCACATATTTGCCATATGCTGCCTGACAGGAAATGATCTGTGTGCCCGGAGCCACAATATCCGGTTTCTTCCACACATTCTCTCCCGGGCCCCGTCCGGAACAGTCCTGACAGCGCAATCCGCCGTTTTCCAGATCTCCGTCATGACAGCCAACGCAGATCACATACGGCGTATCTCCCAGTCTTGAAATTGTATTGTCCCCCGGTCCGAAATTTCCCGCTGCTGTCACGATCAGGATATTGTTTTCATAGGCATAATGAAACAGATCATACAGTCTCTTTTGCTCTTCCCGTCTGGCAGTTTCAATACTGCTGACCGATATATTGATGATATGGATGTTGCAGCCTGCTGCGATCGACAAAAGCCATTCCAGCCCCCGAAGAAGCGTTTTCAGACTTCCTTCTCCCTTTTTATCAAGTATTTTACCGACATACAGATCACAATAAGGTGCCATGCCTTTATATTTTCCGTGCAGGACACGCCCGTTTCCCGCCAGAATACCGCAAACATGTGTGCCATGTCCTGTCTCATCATATGGTAATTGATATTTATTGGTAAAATCACGAAATGCCCTGATTTGATCTTTCAGATCTTCATGTGGAAAAATGCCGGAATCCAAGACTCCGACACCGATATGATAACCGGTCAGCTGTTCCTGTTCTGCCCGGCTGTAATGAATTTGTTTTCTGACCCTGTTCACAAAAAAACTCCCGGCTTTTTCTTTTATCATATGCCGGGAGTTTTTTTATGTTATGGCGGCGGGAAAAATGCACGCATTTATGCTCTTTTATTTTACGATCGTTTTTTTGCGGTACAAAACCAGTAGCATGCCAATACAGAATAACAGGATCACGCCTGCTGTTTTCGGATCAAAACGATCCCCCGTATCCGGAGAAGCATCCTTTCTGAGAAGTGCCTCACTTTCCTGTCGGATCGTCTGCGCCGCATCACCGATCCCCGCATAAATACCATACGCGGAAAAATGGCTTGTATGTACTGTCAGATAAGAAACATCACCATCCTGTGATTTTATTCCGTAACACAGTTCCAGTTCCTCATCCTCATTCAGTGTTACCACACAGATATCCTGCTCCTTTAATGTATCTGAGATTGGAATTTTCAGTGTTACCTGATCTTTTCCGAAAGTACTGATCGGAATATTGGTTTTCTTCTCCACAAGTTTCAGATCAAATGTGGTAAGCTGTCCTGCCACCGGGCTGCCATACTGTGCAGTCACTGCATCTGTCAGCTTTTTCTGGGCATCGGCATCGGTATTGACAAGCAGGCGGAAGCCCTCTGTGTCATCCCGGACATCTGCCCGGATCAGTGACGCATTCGGATATGCGGATTCATCAAGTACCACTGTATTTGCAGTATCTGCCCCGCTGCTATCCTGTGCTGTATCCTGTGTGCTTCCAGCTGTATTACCTGTCTGTGCGGTACTCTGTGTATTTCCTGTCGTATCAGTTGTTCCCGTACTGTTTTGTGTATCGGTGCTTCCTGTCTGATCAACAATCTGGTCTGCGAACAGATCCGTTTCATAATCTGAAATACTGCCAAGTGCCGGCGGTAATGTAATACCTGCCAGTTCTCCGTCTGACCAGTCTGAAACTGTCTCATAAGCAGAAAATGCATCCGCATCTGCACCGGTCAGTGTATAAACCGTATCCCCGGCTTTGACGGTTGCAGGGATTTCCACCAGCTTCTGTGCATCTGGCTCCAGTGTACAATACCGCACTTTTGCGGTGCCTGCGCCTGTCGGAGAGATCACAAGTCCGCGGAAGCCCAGATACCGCTGATCCAGGATCGTATCTTTACAGCCTTTCACATACGGATCGATCACCGCTGTCTCCACACCATCAAATGCCATGCTGCGCAGATCCGCATTGTCCAGTCTGGTTGCTGTCTTTTCAAAAGAAAGCGTCGGTAAACTTTCCCCCTCGAATACTACTGCCTGCGCACCTGTATTCTGGTAAGCCCCAAGACCGATCTCTTTTACCTGCGCCCCAATATTGATCTCAGCCAGCGGACAGCCAAGAAATGCCCGGTCTTTGATCTTTTGGATATTATCTCCACCTGTCAGCTTCTCCAGAAACGTGCAGCCGGAAAATGCTTCTTCCCCGATCTCTGTCATGGAAGCCGGAAAATTCACCCATGTCAGCTCCGTGTGTCCGGAAAATACGCCGCTTGCAATTTTTTTCACTCCGTCCGGAATGGAAATACTGCTTTTATCCCCACGATATGCCAGCAGGATCCCGTCTCCGACGATCAGATAATCATCTCCCGTTCCCACAAGCCAGTTTTCCAGATATGGTGTTTTGGAAAAAGCTTCAGGCTCTATCACACTGACTGATGACGGGATCTCCACATCCGTCAGGTCATCACAATGATAAAATGCACCATAACCGATCTTTTGCAGTCCGTCCGGCATTAAAATGCCCTGCAGGGAGCTTCTTGCAAAAGCAAAATCTCCAATTTCCGTAACTGCAGGTAACTCCTGCATAGCAAGAGACTGATCCTGATAATATTGTTTGATCTTTACCTTATCCTGTGAAATATCATCCAGCAGTTCATAGTTTTTCTCTTCAGCCGGTTCTGCTTCCTGTTTGTTTTCTTCTACCTTTGGGTCCATCATTACAACTGCCTGATTTTGTACGATCCTTGTTTTCCCCAGTACAGAAGACGGATCATTGGCATAATACTTTGTGACATCCAGATTGGAAACATCAGCCGGATGATTGACATCATAGTCACCGGATGCTGTACTGTTTCCGGATACTGCCGAAGTCTCTTCTTCCGCATCCTGCTTATTATAAAAATTGCCGACAGCCACATCATCCTGCAGCATGGCAGACACTGTCTGGTTTTTCTGTCTTTCCTGTTCAAAGGTCTGCGCTGCACTGTCATCCTCTGCCTGGATCTTCAGATTATCGCAGCCATCGAATGCCGTGTCATGGATCGTTGTCACAGATGGCGGGATTGTCACATTGCCCAGATTTATGCAGTTTTCAAATGCCTTTGCCGCGATCTTCCGGACAGAATACGGAATAGAAACCTTCTGCAGATTGGTACAGTTAGAAAATGCATATTCCGGTATCTCACCCAGATTCGGAGATAAGGTAACCTCCTTTAAATAGGTCTGTCCCCAGAATGCATATCGTTCAATATCTGTTACCGTTGTCGGCATATTTAATGTTTCTGCTTCCCTGCCCGGCATAACCTCGATCAGCTTTGTCTGATCTCTGTCATATAAAACGCCATCAACATAAGAAAACAGTGGATTTTTTCCTATATCGACCGATTTCAGAGCCGTATCACCTGAAAAAACACCTGCACCGATCGTTTCCAGTGTCTTTGGCAGGGTAAACCCGGACAAAGAACTACAACCAGCAAAAGCACCGCTTTCGATCGCGGTAAGGCCGTCCGACAAAGATACTTCTTTCAGATTGGTACAGTTACGAAAAGCACCTTCCCCGATCTTTTCCACGGAGGATGGGATATAAACTTTTGAAATACCGTTCTGATCCGCAAACGCCTCCGGTGCAATTTCTTTTATCCCGGCAGGAACAGACACAGCCGAAGCTGTGCCTGTATAATGGATGAGCGTATCTCCATCCCTTTCAAAATCTGCAGTTGCGCTCGTTGCCTCCAAAACAGGCAACGGGATCTGGGTCAGTACGATGGCAAGCACCATCAGTATGACACCGATTACTTTTTTTCCGTATTTTTTCATTCGATCACTTTTACTACCTTATTTTTTGAACCTTTTGCAAAGAACAACAGAATGGACAACAGTGCAAGACCCATTGCCAGGAACCACTTTGGATGGATCGGGTCACCGGTCTTTGGTGTCGCATCGCTGATCTCTGCCTGTGTCAGATTATTTGTCTCCACATAAATGGCATATGGAGAAAAATGTGTTGCATTAAAGGAAATGCAAGGTACATTATCGATCGTCAGCAGTCTGGATCCAAGTTTTTCAAAGACACCGTTATTGACCGCACCGGCCTTATTATTGCCTGCATAACCTGCAAGCGCATCCGGGATCGGCATTGTTACTGTAACGGTAATTCCTGTTGTATCTGCGATCTTTGTCGTTCCAGTTGAATCATACAGACTGATATCCATTGCAAAATATTTCAGGTCATCCAGTGATCCGTAAGAAGCAAGCAATGCCTTTTCCACTGCATCCTTTGCCTCATCACTGTCAGAGATTTTGATCACAAAGTTATCATTGGAGCCAGATACCGTTGCAGAAACAAGTCCTCTGTTGGAAATACCCGATTTGGTCACTTCCACTCTTGTATTTCCTGTGGATGCATTCGGCCGTCTGTTTACCGTATTGCTGCTGACACTGCCATTCCGGTTTGCAACAGCCGCTGTTCCGTTTTTAGCGGTCGCCGTCGGTTTCGGCGAAGCTGTTGCTGTTCCGGCATTATTGCCCTTGTTACCGCTTCCGCTGTTATTTGTATTGCCGTTATTCGTATTTCCCTTGGTTGTATCGGAGGAAATATCACCTGTTCCGCTGTCTCCCGTCGATGCTGTTCCTTTTTTGTAAAGAGCCGTGACAGTCAGATTGCCCGTGACCGGAACAGAAGTATAGTTGGACGGTGACCATGTTGTAAAGGTGTAGCCTTTTCTGGTCGGTGTTACATTTGTTGCTGCCGGGCAGCTTCCGCTTGCAATGATCTGGGTATCCAGTACACTTCCGTCATAGTCCACAAACGTAACCGTATAACTTGTTCCTGTTGCGTTATTGCCGCCGTTGTTATTTCCGTTATTATTGTTTCCGTTATTTCCATTATTATTGTCATCATCGCCGGCATTGGGATTTTCCACATAATATGCCTTGACGATCATATCACCGGTCACTGCGATCGTTGCAAAGTTGGACGGGGACCAGTAGCTGAACTTGTAGCCTTTTCTGGTCGGTGTTACGGACGGCGTTGTCGGATAACTGCCCTCCTGCAGATACTGCGTATCCCATGTATACAATCCATCATAATCCTGGAAGACGACAGAGTAATACCCTTCGATCGGTGCTGTATTATCAGGCTCATAAATCGCCTGCGTTGTAATATCTTCCCTGACATTTGTAAAGTCTTTTGTCCAGCCTGTCAGTACATAGCCCTTTCTCTCCACACGAGGTGCATCCGCACTGGCGCCGCTGTTGACAACCTGCGTCTTTAACACATAACCATCCCAGTCAAGGAATGTAACCGTATAGGTCTTGGAATAGGTCTCTGCGGTAATACCATCCTTATCATCACAATACCAGTAAGCAGGGCTGTCTTCCTCGCACTGTACGGTAAGCCCCTGGATATAGTTGACATTTCCCGCGCCGTCATCTGTTATGAAGGCTTCATCATCGATAGACTGCACGCTGCCCGGAATACGGATCGTGGAAAGTGCGGTGTTACGGAATGCATATTTACCGATCCTCTTTACGGAATCGGACAGGCTGCAATAGTAAAGCTGCGAGGCACCGTCAAAGCAGTAGTCCGGAATCAGTGTTGTATCCACTTCATCCAGATATGCCTCTCTGATACCGGTACAATTCTGGAATGCACAAGGGGCAATGTCCGTAATTCCTGCAAGCTCTGAAGAACTGAGCTTGGAAGCGCCGATCTTAATACCTCTTGACTCTAAACATTCTACCACGCCGATTCTGTTGCCACTGCCATCTATGCTGCAGAGCAGACCGTCAGCACAGGCATATCCGCCCGGTGACGTAAATCCGACATCCGTAAGCTCCTTACAGCCCGCAAACGGTACTTCTGTAAAAGTGCTGACCGTCCCCGGTAATGTTACTTCCGTTAAAGCGGTACAATTATTGAAAGCGCGTTTTCCGATCACTTCTCCGCCGTCCGCACCACTCTCATTCATAATAAACGTCTTCAGACTCGTACAGCCATCGAACTCCTGATCCGGGATCTCTGTCACCGTATCTAAGATCACACTCTGTACAGCCGTATTATTCTGGAACAGATCATCTTTCAGAGCTGTAACTCCATCCGGTACATGTACATGATATACAGCGTCAATAACACCCTGCTCTTCTTCCGTCAGGTCGATCGCCGCATCCGGATTGTTCAGATTATTTCTGTATTTACTGTTTGCACTTGCAACAATATCATTTTCTTCCTGCTGCGTACGGACATATTTACTGTTTCCTGTATAGGTACTTAAACTGTAGCTTCCGTTTCCTTTTAACTGATCTTCCGTCGGAACGCCGACAAGCATCGGTGTTGCGGATTCGATCTCATTGGTATTGGCATTTTTCTTCACAACAAGCTGGATCTGCAGATTCTGTGGGAAGTCGCTGCAATATCTGATATACTGCGTCGGTGCAGATGGTGCGTTATAGTTGTTTGCCGTGCTCATGGCATAGGTGAACGGAACACTTGTAGAAGAAATATCACCGATAAAGCAAAGATTTTCCTCCGGAACACCGTCTCCGTTTTTATCCACATCTGCAAGAGTCACGCCTGTCTTGAATGCATCCTGCCCGATCTGCTGCAGGGAAGCTGCATTGTCAAACTTGACGGTACGGAGCGAAGTACAGCCGGAAAATGCATTGGCATCGATAGATGATACAGACGCCGGAATATACAGATACTTGATATCCGTATTGTTCTGGAAAGTATCTCTTGCGATCCGTGATACATGGTATTTTGCAATATTATCCGGAATGATAACATTACTGCCATCACCATCCTTTTTTTCAAAACGGATCAGCTCGTTGCTTTCATTGACGCAGAATGCATAACCGTCTACGATCTTTTCATACCAGCCTACATAACCACTGTCCAGATAACCGAATGCCAGGTCATGTTTCTGCGTATAAGTATGCGCATAAGACTGGGAGTATGCAAGAATGCAGAACTGGTCGCTGACTTCATAGTCTCCTTCAAATGCTGAATTCTTACCCAGATTCTCACTGCTGAAAATATCTTTTCCGCCCGTATAAATATTGTCGTAACCACTTCCTGTATTGGCAGCGCAGCCACAATCGAGCTTCAGATCTCTTGCCGGAACCTTTACCGTATCAAGGCTGTTACAACCTGTTACATTATCATATTTGAAAATCTGATCCGTAGAGCCTGCATTGTTTGGCAGCCCCAGATAGGTCATGCTGCTGCAGCCATAGCAGGTATAATGTACACTGTCTATATTGCTGACACGCTCCGGGAATACAACCTGCGAAAGGGAAATACAGTTGTAAAACAGGCCGTTACCGATCGTTGTCAGGGAAGTATTGCCGTCATCACTGACACCGTTAATATTGATCGCTGTCAGGTTTGTACAGTCTTTAAAGCAATAATTTCCGAGTTTTGTTACCTGATCCGGTACCTTGACCGCACCAAGATAAGTACAGCCCGCAAAGGCATAATCGCCGATTTCCTTTAAGTTGGTCGGCTCCGTAAAATCAATGGTTGTCAGCTGGTTACAGTTCTGGAATGCATAATTACCGATACTGTTAACTCCGTTTTCAATCTTAACAGACTGCATCTGACAGCCTTTAAACGCATTGTTACCGATCGCAAGGATACGCTCCGGTACAACCAGGCTGGAGAAGTTGGTAGCACCTTCAAAGACACCTGCTCCATCATTTACATACTGTCCGTCCACACCATCCGAAGTCACATTGTTTAAATCCACTTCGTATCTGGTGCTGCCGATATACTGTACCGGTATGATCAACTGGTTACTTGCCGCAAAAGAAACCGTATTGCCTGAAACAATTTCCACATTGCCAAGTGCTGCGCCAGGTACCACATAAAGCTGCGTGCCCTGCCATGCGCCCTGTGTATCATAGGTACACGGAGAAAGGATCTGGTTCTGCGCCGGACTCACCAGTGCACCGTCTTCATCATAAACGGCATCTGCCGCTTCCTGTGATGTATAGAATAAAAACTCTCTTCTGTCATTTACAGCAATATAACTGCTTATGTCTTTATTATACAAAAATGCCGGCATATCATCCGGGATTTCCAATGTTGCCCCGGAAATGACGTTGTTCTGGTCATAATATACAATGACACCTGTCATAGAACCGCCGTTGCTTCCGTATGCGGCCCTGAAATTGCCGTCACCGCTGGCATATACCGGATAATTTCCCGTATTCGTATAAACAGGTATGTACGCATCCGGATTGGCTGTCGCCGCTGCAATCAGATCCGTCGGATCGGAATCCGCACGGGATTCCGGGATCGGAACCAGTGCTACAATGATCGCAGAGATCATCAGGATCGCGGAAAGCGTTCCCATCACAGCCCGTCTTATCCGGCTTCTTCCCATCTTCTTTGTTTTCTTTTTATGATTTGTCTTAGCCATTTTATTCTCCTCTTTACTTCAAAATCTATTGCACGCGCTTTGCCACAACGACAAAGCGTCCGTCACTTTCTTCATAATCGCAGGTAGACAACGTCAGAAGATGATCTCCGTACTGTGCTGTCACACCGGTATCGTACAATGCCATTTCCTGCATGCTTCGCATATCGGAGTCAAATTCCTGCTCCGATGCGGCGTCAATAAACTGGTAATACTTAAATGCGATCTCATCCTCTTTATAAATATGGGACATAAACGCATACATGACCTGATAGGTACCTTTTTCATAAATGGTATCAAACTGGATCAGCGGATGATCCTTATAATAAGACTCCGATTTATATTTATCCAGATTTCCGAACATATTTCCGGAACGCATATTGTGCCCGTATATAATAAAATTCGTGCTCGGCTCCACAATATCACAGGCACAGTCCAAAAACAAGGTACCGTTCTTGTCCTCCTCCTGATTGATATTATGATCCAGATAATATGCATTGTCCTCTGTCTGCATGACAGGGTAATCAATATTAGTATCGGCTATTTTCAGCCATCCGATTAGATTTTTATTCTGATTATATAAGCTTTTATATTCATCCAGCACAGTCAGCGTGATCTGCTGTCCGTCCGCATTCTCCTGAACCGTCTGTGTCTGTCCGTACATCCGGCTCACCGCAGTATCATTTTTCTTCTCGGTAAGCTGCATGGAAAGCTGCTGTGCTTTGAAGGAATCATAATAATAAAATCCGAAATATGCCAGACAGGCTATGGCAGCCACGACCAGAATCGCAGTCAGAAGTCTCCTTGCCCGAAGCTCTCCCCTGGTCAGTACCACTACTTTTCTGCGGCTTTTTTTCTTTGCCTTTTTATCGCTTCCTGCTGTTCTTTTTCTGTTTCTGCCGCGATTCTGACGCTGTCTTTCCTTTGCCCGCATAGCCAGCTCATATACTTCATCGTCAAACTTCCGGCCCTCTGCACCTGACAGATCATATTCACCGGACTGCAGCTTTGCATATAAAGCAAGCACATCCTCGTCCTTTGTCAGATCATATTTCCGTTTCAGTTCTTTTATCACATAGTTATCCATGATTTCTATTTTAACTTTATCCGGTCAGAAATTCAAGATTTCTGTCACACCTTTTCATGCTTTTCATAGTATAAAGCATAAATAACAATTTGGAGGCTCCTATATGAGTGAATTAACAGCTAGTCAGTGCGGATGCTGCGAACAGAAAAATAATGGCTGCGGAAGCTGGATCTGGATCCTGATCCTGTTATTCTGCTGTGGCGGATGTGACAACAATAACGGCTGCGGATGCGGTAACGGTGGATTCTTTGGCGGCGACAACAACTGCTGTGAATGGATCATCATTCTTCTGATCCTCTGCAACTGCTGCGGTAATAATTCTTTCTGCTAATATCATGCAGACAATAAAAAGGGGGCTCCGGCCTCCTTTTTTACTGTATAGGAAATTCCTTTGGAGCGCGAAAGACATATTCCGAAGGTCAGTGCATAAGATATACCGGAGGCTTCTATGGAATATAATGATACGATCCTGACATTTGATACTTTGTATACCACAAATGAGATCCAGCTTTTAAAGCTGGCACTCCCCCTGTTGTCTGTTCAGCTGCAGCCTGTTGCTGCCACGCTGATCAAAATGCGCGAACTGGAATACTGTCTTTCCCGCCTGCCCCATACGAAAATACAGGATTTTTCAATCGCGATAGACAGACTGGATACATTTTTTGACAGTGCCATGCCATTTTGCAACCAGCAGCAGAAAAAATTATTTTCCCAGCTCCGGCGGATGAAGCAGTCCATGAAGATGATGGAGAAAATGCAGACAATCCTGCAGATGCTTCCACCGGATGCCATGCCTTTCAGTGAAAACGGAAATACTGCTGATCCGGATGCACTCTCCCATATGTTTGAAATTTTTTCTGCCATGCAGCATATGTCCGGAACTGCATCTGATTCCGGCTCAGTGGATCCTGCCATGTCCGGGCAGCATACATCCGATAACAATTCCGCCATGGAATCCATCCTCGGTTCTATGCTTTCTCCTGCGCAAAAAGAAAGCTATCAACGATTTAAGGAGGCTTTTTCATCCAATGGCGAACAAAACATGGATGGCAGACCAGCGTCTGCATCAGATTGACCCACATAAACTGGAGTTTTTACAAAAGCTTGTTTTTGAAATGCAGGAACTTTCCGATCAGGATAAACTGCCTTTTCTGATGGCACTTGCCACAAGTACCAAAAAGCATCCTGTTAATTTTTCAAAGGAAGAGATCGAACTGCTGATCACAGTATTAAAGGAGTACAGCAGCGAGGAAGAAATGCAGAAAATGAATAAGGTGCTGGCGATGTTTCAGATGTAATGACATAAAAATTAAAAATAGATCCTGATCACATATAGACGCAATCACGTTTGACTACCTTGCGATTTGTAAAGCACATCTTGCACGCGCTCCAGCCACCAAAATGCGTGGTGGTCTCTACGCGCTGCAAGTGCTTTGCAAATCTCAGTCGTCTACACTATCGATTGCTTACTATATGTGATTCAGGATCTTTTATCATTCACCAATTACTCATTCATTAGTTTGGCTTTACTACGATGTTGATGATCTTGCCCGGTACATAGATCTCTTTTACGATCGTGCCTGCAAGTTTATCGCCGAGCGCCTCTTTACCTGCTGCAATGGCATCTTCCTTTGCAACTTCGGCCGGAACCTTTACAACAGTCTTTGTCTTACCGTTGATCTGGACTGCGATCTCGAGCTCATCATCTTTCATGGCATCTGCATCCGCACTTGGCCATGTTGTATGGAATACGGAATCAGTTTCACCAAGCTGTCTCCACAGTTCTTCTCCGAGATGTGGTGCAAACGGAGCGATCAGGACAACTGCAGTCTTTAAGGTTTCCTTATCGATGCCATCCTTCTTAGCCATCTCGATCATCTTGTTGTTGTATTCCATGAATCCGGAAATTACGGTATTCAGGCTGAATGTTTCCAGACGCTGTGTGATATCGTAAACCATCTTATGACGCAGTTTTACAGATTCTTTTGTCTCTGCAACACCTTTGTCTTTATTATCCATAACAAGGTTCCAGAATCTTGTGATAAATCTATAGATACCTTCGATTCCTCTGTCGTCCCAGATAGAATCCAGTTCCGGTGGTCCGATGAACAGTTCATACAGACGCAGTGCATCACAACCGTAATCACGGACGATATCATCCGGTGATACGATATTTCCGAGGGACTTACTCATCTTTGTTGCTGCGCCGGTTACTTTATCACGTCCGCAGACCATACCCTGGTTGAACAGCTTCTTGAATGGCTCATCAAAGTCGATCACACCGATATCATACAGGAACTTTGTATAGAATCTGGAGTAAAGCAGATGCAGTACCGCATGCTCTACACCACCGATATACATATCAACCGGCAGATACTTGTCTGCTTTTTCTTTGCTGACAAGCTCTTTGTCATTTTTGTTATCCACATAACGCAGGAAGTACCAGGAAGATCCTGCCCACTGCGGCATTGTATTTGTCTCACGCTTTGCAGGAGCACCACAGCAAGGACATGTTGTGTTGACCCAGTCTGTGATATCTGCCAGCGGTGATTCACCTGTTCCTGTCGGCTGGTAAGACTCTACCTCCGGCAGAAGTAACGGAAGCTGATCTTCCGGAACCGGAACCGCACCACATTTCGGGCAGTGTACGATCGGGATCGGTTCGCCCCAGTAACGCTGACGGGAGAATACCCAGTCACGGAGCTTGTAATTGGTTGTTTTACGTCCAAAGCCCATCTTCTCGATCATGGCAGGTGCTTCTTTCTTCAGTACGGAAGATTCCATACCGTTCCACTCACCGGAATTGATCATTGTACCGGCTGCTTCTGTATAAGCCTCTGTCATATTTTCAATTTCCTTACCGTCCTTGGCAATAACCTGGATGATCGGAATGTTAAATTTCTTTGCAAATTCAAAGTCTCTGTCATCATGTGCAGGTACACACATGATCGCACCGGTACCATAATCGGCAAGTACATAGTCAGACAGCCAGATCGGAACAAGTGCTCCGTTTAAAGGATTGACTGCATAAGAGCCGGTGAATACACCGGTTTTTTCCTTGCTCTGCATACGGTCTACATTGGACTTGTTTGCAGCTTCTGCAATATATTTTGCAACAGCATCTGCATTTTCAGGCGTTGCAAGGCTCTGTGCCAGCTTATGCTCCGGTGAAAGTACCATAAAAGTTGCACCGTGCAGTGTATCAGGTCTTGTTGTATAGACAGTGATCACATCATCTCTGCCATCTACCTTGAAGTCAACCTCTGCACCATAAGAACGGCCGATCCATTCTGTCTGCATCTTCTTAACCTTTTCCGGCCAGTCAAGCTTATCAAGATCTTCCAGAAGACGATCTGCATATTTTGTAATGCGGAGCATCCACTGTTTCAGATTCTTCTTCGTTACGTCAGCACCGCAGCGCTCACATTTACCGTTGACAACTTCCTCGTTTGCCAGGCCTGTCTTACAGGAAGGGCACCAGTTGATCGGCATTTCCTTTTCGTAAGCCAGTCCGTTTTTAAACATCTGTACAAAGATCCACTGTGTCCATTTATAGAATTTCGGATCTGTTGTATTTACTTCCATATCCCAGTCGTATAATGCTGCGATCTGGTTGATCTGTCTCTTGATGTTGGCTATATTCTGTGCAGTTGATTTTGCAGGATGTACGCCCATCTTGATCGCATAGTTTTCAGCCGGCAGACCAAATGCATCCCATCCCATCGGATGAATGATGTAATGACCACCGTTTAACATTTTATAACGGCTCCAGACATCGGAAATAACATATCCTCTCCAGTGTCCTACATGTAGTCCGTTTCCGGAAGGATACGGAAACATATCAAGGCAATAATATTTCGGCTTTTTGCCATCATTAACATTGACCGGATGAGCTTCCCATTCCTTACGCCATTTTTCTTCAATTTCTCTGTGATTGTATGGAATTGCCATCTCTTTACCCTCTTTGCTTGTATAATTTTATATATCCGCCGATTCGCGGATACAGGCTATTCTAAATAGTAAACTTTACAGCGCGAAAAGTCAAGGAATTTCCCATCTAACCTCTGTTCCTGTCTCAATACTGCAAAGCCGATCCATTTCATCACCGGAAATGAGTTCTGCTCCCTGCGCAGCCAGATCCTGCAGCATTTTTTCTTCCGCTGCCTTCACGCCTGCATCTTCACTGTAACCACTGGCGTAAAGCTTCACACCTTTTCCGTTTTTTTCTGCCGGAATGTACTCAGAAACCTCCAGCCTTGATTCCGTCAGTAAATCACTGTCTCCCGCAGGATCCAGGACTTCACTTTGATCCGTCTGCAGATCATAGGCAATCTGCGTTGCAAAGGATCCGATATAAAGATTGTCTGAAAACAGCCGGTCTGCCTCACAGTTTTCATCAAACCGGTAATAATCCATTCCATATGCACCTGCGCCCCAGGAACCACCGATCGCCAGAAGTCCGTTTTCATACAGGGTTGCCTCTGTTCTGTATCCATACTCATAAGAATATGTCAGCTCCAGCTTCCCCTCTTTACGCCGGATGATCCCTACCCAGTTTTCACCACTGTCTTCCGTGGATGCAAACTGCAGTGCCAGCTCTTTTTCTCCGTCACCATTCAGATCCGCTATGGCATACTTTATCTCCGATGTCGTATATTCCAGCTTTTCAATATTCTCTTTCAGTTCCGAACAGGTGTATTCTCCATACAGTAAACCGTCACTGTTATATTCACTGTTATATTCACTGTCGTCTTCCCGGAATCTTTCTGCGGTCATTAAGGAACCTGTTCCGTTCATAAATTCATGATATTGTTTTTCTGCGTCCGTTTCCACAGCTGTATTTTCTTTTTCTGTCTCTTGCGACTTATCTGTCTCTTGTGGCTTATCTGTCTCTTCTGTTTTGCTTTCCTCGTTTGTTGTATCTGTTTGTGCACCTGTTTCTGTATCTGCCACATTATTCTGACGCATATGATATATATTTCTGGCACATGCTATCACTAAAACGGTCAGACATATCAGCGCACAGACTGTGCTTATTGTTTTCTTTTTCATATTTTCGTCTCCAAAAAATCCACAGCACCTGCCCGCAAATGCTGTGGATCTACTTTTCTATGCATTGACTTGCACATAATTCAGTATCATTTCCTTCACACGCAAAAGTTCCGGGGTATAATCCTTATTCTTTTCCGACCCCCAGATAAAGCCACCTGCATAATAGGCACAGGCAGTCATCATCGTATGCACAGTCACACGCATGAATTCATCCTCCGGGATATCCGTCCGGAATGTATGGTCTTCCTGCGCCTTTTTATACATCATATGCAAGCGGGTATCAACCGAATATAAAGAGGCATGAAAATCTGCCAGCATTCCCGCTGTTTCCACGCCACCGGAATGGCTTACAAAGTGATTGAAATTGTCATTGTATTGCAGCAGATCCTTATGGTTCTGATACATGTCTATGTAACTGTCCAGTGTAAATATCAGTCTGTCGATCGCCGGAATCTCCTTTACGGAAATGATCGGACGTTTTTCATCCAGCTCATCCAGATATTCTTTCCATTTGGCACTGCAGACAGCAATGACCAGATCCACCTTTGTCGGATAGTGGCGGAACACCGTTGCTCTTCCTACACCTGCTTCTTCTGCGATTTCCGTGATCGTTACCGGCTCGATCTTCTTCTCCACAAAGATCCGGAATGCCGTATTAATGATCTTCTCGTCTTTTTTATTGATCCTCTCTTGTTTCTTACCAATGTAACCCATTGTTCTCCTCATCCATCCTCTGTGCTTTTAATTCTTCTTCCAAACTGCCGGCGTAAATAATAACAGGATCGGGAACAGCTCCAGTCTGCCTGCCAGCATATCAAACATCAGCACATACTGTGAAAAATCTGAAAAGCATCCGAAATTTCCCGCCGGACCTACCAGCTCCAGACCCGGACCTACATTATTAAATGCCGTCACAACGGCTGTGAAATTTGTTACCAGATCCAGCCCGTTAAAGGAGATCAGAAAAACGGATAACACTATGATCATCACATATGTTACAAAAAATGCATGGACACCTCTTACCGTGCTCTTGTCGATTGCTTTCTGATCCATCTTAATGACTTTTACGCTGCGCGGATGGATAAAATAGGCGATCTCCTGTCTGACCGACTTCACAAGGATCATCAGTCTGGACACCTTCATACCACCGCCCGTAGAACCTGCACAGGCGCCTAAAAAAGTCAGGAGCACAAGAATCGTTCTTGATACCTGCGGCCAAAGATTAAAATCCGTAGTTGAAAAACCGGTTGTCGTAATAATGGATCCAACCTGGAAAAATGCCTGTTGCAATGCTGTTCCGATATTGTCGAACATGCCTCTGATATCAAAGGTAATGATAAGTGCTGCCACAACAATGATCGTAAAATACCAGCGCACCTCTTCCATCCTGAAGGCTTCTTTCTTTTCTTTACCGAGCAGGTAATAGTAGAAGTTAAAATTCACACCAAACAGGATCATAAATACCGTGATCAGTATCTGTAATACTGTAGAATACGATCCCATACTGTCATTCCAGATGCCGAATCCACCGGTTCCGGCTGTTGAAAACCCGGTCGTAACCGCATCAAACACAGGCATGCCTGCCAATATATAAAGTACGATTTCTATCACCGTCAGAGAAATGTAGATCAGATACAGGATCTTTGCCGTTTCTCTTACCTTAGGCACCAGTTTCCCGACAGAAGGTCCCGGACTTTCCGCACGCATCAGGTGCATATTGTAACCACCCGTCAAAGGCAGGACCGCCAGCAGAAATACAATAACACCCATACCACCGATCCAGATCGTAAAAGCACGCCAGACAAGGGTACAATGGCTCAATACCTCCACACTTCCCAGCGTACTTGCTCCTGTTGTCGTAAAACCGGAAACAGCTTCAAATAATGCCTGTGAAACATCCGGGATATCTCCGCTCAGGTAATATGGCATTGCACCGAAAAAACTCATCACGATCCAGCTCAGTGCTACGATCACAAAGCCTTCCTTTGCATAAAACATCTGATTCTCTGTTTTTCTTCTTGTCAGCAAAAAACCGATCACCAGACAGATAAACGCAACTGCCAGATAAGACAGTCCCTGCTTTTCCCGGTAGATCACCGCCACCATACACGGCAGCAGCAGAAATGCAGATTCAAACAATAAAATAAGTCCTATAATATGACGAATAACTGCGTGATTCATAATGTCCCTCCAGGCTATTTCTGTAAAATATCCTTAATATCTCCAAGCCCTTTATGTGTTGTAATGATAATAACCGTATCCCCAACACTGATCTTTGTTTTGCCGTTCGGCCTGATGATCGTTCCCGCATGGTTGATGCAGGCAATCAATGTGTTATCCCGGATCGGCAGATCCTCCAGCGCAATATCCACAACAGGTGCGCCCTCATGGATATGGAACTCCAATGCTTCTACCTTATTCTCGATCAGATGATACAGTGTTTCCACATTACTGCCAAGTGAATTCTGCATGGCACGTACATATCTTGTAATATATTCTGACGTAATAAATTTCGGATAGATCAGACTGCCAAGCTGAAAGTCATTGATAATATCTCCAAAAGAAATCCGGTTGATCTTGGTGATGACTTTTGCCTTGGAACAGCTCTGCGCAAACAGGGACAGAAAAATATTCCCTTCATCAATACCTGTCAATGACACAAATGCTTCGCTGTTCTGGATGCCCTCTTCCAGTAAAATATTCTGGTTTGTTGCATCTCCGTGAATGATCACAGCTTTCGGAAGGAGCTCTGAAAGCTGTTCGCAGCGTTCTTCATCACGCTCAATGATCTTGACATGGATGCCCATACTGAGAAGCTGTTCAGCCAGATAATACGCCATTGTTCCGCCGCCGACGATCATGGCATTGCCAACCTGATGCGCCCGGACACCGATCTCTTTGATAAAATCCCTTGCCTTTGTCGGACTTGCTACAATACTGATCGTATCGCCTGCCCTGATGACAAAACTGCCGTTTGGGATCACAACCTCATCCTTACGTTCTACTGCACAGACGAGGACATCTGTTTTGATCTTATGGGATATATCGATCAGGCTGCAGTTATCGATCGGCGAATTTTCCGGTACAAGAAATTTGATCAGCTCCACCCTTCCTTTTGAAAATGTGTCGATCTTGATCGCTGACGGGAAACGCAGGATACGTGCAATTTCCGTTGCTGCTGCATATTCCGGATTGATCGTCATGGAAAGACCAAGCTCTTCCTG
>ERZ808240.1065-NODE-1065-length-34868-cov-9.071065_pt1 | contig 34868 bp, 26 predicted proteins | sample MGYA00521084_ERZ808240 | MGnify/ENA primary metagenome ERZ808240 (study PRJEB31516, sample SAMN03275571) | gut metagenome | biome: mammalia-associated habitat; material: feces | host: Papio cynocephalus | place: Kenya | collected 2012-08-06 ... | reverse complement strand
ATATAGGAATCAAGCTTCTGCTTCCTCTGTGTAACACATCATTGACAAACCTACAGATGCAAAAAATTTACAGGTACACAGCGATTGCTTACAAGAGCTATTTCACTGCAACATATCCCGCCTTCTCAATGCAGGCCCGGCCTGCATCCGTGTCCAGCCAGTCGTATACCTGACGCTGGGGGCTGTCCGCGGCGTCTTTGGCGTGGATGACGGCGTAAAACTCATTGCAGAGGGGGTATTCCTCGCTGGCGATGGTCTCGTTGGAAGGGGTCACGTCGTCCACAGCCAGCAGCCGCAGGCCGGGTTTGGAGTACATCTGGTCAATGTAGTAGTAGACCGAAAAGCCGATGGCGTTGGCCGAGTTGTTGTACTCAGCAATGCGGTCTACCAGCCCGCCCATGTCGGCGGGTGCCAGCTCAGTGGGAGCTTCCATCAGATCGTTGTCCCCGATGAGCAGCTTCTTGAACAGGGTCTGGCTGCCGGAGTCCACACCCCGCTGGAACGCCACGATATCGACATCCTCGCCGCCGACTTCTTTCCAGTTGGTGATCTTGCCGGCGTAGATGTCCCGTAGCTGCTGCTGGGTCAGGCTCTTGACCGGGTTGGCCTCGTTGACGATGAACACCAGCGCGTCACGGCCAATGGCTTTCTGCTCCAGCTGGGCGTTGGCTTCTTTCAGTTCTTCTTTTACGTAGTCCGGGGCCTCGTAGACGATGAGCAGTTGTGCACCGTAGTCATTGCTGTCGCTGTCCGACCAGTAGCCGAAGCTCTCCCAGGCGTAGGCCGTGGTGCTCACCGAGATGCTGGTCTGGGCGTCAAGAAGGTCCATGCCGGTGACGTCAGCCTTGATCTGTGCCATCAGGGGGATGCAGGCGGTGGAGCCGTCCAGCCGGGGAAACTCCTCCTCGGTCAGAAAGGGGACAGGGGCATCTGCGTCCGGCTGGGAAGCTGCCCCGGAGGCCGCTCCGGAAGAGGCGGGCGCGGTCTGTCCGCAGCCGGTCAGGGCGGCAGCGGATGCGGCACCGAGGCCCAGCCCCAGTGCACGCAGAAAGCTCCGGCGGGAGATTTTGTCGAGTTTCATCGTGAAGTACCTCCGTTTTTTCAGTAAAGGTAGCCGCCATTGTTCTCATCGCTGGTGGAGGAGAAGATGCTCTGGCGGTAGAGCCACTGGCCCGTGGAATCCATCAGGCCGTAGTCGAAGCCCTGTCGTGCGATGAAGCAGCCGTCGGGCAGGTCATCGTCGGGGCGGTAACAGCTGCCCAGCCGACGCAGAAGCGGGGTGCCGGTCACGTCAAGCAGGTCGTAGAAGCTGATGCCGTCGAGGAAGTAGTGGCCGGTGAGCAGGGGGCCGTTGTCGTTCAGGGTGAGGTAGGAAAGATAGGTGTACTGACTGTCATCGGAAGAGGAATCCCAGAGCAGGCCCTCGGTGCCATAGGACTGGATGGCAATGGTATCGTAGTTCTCGTCATCGTATTGCAGCAGGGCATAGCCGCCGGGCAGCGCTGTGACGCTTACATTGGGAGCACCCTCCACCGGGGTCACGTCCACATCGACAAGGAGCGCACCGGTGGTGCCGTCGTAGACCTTGAGGGTGTTGTCTGCAGTCAGTGCAGCCAGTTCACCGCTCTGGTATTCGTAGTCCGTCCGCTGGACGATGGAATGTTCTCCGCTGGCTAAATCGATGAGAGTGTAAGAAGCCTCTTTGATGGTGCCTTCGCCGCCCGCCAGCATGACACAGCCGGGAGTATAGTGGTAGACAGGGGCATCGAACCGGCCCAGTTCCACGGCCTCATCGTTGTTGAAATCATAGAGGGTGCAGCTGCCGTCGCCGTCCCGGGGCGAAAGGCTGAGCATACCACCGCCGCAGTTGGTCACAGTGCTGGGTACCTCGCCCTGCAGGGATTCGCCGGTGGCGGTGTTGTAGAGCGCCTCATGGTCTACCGACCAGTCAGAGGTCATCCAGCTCAGCTGCACCCAGTTGCTCAGGGCGTCGGCAGAGCCGCCGATGTAGAGAGAACCTGCCGAGCAGCCGTCCTCCCGCATGAGGGTATTGCCCTGCCGGTCAGTGACAAGGACATACTGATGGAGAGGTTCATCGGGGTCATCGTAGGAGTAGCTCAGGCCCTCGGGCAGAGCGTAGCAGTTGAAGATGAGTTTCTGACCATCGCTGTCCACCACGATGCAGCCGGTGGCCTGTTCCGGTACGGGCAGTTCCTCGCCTGTTGCCAGGTCGAACACCTGAATGCCGCCGGTGACATCGTTGCCGGAGAACGCCCACATCTCTCCTGCATCGTTCAGGATGAGCAGTCCGCCCGAGATGGAAGCCGTCACCGCCCGGTCAAAGGTCATGACAGTGTTGCCGTCGGCGTCGTAAAGGGTGGTGGTGCGGTCTTCTGTGCCGGGGGTGGAGCGTGCCACAAGGTAGTAGTTGGCCTCGCCGGTCAGGGTGTCCCGTACGAGCTGGATGCTGTCGGAAGAACTGCCCTCATAAAGCACTGTCCCGCCCCGCAGCACCGTGCCGCCGCCGTTGCCGCTGTAGGCATAGATAAAGTGGAGGCTGTTATCTTCCGCCCAGGCAGGGCTGTAATACTGAGGTGCCTGAGAAGAAGCAGTGCCCTCATGCAGGGGCGATGCTGCGGGCAGCAGGGAGCAGCCTGCCAGCAGAGCACCTGCCAGAACGAGGCAGGCGGCAGAGCGGCTCAGGCGGAGAAGCGTGATTTTCATAGAAACACCTCACAGAATCCCAGAATTTGACTTTCCTGTAACTATATTATATACGAAAGACCCGGCCATTTCATTGCAGAAATGTGTCCGGGTCTGGTTACAGTTTGGTGACAATGGAAACAAATAGGAAGAGCAGAAATTTAAGATGTTGACGTCCGCTCTTTTTGCAAGCTTTGCATCCCACAGGCAGAGGGCCACCTCAGTGGACGTTGCTCAGGAAACGACCGACATACCTGAGCTGTCGCTCTGCCCGAAGCCGTACTTTGACTCAGCGCGAACCGCAGGAGGCAGGGCGGAGGGTAGTTTCCTGCCGAGCGGCTCAATCGCAAACTTGTTTTGCGATAGCTGGCAGGGAACTGCCGGACAGCCCCAGCCGATGAGATGCAGCTTGCGGGATGCAATGCAGCACGGCCTTCGTAATAAAAAAATTTACTTGTCGTCTTCCATTTTGCTGAGCTGTGCAAGGAACACCAGCAGGAAGGGCACCGAGATGCAGAAGGTGAGCACATCCGCAATGGGCTGGCACAGTTCCACGCCGGTTAGATCCATCACCCGGGGCAGGGTGAGAATAAGGGGGATGAAGCAGACGCCCTGACGGCAGCAGGCCAGGAAAGTGGCCCGCCCTGACTTGCCGATGGACTGGAACATCATGTTGGTCACGATGATGACCGGCTGCAAGAACATGGCAAGACACTGATACCGCAGGGCAGGCAGGGCCACAGCAGTGACCTCCGGGTCGTCCCGGAAGAGACGGATGAGAGCTTCACTGTTGAACCAGCAGAGGGCGTTGAGCACTACCACAAAGCAGAATGCCGTAACAATGGTGAAAATAGCCGCCTGCCGCACCCGGGAGAACCGGCGGGCACCGTAGTTGAAGGCCGCGACAGGCTGCAGACCCTGACCGACGCCGATGGCGACCGACAGCACGAACTGGAAGATGCGGGCCACGATGCTCATGCCTGCCACAGCGGCGTCACCGTAGCTGCGGGCGGCAATGTTCAGCAGCATGCTGCCGATGCTGTTCAGGCCCTGACGGCCAAAGCTGGGGGCACCGTTGAAGAAGATCTGGCCGAAGTCCCGGGCGCTGCGGGTGACTTGGGTGATGCGGAACCGGCTCACCGTTTTGCCCCGCAGGAACATGGAGAGCAGGATGCAGAAGCTGATGCTCTGGCTCAGGGCGGTGGCCGCGCCCGCACCGCCGGTGCCCATACCAAAGCCGAAGATGAACACCGGGTCGAGGGCGATGTTCAGCACGCCGCCGGTGACAAGACCAATCATGGCAAAGCTGGCCTTGCCCTCATAGCGGAGGATGTTGTTCATCACAAGACTGGACATCATGAGCGGAGCTGCCATCAGAATGGGCCGTGCGTAGGCGCAGGCATGGGGAAGGATGGTGTCGGTGCTGCCCAGAAGCATCATGAAATCGGGCAGGGTGGACAGGCCGATGACGGCCAGAATGGCACCGAAGGTCAGCGCGGTAAAGAAGCTGGTGGATGCAAATTTCGTGGCCGCATGGGTGTCTTTGCTGCCCAGACTGCGGCTGATGATGCCGCCTGCACCATGGCCCAGCATAAAGCCCAGGGCCTGGATGATGGCCATCAGGCTGGACACCACGCCCACTGCACCCGAAGCACTGGTGGACAGCTGGCCCACGAAAAACGTATCGGCCAGATTGTAGATGCTGGTGATGAGCATACTGAGGATGGTGGGGGCCGCTAGCCCGAGGATGAGCCTGGGCACAGGGGTCTTGGTCATTTTATCGAACTGGCGTGCGCTGCGCTCCAGCTCTTCTGCCGCAGATGTGGGATGGGAAGGGGATTGCATGGGATGGGATACCTCACTTTCCGGAACAGGAAATACCGCCTTTTTGGAAAAGAACGGGTAAAATGCGTGTATGGCAGACATACAAAATAAGTATAACGCAGCCGGAAAAATTTGTCGAGTGGGCAGCACTGCTCTTTGCGGCTTTGCAGGAGCATCGGAGGGCTCTGGTGCAGCGGGATGCACTCATAAACGGCAGGCACAGCTTAACCGGGATGCACGAAAAGAGAACATAGCCAGAGAAGAAAAATCGATTTTACCCTCTGAAACGGCCCAAAAACTTCTCCCAAAGGGCGCAAAAGCAGGAAGAAATGGAATGCTTTTTAGCAAAATTGCCAAAGGATGGTCGAATTGCTTGTGAAAAATCACGGCAAGTGGTATAATTTACCGTAAGTTCATTCGAGCGCAAATGAAAAAACAGCGCAGAGAAAATGTTTTGGGGGCCTGCCCCCGGAATATGGAGGAAAATTTTATGAAATCTGTGGCACAGACTGTGATTGAAGCAGACCGCTTCTATACCATTGCTGCCAAGACCGGCAGCGTTATCCAGGCCGTGGAGTCTGTCAAGGACGGCGGCGATATCCGCCTGGGCAAGTACGAGCACACTCCCGCACAGGAATGGGCTTTCGTCCGTGAAGGCGATGGTGTCTACCGTATCCGCAACCGCGCTTCCGGCAAGCTCATCGACCTGATGATGACCGGCACTGCCAACGGCACCTGGCTCCACCTGTGGGAGGATGTGGGCGGCACTTCCCAGATGTGGAAGGTCGAGCCGACTCCCGCCGGTACGGTCCGCCTGCGCTCCATGTGGGCTGCCGGCAAGTGCATCGACACCGTCGGCATGGGCACCGCTGACGGCGCAGTGCTCCAGATCTGGCAGGAGACTCCCGGTGACGACCAGCTGTGGACCATCTCCGAGGTAAAGGATCACCCGGCAAAGCACACCGCCCCCAAGGCTGAGAAAAAGGCAGCTCCCGCCGAGAAGAAGGCAGAGAAGCCCGAGACCAAAGCTCCGGCCAAGAAGGCCGCAGCTCCCAAGGCCGCAGCAGAGCCCGAGGCAAAACCTGCCGAGGCTGTAAAGGCGGAGCCTGCAAAGAAAGCAGCAAAGCCCACTGAGACGGTCAAAGCAGAACCTGCAAAGAAGGAGACCAAGCCTGAGGCAAAAGCCGTAGAGACGGCCAAGGCTGAGCCTGTGAAGGCAGAGGCAAAGACCGAAGTCAAGGAAGCTGCTGCTCCCGCCGCCAAGGCCGAGACAGCCGCTCCCAAGACCCCGGCAAAGGCTCCTGCCAAGACCACCCGCAAGACCGCAGCGCGCAAAAAGAACACCAAGTCCCGCAAGTAAGGCGTACATTATATTATTATAATATAACAGAAAGCGCATCCGCTCTCCATAGTTTTGTGGAAAGCGGGTGCGCTATTGTTTTGGCTGTAAAATTAAAGGTTTGGGAAGAGAAAGGAACAGGAGACTCATCTTATCGGCCGGGCAGTCCGGCAGTTCCCTGCCAGCTATCGCAAACAAGGTTGCGATTGAGCCGCTTGGCAGGAAACCGCCCTCCGCCCTGCCTCCGGTGGCTGGTGCTCAGGCACGCCGGTTGTTCCCTGAGCAAGTGTCCGCTGAGGTGGAATCTTGTTGTAGAGCCGCAGCCAGTAGGATGGTGGAAATTGATGCTGTTATCCGCCGACGCGAGGGGATTTTCCGGCGAAGCGGCTTTTTAGCTCGCCGGGAAATACCGGAGCTGGAGGCATACGCTGTATCTCATCGGCTGGGCAGTCCGGCAATTCCCTGTCTCCGGTGGTATGCTCTGACGGTTCAGTGCCCCATCTTCTCCTTACGGAACTTCAAAGCAGCGGCAATGAAGCCTTTGAACAGGGGATGAGCGCGGTTCGGGCGGCTCTTGAACTCGGGGTGGAACTGTGCGCCCAGATGGAACTCGCGGCCCGGCAGCTCAACGGTCTCCACCAGACGGCCGTCGGGGCTGGTGCCCGAGATGACCAGACCGGCATCCTGCATCTCCTGACGATAGGCGTTGTTGAACTCATAGCGGTGACGATGGCGCTCCCAGATCTCGCCCTCGCCGTAACACTCAGCCATCTTGGTGCCGGGAGCTACGGTGCAGGGATACTTGCCCAGACGCATGGTGCCGCCCTTGGGAATGTTGCCCTGCTGGTCGGCCATCAGGTCGATGACGTTGTGCTTGCCCTCGGGGGTGAACTCGCTGGAGTTGGCATCAGCGTAGCCCAGCACATGGCGGGCGAACTCCATCACCATGATCTGCATACCAAGGCAGATGCCGAAGTAAGGCACGTTGTTCTCCCGGGCATACTGCGCGGCCTGGATCATGCCCTCGATGCCGCGGTCGCCGAAGCCGCCAGGCACGATGATACCGTCCACATCCGCAAAGATCTGCTTGCAGGCGGCCTGGTCGATGAGGTCTTCACTCTCCACCCACTTGATTTCCACCTGGCTGTCGTTCTCAAAGCCGGCATGGTACAGGCTCTCCATGACAGAGAGGTAGGCGTCATGCAGCTTGACGTACTTGCCCACCAGTGCGATGGTGCAGGTCTTGCTGCGGGTGGCGATGCGGGCCAGCATCTCTTTCCACTCGGTCAGGTCGGCAGGAGGGACATCCAGATGCAGCTGTTTGACCACCACATCGTCCAGACCGCCGGTGTGGAGCATCAGCGGGCACTGGTACAGGCTGGGCATGGTCAGGTTCTCGATGACGCACTCGGGCTTCACATTGCAGAAGGTGCTGATCTTCCGGCGGATGTCGCTGCCCACATTGCCGTCAGCACGCAGGATGATGATGTCGGGGCTGACACCCATGCCCTGCAGCTCCTTGACGGAATGCTGTGCAGGCTTGGACTTGTACTCATCAGAGCCGGAGATGTAGGGCACCAGCACCACGTGGATGAAGCAGCAGTTCTCCTTGCCCTGCTCCAGACCTACCTGACGGATGGCCTCCAGGAAGGGCTGGCTCTCGATGTCGCCGGTGGTGCCGCCGATCTCGGTGATGACCACATCGGCCTGGGTGGAAGAGGCCAGATTGTAGATGTAGCTCTTGATCTCGTTGGTGATGTGGGGGATGATCTGGACAGTCTGACCCAGGTAAGCGCCCTCGCGCTCCTTGTTCAGCACGTTCCAGTACACCTTGCCGGTGGTCAGGTTAGAATACTTGTTCAGGTTCTCGTCGATGAAGCGCTCATAGTGGCCCAGGTCCAGGTCAGTCTCGGTGCCGTCGTCGGTGACAAAGACCTCGCCGTGCTGCAGGGGGCTCATGGTGCCCGGGTCAACATTCACGTAGGGGTCCAGCTTCTGGCTGGCCACCTTCAGGCCGCGGCACTTGAGCAGACGGCCCAGAGAGGCTGCGGTGATGCCTTTGCCCAGTCCGGAAACGACGCCGCCGGTCACGAATATGAATTTTGCCATTGTTTTATCCTCCTCTATGGTTCTGTTGTTCTGATATATCCCAAAATAGTTCGATAAGCGTTGTTGGTCGATATACTTTTCCCGCCTGTGGGGGCGCAGCGCATTGAAGAGATCACTGCGCGGGGTCGTAGGAGTCCAGTATCTCCTGCGCCACATCGGCGCGGTCGCGCCGGGTGTCCATGGCTGTTTTTTCAATGTAGCGGTGTGCCTCGGCCTCGGTCATGTGCCCCAGCTCGATGAGGCAGCACTTGGCCCGGCTCACCAGCCGCACCTGCGCCAGTTTTTCCTGCATCCGCAGGTTCTCCTGTCGCAGGGTCTGCAGCCGGTGGTTGCTGGCGGCAGCCATGTGGATGGCCTGTAAGAAAAATGTATTGGAGAAGGGTTTTGTCACCAGCAGCACGCCCTCTTCACTCAGAGGGGTCAGCAGCTGTTCGGCAGCGGCCGCTTTTACCAGAAAGACTACACCAGCGTCGGTCTTTTCCACGGCGGTGGCGCAGAGCTCGTGGCCGAACTCATCCGGCAGGGGGGAGTTGACCACGATAAGCTCAAAGTCGGATTCCAGCATCCGCCGCCGGGCTTCTGCCGCACTGGGGACGATGAGGGGCCGCGTATAGCCCAGCTCCGTCAGGCGTGCGGAGATATATTCGTTGGAGCTTGCGCCGGCACTTACGATCAGGGCACGTCCCATTTTGGCTCACTCCTTTTTCCTTCGTCTTACACCAGCTGTGTCAGGCGCTCAGGCCCTGATCAGATGGCATTGAAGTAGTGGATGCGCTCGTATTCGTCAGAGTCGGCAGCGTTCTTCAGGGCCTCGCACCGGCGCAGAGCCTCGGCATAGTAGCGGCGGCTCAGCTCGTCGGGCAGGAACTTGTGGAGGAACTCGCTGTTCCGGGCCACCTCCACGGCCTCTTCCAGCGAAGAGGGCAGGGTCTCAAGACCAAGCCCTGCAGCCTCGCCGGGGATGAACAGGTTCCGGTTGACGGGGGCGGAGAGCTCCATCCGGTTCTCAATGCCGTCCAGACCGGCAGCCAGCACCAGACCGATGGCCAGATAGGGGTTGCAGGCCGGGTCGGGACTGCGCAGCTCCATCCGGCAGTTGTCGCCCTTCACCTGCGGGATGCGCACCAGCTGGCTGCGGTTCTGGCGGCTCCAGCTCACGTAGCGGGGGGCCTCGTCGCAGCCAAAGCGGAGGTAGCTGTTGGGCAGGGGATTGGTAAAGGCTGTCAGTTCCCGGCTGTGGCGGAGGATGCCCGCCATAAAGCTTCCGGGGATGCTGTCGGGTGCGATGTCGCCCTCAAAGAGGTTTTTGCCGTCCATGGTCAGGGACAGGTTGATGTGCAGGCCGCTGCCCGCCTGGTCCGGCAGGGGCTTGGGCAGAAAGCTTGCATGCAGGCCGTTGGTGCTTGCGATGGCCCGGACGATCTGTTTGAACAGGAACACGTTGTCAGCGGTCTTGAGGGGGCCGGCATAGTGGAAATCGATCTCATTCTGGCCGTGGCCGTTCTCGTGGTGGCTGTGCTGGGGAGCCATGCCCATCTGCTCCATGGTCAGGCAGATGTCCCGGCGGAGATTCTCGCCGGCGTCCAGCGGGGCTACATCGAAGTAGCCGCCGAAGTCGATGGGAATGCGGGTGGGACGGCCATGGTCGTCGTTCTCAAAGAAATAGAACTCGCACTCGGCACCCACATTGCAGCGCAGGCCCAGCTGCTTGTACCGGCGGGTGATGTCCCGCACGAAACCGCGGCAGTTGCCGCCGAAGGGGGTGTTGTCCGGTTTCTCCACATCGCAGAAGAACTGCATCACCCGGCCTTCTGCCGTGCGCCAGGGCAGGATGGTCATGGTGGACAGGTCAGGGCGGAGCACAAGGTCGCTCTCTTCCACATGCATGAAGCCTGCGATGGCGCTGCCGTCGAAACAGACGCCCTCTTCCAGCGCTTTGGGCAGGTCGCTGGCCAGCACGGCAATGTTTTTCTGGAAGCCGAAGATATCGCAGAATGCGAAGCGGACAAACTTGACGTTATTATCCTCAACAAAATCGAGGATGTCCTGCTGTGTGGTATAACTCATAGTTGAATCCTCAAAAAACGCCCAAAGGCCTGCCCCCATACGGAAGCAGGTCTTCAGGCTGGTGTAAGAAATAGGAAAAGGAGAATGGTTCAGGAAGCGCCTCAGCCCATGGTGCTTGTTTTGTTACGCTGACAGGTCAGGATCAGACGTAGTAGAGCATCTTGCTGTAGCTGGGCAGAGGCCAGTAGTCCTCGCCGCAGATGGTCTCGGCGTCGTCTGCAACGGCGCGCAGAGCATCCATCCGGGGCAGAACATCGTCGTGGAAGGAAACGGCCTTCTTGGTCTCGTCGGTCATGGCCTTGGCGGTATCCACAGCGGCCTGCAGGTCGTCGATGGCGTCACTCATGGCGTCGGCATCGGCGGACAGGCGGTCCAAAGTCTTGGTCTCGCTGCGGACGCTCAGGCTCTCACTGACAGCCAGCTTGGAGGCAGCGGTGTTGGCGACCTCGCTCATGTAGGCGTTGACGGCGGGCAGCAACTGCTTGCGTGCCATCTCCAGCATGGTCAGGGCCTCGATGTTGATGATCTTGGAGTAGTGCTCCATCTCAACTTCGTAGCGGCTCTCCATCTCCACCTTGGTCAGAACGCCGAAGTCTTCCATCAGAGCGATGTTCTTCGGGTCGATGAGGGCGGGCAGAGCAGCGGGAGTGTTCTTCTTGTTGGGCAGGCCGCGCTTTGCTGCTTCGGCCTCCCACTCGGCAGAGTAACCGTTGCCGTTGAAGATAACACGGCGATGGTCACGGATGGTGCGCTTGACGAGGGCGATGGCGGCACTGGTGAAGTCGTCGGCCTTCTCCAGCTCGTCAGCGTAGCCCTTCAGCTCCTTGGCAACAGCAGTATTCAGGATGGTGTTGGCGTCGCTCAGGTTCTCAGCAGAACCGGGCATACGGAACTCGAACTTGTTGCCGGTGAAGGCGAAGGGGGAAGTACGGTTGCGGTCGGTGGTGTCCTTGCTGAACTTGGGCAGGACATCCACGCCCAGGTCCATCTTCATCTTGACGGGGCCGGCGTAGGGGGAATCGGAAGCGATGGCGTCGATGACTGCTTCCAGCTCCTCGCCCACGAAGATGGAAATGATGGCCGGAGGTGCCTCGTTGGCACCCAGACGGTGGTCGTTGCCGGGAGTAGCGACAGAAGTTCTCAGCAGGTCGGCGTACTCATCCACGGCCTTGATGACAGCAGCCAGGAACAGCAGGAACTGCAGGTTCTCCATGGGGGTGTCGCCCGGGTCCAGCAGATTCTCGTGAGCGGTGCTCATGGACCAGTTGTTGTGCTTGCCGCTGCCGTTGACGCCTTCGAAAGGCTTCTCATGCTGCAGGCAGACCAGACCATACTTAGGAGCCAGCTTCTTCATCATCTCCATGGTCAGCAGGTTGTGGTCGATGGCCACATTGGTGGTGTCGAAGATGGGAGCCAGCTCATGCTGGCAGGGAGCAACTTCGTTGTGCTTAGTCTTGGCGGGGATGCCCAGCTTCCACAGCTCTTCGTCCAGATCCTTCATGAAGGCAGAGACCTCAGGACGGATGACGCCGAAGTAATGTTCTTCCAGCTCCTGACCCTTGGCAGAGGGGGCACCGAAGAGGGTACGACCGGTGAGGATCAGATCCTGACGGGCTTCGTAGTCTTCCTTCTTGATCAGGAAATACTCCTGCTCGGGGCCGACGGTGGTGGAAACGTAATCAACATCCTTGCCGAACAGCTTCAGAACGCGGATGGCCTGAGTAGACAGCGCATTCATGGAGCGCAGCAGGGGAGTCTTTTTATCCAGAGCCTCACCGGTGTAGCTGACGAATGCGGTAGGGATGCAGAGCACATCATCCTTGACGAAAGCGTAGCTGGTGGGGTCCCATGCGGTGTAGCCGCGGGCCTCACAGGTAGCGCGCAGGCCGCCGGAGGGGAAGGAAGATGCATCAGGCTCGCCGCGCACCAGTTCCTTGCCGTTGAACTCCATGATGGCGGTGCCGTCGCCCACGGGGCTGACGAAGCCATCGTGCTTCTCACTGGTGATGCCGGTCAGCGGCTGGAACCAGTGGGTGTAATGGGTGGCACCCAGCTCCATGGCCCAGCGCTTCATCACGCTGGCTACGACGTTTGCCACTTCCAGATCCAGAGGTGCGCCCTTGTGCAGGGTCTTCTCCAGACTCTTATAAGTAGCGCTGGGCAGGCGCTCTTTCATCACATGCTCGTTAAAGACTTTGCTGCCATAGATCTCCATAACATTTGCTGCCATAAATCCTACTCCTTACTTACTGTAAAATATTTCAGCTGGTCGCGGATTTTTGCACGGCAGAGCGGGCTCTGACCGTGAAATGATCTTGATAAACGAAACGACGCTGCGAGTCAGGAGGTGACTCACAGCGTCGTTGCTGTCTATGCGATGATTATAGCCTACCCGGCAAAAAAAGGCAATAGACAGTTTTTACGATTCTGCACAAATCGACTCCTGATTTTTTGGAGCATCCGCGCTTGGTATGACTTATCGGTTGGGGGATATGTACTGAACAGAGGGCCGGAGATGTATCTTATCGGCCGGGCAGTCCGGCAGTTCCCTACCAGCTATCGCAAAACAAGTTTGCGATTGAGCCGCCTGGCAGGAAACCACCCTCCGCCCGGCCTCCCGTGGCGGATGTTGAGTTGAAACACGGCCTCGGGCAGGGCAACCGGCGAACCGCCCCCTCAGATGACCTGGAACAGGAAGAACTTCAGATAGTTCGTCTCCGGTACACCCCAGAGAATGGGATGGTCGGGGGCCTGCTGTTTCACTTCGATCTGCCGCAGCTGACGGTGAGCATCCTTGGCGGCAGAGCGGAGCATCCTGATGAACAGCTCCTCGGTGGCAAAGTGAGAGCAGCTTGCGGTGGCCAGATAGCCGCCCCGGGGCAGAAGCTTCATGGCCCGGTAGTTGATCTCCTTGTAGCCCCGCATGGCGTTCTCCACGGTGCGGCGCGCCTTGGTAAAGGCGGGAGGGTCAAGGATAATGAAATCATAGGGATGCCCCTCTTTTTCCAGCCGGGGCAGAAGCTCGAAGGTATCCTCACAGAGGAAATCCATGTTGGTCAGGCCGTTGCGCTCGGCGTTCCGGCGGGCCATGGCGATGGCGTCAGCGCTGATGTCTGCTGCCGTGACCCGGGCGGCACCGCCCTTTGCAGCGTTCAGGGCAAAGCTGCCGGTGTGGGTGAAGCAGTCCAGCACGGTGTGGCCGGCGGCGATGCGGGCCACAGCCCGGCGGTTGTATTTCTGATCGAGGAAGAAGCCGGTCTTCTGGCCGTTCTCAAAGTCTACGTGATAGTAGACACCGTTCTCGCAAATTTCGGTTTGAGTGCTGTCGGGATGGGTCTCGCCGGGCAGCTCGAACCAGCCCTTGTTCTGCTCGAGGCCCTCTTTGGCCCGGAGCGCTTCGTCGTTCCGTTCATAGATGCCGTCGATGGTCTGGCCGTCGGCCCGCAGCACTTCGGCAAGGATGGGGAAGAGGACAGGCTTCAGCTTTTCCATGCCCACACTGAGGGTCTGGGTGACGAGGATATTGTTGAAGCGGTCTACGGTCAGGCCGGGGAACTGGTCGGCCTCGCCAAAGATGACCCGGCAGGCAGAGAGGTCGGTGGGCTCCAGAACGGTCTTGCGGTAAGCCCATGCGTATTCCACCCGGCGGCGCCAGAAGTCGGCATTGAAGGTATCGTTGGCATTGCGGGAGATGAGCCGCACCCGGATCTTGCTCTTGAGGGAGACGAAGCCGGTGCCGAGATAAGCGCCTTTGGTGCTCACCACGTCGGCGAGGGTGCCGTTCTCCGGCTCAGTCTCGGGAAACTCGAGGATGTCGTTCTCATATACCCATGGATGGCCGCCCACCAGACTGGCTTCGGCCTTCTTGTTTACTTTATAAATAGGATAGCTGCGTTCTGCTTTCATGTGGTACTCCTTACATCGCTGCGTTCAAATCACCATTTATAATACCATAAAAGTGTGCTAGAATAAATACAAAAACACCGAAAGGAAGGAAAACATTATGGAGATCGAGCGCAAGTGGATGGTGAAGGGCTGGCCGGAGGGACTGCCGCTGAAGGAAGAATTTTCCATGAGACAGGGATATATCAGCGTGCGGCCCACCGTCCGCATCCGGGAAGAGGCTCTCACCGGCGGGGATACCCATTACGTTCTCTGTTTCAAATCCGGCGGCGGTCTGGCCCGGGAGGAGATCGAGCGGAACATCGACGCAGAACTCTTCCATGATCTGGAAACGAAGATCATCGGCAAGCCCCTCATCGGCAAGCTGCGGCGCAGTTACCTGCTGCCGGATGGCGCAGTGCTGGAAGTGAACCATGTGGATGAGGGCCAGCCCACCGAATTCTGGTATGCCGAAGTGGAGTACCCCACCATAGAAGCCGCCCGCAGCTGGCAGCCTGCGGCCGTGGGGCTGGCAGACTATCTGAATGATGAAGTCACCGACCAGCCGGGTCAGAGCATGGGCGCTTACTGGGAGCAGACCAGACATTGATGCCGGATACGTTGCGCTTTTGCGGCTGGTTCCTGTAACACTCTTCGCCGTGTCTGAACCGCCTGCCTTAGGAGACAGGGCGGAGGGAGGTTTCCTGTCGAGCGGCTCAATCGCAAACTTGTTTTGCGATAGCTGGCAGGGAACTGCCGGACAGCCCCAGCCGATGAGATGCAGCTTTGAGCCTCCTGCATAAATTATAGTCTCAAACATATAAAATCATCGGAAAGCGGTCGGAACAGGCCGGATATTCTGGAAAAACGTCGAAACTTATGGTATCATTATCCTGTAATTCACACCACGGCCCCGGGAAGGCCATGAAAGAAGGCACTATTTACGAAACGCTCCGGATTCAAATTGCAGCTGCAATACAATTCGCCGGTCATCCTGACCTTTTTCCTCCTCTCGCTGGGAGTGCTCTTTCTGGGCCAGTATACCAGAGGCTGGACGACCACGCATCTGTTCAGCGTTTATCGTTCATCGCTGAAAGACCCGCTGTTCTATATCCGGCTCTTTGGCCATGTGCTGGGCCATGGCAGCTGGGACCATTTCCTGAATAATATGCTGCTTCTGCTGGTGGTCGGCCCGCCTATGGAAGAAAAGTATGGCAGCATCCCCCTGCTGGAAGGCATCGTGTTCACGGCGTTTGTCTCGGGTGTGCTGCAATGTGTGCTTTTTCCCCGGACGGCTCTGCTGGGGGCGTCGGGCATCGTCTTCATGCTCATCATGCTGGCGTCCCTGTCCGGATTCTCGGGCGGCATCCCGGTGACCATGCTGCTGGTGGCGGCACTTTATCTGGGCCAGCAGGTGTATGATATCATCTTCGTGCGGGACAATGTGGCAAACTTTATGCATATCGTAGGCGGTGTATGCGGCACCGGGTTTGGCTACGTCAATGCGCTGTACCCCAGACGGAAGAAAAAACGTCAGGCCGCAGCCCCGGCCAGAACACGAAAAAAATAATTGCGGAAGGATGAAGAAATGTGACAGGTATGCAGGAGAAGGTCCAGCGTTCCGGCTGGATCGATCAGAAAAAGAACTGGGAAGAACATCGATGGTACTGGGTGGGCCGCAGAGCGCAGGATATCTTTTTTTCACTGCTGGCAATGATCGTGCTGTCGCCGGTGTTCCTTATCGTGTCACTGGCCATCGTCATTGATGACCCCAGTGCGGGGCCTATCTTTGTGCAGGAGCGCATCGGCCTGAACGGCAAACCCTTCAAGTTCTATAAGTTCCGCTCCATGTGCCCCAATGCGGAGGCAGAGCTGGGAGAGCTTCTGAAACACAATGAGATGGATGGCCCGGTGTTCAAGATCCGGGATGACCCCCGTATCACCCGGGTGGGCCGTTTTATCCGGAATACCAGCATCGACGAGCTGCCCCAGCTGTGGAATATCCTCAAGGGCGATATGAGCATCGTCGGGCCCCGCCCGGCCCTGCCCCGTGAGGTGGAGCAGTACGACGATTATATGCGTCAAAGGCTTTATGTCACCCCCGGCCTGACGTGTTACTGGCAGGCGACCCCTCACCGCAATGACCTGAGCTTTGAGGAGTGGCTGGAACTTGACCTGAAATATATCCGGGAGCGCAGCTTCTGGGTGGACTGGAAGATCATCTTCAGCACGGTGGCGGCAGTGCTCTTTGAATATGGCCGGTGACGCCGTCCCGGGCGTCTGCATCTGCTGCAGCGGACGATGCAGGCCGTTCCGGTCTGCTGGAGAGGGATATCCCGGCTAAGAACAGGCTAATTTTATCATTCTGGCTTTTTTGTCGCTTGCTTTTTGCCCTGTTGCGCTTTATTATATCATTTGTACAAATATGTCCCCAAAGATTTTTGCAGAATCACCAAACATCACTTATCGGACGGAGGTTGCTTATGAGACGACTGTGCAGCCCATCCCCCGGGATGAAACTGCCGCAAAACCATGACAAAGGAGGACGGACGCTTTGAACGAACACGAAAAACCGCAAATCGACTTTATGCACAAGCTTGCGCGTCAGATCGTAGAACGGCGCAACCTTGTGTTTCTGTTTGTCATCCTGGCCACAGTCTTTACCGTGTTCTCGGTGCGGTGGGTCAAGGTCGAGACGGATATGACCACCTACCTGCCCAAGACCTCGGAGACCCGCATGGGCCTGGATATCATGGATGAGCAGTTCACCACCTACGGCTCTGCCGATGTCATGGTGGCGAACATCACCCCCCATGAGGCCGATGAGCTCTCCGACAAGCTGGCAGAGCTCAAGGGCGTGCAGATGCTGGACTATGACGACACCACCAGCCACTATAATAAGGATTCGGTGTCTGCCCTCTACTCCATCACCTTCGATTACCCCGAGGACGATGACCAGTGTCTGGAAGCCCTTGACCGGGTGAAGGAATATTTGGCCGACTACGACGTTTATGTGTCTACCTCTCTGGGCAACACCCAGGAGGAGACCATCAATGCCGAAGTGCAGGTCATCATGGTCTATGTGGCGGTCATTATCGTCATCGTCCTGATCTTCACTTCTCAGACCTACGCAGAGGTGCCTGTCCTGCTGCTCACCTTCGTGGTGGGCATGATCCTCAACATGGGCACCAACTTCCTGCTGGGCACCATCTCCTTCGTGTCCAACTCGGTCACGAACATCCTTCAGCTGGCCCTTTCGCTGGACTATGCCATCATCTTCTGTAACCACTTCAAAGAAGAGCATCAGACCATGCCCCTGAAAGAGGCAGTCATCGAGTCCCTGAGCAAGAGCATCCCTGAGATCAGCTCCAGCTCCCTGACCACCATCGGCGGTCTGGTGGCTATGCTGTTCATGCAGTTCCGGATCGGTTCGGATATGGCAGTCTGCCTGATCAAGTCCATCCTGTTCTCCATGCTTTCCGTGTTCGTGGTCATGCCCGGCCTGCTGATGCTCTTTGGCCCTTACATGGATAAGACCCGGCACAAGAATTTCGTGCCTGCGATCCCCTTCGTGGGCCGCTTTGCATGGCGCACCCGCAAGATCATCCCGGTCATCTTCGTGGTGGTCATCCTCATTGCACAGCACTTCTCCAGCCTCTGCCCCTACGCTTACGGCTATGATGTCATCAAAGTGCCCAAGATGAATGAATCCCTAATCGCGGATAAGATGATCGACGAGAACTTCACCAAGTCCAATCTGGTGGCTCTCGTCTATCCCAAGAACGATGACTATACCGTGGAAGCTAAAATGCTGGAAGAGCTGGAAAGTTATGATGAGATCGACCACACGAAGGGCCTTTCCAACATCGAGGCTCAGGATGGCTATATGCTGGAAGACAAGCTCACCGCCCGGCAGTTCTCCGAGATGGCAGACCTTGATTATGAGGCTGCCCAGATGATCTATACGGCCTATGCCATCGAGAATGAGCAGTACGGCCAGATCATCGGCAACTTCTCCTCTTACAGGGTCCCGCTGGTGGATATGTTCCTCTACGTCTGCGACGAGGCCGATACCGGCATCGTCTCACTGGATCAGGACCAGCTGGACGACCTCCACGAGGCCCGGGATAAGATGGAGAGCGCACTGGCTCAGCTGCAGGGCGACGACTACAACCGTGTCCTCATCTACCTGAGCCCCTCTCTGGAGGCAGGTCAGGCGACCTATGAATTCACCGATACCATCCGCTCCATCGCCCGGAAATATTACCCGGACGGCAACCTTTACATGGCAGGCAATGCCACCAACGAGTACGATTTCAAGAAGTCCTTCGCCATCGATAACGTCGTTGTCAGCGTGGTGTCCATCTTCATCGTCCTGCTGGTGCTGCTGTTCACCTTCCAGTCGGTCGGTATGCCCATCCTGCTCATCATGGTCATTCAGGGCGCTATCTGGATCAACTTCTCCTTCCCGTATTTCACAGATACAAAGCTCTACTTCATGGGCTACCTGATCGTCAGCTCCATCCAGATGGGTGCAAACATCGACTACGCTATCGTCATCGGCACCCGCTTCAACGAGCTGAAGGATAAGATGAATCATCAGCAGGCCATGATCGAGACCATCAACTTCGCATTTCCCACCATCCTGACCTCCGGTACCATCATGACGGTGGCCGGCACCCTGATCGGCCAGATGACCTCCGATGCCTGCATCGTGGGCATCGGTCAGTGCCTGGGCCGCGGCACCATCATCTCCATCTTCCTCGTCCTCTTCGTGCTGCCTCAGATCCTTCTGGTGGGTACGAAGATCGTGGATAAGACTTCCTTCGCTGTGCCCAAACTGGTGGCCCGCAGCAGCGGCAATGGCCGGATGCGTGTCAACGGCATCGTGCAGGGCGAGATCCACGGCTCTGTGGCCGGCACCATGAATGCCATCGTGGACGGCGACGTTCAGCTGACCGTCATCTCGGGCAATGTGTCGCAGGAAGTGGACGAAGCAGACAACAAGGAACAGGAGGCGCAGAATGAAGACAAGAAACCTCAGTAAGAGCCTGCTGCGCCGCCTGACGGCTGCGCTTCTGGCCGCTGTGCTGACGCTGAGCATCGCACTGCCGGTGCTGGCAGCGGACGACAGCGATACCGTGTACATCAACAGCGTCTCCGACCTGCTCTCGCTGGCAGAGCGCTGCTCCTATGACCAGTGGTCCAAGGGCAAGACCGTCATCCTCGGCGATGACCTCTCTCTTGAGGGAATGCTCTGGTCACCCATCCCGTCCTTCAGCGGACAGTTCAAGGGCAATGGCCACACCATCTCTGATCTGGCCGTGACCGGCAATTACTCGCCGGCAGGCCTCTTCGGCATTCTGGAAGAGGGAGGCTCCATCGACTCCCTCAAGGTGCGGGGTGTCGTGTCCGTTTCAGATACCAATGATACCACCACCGGCGGCATCGTGGGCATCAACAACGGCACCATCATCAACAGCCAGTTCACCGGAGTTGTCACCAGTGACAGCGAGGTGGGCGGCATCGTGGGCCGCAACGAATCCACCGGCACCATCGACCACTGCACCTCCCGCGCCATCGTCACCGGCAAATCTTCCACCGGCGGCATCGTTGGCTACAATCTGGGTGCCGTGACCGGCTGTACCAATGTAGGCAGCATCAACACGGAGTATCAGGAAGCCGCCATGGATACCGACGGCTTCTCGGCCCGGATGCTGGACTTCATCAACAAGAAGACCGATGACGCCGACAGCGGCTCTACCTCTAACGTGGCCACCGATACCGGCGGCATCGCAGGCCGCTCCTCCGGCATGATCCTCAGCAGCGTCAACACCGGCACCATCGGCTATGAGCACATCGGCTACAACGTGGGCGGCATCGTGGGCCGCACCGATGGTCTGGTCTCCGGCTGCACCAACCAGGGCCATGTGCTGGGCCGCAAGGACGTGGGCGGCATCGCCGGTCAGGCAGAGCCTTACCGGGAGCTGGACCTGTCCAAGGACACCGTCCGCCGGATGCGCTCCGAGCTGGATGTCCTGCGGGGCCTCGTCGATTCTACGGCTGACGTGATGGACAGTTCTACCACCAGCATCTCCAATGATTTCAACGCTATGACCAGCCAGATGGACACTGCCATTGCAGCAGCCCGTCAGCTGGACAATCAGGCAGGGGACTACGCCGATGAGGTGGCCGACGAGGTTGACCGCGCGTCCACCCTGCTGGCCGATACCCTCACCCGTCTGGAACCTGTCATGGATACCGGTGAGCAGTCTCTGGAAAAGCTGACCAAGGCCACCGGCAACCTCAAGTGGGCCATGCGCGAGATGGCCGCTGAAATGCTGATGGCATCCAGCGCCCTCGCCAAGACCAGCAAGGGTCTGGACAAGGTGAGCGACGCCGCCAGCCAGAGCAAGTCCGGTCTGAAGATGATCGCCCAGGGTGTCGAAGACCTTATCAAGTCCATCAACATCGGTGAGGAAGACCCTGCCATGCAGGCCATCTCCCAGATCATCTCCGGTTACGATTCCCTTTCGTCGGAAGACCAGGCAGATAAGAACCTCAAGACCGGCATCGAGCTGCTGAAGGTGGCAAACTCCGTGGCCAGTGTGTTCGCACTGGGCAGCGGCACCAGCACCGCCATGAAGGCTCTCTCTGCCGGCATGGGTCTGCTGCGCACCGCATCCCTCCTGTCCAACGATAGTGACATCGCCAAAGCAGCCAGCCAGATCACCGGTGCCGTGAGCACCATCTCTTCCATCGTGGGCCAGATGAGCGGCCTGATGGGCACCGCGGCCAAGTCTGTTTCCCAGACGGACCATCCGGAGCTCTACGCAGCCCTGTCCAATGTCTCTTCCAAGCTGGATGTTACGGACGATGTGATCCAGGGCGTCGTGGACGGCCTCAAGAAATACTTTGATGGTCTGGACGGCACCGGCAGCATCAAGGACGGCCTGAACAAGCTGAGCAATGCATCTTCTGACCTGAGCGACGCAATGGACGACCTGAGCAAGTCTCTCGACCTGCTGAAGACCGACAGCGCCCTCACAGCGGCTACGCTGGGTCAGGTGTCCGTGGCCATGGGCCAGATGCAGGATGGCCTCAGCGATATGACCGATATGATCGGCCAGACCCGCGATATCATCCACTGGCTCAACCAGCAGGATCCCATCAAGGTGCCCCGTCCCTCGGCAGAGCTGACCAACACCAAGGATTCCCTCTTTGATGCCGTCAGCGCCCTGACCGATAAGATGGATAACATCAACACTACCATGCGCAACTCCAGCAGCCAGCTCACCAGCAAGCTCCGGGCCGTGAACGACCAGGTGAATGTTGTGGCCAACCTGATGCTGGATACCGTGGAGGAGATCAGCGACCCGGGCAGCAAGACCATCTACGAGGATGAGTCCGAAGACCTCATCGCTTCTCAGTCCGACGGCAAGGTCGAGAACAGCATCAACCGCGGTGTGGTGGATGCCGACATGAACGTGGGCGGTATCGCCGGTACCATGGGCGTGGAAAACCTGCTGGACCCCGAGGAGGACAACAAGGACGAGGGTACTTCGCTGCTCCGCACCTCCTACACCGTCAGCGCAGTCCTCACCGGCAACGTCAATGAGGGCGAAGTCATCGCCAAGAAGGATGCCGCGGGCGGCATCGTGGGCCAGATGGAACTGGGCCTCGTCACAGCCTGTGAAGCCTATGGCGATGTGACCGGTGTCAACCAGGTGGGCGGCATCGCCGGTGCCGCCAGCGCAAAGCTCCGGGAGAACTGGGCAAAGTGCGCCATCAGCGGCGAAAAGTACGTAGGCGGCATCGTGGGCCAGGGTGTGGACAGTGACCTCACCGACGGCAGCATGACCGCAGTCAACAACCGCGCCATCGTCTCCATCACGGATGCTCAGCAGTACGTGGGCGCCATCTCCGGCGCACAGGACGGCACCTTCAACGGCAACCTCTTCGTGTCGGATGACCTGCAGGGCATCGACCGCCTGAGCCGTTCCGGTCAGGCAGAGCCTGTCACCTATGAAACCATGATGGCTCAGGAGAATCTGCCGGAGGGCTTCAAGAAGCTGACCCTGACCTTCAAGGCCGACGGCCACGCCATCAAGCGGATCAGCTTTGACTACGGCGCATCCTTCTCTCTGGCCGATTATCCCGATATCCCCCAGAAGGACGGCTACTACGCCGAGTGGAGCACGCCCGTGCTGGATAACCTCCACATGGATACCGTGGTCAACGTGGAGTATACGCCTTACATCCCGGCTCTGGGCAGCAGCGTCACCCGTGAGAATGGTCGGCCGGTGTTCTATGTGGATGGCTTCTTCGGCGGTTCCAACGCCGTGAGCGTCACCGCACAGGAGCCTACCACCGACCTCCACAATGTCACGGAGCAGTGGCTGCTGGAGTTCTCGGATGACGGCAATGAGACCCATCAGATCCGTTACCTGACCCCCGGCGGCGACTCCGGCAAGATCTATGTCAAGCAGGCCGATGGCAGCTGGCAGAAGGTGGAGACCGACAGCTTCGGCAGCTATACCACCTTCACTACCACCGGCACAGAACTGGAAGTCGCATTCGTTTCCACCAAGATCCCTGTGTGGGTCATCTGCGTGGCTGTTGTCGTCGTGCTCCTGCTGCTCCTGCTGCTGGTGCGCCGCATCCGGAAGAAGAAGCGTGCTAATAAGGCCGGCAAGCCCGAAGACGGCGCAAATGGCCCGGAAAGTTCTGAAAAGCCCCAGAAGCCCAAGAAGTCCCGGAAGTGGAAGAAGGGCAAAAAGGCAGAAGAACCGGCAGAACAGTCCGCTCCTGTCGATGAGCTGGATACGCCCATCGCAGACCCGGACGCTCCGGCAGAAACGGAAAAGCAGTAACTTCTCCCGCCGGATAGGATCATAAAACAGAAAAGTGCACCGTCCCGAGGCAGATGCTTCGGTGACGGTGCACTTTTTGTTATTACAGGATGCAGGGCAGAAGACAGGCTGAGGTCAATTTTCCGGCTCTGCCTTTACCTCGTTCAGGAATGCTTCGATGCGGTCGATTTGGTTTTCCGCCACGGCCCGGCCGGTCTCGTAGACCCGGCGCAGCTGGGCGGGGTCACGCTCCATGGCACCGATCTCCAGCGGGATGGGCGGGCGGATAACATAGTCCCGGCCTGCGGCCTCCTGCATGGCGACGTAAGAGAGCGTTTCATTGTACCGCTCGTGACGGTCGGCCACCGCAGCCACAAAGGCGGGGTAGCGCAGATACCGTGCCCGGATAGCGGGCAGCATGGGATTCTTTTTCTTGACAAAGCCCTTGGGCTGAGTCAGGATGATGAGGTTCCGCTTGTAGCCCAGCGACTCGAAGAAGCGGACGGGGATGGAGTCGGCCACGCCGCCGTCCAGCAGAGAATAGTGGCCGATCTTCACGGCCTTTGCGGCCAGCGGCATGGAAGCAGAAGCTTCCATCCACTTCACATCCTCGGCATCACCGGTGCGGCACTTGTGATAGACAGGGTCGCCGGTGCGCAGGTCGGTGCAGACCACAAAAAAGTCCATGGGAGAATTGCGGAAGGTCTCCTCATCAAAGGGATCCAGCCTCTCCGGCACTTCGTGGTAGCAGAAATCCTCACTGTACAGGTTGCCGGTGCGCAGCAGATTGCGGAAGCTGGCATACCGTTTGTCGTTGCAGTATTCGGTGTTGTAGCGGATGACGCGGCCGATCTGGTGAGACTTGAAGTTGCAGCCGAAAACAGCGCCTGCCGACACACCGATGGTGCCGTCTGTGGTCAGGCCGTGCTCCATCAGAACATCAAGAACGCCGGCGGTGAACATCCCTCGCATGGCACCGCCCTCTAATACTAACCCAGTTTTCATACGGTTACTCCTTTTTTTCAGCGCGGCCCCCAAAAGCCGCAGCAGCCGTGATCCGGCGCACCCGAAGCGCCTTTTCCGGTTGCTACCAGTATACTCGATTTTGAAAAGAAAACAAGAGATAACCGGAGAAATCCCGGCAGGGAGGGCAGTGTCCCGGAAGAGGAAAATGATGCAGAAAAGACAAAAGTAATACTTTTCATGCAAAAGCCTGAAAAAACAGGGGAAAAGCCGTCAAATTTGGGCAGAAAAAGCCTTGTCAACCGGGGCGGTATCCGGTATACTGATATGAAATATCATAGCAGTCTGCGTTTTTAACGCACAGGCAACATTCGCAAATATGCTGTTTGGTGAGGCACTATTTGTAAAAATTGCGATAAAACCGTTCTGCGTCAGGAAAAGAATATTGGAGGAAGAAACAGACCATGAAAATGCTGGAAGACCGCATCCGCAAAGACGGCATCGTCCGCGAGGGCAATGTGCTCAAGGTAGACAGTTTCATCAACCACCAGATGGATATCCCGCTGTTCCGGGAGATGGCCAAGGAGTGGAAGCGCCTGTTTGCAGGCAAGCCCATCAACAAGGTGCTCACCATCGAGGCCAGCGGCATCGGCATTGCGGCTGTGGTGGCCAGCGAGTTCAATGTGCCGGTGGTGTTTGCCAAGAAGTCCATGAGCATCAACCTGGACTATGATAACTACGAGACCAAGATCCAGTCCTTCACCCACAAAAAGGTCTACAATGTCATCGTCTCCAAAAAGTTCCTGACTCCGGAAGACCACGTCCTTATCATCGATGATTTCCTGGCCAATGGCTGCGCCCTCATGGGTCTGCTGGAGCTGACCGAGAAGGCCGGCGCTACTGTGGAAGGCATCGGCATCGCCGTTGAGAAGGGCTTCCAGCAGGGCGGCGCACTCATCCGCAGCAAGGGTATCCAGCTGGAGAGCCTCGCCATCGTGGAGTCCATGGATAGCACCACTGGTGAGATCGTTTTCCGCGACCAGCCTCATCAGAACTGAGATACAGATTTGTTTCAGACCGCTTCGGCGGTCTTTTCTTTTTGTACGCCTTACACGCCGTCGAAGCTGTCGCCGTCCTCGGGCAGCTCGGCGGCTGTCTCTGCCGTGGGGGTGTCCGGCACAGCGGCCCGGGGAACGCCCCGGTAGACCAGCGTTTGCTCCAGTACCTCGGCGCAGACCGGGGCCGAGAGGCTGCCGCCCGCTGTCGTCCAGCTGTGAGGCTCGTCGAGACAGATGAGGCATAAAAACTGGGGGTCATCGATGGGGGCCACAGCCACAAAACTGGCGATGCGGGCTTTCTCGTCGGCGCTGTCCAACTTCTGGCTGGTGCCGCTTTTGCCGCCTACCCGGTAGCCGGGGATCTGAGCATTCCGTCCGCCGCCGTAGAGCACGACAGCCTCCATCATCTCCCGCATGGTGCGGGAAGTCTCCTCTTTCAGTACCCGCCGCTTGCAGACAGGGGAGAGGTGGTCGATGGTCTCGCCATCCGGGCCGAGGATGTCCGAGACAACATAGGGCTGCATCAGACGGCCCCCGTTGACCACAGCACAGACCGCTGCCGCCATTTCGAGATAGGAGATTTTGCTGCTCTGCCCGAAGGCACAGGAAGCCAGCTCCACCGGGCCCATCCGGTCGGCAGTGTAGTAAAGGCTTTTTTTCGGCTCAGCGGGCAGGTCGATGCCGGTAGGTTCCCGCAGCCCAAAGGACGCAAAATAGTTGCAGAATGCTTCCTTGCCCAGCCGGGCACCAATCTGGATAAAGCTCTGGTTGCAGGAGTTTTCGAGGGCCTGCGTTACCGTCTGCGCTCCGTGGCGCTTGTGGTTGGCGCAGTGGAACCGGGTGCCCGCCACCGAGATGGACTCCCCGCAGTAAAAGCCGGAATGCTTCGTGATGGCCCCGGCATCCAGTGCCGCTGCGCAGGTGATGAGTTTGAACACGCTGCCCGGCTCGTAGAGGTCGCTGACGGCTTTGTTCCGCCACTGGGTCTGCTGGGCCAGTTGAAGCGCTTTGGCCCGCGCATCGCCCGAGAGGGCCTCCACCGCCTGCCGGGCGGTTTTGTCGGCCACCACCCGGGGCTGATTGGGGTCGTAGGCGGGAGTGGTGGACATGGCCAGCACTGCCCCGGTGTTCACGTCCATCACGATGCCCACGGCCCGTGCCGCTACATGGTGCTCCTTTACGGCGTAGCCGAGGGCGTTCTCAAGGTAGTGCTGGATGTTGGCGTCGATGGTCAGCCGCAGGCCGTCCCCTTCGGTGGGGAAAAGCTCTGTCTCATAGCTCTGCTCCAGCGTGTAGCCCCATGCGTTGACTGCAGTGAGCACGACGCCGTTTTCGCCGGTGAGCAGGTCATCGTATTTCAGTTCCAGCCCGGAGACCCCGGCGTTGTCCACATTGGTGAACCCCAGAACCGACGCCAGAAACTCCCCCTGAGGATACCACCGTTTGGAGTCCTGATTGATGCGGATGCCGGTGATGCTGTTTTCCTCGCAGAAGTCCCGTACGGCGTCGGCAGTGGTTCGGTCTACCCGGTAGCGGAGCAGGCAGTCGTTAGAGCGGCGGTCGCTGAATTTTTCCAGAAGCTTCCCTTCGTCCAGCTCCAGAATTTTCGCCAGCCCCTTTGCCGCAAGGGCCAGTTTCTCCTCCGGCATCTCCCGGGGCGAGGCCCGCAGGGTCCAGCAGCTGCTGTTTGCGGCGAGAAGGGCACCGTCTGCGCTGTAGATGCGGCCCCGATCCGCGGGCACGACGGTATCCCGCAGCTGCTGGCCCAGGGCACGGTCAGCATACCAGCTGCCGCCCAGGACCTGTAAAAACAGCAGCCGTGCGCCCAGCCCGGCGCAGAGCAGGCAGAACAGCCCCGCCACCAGCGCAGCCCGGGTGCGGAAGCTCCGCTCCGGCAGGGTACGCAGCGCGTCGGAAACTCTGGACATGGCGGCACCTCCCTTTCTGTCATGATATGTCTGCTGCCCGGCGGCTATGTCGGGCAGAAAAAATCACACGGAGGCTATAATGTCCTCCTCACCGGCGTACAATAAGAGTTGTGACTTTCTGTGAAAGGGGGACTTCTATGAACCGCCCCGCACTCCGTCCCGCCCGCCTTGCTGCCCGGGTGCGGCATCTGCCCGGCATGGACCTTCCGTTTCTGGTGCTGGTGCTCACGCTGGTGGGCTTTGGTCTGGTGATGCTGGCCAGTGCATCCAGTGCCGTGGCCCTCTACCGCCGGGGCGACGCCTGGGCCTACCTGCGCCCGCAGCTGCTCTACGCAGCGCTGGGCCTCTGCGGCATGTGGCTGGCCAGCCGGGTGGACTATCACATCTTCCATAAGCTGGCATGGCCGCTGCTGGGGCTTTCGCTGGTGCTATTGACGGCGGTGCTCTTCATGCCCGAGTACAACGGCTGCAAGCGGTGGCTGGTCATCCCGGGGCTGGGCACATTGCAGCCCAGCGAGATCGCTAAATTTGCCGTGGTGCTGGTGTTTTCCCACATCATATCCCTGAACCATGACCGGATGGGAGATTTCAGCATTGGGGTGCTGCCCTTTGCGCTGGTGCTGGGAGTAGTGGCGGCGCTGATGCTGCTGGAACCACATCTTTCGGGCACCCTGCTCATTCTGGGCATCGGGGCCGTGTTGATGTTCGTGGGCGGCACCGGTCTGCGCTGGTTCCTGCTGGCAGGAGCCGGAGGGGTGGGAGCCATCGGGGCGGCAGTGGCCATCATGCCTGATCTGGTGCCCTATGCCGCCGACCGTCTCCGTTCCTGGCTCGACCCCTTTGCTGACCCGCTGGGGGACGGACATCAGACCATCCAGAGCCTTTACGCCATCGGCTCAGGCGGAGCCACCGGGCTGGGACTGGGCAACAGCCGTCAGAAACACCTCTTCGTCCCGGAGCCCCAGAACGATTTCATCTTCTCCATCGTCTGTGAGGAGCTGGGATTTGTGGGAGCCTGCGCGGTGGTGGGGCTGTTCGTTCTGCTGCTCTGCCGGGGCATCACACTGGCCATCCACGCACCTGACCGGTTCGGTGCATTGCTGGCTGTAGGGTTCGTGGTGCAGGTGGCATTGCAGGCAGTGCTCAACGTGGCAGTGGTCACGAATACTATCCCCAACACCGGCATCTCGCTGCCCTTTTTCTCTTCCGGCGGCACCAGCCTCATGATGCTTCTGGGGGAGATGGGGGTGGTGCTGTCGGTGTCGAGAGGGGAGGCGTAACGTAGCTCGATTGCCTTCGGCAACAGGGCCCCACCCCAGCGGACACTTGCTCAGGGAACAATCAGCAGGCCTGAGAAGCCGCTTCCTCAGGAAGCCGAGTATCAGTCAGCATTTACCACCGGAGGTTGGGCGGAGGGCGGTTTCCTGCCAGGCGGCTCAATCGCAAAATTGCTTTGCGATAGCTGGCAGGGAACTACCGGACAGCCCAAGCTGATAAGATGCAGCTTCGGGTCTCCTGCTCCGGTATTTCCCGGCGGGTTAAAAATCCGCCTCGCCGGAACTCTATCCTGACCCTTCCCCGTGACATTCTGCGTATTTTTCGCATACTGTGGGGTATCTTTTGCGGAATGGGGGCTGCGGATATGACACAGCAGAGCGGGCGCATTTGGGTGATGGGCGGACGGCCGCTGAACGGCACGGCAGAGATACCGGCAGCAAAAAACAGTGTGCTTCCGCTTCTGGCGGCATCGCTGCTCTGCCACGGCCCGGTGCAGCTCCGGGGCGTGCCCCGGCTTTCCGATGTGGAGTGCTGCATGGCGCTGCTGCGGGGCGCAGGGGGTACAGCAGACTGGCAGGGCGGAGATGTCGTGGTGTCCGGCAGCCCTTCCTGCAGCACTCTGCCCGGTGAGACTGCCGCCCGGATGCGGGCCTCTGTTTTGTTCTGTGCTCCGCTTCTGGCACGGCTTGGCCGGGCTGAGACGGCTCTTCCCGGTGGGTGTCCCATCGGAGCAAGGCCCATCGACCTGCATCTGGAAGGTCTGGCCCGGATGGGGGCCCGGGAGCTGGATGCCGGGCCGGGGCGGCTCGTCCTGACAGCGCCTGCTGGTCTCCATGGGGCTGATCTTACCCTCCGCTTTCCCAGCGTGGGGGCGACGGAAACGCTGATGCTGGCCGCAGTCTGCGCCCGGGGAACGACCACTCTGCGGGGCGCAGCCCGGGAACCGGAGATCACAGACCTGGCCGCATTTCTCAACCGATGCGGCGGCTGTGTGGAGGGCGCGGGCGGTTCTACCCTCCGCATCGAGGGGCGGCGTGCTCTCGGCGGCTGTGTGTTTTCGCCCCTGCCGGACCGGATCTTTGCGTCCACGCTGGCCTGTGCCGCTGCTGCTGCCGGAGGGCGGGTAGAACTGGCCGGATGCCCGCCCTCTCTCTATGCTCCGGTGCTGGAAACTCTGGAACAAATGGGCTGTGTTGTAGCGCGCAGTTCCGGTGGGGCTCAAGTGTCCCGTTTTGGGCGGCTTTATGGGGCCGGACGGGTGTTCACCGGAGTCTATCCCGGCCTTGCCACCGATGCCGCTCCGCTGCTGGCTGCAGTCATGCTCTGCGCCGGGGGCGAGAGCAGCATTGAGGACGTGGTGTTTGAGCGGAGATTTGGCTGCGCAGAGGGCTTTGCCCGGCTGGGCGGGCGGGTAAAGCTGATGGGACGAGTGCTTTCGGCGGGCCCGCTGCCGGAGGGCGGGCTCCATGGAACGAGCCTCTCAGCCCCCGACCTGCGGGGCGGCGCAGCGCTGGTGGTGGCGGCGCTGGCGGCGCAGGGGAGAAGCTGGGTGGAAGAGGTGCATCATATCGACCGGGGATACGCCGGGCTTGACCGTACATTGAACGCTTTGGGAGCACGAATTGGCAGAGAAATGCGGCACCCTGACACCGCCGAGAAAAAAATACCATCGAAAAAGCAGATTTGTCTTGCATTCGGAGCAAAAAGATGATACGATACTATTATATAGTAGCATTATTATGAGATAATTCTGCGCCCCGTGCGCGGGTCTACGATAAAATCCGATGGAGGACAATGATATGGCACTCATGCTCGATGAAGAAATGGACGAAAACGTAACGACGATCAAGGTCATTGGTGTCGGCGGCGGTGGCGGCAACGCGGTCAACCGCATGGTGAGCGACGGCCTGCAGGGCGTCGAGTTTATTGCGATGAACACGGACCAGCAGGCCCTGTCCAAGAACCACGCTGCTACCAAGGTCCAGCTGGGTTCCAAGCTGACCAAGGGCCGCGGTGCGGGTGCAGACCCCGAGATCGGCCAGCGTGCTGCCGAGGAGAGCAAGGACGAGATCGCAAATGCTCTGAAGGGCTCCCAGATGGTCTTTATCACCGCCGGTATGGGCGGCGGCACCGGCACCGGCGCTGCTCCTGTGGTGGCTGAGGTGGCACACGACCTGGGCATTTTGACGGTTGGCATCGTCACCAAGCCCTTCTCCTTTGAGGGCAAGCGGAAGATGGGTCTGGCAGAACAGGGCATCGCCAATCTGCTGATGCATGTGGACAGCCTCATCGTCATCCCCAACGAGCGCCTGAAGATGATCAGCCAGGAGAAGATCACCCTGATGAACGCTTTCCAGGCTGCCGACAACGTGCTGCGTCAGGGCGTTGAGTCCATCTCCGCTCTGATCAATGTGCCTGCATTCATCAACCTGGACTTCGCTGACGTGCGTTCCATCATGAAGGATGCCGGTTACGCTCACATGGGCGTGGGCAGCGCCAAGGGTGCAGGGAAGGCTGAGAACGCCGCCAAGGCTGCAATTTCTTCTCCGCTGCTGGAGACCAGCATTGCCGGTGCACACGGCGTCATCATCAACATCACCTCCAGCCCCGATATCGGTCTGGAGGATGTGGAGACCGCAGCCGGCCTCATCACCCAGAGCGCTCATCCCGATGCGAACATCATCTGGGGTACTGCGTTCGACGAGAACCTCTCCGACGAGATGCGTGTCACCGTTGTGGCTACCGGCTTCGACAACAAGGCTGCCGACGGCCTGCGCAGCACGCTGGGCGGCGCAGCTGCTCCCGGCACGACGGCTTCCGCTCCGTCCGCTGTGTTCAGCGCTGAGGTAAACACTCCCTCGGCAGCTTCCATGAACGCCGCTGCAAAGCCGGTGGAAGAGAGCAGCGATACCAGCTATTATGATGATCTGCTGAAGATCCTGAACAGCCGCAAGTAAAAGAGGCTTTTCAGGCTGACCGGCCCGGGCCACACTCCCGGGCTTTGCGCCAAGCGGAAGGAGGGCTGTACACCGTGGAGCAGCAGGAAATGAAGCTGCCGCTGGAGTGGCTGAGCAGCCGCCCTATGCCGGAGCTGCATCGGCTGGAACAGCTCTGCCGTGAGACTGCCCGGGAGCAGCGCTGCACCCAGCGCAGACTGCAGGAGGTGGAAGATGCGATGGAACCGGAGAAGAGCCGGGTGGATGCTGCGCTCAGCAAACCGGAGCCGCAGACCCAGCTGGAACAGCTGAGCCGGAAACTGAGCGCCGCCAACGCAGAACTTCGCCGTTATGAGACCAGAATGTTTGCCTACGAGCGCACCATGCTGGACCTGCGCAAGGAAAACTCCGACCTGAAGATCCGGTGCGAGGAGCTGAGCAAAGAGCTGGATAAGGCTTACGCTGACCTGCAGGAGCTGAAGAAAACGCAGGCGCTGACCGCCACAGAGATGCCGGAGCTTCCGGTCATCGAGTTCCCGCCGGAAAAGAACGAACAGACCGGGAAAGCTGGTCAGAAGCCCGCTCCCAAGCCGGAAAAAGCGGCTTTGAGACCGCCGAGGACAAAGCTGGAACATCTTTCGGATGAAGTGCTTGCCCGGCTGGCGCAGCTGATGCCTCAGAATAAGTGATAAAAAAGAACCACCTGCCATTGCAGGGACTTCATAAAACAGTATTTTGACCTGATAACAAGAAACCCAGAACTGTTGGCTGAATCAGCTATACAGTTCTGGGTTTTCTGTTGTTCATGAGAGCAAGAAGCGTCCCGTGGCCACAAATTTTCAATTCTTGAAAATTTCCTGCCCCTTTGGGACTGCTTCTTGTTGGGGCGTGCCGACCCCAAACCCTGCTGGGAACGATTACGGCAAACTGGAATTTATCAGCACAAACGGTCTACCGCTTCATCCTCAGTTGCAACAAAAAACACATCATGTCCATGGTTACTCTCATAGATGAAGTCGTGTAAAGGTTTGCTGGTGTAATGAGAAAAATCACCATAGATAGCAATCCGCCCGCCATAGTTTATATATTTCTGGAGAATGTCGCCCGCGAGACCTGAACTGAGGATAAAAAATTCCTCTTTGATCAACTTCTTGTCGATCACGATATTTTTCGTCCCAAGATCATACCTTGCTGTCATCAGCAGGTCGAGCGCAGACTGTGCATCTGAAATCACGATTGCATCGCTGCGAACAACTGCGCAGACGATACCGTTCTTCTCAATTTTTTCTATATTCATTGATTTCTCCTTCAAATTTTGAATTGCTTTAACAATAGATTTTGATTGCCGTTTATTTCCGCTATATCGCGCAACAACAATAACTGTTTTTTATACTACCTGAAGTCAATTCCATAAACGGACCTGCATCTTGTTTCTTTTACATTTTTTCTACCTCCTGTCATTCATATAAACTATCAATCAAATGCTCAACCATAAAGTCAAAAGTATCGACATGATTGTATGGGAGAATATCTTTGTTCTTGATATTCATAATCAAGGAATAAATAACTGACATTGCCATATCGGCATCAATCTTAAACTTCAAATATGGTTGACAAACAAAAAGCTGTTGACTCATACGATTAGACTCCTCCATTTTGTTTGCCTGTTCTACCGACAATTTGTTCATCAAAATCGTGAAATCTATACTGTCTGAATCATACAAAAAATTGTTCTTGTCATATTCGCGATAAATCAGTTTCAATGCTTCCGCAACACCAGATTTATCTTTTTTCCTTTCAATAATCCCATAAGCTGCATTGTAAATTTGTTCTTGTACAGAACATAAAACCTCACAAAAAAGAGCTTCTTTTGATTCAAAGAAAAGATAGAACGCTCCTTTTGATATACCAACCTGTTTACAAAGTTCATCCACACTTGTTTTCTTATAGCCGTACTGTGTCCAATTCTTCTCACAGGCTTTTTGCAGACTCCGTTTGATATTTTCTTTTTCCTGTTCTGTAAAACTTCTTGCCATAATCCCTCTTCTTTCCATGACTCAAAATACCGTTTTGGTCATAATCATGATACATCGGTATTTCCAAGATGTCAAGCTGTTATCTAAAAAATTTCCGATTAAGATTTTTTCTCTATGTCTTTACAATCGTCTTCTGTGCGGCGAATCCACATCGCCGTACAGGTGAGAAGCAGCATCCTTGGCGCACGACTTTGGTACAAAGTCTAGTGTGTTACACCTTGATAGAAGTGTACAGAACCCCGACATGCAAAAAGCCCCATGCCAACACCTTTGTGGTGCGGACATGGGACTTGATGCTTCCTCGGCCTGGCCTGGTACTCGTAACCAATCCGGACAGGCAGTTGCCGTGCATTTCTCGAAAACTGTTTTATGAACACCCAGCTAACTCAGCAGGTGGTTCTTTTTACGTCTTATCGCACGGTGCTGGTGCGGTGTTCCATGAGATAGGTCGCCTCAAGGTCTGCGATGTGCAGTTTGACCGCCAGAGGATACTTGTCGTACGCTTCCGAGATGGCGAAACAGCCGCCCTTGGCCGCGTCGTCAAAGCCGCCCATATGCCAGCGGATGGCCACAGCCTCCTCCACCTTCAGCTTCATGAACCGCTCAATGAGGAAAACGCTCTTTTCGCCATGGCCGTAGGGGAACAGGTCTTCCACGCTGTAGGAAGGCACTTTCTCCCACTGGCCGGTGATGTCGTTCTTCACATTGCGGGTGCCGGCCTTGTAGTAGTTGGCCTTGCACAGGTCGTGGAGCAGCGCACAGATAGCGTAGCTCTCCTCGCTCTCGCCCTCGGCAAAAAAGCTGTCGTGGAGGGCGTGGTAGACGTTGAGGCTGTGCATACACAGACCGCCCTCGCAGGCCCCGTGGAAGCGGGTGGACGCCGGTGCAGAGAAGAAATCCGTCTTGTTGTCCAGCCAGTCCAGCAGCTTTTCGCTGCCGGGCCGGGTGACGTGCTGGCGGAATATCTCCAGAAATTCCTCACGGTTGTCCATCTTACAGCTCCATATCCTCGAGGATGCCCTTCAGGATGGCCAGCTCATCGTGGCTCAGGGAGATGCCCTTGCCCATGCGGGAACCGTCGGGAGACCAGTCGCGGATGTCGTACTTGGGTTCGCCCTCGTTCCAGCTGATGAGGTTGAGCTGACGCTCCCAGCCCCGGGGGCGCTGGCTGAGCACTGCGATGCGCTGAACTACTTCGTATTTGATTTCTGCCATGATCGTTACCTGCCTTTGCTTTGTTTGCTACCATAATAAAAGAAGCGGACAAAGATTTCAACAGGTAATTGGAAAAAATTTTCTGAATTTTATCCGTCTTTCAACCGTAAGGCGCTTCTTCGCGCCACTCTACCAGCTGTAAAACGCCTTCCCGGTCTTCCTCCGGGGCAGGGGAACGGCTGTATTTATGCTGCTGTGCCCCGAACAGACCGTCGCCGTATTGGGTCATCACACCGGGAGAGCGTCCGGCCAGAAACTCGGCGGCGTTCTTCTGGCGGCAGGCCGCAGGGGTGCCGTCGGTCACGGGGACCGGCGATGACTGCTGGGAGCCGCTGACCGGACGGGGCTCAGGCACCGCAGGCGGGGGAAGCTGCACATCCGGGTCATCGGGCTGGGACGGCGGCAGATGTTCCGGCTGTGGCTCCAGGGGCTTGCCCAGCGGTGGGCTGACCCGGCTGCTGGCGGCGTCCGGTACACCGGCAGGGCCAGGGGCATCCTCAAGAGCATGGCGGATGAAGGGGGTCAGGGATTCCATAAAAACACCTCCGCGGTTAGGATGTGCGGGCGAGGTGGGAATATGCAAGGGGGCTGACTGGCAAGGTGAGGTTTCTGCTGGCGCGAGGGTTTTGTCTGTGAGATAAGCGACTACTCCCGCCTATGGCGGGGATTTGGTTTTCT